>Ga0209499_1000083_pt1 | contig 65682 bp, 64 predicted proteins | sample C_130208_EF_Meta_FD_187306 | JGI IMG/M metagenome (GOLD analysis project Ga0209499, IMG submission 187306) | Freshwater microbial communities from Lake Croche, Canada to study carbon cycling - C_130208_EF_MetaG (SPAdes) (version 2) | ecosystem: Environmental > Aquatic > Freshwater > Lake...
AAGATAAATGTAAAAAATATAAAGCATCTCTTGTTAAAGATGATATTCATCCAGAAGATATTTTTAGATTATGGAAAGGAAGTTCATCAGATCGTCGTATCGTAGCAGAATACTGTATTCAAGATTGCGTTCTTGTTTTGAAATTGTTAAATAAATTACAAGTTCTGACCAATAATATTGCTATGGCTAATGTTTGTTCTGTTCCATTATCGTATATCTTTTTACGTGGTCAAGGAGTTAAAATCTTCAGTTTAGTTGCGAAATTCAATAGAAAAGAAAATTATGTCATGCCTAAACTAACAATTGGTGAGGCATATGCTAATGGAGAAGGTGATGACGCAGTTGGATATGAAGGTGCGATTGTATTTGAACCGACTGTTGGTTTTTATGAGGAAAGTGTTTGGGTTAATGATTATTCATCTCTGTATCCAAGTTCAATGATTGCAACAAATATATCTCATGAAACTTTAGTAATTGATAGAACATATATGAACCTGCCTGAATATGAGTATAAAGAAGTAACATATACTGAAAGTGATGGTAATGTTCAAACATGTACTTATGCGAAGAAAAAAGATCCAACTTATGATCCTAAAAACTTTGGTATCTTACCTCAAATCTTAATGAATTTACTTGGTGAGAGAAAAGCAACAAGAAAATTAATGGAGTCTGAAAGTGATCCATTCATCAAAAGTATTTTGGATGGTAAACAATTGGCGTTAAAAGTAACGGCAAACTCATTGTATGGTCAACTTGGTGCTAAAACAAGTCCTATCTTTTTGGTTGAACTCGCAGCATCTACAACTGCTGTTGGTAGAAAACAATTAGAATTAGCAAGAGACTTTGTAGAAAAAGATTTAAATCGTGTAATGAAATTAGTGCATAAAAATCAAAATGATCCAGAAAAACTCAATGAGATATTTAATGTTGAGTTTAAAGATAAAATGGGGAAGCCAAATATTAAGGAAAGAGAATGGGTGATAAATAGCGTCAATGAAATCTTTTCTAAATATACAATCAAACCAGAAACTTTGTATGGTGATACTGACTCAGTCTTTAATCGTCCAAACTTCAAAGATCTTAAAGGTAAACCTGTTTCTGGTCCTGACACAATTAAACCTGCTATCATTCTAGGTCAATTAACTTCTAAACTAGTTCAAGCGAGACAACAATATCCGCAAGAATTAAGTTATGAAAAAGTATTTTGTCCATGGATTATCGTTAGTAAGAAAAGATATATTGGTAAAAAATATGAAGAAGATGATAAAAAATATAAAGTAGCATCTATGGGACTTGTCTTAAAAAGACGTGATAACGCACCAATTGTTAAAAAAGTAGTTGGTGGATTACTTAAGAAATGGATGATTGATCTTGATAAACAAGCAGGAATTGATTTTATTAAAAAATCCATATATGATATAATTGAAGGTAAATTTCCAATTAGATATTTCGTAACATCTAAAACTCTAAAAGGAAAATATAAGGGTAAAAGATTGGATGGAAAACATCCAAAGGATAAAGGAGTATGTCCAACTGCTGGTAAGAAATGTGAATGTTCTGGTCCATGGAATTGGAAAGAGGTTCAATGTGGGATTGCTCATGTAACTTTATGTCAGCGAATGGCAGAGAGAGATCCTGGTAATGAACCGGCGACAAATGAGAGAATTCCTTATGTGGCAGTAGAAATTGATGAACATATGATTAAAAGTAAGAAAAAAGCAGCTGGTAAAGAAGATAAAATATTACAAGGAGATAAAATAGAGCATCCAGATTATGTTGAAAAAAATAAACTTAGAGTTGATTATAAATTCTATCTTAATAATCAAATCATGAATCCAACAGTTCAATTTTTAGAAATTGTTATAAAAGATCCAGAAAATATATTTACTCAAGCAGTTAAAGATGAAGTATTTACTAAAATAGGTATGAAACAAAATAATTTGGCAAATTATTTTAAAACAAAAAAAGTAGAATATGAGAATGTAAATGTATATTCAGAAGGTGATGGAAAATCTACAGACTCAAAGGAGAGTTGTAGAATTTGTGACGATTAGTTTATAAGACTTATTTTCTCTTCATTGAGATTAACTTAACATCAGATGTGTTGATTGATGAAGTTGTATCTAAATATTCGGAAACGCTATTTTCAGATGCTCCACCTGTTTCAGTCATGCGCTTATTGTGACGTCTAGTTCCTTTGACTACTTTCTTTCCTTTAGATCTTGCTACCATTGCTCTTAAATGTTTGACTTTATTTTTGACATCTTCTGTGTCTTCTTCTTCGTCAGTATCTTGTTCGAGACCTTCTTCATCTAAATCAAAACCATCATCTTCATCAGTATCAGGTGATGTATCAAATGTCTTATCTAAACCAGTCTTTTTGACTTTCTTTCCTCTGTGGACTACAGATCCAGGACTTAAGTAATCTTGACCTCCTTTTTGCATATCATTAAAGAATTTTTCAGGATTAAATTCGTTTGTTCCTCCGACTTGTTCAGATTCACTTAAAAATAAACTAGGATCTAAGTGTATTTGTCCGGTAGTATTTCCTCCTGCTTGAGGTTCAGAGTTTACTTCTCCTGCATAAGTATATCCTCCTTTTTGAGTTTGAGGAGATGCTTCAGAAAGCATTGCATCTTGAACTGCTTTGTTTAAGTCTTTTGATGGTTTGGGAGATGCGCGTAATGCTTGTTCAACAGCAGCATTTAAATTACTTGCTGGTCCATTATAGTTAAATCCGAATGCTGCTACATGAACATTTGTATTTTTTGATTTTTTAGATGGTGATGATACAACAGGTGCTGCAGATGTTGGTGACAGTATGCTAATTCCAGCAACGGGAGCAGCGGATGTAGCACTTTGTTCAACAGATGTAGGGGATGTAACGACTGGACCACTTGGTACGGGAGCACTTGAGGTAGGGCTTTCTGTTGTTCCTGTAACAAATGTATTTTTAGGAGCTTCTGTAATTACTACAGGTACTCCAGATACACCTGATGCTGGTGCTGTTGCGGATGTTTCACCTAAAATTTCATTAACTTTGTCATTTAAAGAAGAATTAGAATTTCCCATTATATTATATATAAATATAATAGAAATTAAATTAAATATAAATTATTTTATGGATAAGAAAATTGTATTAGTTAGTTTAATTGTTTTACTGTCAATTATCTATTATAAAAGAAATATAGGTGTAATTGAGAAAATGAGTGTAGTTGAAGCATTTAATAGAAAAAAATTCTTAGTTAGAGATTTAAATGATAAGAAAGAATCTGCAGACCTATTAGCAAAATTAATGGAAAATCTAAAGTTATTAATTTCAACTCTAAAAAATACAAATAATATAAATGATAGAGAACTTCAAAAATTTAAACCTTTTATTGAAACTATATATAATAGAATCGATGATGTCAAAGTTAGAGAAAATGAAGGTGGAAATGATTTAACATCATATAGTATTAATAAAGGTGAAGAATTAGTATTTTGTATTAGATCTAAAAAAACAAATGAAATACATAATATTAATGAATTAATGTATGTATCAATACATGAAATTAGTCACATAGGTTGCCCAGAAACTGGTCATACAAGACTATTCGCAAAGATTAATTTATATTTATTAAGAAAAGCATTAGAAATGGGATTATATAGATATAAAGATTATTCTGTAGAACCAGTTGAATATTGTGGTATGACTTTAACTACAAATATTCTGGGTTAGACAAAAATTTATAAATTATTAATTTATAAATTTTATATATTCTATTTTATAAATGGAAGATCCTATTAAATTAATATATAAAGTTAAAAACAATAACCGTAAAAACCAATATCATATTTATATTTTTTTAGGTAATTTAGTAGAACCAAATATACAAAAAATTCTTAAAAAAATTAAAGATTTAAATCTATTTGATACCCTCATAACATTAAATGAAAAAGAATTAAAAGAGTTAGAATCATTATATGGTGAATTATGGTTTTCTTATTTTTTTATTCATCATCATATTGATTTTACATTTGATAATATTAGAAAATCAAAACAAAAAGCAGACGAAATTATTAGTAAATTAGGTAAAGAATGGTATGATAAATATATTAAAGATTATAAAATAAGTGGTAAAACATCATTTAATTTTGCATCAATTGTCAGAAGAGATAGAATTTTAAGATCTAAAAAAAATGAGGTTGATGAACGTGTAGATTATAGAACACTTACAACACAATTTGGTGGGAATCAAAATAATAATACAGATGGTAAAATTAATAATGATAAAAAAATGAAACGTTATTTAGGACATGCTTTTAAAAACTTTATGAAATTATCAGAAAATCAACAAGGTGGTATTAATATGGATGATATAATGGAATCAGATGATGAATCAGATGTTGAATCAGATGTAGAAGATGTAATAGATGCTGTACAGAAAAAAGAAAAAAAAGAAGGGGAGGTTGAAGAAGTTGAAGAGGAAGAAGAAATCGTTGAAGAATTATCAATTGAAGATCTAGAAAATATGTATTCAACAGAAGATAAATTAGACTTAGTAATTGAAAATGAAAAAGACACTAAAAAAACATCAAATTTAATCGAAAAAATTTTAGAACAAGATAAAGATTATGATAAAATAGAAAAATTAAATGAATTAATTCCATTTGATACCTCAAAAGATAATACCAACTATGATGAAACCTTAAAAAATATTTTTAATAAAAATTATGTATACAATAACTATATCTATAAAAATGATACCATCAAGAATATTAAAAATAAAATCTGTTGTTCAATCAAGAAAAATAAATTATTCGATAAAGAATCTGATTTGATAATTCCTTCAAGAACTTATTTATGGTCTGAATATTATTATAATGAATTAGTAGATAATAAAGTTGTTCTAAAATATGATAAAATTATGTTAGGACAAAAATGGGTTAGAAGAAATGAATTATTACAAATTGATGTTGAACCAAATGATAGTATTAAAGTATATGAAACATTAAAAGGTAACTTAAAAATGTTAAGAGATAATATTAAAAAATATGGTTCAAATATTAGAGTTGATAATGATCAATATCATATATTAGATGACTATAATGATTATTATACTAACAACGAAATATTTATGGTAGATATATATAATGAATTGGGGAAAAACTATTCAGTTATAACAGATAACTTAAAAAATGTATTTGATATTTACGTAAGAATTTATTTCCTACCTATATCATCAGAAGAATTTAGAAATATAATTGAGTATTTAAATGATAATAAAAAAGAAGAAGCAAACTTAATACTAAAAACATATAATAATATCAACAACGATATTAGAATGGAAAATACTATCACAAGAATTGTAGAAGAAATTAAACAAACACCAGAAAAATATAGTAACTATTTGAAAACAAATCATATCACTCAAGTCGTAACACATATTAACCTTTTCATGACCAAGTACAATAATAAAACTATTTCAGTTGACGCAACAAATATTAAAAAATCCGATCTCAAAATTGATCTCTTCAGAATTTTTGATAACTTTATTACAACTGAAACATATCCTTTTATTCAATATCAACAAGCTGATGGAAATTTAGTATATAAATTCAATTCTGATAATCAAGAAGAAGATAAAAACTCTATTTTAAGTAAATGGTTTGAAACTGCTCCATATGGTATTAGTTTTAAAATAAAAGTAAACTTAAAAAATTCATCATCAAACAAATATATATCCGTTAATTTAAATGAAAGTGGACGTGTAGAATATAAAATCCAATTTAAAGAAGATGATGAAGCATCATTTGTTGATATCCAAAATACATATCAATTTGTTCGTGAATTAATAAAGAAAGTAAATGATGAAAATACCAGATTACAATTATATGTTCCTGTTGACACAGATTTTAAATTTGCTTTCATAAATACAATCCAACAAATTCAAACTGCTGGTATAATTAACCACAATGATTTAAATGATTTCGCAAGATTATTCTATCCATATATTGCAGTTGTAATTGATCCCCGTAAAAGACAATCAAAAGAAAAAAAGGAGTCTGATTCAGATATTGGTAAATATGGAACATATATGAGATACAAACGTGTAAGTGAATATGAAAGTGATAAAAATTTAGAAAAAAGAATTTTATATTATTTACGTAATTTTGAATTTGATGAGAAAAAACTTATACGTAAAATAAGTAATGATTTTAACTTAGTTGAAAAGATAGCAGATCAAAAAATTAAAGAAATTAGAGATAAATTTCCGTACTTGAAAAAAGCCGGTAGAGTCTTACGTAAATTTGATAATATTCCAAGATATAAGGCACCTGGAATTGATGTAGTTATCCAAGGTAAATCATCAGATAATTATAAATTACGTGTTTCTGGTTCTCGTAATAAACAACAATTAGATAATATTTGTGAATTCATATCAATAATGATGTTTTTATATGATGATTTATACATTAAGAAAAATCCTGAAAGAAAATACTTGATGGAAATATTAAGAGGATTAAATAATATTGCTAAAAGAAGAAATAAAGTTGAAGAAATCGTTAGAGAAGATAATACTGGTATTTCTAAAGTTAAAGAAATTACAAATATAGATAAAGAAAGATTAGGATTCAGACCAGAAAAAGGACAAAACCAATGGACTCGTTCATGTCAAAATAGTGGTACTATTAAAAGAAGACCAAATGTTAATACAACAAAAACTATTTCTGAACTTATTAAAAATGGTTATAAATTAAATGATACTACAAAACAATATGAAAAAAAAGTTATGAGTAAAGTTGATGGTAAAAAACAAGAAATTGTATTACGTGCTGCTAAGATTGAAAATTCCGCAGGGAATGATGATATTTATTTTACATGTGATCCAACTGAAAATGGCAAATATATGTATGTTGGATTTTTAACAAGAAGTAATAACCCAAACGGATTATGTATGCCATGTTGCTTTATAAAAGATCCATTTGATAGTCGTAATAAAGCTAAAAAAGCATTTAATGATAAATGTATTGGAAAGTCAGGTGTTGGAGTAGGAACTGACACAGTTGAAAAAGAAAAAATTATAACAGATAAAGTCTACATTTTACAAGATACAAATAAATTACAAGATGGTAGATATTCATTCTTACCAAAATATTTAGATATCTTTTTTAATGTTATTAATAAATATACCAAAACAATCAAGAATAACTATTTAACTTTATCAGAAACTGGATACTTTTTTAAGTACGGAGTTAAACAAGAATATCCATATATAAATGCAATTTCAGCATGTATAAACATATCGATTGATGAATTAAAGAATAAATTAATAAGTGTTCTTGAAAAAGATAAAAAGATGAGATTATTTACAAGCTTAAATAGTGGAGATATTAGAAATCAATTTTCATCTATACAAGAATATATTAATTTTATTAAAACAAATAGTTCTCTTGATTATGAATTATTAAATGATTTAATATCATCTAAAGATGTTCTTTCAAAAGATGGATATAATATATTTATTTTTATGAAACAAGAAAAGTTTGTCATAAAAGATGATAAAAAAATAGAAAAAGAAGATTATATCTTAATATGTCAAAATACGGAAAATTCTGTATATTATGCAAGTAGACCATCAATTATTTTAATAAAAGATGGTAACCAATATTTCCCAATATTTAATCTTAAAAAAGGAGTAAAAGATAGTTTAATTAATATCTCAAGAACAATGGATCCATCTTCTGTAGTTGTTAAAAATATTATTGAATATTCTAAAGATAACTGTGTTGATCTAATTAATAAAGATTTATCTTTAACAGCAAAATTTATTTATAATAATCATCAAAAAGATATTATTGGATCTATAATTGATTCTAAATTTAGATGTAAATATTTAATATCTAAAAATAATATATTATTACCTACAGCAACAAGTGGTTCAGTTTCGGAGTTAGAATTGGTATATGATGATGATATACCAAAATATATTACAAATATAAATAAAACAATAGATGAAATTTATTCTATTTTAAAAATATATCCATCTGGTTTATTTTATACTGAAAAATCAGATTCTGGTTATAAAGTAGATGGATTAATGTATGGTAGACAAATTAATATTCCTATTGTTGTAATAGAAATGACAAAAGAAGAAATACAAAAATTAAGTAAAGAATTTGGAGTTAAAGACTTTGGAATTGAAAAGAAATCTCAATATGATAAAATTGATAAAATATTAAAAGAGGGATTAAATTTACAAGACATGAAAGGTATAGTTGATGTTAATATTGATACATATAAAAATGATGGATACAAACAATTTAAATTAGAATTAAGTAATTACATTATGCAAGATGATGAAATATTAAATAAATTAACGGATTTATATTACTCAAAAAAACAATATGATGATAAAAATTATGCAATTAAAAAATTATTCTATAAAATTGTCAATAAAGATTTAATTAAAATACTTAATAGTGTTAAGAATATTGATGAACCAACATATGGTGAAGACCAATACAATCAAGATAATGATCAAGTTCAAGAACAGAGAGAGGAACGTTCATCTGAAGATGATATGTATGGTGGAATGATTGGTGGAGATCTAGTTCATACAATAAAGAAAATTCCAGTATTAAATGATTATGTATCAAAAAATATAATAGAAGGATGTAATTTAAATAATGATGATAAGAAATGTAGTACAAATAAATTATGTTTATGGAAAAACAATGATTGTAAAATGGGATTAACCAAAGAATATATAATAGAATATGTTAATAAGTTAACTGATGAAATCATGAGTAATGAATATAAATTCTATGAATTAATTAACAAAGAAAAATATTTCATTAGTGATGTGAATGATTATAATAATTTTACAAATAGATCTAAACAAAAGATTATTAAGAGTAACAGCGTAAATAAAGATAAAATATTATCAGAAATTTATGGAGAAGATAATATACCAATATTAGGTAAAAAACGTTTTAAGAGAATAGAAGATAATATAATAGAGCATCCTCCAGAAGAATATAAAAACAAAATATTACAATTTGTTGATATTAATGATGGATTATATAGATCTATTGCAAATGGATATTATTGGATCGAAAATACACTATTAGATAATGATGTTAGAAATTTAGGCTACTACAGTATTTTACAAAATGATATATCAAATTATATTAAATCAATGATTATTGATGAATTACGTCTTAAGTCACATGTAAATAAACTAATAGAATATTTTAAATCATTAAAATTAGATATTAATAAAGAAGTATATGAATATAAAGATAGAATTACTAAAAATATTGAATTATATGATGAGTTTATGATTGAATTACATATTGTTAGTATATTATTAAAAATTCCAATTGTTATTTACGATCACTATGAGTCTATTATCGGAATATATGACAATGGTCTAATATACAATAAAAAATATAATGTTGGAAGTGATAAAATGACTGAGAAATATAAAGAAAATAAAAACTATATAAATATAAAGTTTGAATCAGTAATGAAAAATATTATTAGTAATTATTTTGTAATCTATTATAAATAATAATATATGAGTGATAATAGTAAATTTAGTTTAGGTGGATTTCCCCCAATATATGAAATTACAGGCACATTACAAAAGAAAGAATACCAAGCACCAACAATAATGAGTATTCAATCAATATTAAATACAAATAGAGGATTAAATATCGTAATGTCTAGACCACCAAAAGAAGAAAAAGGAAAGAAAAAAAAAATCAAATTCAAAATAAATTATTTTTAAATATATTATATATATTTAATTATATGGAATATATAAAAAATAGTATCATTGCATATGATTTATTAACAAATAAATTTAATGAATTATATCCAAAAATAAATTCAGTAAAATTCGAAGATTCTACTTCAGATTTAACTGAAAGTTATATATATATCAACAACGACAAATTTACATACAATATTGTTGGTAGTTTTGATAATACAACAAATATTTGGGAATGGGGATGGGTAAATGAAGATATTAAAAATAAAATATATTATCTTAGAGAATTATTCTTATATGGTATTGAAATAAATGATAAAAATGAAAAATTTTATAAAAATATCTTAATAAATTCAAAAATTAAAATTACACATTTAATAAATATTGATATTATATTAGGATATACAATAGGAGTATTAAATACATTTGGTTTTCTCTTTATTTATCAATTAAAACTCTCACCTACAATTACAAAATATTATATACTTAAACCTATTTCTAAATAAGTTCCTCTTGCTTGAACTCAGAATATGTATATGTTCCAGCAAACATCTTTCTTAATGTTACTGTGTCACCATCAAATATTTGTTTCTTAATATCTGGTAGTGGAACTTTATATTGATCTGCATTAGTGGATTTAATGGCATAATATTCATACAATGTTGATGATGGATATTTTTGTCTTCCAAATAATTTTAATATATTTGTACTATCTGTTGTATCCACTAAATATCCTGTTTGTTGATATGTATCATAACTTCCACGTGTTGGTAATCCAATATATTTATTTCTTAATAATGGTAATGTCATATCAATTGTAGGTCTTTCTGTTCTCTTTTCTGGTGGTAAAAGGGGATTTGCTATAACTCCCAAATCACGCTGTCTAATCAATTCATAATCTGCTAATCCTCCATTTGGTAATTGTGCTACATCCACTTGTGGGGCGGATCTCATTGGTCCATAATTCTTTATATCTTGTGTTGGTGGTTCATTAGTTAGTCGTGGTTTAAACTCGTTATATTGACCATAATCTCTATTTAATTCATCATAATCCTTTCCAGATTTAGTTTGTAATGTACTTCTGGTTAAATTTTGTGACATATCTAATATATGTTCTGGGAGATTATAATTGATATTATATAATTTTTCTTTAGTTTTTGTATTTTTAGATTTAAATATATCAGATAAATAATTAAATATTAATACGATTACCACTAAAAATATAAAGTGATAAATTGAAAAATCAAAGCAAACATTATTAATACAGATTTTATTCATATAATACAATATAATTTTTTTTATTGTATATTATGAAAGAAATAATACATATAGTCGGACTAAATAATGAATATAAGAAAGATTTTATATTCAAAATACACCAAATTGATCCTAACTATAATATTATAGATATTGATGATATCACACAAAAAATAAATAGTTCACCAAAAATTTCTAAATTATACGATGAATATGAAAAAGTTAAAATTGATAAGGTTAAATCTAAAACCGTATCAACGAATATAAACACTGAATGGTCTAGAGAATTGCAATTAAAATTAAATAAAATGCTTAGTTTAACAACAAATGATACTATCTTGATTGGATTAACAACATCAGTTGTTAATACGGGTCAACCAAGGATATATATCGATTTACCAACAAATTACAAATTCATTATAGACACTGATTTAATTGAAAATGCAAAACAAATTATTAGAAATAATCTTAAGGAATTCAAAAATGAAATCATAAATGGTAGTTTTCCACTAGATTTTCTTAATTTAAACTATTTAATTAAAAGAAGGGAACAACTTAATCAAGTATTTTTAAAAAATATGTATATAGTTAAAAAAACAGATGATATATTAAAGTTTTTAAAAGAACATATTAAACAAATAGAAAAGCATACTGTTAAAAAATTATATTATGCGTCAGATAAAGAAATAAACAAATATATTACAACAAAAGGTATAATATTTTATGATAATGAAATTATATCAATATTAAATTTATTTAAATTAGCAAATCTTAAATATGACCGTTCAACTAAAACAGTCATTGAATTATCAAAAGATTCATTAAAAGAATTAGAAAAAGATTGTTATATATATGAAATAACAGATTTAGATAGTGTATTCTTTGATGGTGATAATTTTAAAAATAATAAAAAAGTAAAAATTAATAAAAATACCTATGTAGATTGTATTTATAACGTGTTACAAAAATTAGGTATTAAATTTAATAAATACAAAGATAAATAAAGAGAAATAAAGAGAAATAAATATTATTAATAATGGAAGATAAAAATGGGATATATCTTATGTTTTGTGGTGGATTAGGTAATAAAATGTTTCAAATTGCTGCTGGATATGTAGCGTCTAAAAAATATAATTGTACTTTATACATTCCACGCATTGAAGATACAAATCACCATGGTGAAAAAGTTAATTATTCAGAAAATATTTTTAAACATTTTGGAGTCCATCTTAGTCAACTAAATTATCCAAATAATTATATTAGAAATGATATATATCAATTTATGATATCAACTGAAGCATATAGTTTAGATAATTTACAAATTCCAATTACATTCAATCAATATTTTCAATATTATCCACCGCTTAAAATATATGAAAATGATATTAGAAATCTTTTTAAAGAAGGATTAACATCATATAAAATAAATTATCCAACATTTATTCTTGAAGAATCAGCATTTATTCATATTAGAAGAGGTGATTATTTAAAATATCCCGATAGACATCCAGTTATACCATTATCATATTATGTAATGGCTATTAATTTATTGAGGGATAATGTACGACATTTTTTTGTATTTTCAGATGATATTGAATGGGTAAAAAAACAAGATTTATTTAAATATGATTCAAAAATGATATGTATAGATTCAAAAGATGAATTATATACACTTGCATTTATGAGTAAATGTCATGCAGGTGCAATATGTGCAAATTCTAGTTTTTCGTGGTGGGGAGCATTTTTAGGAGCATATGAAAAAAGAAATCCTGTTTTTGTTCCAAGAGATTGGATTAGAAATTGTAAAGTTGATTGTTTATTTCCCGACGAATGGATAAAATTATATTGATTTAGAGATGTAAATTTATTATTAATATGGAGTTTATTCATTCAAAAGGAAATATAGCATGGTTTATTGGTGGTTTAGGAAATCAAATGTTTATTATTGCTGCGGCATATTCAAGTAGTAGAGAAAATAATTATCCATTATATTTTTTTAAACATAATGGTAATGAACATAATATAAATAATTTTAATTATTCGGAAACAATTTTTAGGTATTTTGGTAAATATCTATGTATGAAACAAACTGAAGAATTAAAAAAAATAATATTATCAAATGGATATAAAGTTTATGAAAATTTAAATCCATATGATAAATATTCTATAAGAAATGAACCAATCTTATTTAACAATCATTTCCAATATTATCAAACATTAAAACCATATGAAAATGATATAAGAAAATTATTTAATTTAGGATTAGAATCATATAGAAACAAAATTAAAAAAGAATATACAGAATATTTATTAGAAAATTCAGCATTTCTACATATACGTAGAGGAGATTATTTACAAAAAAAGAACTATCATCCAAATCTTGGATTAGAATATTATGAAAAAGCAATTGGATTATTAATTGACAAAATTAGATATATTTATGTATTCTCTGATGATATTGAATGGGTTAAAAAACAAAAATTGTTTATACAAAAAAAGATAATTTTAATAGAAAGTGTTGATGAATTATATTGTTTGGCATTTATGAGTTTATGTTTAGGTGGAGCAATATGTGCGAATTCAACATTTAGTTGGTGGGGAGCTTTTTTAGGTGCTTATGGAAAACGTAATCAAATATTTGTTCCTAGAATATGGTCAAAAGTATATAATACAAATGGATTATATCCAGATGAATGGATTAAATTATATTAGTTTATATATAAAAAATTTAATATTTAATAAAGAATAGTAAATAAATAATATGAAATTTTACAAATTAAAAACAAATGAACAAGAATTTAATATGAGTGATATAAAGTTTGATGATGATTTAAAAATTACAGATGAATCAAAAAATAATATTACAGAATATCTAAATAAATATGTAGAAGAATTTGAATATAAAACAAATGATAAATTGTTGACAATTATATCAGATTCTCTTAAATTAAGTGATAAAAATATTGGTAATACAATTGATATTCATACAACAGATAAAAATATATTTCAAATGTGTTATATAGAACATTCTTATAATGAAGATAATTCTGTAAATAAATTAAATTTTTTAGCAACAATTATGAATAACAAAAGAAAACAAATAACTGGTGATGCCTTTATATTTTCAAATTCTCTTTTAACAACAAAAATTGATGAAAAAGATAAAGCTGTTGAATATATTAATTTAAATGATATGGAATTAATTGATTTAATTGATGTGATTCTTATAAATTATTATCGTATTGGAGTATGTTTTGATGGTGATGAATATACTAAATTTATTTTTGATAATAATATGGTTATTATAGCACCATTAAAATATAATGGAATAAATTTATCTGAATTAGGATTTAAAAAAAGTCATCTATTAAATTTTGGAATAGATATGTTTTATACAAATGAGGGTGAAAATGAATTAAAAAAATATAATAGTAAACTTGCCTCGTTTTATTGGGACATTGGAAAATTTAAAGATAAAGTATTTATAGCTTTAAGAAGTGAAACAGAAAAAAAGTATGATTCATTAATTGATGAATATATTAATAAGATATTAAATATATATGAAAAATATTGTTTTGATGACGATGAGATGAATGTTCCTAAAGAATTTAAATTCTATGATTATCAAACAAATGAAAAATATACAAATAAATATATAGTTTTTGATAACTTGTATGATAAAATTGTGTTAAGTTATAAAAAATAATATATGATTTTAATTATATAAAATGAATCGTAATGCTTCAAGAGATAACGATATTTCAGAAGATTTTGAACAACTCGTAGGAAATAAAGATGCGTCTGACGGTAGCCCAAATATTAATGTTCAAGATATGAATCAACAACAAATGAGACAACAAATGATGCAACAACAAGCTCAACAACAAGCTCAACAACAAGCTCAACAACAAGCTCAACAACAATCTGAATCAGATAAAAATAATGAACCAGTACGTGTAAGTGTTGTCCCTGAAACCAAAGAGAATTTTTCATTCAGTGATCCAACAAAAATATTAACAGCAGTTTGTGTATTATTTGCATTATTCTTTGTATTTGCATCAAGTCAATTAACAAATGGATTAAATGGTGTTGGATTCATAAGAAATTTACCGTTTTCAGAACAATCAAATTTAGTAATCAGAGGTTTATTATTTGTAACAATCTATATGTTATTAGATAGATTTGTTTTATAAAAATAAATAAAATATAAAAAAAATTGATATTCCTAATACTTAAATATATACCATATATTTAAATATAATACAAAATGCGTGATACATTTAATATAGTCAAAGTGAGCGACATCGATGATGTTGATTGTCAAAAGATCATCAAAACATGTGTGGATAAGCCAAACTTAATAAATTATTACTATCCCCATATATTTATGAATCGTGATAAGATAGACAAAACAGAATTACTAAAAATCTTTAATGAATTTATTAAGAATATCAAGAGAGAGAAAAATATTGATCATACTATTAAAAAGTATAATACAATTACCAACATCATTGATACACTATTTTTGTGTGTATTAGAACTTGAGAATGTTAAAGATATTCACAAGTTTATTAAATATGATTTTTCTAAAAATGAAAACATCATAATTGATATTACAAATTGTATAATTAAAAATACGAATTTATATAACTTAGAACAGATCCTAAGTGATAAAATTGATCAGTCATATTGTGTATTTATCATTCAACATATTATTGATCATATTAAGAAACAATATATAAGTGATAATTTAGAAAAAACAATTTTGACTCAACATAAACTACTAGATAATGTTCAAACATACTTAATAAAACTTAAGTACAATCCTCAAATAATTAAAATACTTAATTGTAATAAATTAATGTTAGTTGAAGAATATGTAAATAAATGTGAAATCAATGATAATCATGATCTATATATACCAAACATAATTAACCTATATTTTGAAACTGTTTCTAATAAGAATCAAACAAATAATGAATTAATTGATAACGTTGACTGGCAATTATATTTTAAAAAAATTCATAATTCATTAGTATCAAAAAATATAACTAAGGATGATGTAATCAAATCAATTCTAAGATTAACAATCTTAGATAAAGTAATTGAACATAAAAGAAAAGAAATGAAAGAAATCAAACTAGTTGAGCTTATTCACAATATGATTGAAAATCAAAAAATAGATGTTTATATAATCAATAGTTATATAAATATGATTAAACAACAAGTTGTACCTGAAAAGATTCAATATCTTGAAACGATCATTAAATATTTTCCAAACTATAACCTTTTAACGAGAGAAATGATAAAGCTAGTTCTACCAAAATATTTTTCTAAATCATGTATGAAATATTATCTTGATTGTATAGAACGTATTAATCGTTTTAATCATAAATTATCAGTAATAGATAATATTATTTCAATGCAAAAAGGATATATGACAAAACTAGAACAGGAAGTATCTATATCAAATACATCAAAGTTTAAGTTTGATGAAAATCATCTTATTCAAGTTGAAAATGATAATAGAAAATTATTGAAATTTAGATCAAACTTAGTATCATTCTTTAGTGTTGATAATAAACACATTGATGATAAATCATATACTGGATTAATTACCCAATATAATAATCAATTAACTGGATATACTGTTTTTGCAAATAAGTTTTTCAAAGATGAAATATTCAGTAATCTAAAAAATATTAATATTCATGGATATTTATCAAATGGTAAAATCCAGTTTAGTAATACAATTATAAATGCAAATCTAATTCTACTAAATGCATTAATGTTATTCAGGCAAAATCCAAATCCGGAAGTTTACAAGGATAATAATATTTATACATTACCAATTTCAACATTAAAAAATCATTTTAGTTATGATTTAATCGAGGATATTAGAACAACTTTTGAATACTATAATATTATTCTTCATGATGATGATAACGATTTACTATTTTTAAACACAGACTTCTTTAATAAGAAGCAAGAAATCAGTATAGAAATTATCAAGAAAACAAAACATGTAGAAGAAGTCGTATCTACACCAATTATTCAAGCTGAAACTAAAAATGATATGATAGAATCATATATCATTAAATTAATCAAAACCAAGAAAATTTCTAAACTAGAAATTCAAGGTTTAGTTGAAGCAAAATGCGGATTAAAAATTAAAGAATCTATTTTCAAAACATGTATGACAAGATTGTTTGATCTTGATTATTATATGTTAGAAGGAGATATGATGGTATATGTACCGTAAAAATTGTTCTCTCGCTATGCTCACACTAATTTTTTCTAAGAATCAGATTTCATCTGATCTTATAAAAAATTGATAAACTATTATTTTATAACCAAATTAGATATAGTATATATATACAATGTCTAAAAAAGTATCGAATACGCTCTACGGCTTGAAGCAACTCTTCATAGATGGCCAGCTTCGGAATATTGATAATATGACGGTGGATGAACTCGTATCAAATTTTAAAACAGTCTACGTATTATGTTTTACGGATGAATTCTTCGATAATGAGTATTTCGATAACTTAACAATTTTCGAGTCAATCTTATCAGAAAAGAAATTAGAAGCATATTATAAAAATGTATGTTTGATCAAGTGTCCTTTTAAGATTCTCAATAATGAGATTCTAAAGAATTCTATTAGTATCGTCTCATTAGATGTTATTAATGAATTAGAACACAAACCAGATGATCAATATAATGAACATACTCTTATAGTTCCAATTTTTACAATTTCTAAATCAGATGTTAAATTATATCTATCACAGTTCAAGAATTGTCTATTAGAAGATTATTTCAAGATTAAATTCTTGAATTATTATTTTGGTAGTGTTAAGAAAATCAAGGATATTAGTTATATGATTGAAAACTGTGATGAAGCAAATTATTGGACTAATTACTATAACTGTAAATTAAATATTAGTATTCAATTCATGAACCGTAATTTTAATTTTATTGATATGACAAAGATCGAAAATAAAAAATTACTTGAAACAATTGAAGGTATTAAAAATCTTCCTGAAGATGGTGGTGATTATTTGTCATATATGTACAGAAAGCAAAACTTTGTAGATGCGAGTAATGCTATTAAAAAAGAAGGATACAATATTTACAAAGTTGTTGATAAGAAAGAATTACCAAACTTTCTTGAAATCATTCAAAAACTAAGTCAAGAAAAATCACATGAAGAATTAATTATCCTTATTACAAATATGTTAGTTTCAAAAGAATACTGTCATCTAATTCTAAACAATCAAAAAATGTTAGAATTACTCCTAAAGATATCAACAAATATATCAGAAATGAATTTTAAAAAGATGATTGGTTATGGTTGGCTATCATTATATTTGGAAGAAACAATTAAGAAAAGTTATATTGATATAAATGATAGATTTGTATTTACGTGTACAAATGCGTCTAAACTACCAACATTTCAGTTCTCATACAGTAAATTAAAGGATAGTCCTTATTTACCAATCTTAATAAATGATAAGTTATATATGGAATTTAATGCGTATGGTGTTGATCACTATACGCTAACAAATTATGATTCGGCAAATCTTGATAAAGAATTAATTAAACAAACTTATGGGGTAGCAGATTTACAAACATTCAAAGCGAGATTCAATGTATTCTTAAGTGGGAATAGTAAGAAGCATTATGATGCTTTTAAAAATGTAAACTTTAATAACATAGCAATTTCAGGAAGTGTTATTGCGGCATGCTTACCTAGATTTAATCCTCTAATCATTAATACTGGAGGAAATTTTGAAGCATTTGTAGATGAATATTATGGAAGTGCTGATCTTGATATCATGTGTAATCTAAAAGATACATTTGAATATATTGACAAAGCATATGAATTAAATGAACAATTAGATAAGAATACTAAATCAATCAGTAATGAAAATATATCAAGAATTGAACCAGTCAAGAATGCTGTAATGTTTATCAATTTTAAGAAACTTGATGATTTTATTAAAGACTTGAAACTTGATTGTACGAAAGAAACTTTCAAAGATCATCTCTTAGAAAATAAGAAAAAGATTTATCAACTATATATTGATTATAAAGTTAATGAACATAGAAAGCATTTTGAGGAGAATCCTGAAAAATTCCAAGATCCCAAATATAATGTATTATTTGATATCCTTCCAATGGATCAAATAAATATTTACATTAAGGATTTCTATGAATTTGATGATAATATGGAAACAAATAAAATTCTAATCTATGAGAACATCAAATTTAAGTATAAGATTACCGGAATCAAGAGAAACTTTGAATTCTTCCAAATTAAATATGAAAACTTCTTTTCAACTGTTCATAAATTTCACTTACCTTGTGTTCGCGCATATTATGATGGTACAGAAGTATTTATGTTACCGTCATGTATTGGCGCATGTATGACATTAACAAATATTGAATATAAATATTTTGCTGGAGCGAAAGATCCGATTGAAGTTATTAATAAATATAGACAGCGTGGGTTTACAACTATCTTAAATGATAAAGAAAGAATTAAGATGATTAAGTATTCTCATGATGTTGAAAAATGGAAAGATTTATATGAAATTCATGGACTAAATAAGAGAGATACTGATAGAATCTTTAAGCCTCTCGATATAAATAGTAAATTATTTAGAACTGCAAAAATGTATGAAAAGATGAATTTGTTTTTCAGTAAGACAAATTGTATGATGTATAATAATGTATTAACTATTAATGAGAATGGATATATTATTCCTTTGGATAGAAAGATTTTGGCTTTAAATCCAATCAAGAATGAGATTCCATAAAAATTGAGATCTCGCTTCGCTCACACTAATTTTTTATTCTTTCATAAATGAAATCAAAATAAAAATTGAGATCTCGCTTCGCTCACACTAATTTTTTATTCTTTCATAAATGAAAGAATAAAAAATTGACTTTAATTTATATTAATATAAAATTATATTAATATTATTAGTATGTCATTATCAATACCACAAGATTATAGAGATAATACTTTTGAACTATTAAATAAACATATCAAAAATGATGATCTAAGTGATGAGTTAGAAGTAAAAATCTACAACTACAGTGTAAAGTATTGTAATAATAATGTTAATAAAAGTGTAACAAATTCTATCTTACAAAGTATCTATGAAAGCAAGGTAGATGATGTAGTACATAATTTTAGTCAAGGACTATTAGATAAAATTAAATCAAATATGGATGAAGTACTAGAATATACTCCTCAACAATTGAATCCCGAAAATTGGGAAAAAATTATTAAAAGGTTTAATTACGTAGAAGATAAGAAAACAAATCTTGCCTATACCGATTTATATCAATGTAGAAAATGTAAAGGACGTAAAGGTATTTTACGCCAAATGCAAAACCGATCTGCTGATGAAGGAGCAACAACTTGGTTTGATTGTTATATATGTGGTGCAAGTTGTAAATTTTAAATTTAGATTTTATCTTTTTTAATTATATGGGGAAGAATAAAAAAATATCTAAAATAAAAAGAGAAAATAATCCAAATGAAAAAGGTACAACGATTGATTTATATACACAATATGATATAGATGTCATTGCGGACAATATTGATATGTTAGTCAAAGAAGCTGATAAAGTTGTCAAAACAACTTATGAACCAACAATAGATGAATTCAAATCAGTTGTTAAAGCAATCAAAGAATTTATTAAATCAAAAGATAGAATTGTATATGGTGGAAGTGCGCTTAATACTTTAATTCAACACAAGAATCCCAAAGATGGTATATATGATGATTTGAAAAAAGCAGATTATGAATTTTATTCACCCGAACCAATCAAAGATTTAAAAGATTTATGTGATTCATTACATGCTAAAAAATTTAAAGATATACAAGGTGTTCAAGCACAACATGGAGATTCATATAAAGTATTTTCAAATTTTGAAGATGTTTCTGATATATCATATGTACCAACATATATCTACAATAAAATGCCAACAATTAGAATAGATGGCATCAGATATATACATCCAAAATTCATGTATGTAGATTTTTTAAGAATGTATACAGATCCATTAATGAGTTTTAGAATATTAAAAGACAAAGCATTTCCTCGCGGAATGTTATTATTAAAGTATTATCCTTTAGAGGTTGGAAAAGGAAAGATATCATATGATGAATTACCAACAGGAGAAACAGAAATAATAAAAGAAATTTCAAAGATGGTAATGACTGATTCATTTATGCATGTTGGAACATATGCTTTACAATTTTATACAGTAAATAAAGATAAAAAATTATTACCATTTGAAGTTATATCTGTTGATTATGAAAAAGATATTAAAAACATTTATCATGAATTATCAAAGAATAATAAGATTACTGTAAAGGAATATTTTCCATTTTTTCAATTCTTCGGACGTCATGTTGAATTTATTCATAATGACAAAGTTGTATTAACAGTTTTTTCAAATAATGACAGATGTGTTCCCTACAGAAAATATGAATCTGGAAACATCGCAAGTTTTCAACAAGTTTTATTACATCAATTGACAAAGTATTATTACAATTACATTAATAAGTTAGATTATGATAATGTTAATAATATACTCGGGGAATTAATTAAAGTTAGAAATGAATATTTAAAGAAGAATAATAAAACTGTGATGGATGATACCATATACAGAGATTTTATGATCAAATGTTTAGGTAAAGCATTTGATGAAAGAAGACAAAGTTTCTTGGATATTAAGAAAAAAATATCTCAAGGAATTAGAACAAAATATAGATATAATCCACAAACAGATTATGATATTAAATTACCTGAATATATATTTGATAATGTATCTGGTAATTTAATTAATAATCCAAGATTACAAACTATTAAGGTTAGTTCCGAAAGTTCTGAAAGTTCTGAAAAATCAACAGAAACTTCTGATGCGGTGGGTGATTTACCTCAAATGGTTGCACGAAATGTTAAAAAGTTTGAATCAGAAACTAAATATCCATTTTTAGATACTGATTATATTTCTGAGGCGTATTAATAACTCCTCATTATCTTCTCAAAATTATAAGATTTTGTATTAATAAAATTTGGTTTAGGAGCAAATTTATCATTATAATTTGCTGTTAATTCAACACCCTTTTTTATATATCTATTTGCTATTCCTAATACATATATAATATTATTTTTTTTATCACATGTTACTTTCAAATCTAAATTTGGATTTTCACTATGATTTATATATCTACCAAATGGCTTATCATTAAAATTACTATCACCTAATACTCGAGCAAGTAAACCAACACATTCTCCAACATCTAAATCACCATTTGCGAATAATCCTTTCCCCTCAATTTCTGAATCATCGATATATAATATATTTGTTTTACACATAATATATGATATATAATTAAAATTTTTTCTTCAAATAATTTCCTAATTTTTGATCCAAATGAGGATTAAATTTACGAAATTCAAATTCTGTATCCAAAAATTGAACTATTCTTGCTGGGCCAATTGAATCAATAATATGATCAAGACGTTGATTTCCATATTCTAAATCTTCATCAATACTTTTAATTTGTTTCTTTTTAAAACATTGTTTATACATATATGGTACTATTATGATTGGTAATAGTAAAATAGGCAAAAGAATATATTGAGACATAATTATATTATTTTTATATTCTTAAAATAAAAATTCAAATTAAAAATTGATATTTATTAATTTAGAGTAATAACTATTATTATAGTATAAATGAATACTCAAGAAGAACATGAAGATGTCGAAACAGTATCGATTCCTTTTAATGAAAATAACATTTTGATTAAAAACGAAGATGTCACAAAACTATTTAAAAAATTTAAGATTGATATTAGTGTTAAAAAAATAGAATTATATCAAAAAGCACTTACCCATAAATCATACATTAAGCGTGAATATTATGGTCTATACAAAGATATTTTAGATGAAGCATATAAATTATATCCCAAAGGAACACTCCATTTACAGGACGCATCAAATGAAAGATTTGAGTTTCTTGGTGATACAGTAATTAAACTAATTTGTGCGGATTATCTCTTTGATCGTTTTAGTGAAGATACGGATGATGAAGGGTTTCTATCAAGATTAAAAATGAAAATAGAAAACAGAGAAGCATTATGTGTATTTGCAAAAATTCTAGGAATTGATAAATACATGATTATTTCAAATCAAGTTGAAGCATTACAAGGTCGTGATAGTGATAAACTTCTAGAAGATGTTTTTGAATCTTTCATGGGAGCATTATACAAGGATCAAGGATTTGAAGTTTGTTATAAATTCTTAAGAATATTACTAGATTCTGTTCCTGATTATTCGGAACTAATCTATAAGGATACCAATTTCAAGAATCAAATTATGATTTTCTATCATAAGAATAAATGGAATGCACCAAAATATGTTGAACTTGAACAATTTATTGATAGAAAAACAAACAAGAAAATGTTCAAGGAAGGAATTTTGGATTTTACTGGTAAAGTATTATGCTATGGAACTGCCACTACTAAGAAGGAAGCACAACAAATTAGTGCGATGAATGCTCTAATTAAGTTTAATTTGTTGAATGAAGATCAAATCGTTAAGGAAGTCTAAATGGTTCATCTAATCGATTACCATTTGAATCATAATGTCTATACATTAGAATATCAATAGAATTGTTATCACAGAAAATAATCAGCTGTGCTTCAGGAGCATAAAAATGTGAGATATTTAAGTTAGTTTCTTTTATGTATGAATCGTTAAACAAATTGACTAATTTTAAAAATACATTTCTTTTAGCATAATATATATAATCATTAAAAGCATATAATATATCATCACTCCCATTCATAATATTCTCAACTGATTTATTATTATAATAATAATCACCTCCAAATGTAATACTTACATAATCTAAATTTACTCGACATAATGGTAATTCAATCTGTTGGTTTTTTAAAAAATCAACAATATCTGCTATTTTATATTTTTGAATTATTTTATTATATAATTCAATATTTGTATCAGTTAATAATAACTTTTTTAATATTGTATTTGGAAAATGTGGATAAAAATTTTTATGATATGGTATATCGAATCGTGTTCTCATTATTACATCATATATTATATTGTATTTTTTTTCGTATTCTAATAATTCATTTATACCAATTTCTAATTGATGATATTGATAACTATGCTTAATTGGAACATCATTTGAATCTTTGATATTAATTTCATAATGCGCATGATTAAAATAACTTAAATATTCTATTTTTTGTTTGGTGTATTCTTTACTATTTATTTTTTGATTTATTATTGAATTAAAAATAGGTATATATTTATTATAATCAATTATGAGAAATGAAACATTTAATTTATTAAAATAGTCTGTTATGGTAATTTCATTAAAATTACCACTAATTACACAAATTATGAGAATATTTGTATATGATTTTTTAGATAAATTTAACATATCAATAAAGTGTTGTTGTGAATGATTAAAAAATGTTCTTAATTGACCTGTTATTATTATACATAAATTCATTATATTTATATAAATATTTATATAAATATATATATATATGTCATCTGACAATTCTGATTCTTTAAATAATCAAAATTTTATAGATTTGAGAACAAATGGAAGATTATTCACCCTCTGGGTTTTATCAAACTTTAGAAAATATAAATTGGCTCCAATTGAAAAACAAACAGGTGCGGATCCTTGCAACTATACTCAAGAAGGCCAACAATTAGAACTCAGAACTTATCAAAAATTTGTCGCCTCTTTTTTAGATTATAGATCCCCATTCAGAGATATTTTAATTTACCATGGATTAGGTAGTGGTAAAACAGCATCAGCTATCAACATTTACAATGTATTATATAATTATACTCCAGCATGGAATGTATTTTTATTAGTAAAAGCATCTCTTGATGCTACATGGTTAAAAGAATTAAAAACTTTTTTAAGTAAAAGTGATATTGACGGAAGAATGGCAAATATAAAATTCATTCACTATGACTCTCCAAAAGCAGACAGAGATTTTATTCAAGCAATCAAAGAAGCAGATAGTTCTAAAAAACCATTATATATTTTTGACGAAGCTCACAACTTTATCAGAAATGTTTACAATAACTTAACATCTAAAACTGGTAAGAGAGCACAAGTAATATATGATTACATAGTTCAAGAAAAGAAAGAAAATGATCAAGCAAGAGTAATATTAATTTCAGGAACTCCTGCCATTAACTCACCTTATGAATTAGCACTTATCTTTAATTTATTAAGACCGGATACATTTCCTAAGAATGAAAATAAATTCAATGATGTATATATTGGTGGAGGTAATGTAAAATCATTAAATCCAGTTACAAAAAATATGTTTCAAAGAAGAATATTAGGATTAGTAAGTTATTATTTAGGAGCAACAAAAGATGTTTTTGCTGAAAAGAGAGTATTGTATAAAGATTTAGTAATGGATCCTTATCAACAAGAAGTATATGAAGTATATGAAGCAATCGAAGCAAAATTAGAAGCAGCAAAAATGAAAGGTCGAACTCAAGATAAAACATATAAAACATATACTCGTCAAGCATGTAATTTTGTATTTCCTGTTATATCAGATAAAGTAAATGGTGAAAGAAGACCAAGACCAAATCAATTTAAAATCCATGATATTGATGGTGCAAATATTTTAGAAGGAAAGACAGAAAAATTAAAGGAACAATTATTAAATAAAGAATATGTTAGAAATGTTGAATTATATTTAGCAACAATCAAAGATTTTGTTACCCAAACTGAAGAATATTTTGATAAGATAAATGCGGAAGATGTTAAAAATAAACATACTATCTTAGATGATCTTGAAGTTTTCAAAAAAGAATACAAATATAAATTTAGTGATTTCTTTAAAAATTATACTAAAAAATCAAAATTATTTGATAAATTATATGCATGTTCATGTAAATTTGTTGCTTCATTATTTTATGCTCAAAAGAGTAAAGGCCCAGTTTTAATTTTCTCCAACTACGTTAAAATGGAAGGATTAGAAGTATATAAATTATATTTAAAATATTTTGGTGTATTAGAATACCAAAAAGCGGGGGCGGAAGATTATAAAAGATTTACTGAATTTACTGGTGATATTAGTCAAGAAGTAAGAACTCAAAATAAAGATCTTTTCAATAAAACAGAAAATAAAGAAGGAAAACATATAAAATATATTTTATTAGCACCAGCAGGTTCAGAAGGTATTTCATTAATGAATGTCAGACAAATCCATGTATTAGATCCTTATTGGAATGATGTTCGTATTGAACAAGTTATTGGTAGAGGTATCCGTCAATGTTCTCATAAAGATTTACCAATGGAAGATAGAAGAGTTGATGTTTATAGATTTAAAGCAGTTAGAAAGAATGAAAGAAAGACAACAGATGAAGATGTAGAAGAATTAGCAAAAGAAAAACAACTTTTAATTGATTCATTTTTAAAATCAGTTAAAGAAGTAGCAGTTGATTGTGAATTATTTAAAGCACATAATATGATAGATGAAAGTTATAATTGTTTCCAATTTAATGAAAAATCATTATTTGATCAATATGTTGGGCCAGCTTATAAAGATGATATTGAGTATGATATTAAAATTAATAATGGATTAAATTCTGATAACTCTGAAGTTAAAAGAATTAAAGTTTTTAAAATAGAAGGTGTTGAAAAAATAGGAGAAAATTTATTTGAAAAGAAAAAGAGTTATTGGTATTATAGTGAATCAGGAACAGTCTATGATTTTGAACTTGATTTTCCAATCGGAAAAGTTAAATTAATTGATGGAAATCCTGAAAAATTTGATGATGAAACATATATTATTAGTCAAATAATAAATATCCCCAAATTAAAAAATGTAATTTAAAAAATGTAATCTAAAAGAAAATCTTCTTGTCAATTTCAGTTTCATAACATCCAACCTTAAACATTAAGGTTAGTTGGAATGGTCTATAATATGGATGTCTAACATATGAAATACTATCATTATATACTGTTGATGCAGTTTGTGTAGAAGTAGTAGATACCATATCTGTTGTTGAATTAGTGGTATCAATATAATTTCCTCCAGTAATTAAATTTCCAAAACTATCACTCAATGTTATTGTAAGTGTTTGAATTGTCCCTAATTTAGCATTCTTAAATATCTTGTCAACAAAGTGATTGTCACCATAAAAATAATTTGTTGTAATGTAGTCAGGATATAAATAGTTATATTGATTTTTTCCATTTGTTGAATTTTGTGTATTATCAGTAATTTCATCAATGTTTATCATTAAATAACGATCAGTTGATAAATCAGCAGTTGTATTTACAATGTATCTCTTTGATATTGTTTGTGCAGAAGTTCCATTAAAAACTAATTCATATGCAATTGAAACACTTGATGAATTTACAACATTGAATTTTGCATTAATATTTGTAGCAGATACCCATGTATACGCTACATATTGTGTTACATAACCTGTTGGTGGAGAATATGATCCCCCAACACTATTAATATAACCTGCAAAATTATATGCTGAATTTGCCTTATTTGTATTTATATTTGCGATAACTGCTGCAAGAATTGTTCTTTCATTTGCATCACCAATTGTTGAAGGAGTTGCTCCTGTTTCAGTTGTATAAGTTAATAAATAATATCTTGGTAAAGTTGCTGTTTCTAATCTTAAATATTTGATATTTTCAAATGCTCTTGGAATTGTTAAATCAGCTGCGGCACTATTTGCAACTTTAGCACCATTTACAATTGTATATCCAGGATCTGCTGGATTAAACATTACTCTTAATTTAAATGGATTTGGATAAAATGTTACATTTCTATTTGATGAATCAATATTTACAATAAATTCATTTAATACATCTACTTGTGGTTTTGTTTCATTTACATTCTTAAATATTACATCAGGTTTATTAAATTTATCTAATGTTGTATATGGTGTGTGAATCATTGTATCTTCATTTGCTTCTCCCAATGATGTTTTGTTATCATTGTTGATATCAAATTCTCTATTTAAAATTGCATTTGATGTTTTATTAATCATTGCTTTTTGAGGAACATTATCTACATCAATATCTAATTGATTGTAAGGTGTTGAAGCATAATCAGATGAACGATATACATTTAGTGGATCAATTGGTACACGATCTCTGGCATTTCCATGGGTAAATACATCACCATTTGGAAAATTAACTTGACCACTATCAACTTGTCTTCTATGTTTATCATATGTTACTTCTTCATCTAATTGATTTTTATCTGTTGATTGATAATATGATGAACGATAAGAATCTCTTGGATTCATTGGTACACGATCTCTTGTAGATGCATGATCAAAGGGAGTTCCATCAGGCGATCCTTCAACTTCTCTAATATTTGTAGATCTTCTTTGATATGCATTTTCAAATGGAGCGCCATTACTGGGATTATTCATTTGAACATTTCTTTCTGATTTATAATTATTAATTTCAGCATTAGGATATAAATTAAAACGATTATCTCTTGGATCTTTTTGAGGAGATTTAGGACGATTATCATCTTGAAATCTTTCTTGTCTTCTTCCTCTTTCTTGAATTTTTTTCATATCTTCTTCAGATAATAATACATCATATGGCAATGTTGTTGATCTTATACTAGCATTTACAAATGGCACACTTCCGTGATTATCAATTACTGCTTTACGTAAATCTTTATATTCGTTGTTTATTTCACTTTGGGGATATAAGTCACGTCTATTATCAACACCTTTCATACCTTTACTTTGTTCTTTTAATAATTCATTGGCTGCTTTTAATTTATCAGATGGTTCATTAAGATTTAAATTATTTCTATATAAATCTGCTCTATCAACATAACCATTTAATCTAATATCTACGTTTGTTTGACGAGTAAACATTGAATCATTTGGCGAATCTATTTTTTTAAATAAATCAGTTACTCCTTTTTCGATTGAATTCAGATTAGTTCTTAAATTATTTGGATTTGAGTTATTTCTGTTTGACATATAATATATAATAAAAATAAATTTATAATATAACAAATTATTTGAATTATTATAAATTTTTATATTAATTAATTTATGAAGAGAACAAATAAGAAAGGAGGAGCACTTAATCATAATTTACGTTGTGCTGCTAATGCAGAATATACTGAGGGTTCTTGTTTATCTGTTGATCAGTTAAAATTAATTGCACATTTATATAACAAAGCAATTGACAAGAAAAAGATAACATCCGAAAAAATTAATATAGATAATAGTAATAAGAGTTATTTACTGCAACAATTAGATGAAAAATTAAAGGATTGTAATAATGATCAAAGATGTTGGTTAAAAAAGAAATTCAATAATTCAAATGAAGCTATTAATATGGATGAAATATTCAGACCAATGGGAACAGAAGGTAAAACAGAATGGTTAAGTACAGAAAATATTGATGATGTTATGGAACAAATGGAGAAAAAATTTCCTGATTATTTATTCTTAGGTGCAACACCAATGGACTTTGAAGAAATAAACTACAATGAAATTGCTAAATTAGATTTTGATGATATAATGAAGAATGGTGAAAAATTAAAAAATGAAATGATGGTTCAATATGAACTTAAAAAATTCTATACAAAAAATTTTCAATTAGTTGAAAAATTTAATCAATTTAGAGGTAGACAAAATAAATATCCATTTAGAGAATTCTATAAAGATATAATTGAAACACCAAATGATCAAATGCAAAGAGCATTACAACAATTTCCAAATGGTTCTAATTTATATAATGAATTGTTTGGGATAAAAAATAAAAAATATCCTATTAAAACAATTGGATTAGTTCCAAATTTAGATAATCATGATCAAGGTGGTTCTCACTGGGTATCTGTATATGCAAATTTAGAAACTGGACAAATATATTATTTTGATTCATATGGATATCGTCCTGAGAAAAGAATAAGAGAATTTGTTAAAAGAATTGCTGAATGGAAATATAAAAAAGATACAGGAAAGGTTATAAATATAGATGCGGATGATTATATGAAAAAAGATGGATTAAATGAAGTTGAAAAAAAATATGATATTAGATATAGTCAAATAAGAAATCAATATAAAAATTCAGAATGTGGAGTATATTCAATGAATTTTATAATTAGATTATTACATGGTACAAAATTTGATAAAATAATAAGTCAAAAAGTTCCTGATGATACAATAAATGAATGCAGAGAAGTATATTTTAACAATCAAAATATCACACTTGAGAATTATGCAATTGAAGATGATGGTAATAGAATTAAAATTAAAAAAACAGCAGGATATATTTGTGAGTAAATTATTAGATATAGAAAAATATATTTTTTCTATATACAATATATGGAGGACTCTTATGATAAAATTATAAAATATTTAAAAAAACATCATAAAACATTAGATGATACCTTTAAAATGGTTGTAATAGATTTATTAAATGAAACCAATTTTGATTATTCAATGTTTAAGAAAATATTAAAAGGAGCATATATAATTATTAAAGATGATGGATATTTTTATAAAAAATGGGTAATTTATCATAGAAATAATTTGAAAAAAAATAATAAAAAATTAGAACCAATTATGTCAAGTTCGCATCATTCATGTTTAAATCAGTATCGATTAGGTCGAGGAATTATTTATGATTTAAATGACGATATGACAAATGTTTTTGATTTATTAATTGGTACATCATGTTTGTTTACAAAATCATGTAATAAGAATTCTGATACATGGTTTCAATTAGAAAGATCTAGATTATCAACTATTACAAATACGATTGCTCATATATTTGATTTTATAACATATTCAACAACTGGAAGAAATATTGGACCATTTGGTGAATCAGAGCATACAGAAAATAATAATCCAATTATATTACAAATTAAAAGAGTCTAAGGAATTATCTATCTTATTTTTTTTACATTTATCACAAAATAATAATTTTTCTGATGTGTATTTATCTGTATATTCTTTTGTAACATATTTACCAGTTATTGCTAAATATAATTCTTCATATATTGTATAATATGAATTACACTCGTCCCATTCTAAGCCTTTTTGACATACTGAACAAATTCGATTTTCAACATTATAATTTAAAATCCATTTAATTTTTTGAACTGGAGTTTTAATCATAAAAATATCTTTAGGTGGTGTTGATGCTGGTGTATTTGTTGGAGTCGTTGTAGGTGTCAAAAGAGCTTGTTTGTAGCTTTTTGGGGACGAGTGGGTTTTTTCAAAACTTGTCATATTATAACCTAAATTATAAATTAAATTATTTTATTAAATTAAGTTATATTTTATTAATTAATATAATTAACGAAATATATATATGAATAATACATATTCACAATTAGGTCAAGATTTAGATGTTATAAAACATTATAATTTTAAAGAAAATGGTTTTTTTGTTGAAATTGGTGCAAATGATGGAATATCTTTATCAAATACATATTTACTTGAAAAAAAATATAATTGGAAAGGATTATGTATTGAACCATTACCTATTTTATATGAAAAATTAAAAGAAAATAGAAATTGTCATATATGTAATAACGCTGTATTTAATAAAAGTTATGAAATATTAAAATTTTCAGTAAATGGTTTATTTTCTGGAATAACTGAATATATTGATAGACATATTTTTGCAAAAAATGGAGAGCAAATTAATGTTATCACAATAACATTAGATGATGCATTAATGAATATAAATGCTCCTAAATTTATAGAATATTTATCAATTGACACTGAAGGATCGGAATTTGAAATTTTAAAAACTATTAATTTTAGAAAATATAGATTTGGAATAATTCATGTAGAACATAATTATGTTGAACCAAGAAGAACAGAAATGCGTGATCTATTAGAATCAAATGGATATGTTTATAAAAAAGCTAATTATTTTGATGATGAATATATTAATATATATTTATTATAAATTCATTAAATTTGATACCTTATTTAACAAATCATTATCATCGGTATTAATTTCTTCATTTACTTCTTGTTTATCATCTTTCTTCTCATCTATTATAATTGCTGGATTAGAAGAATTCTTACTTTCAACAACCAAAGAATTTACAGCATTATTCATTACAATATTAAATTCTAATACGTATGGTTCTTGTGGCATAAATGTTTTTTCATTTAACTTAATTTCAATATCTAATCTTGATATATTTTCTATGTTCACTTCTTTGGTAAATTTATGAATTTTTGCACTTCCAATTAAAAATTCAGCAAATGGTTCATTTACAACATTTTTAATAAATAATTGTACTAATTTATCATTCTTAATATTATATTTCTTTTCAGCAATATGTCTGTATTTATCACCAATTATACGATTAAATCCTAACATTGGTAATAAGTTATTTTGATATTCTCTATCATTATATAATTTTAATCTATTTTGTTTTCCAGTCTTAATAACAACTTTTCCTTTCACTAAACTAAAATTAATTTGCCATTTAGTTCCAATCTTATTCATTACCTCTAACAAACCATAAATATCATAATTATTTTCTGGAATTGTCATAACATATACTTTATTTGCATTAATAAATACTTCATCTATATAATTTTCACTGTCAGATGTTAATATATCATCATCTGATTCGTTGTTGACATTTTGATCATTTTCTGATACGACTGAAAAATATAATTTATTATTATTTGAATTTATATTATGTTCTTCATATGGTATGTTGTAGTTTACTAATTGAATTGCACTTACATTTGTTAATGTATCTTGTAATTGATATGTAAATCTACCAGAATTTGCTTTGATCATTACTTGTCTTTCATCCATATTTCTTAAATCAACCATACGTCTCATTTTAGCCTCTAAATCTAACTCTTTTTGTTTAAATTTTGTTTCTCTTTCTTGTATAATTTGTTGTTGTTTTTCAAGATCTAAAGTCATTGATTGCAATCTTGTTACTTCTCCTAATATTTCATCACGCTTGGCTTGTAATAATCTTATTTTATCATCAGCATCTGAATTTCCACCACTCATATACTTAATTTGTTGTTTTTGTAAATCTTTAATTTTATCTAATAATAGTTCAATTGTATTTTCATATTCACCTAATTTTGCTTCTACTACATTAGAAAATCCCTCGTTTTGTGGGACTCGTACAGCTTCTCTCTTAATATCCATTGATCTATCGGCTTCCATTTTTTTTCGCTCTCTTTCCATTTCTCTCATTCTATTTATTCTTTGTTGTTCTTCCATTTCTCTTTGTTGTTCTCTTTCATCCTCTTTTTCTCTTTCATTACGATCTTCAAATCTTACTTGTTTTCTATCACCATTTTCCATATTTTCACGATCTTGTTGATACATCGCTAATTTTTTAGCTAATGGAGTATTTTCATCAATATTAAATTTATTTGGGTTAATTCCAGTTGTCCATGTATTAACATCAAAATTTCCTTGGTAGTTGCTTTCATTTTCATTTAAATTTTCGTAGTTCTTTCCATCATCTTTTGTACCAAAATTAAAAGTATCCATTTGTTTACTATTTACATTTGTTGGTAATGCTCTTGCATCTTGAGGTTTTAAAAAGTCTTTTGCATCCATATTATGAGGTTGTAATTGTTGTCTTTGTTGTGGCATACGAGCATCTTGTTTATTCTTTGAATTTTCACGTGATAATTTATTTAAATTTGATCCACCATCACCACGTAATTCAGGTGGTGTAGATGGTCGTTTAGTCATATGTGAATTACCATATTCATTTTGTAATTGTTTATATCTACTATCTAATGTTTCAGCAAAATCTTTTTTCTTTCCAACATTATCTGTTTGAGGTTCGTAACGTCCTTGAAATCCAGCTTTTTGAGGTATATTAAAACTCTCATTAAAAGAGGCAAAATTTGATCCTTTATCATATGCTTGTCTTGAATCCGTAGATCGTGAATCAACAATATTTTTTCTATCTCCCATTAAACTACGATCTCTCTCTAAACGACTATCTTGTTGAAAAGTTTCTTGCTTCTTATCTTTATTCAAATCACTATAAATTATTGAAAAACAGTTATTAATAAATTGGCGTAAGATATTTTTATAATTACTCGCATTAACTCTTGATTGATCAATGTTGTTAAAAACTTCTGTCATAACTTTAATCATCTTTTTTGTTAATTTAGTTTTTTCTTCAACCCCTAAGTCTAAATTTAATTTTGTAACCAAATTTTTATATATTATGCCAATTATTTTATTATTGATAAATTGTTCTCTCATAATACATTTATCTAAATAATTTTTTATATAATAACTTATTATAAAATGGAGTTCTTTTTAAATCAACTTGCGGATGTCGGTTCTCGCATTACATGGACTGATAAAAAACACCGTAGATTTTTATTCGAAATTAAAGACTTATTTGATTTTAAAGGAGAGATCAATAATAATTGGGGAATGTATTCATTATATATTCATTCGAATGGTAGAACTATAAGAGATTTTATTGATAGATTAGTTCAACATGGTATCAATATCGATAGTGCTGATCGTAGTCTTATAGCATTTCCAAATCCATTTCAATTTAATATAACTTTTAATGGTGACAAAAATACAAATCAACCTGTAATTCAAAGAAAATATAAAGATATTAAATATTTAAAATTAGAAACTGTCACTTTACCAAATAACTATACTATTAAACAAACTGCTTTAACAACAGATACTGATTACACAACAATACATACATATTATGGAATAAATTATCTATATTTATCTAATAACGATGTACATACAATAGTTTTATCAGCAAGTACAGTTACTATACGTGTTGTTAGTATATATGTTAGTGGATCTAATTGGACTATAAATTATATTATAAATGATGATCCTACAATAGTATATGAAATGAACCAAGGTACAACATATAATAAATATAGTGTTGATACAGCAACAACAATTATTGGTGATAGATTATTTTATATTTATATTCCAGAAATAACTAATTATGTTTATACAACCAATTCAGATAAAGTAACATTTATTGGTACATGTGTTGGTACAAATAGTTATACTGTTTTAAATAATATATATCCACCATTTATTTTTTATAAAGATTCTATTTTACAAAATGCACTTAAATATACAGTTAAAATAACAGATAGATATGGAAATCAATATGTAACTAATAATTTAGATACACGTGCAAATACTGATGTTTGTAATTGTCAGACATCAACAGATTATTCTTGTAGATGTACATATATTAGAAATCCATATTATGTAAAATTACAAGTATCATTACAATTTAAATTTGGTATTTTTGAAGATGATTTATACAAAGATTTATTACATGTTCATCCAAGGCAATAAATATAAAAAGATATTTATATATTTTTATAATGGATAATACTGAAATATTTAATCATATTGATTATTTAAATTATTTAAAAGAAACATATAAATTTGAAAAAATACCAGATTGTATAATTATTCCAATGGGTTATAGATGTAGTAGTTCTGAAATTATTAGAATATTAAATTTAAAAAAAGAAAGTTATCCATTTGATTGGATAATTTCAAAATTATCAACTATTAAAGATTGTATTTTAAATGATTTTAAAGAATTTCTTAAAATAGAAAACTATGTTAAAAAAGAAATGAATACATATAATATAATTGATTCTGTTAAATTATTAGTTACTAGAGATAAATGTAGTATATATATAAACACATATTATAATCAAGATATGATAGATGATTTTAATACATATGATTCAAAATTATCATTAGTACATCATGATATATCTAAAACAGAAGATTATGAATATTATAAAAGATGTATTAATAGATTTAAAAATATATTACAATCAGATAGTAAAAAATTCTATTTATATACACATCAAATAATTGGTATAAATGAATATAATCAAATAAAAGATGATATTATAACAGAATTTATAAATTTTAATGAATTTATAAAAACAATAAGTAATAATATTAATGGATTATTTTTTATTTTAGTAAAAACAAATACAGAATACTGTAATTTAGAAAATATTAATTTAAATCCATTTATATATGTTGTAATGACAAATAAGGATTTTTTAGATAATGGAGAAATTTTTTATGGAAATCCTCATAAAGAAATTGAATTAATTATTAAGACAATTAAAAGTCATTTATAAAATAATTTTATTTACAAGTTCATGCCATCGATACGGATCAATTGTACGATAGTTTTCGAATAGCTGAGTAATTTCCTGTTCCTTTTCAGCAGAAATCAGTTTCATCTTTCTAAAAATATCATATCGTTCAGATAGAAGTTTTTGTAGAACTTTCATGATATCATCTGGTGTAGCGGATTCATCATAATATTTATTAGGAAATAGTAACTTATCACCTTTCAATTTACGTCTGTAATTTACTTGATGATTATTTAAAATATCTCTATATTCTTTTAGAAAATATTTCTTAATCAATTCATCCATTCCAGCATGAGTACCAACAATCTGTAGTATCTCATCACGAGTATACAAAATAAAATTTAAGAAATCTCCATTCTTATCATAGAAGGGTTTATACTTAGTTAGATCTAACATGCAACTTGAGTTACCATATGATACATCAAAGAGAATTTTCTTCTTGAATAACTCTTTATTTGGAGTCTTATCGAATATTTTTTTGAACAAATCATTCGTTTCATATCCAGTAAATTCTTGTAGGATCAATTGTCCTCCTTGTAGTATAGTCTGTTCCGTAATCATCTCTAGAAACCAATCATCTGGAGGAATATTATTATGAGGGAGATGTCTAAATTGTTCATTAACAAATTTAAAATGTTCAAATGCAATTGGAAAAATGAGAATTTCAATTCGGTTATTATCCTTACTCCATCGATTGAATCCTAAAGATGTATCGTATTTATATCCTCGTCTAGAAAAATATTCCATCATGGACATAATTGTATAATATGTAGGATCAATATGTATCATACGAATAGATTTTCCAGTATCAATAATTTCATTTATAAAAACAGGAATAACTTGATCCCAGAAATCTCTGTCTTTTTCTGATAATGAATCAAGATCTTTATGAGGATTAGTTCCAATTCCAATGTAAGTTAAGTCTTTAGGACTTGTAGACGTATATTCCAAAATTGTGGATAGTATCATTTCTGAAGGCAGTTCTGAAGAGGATGCCATGGTAAATTTGATTTGAATATATAAATATATATACAAATGTAATTTCAATTTTTTATATTCATTTATGAATATAAAAAAATTATTCAGTATCAATAAAACCACTATTTGGTTTACTCACAACAAATTCAACCTTTGGTTTCTTCTTACTATCATATGCATCTTTAAATTTTTGTGCTTCTTCCTTATTTGCCTTATAATATAAAATAGTATCCCATGTCTTCTTTAACTTTGGTAATGCTTCGGCAAAATATTTATCATCACGATATATACTAATGTTATGAGATGACACTACTCTAAAAAACAACGGTTGATCAAATTTATAATCAGTTGCAAGAGGTGATGATGGAAACTTCTCTTTTTCAGATTGAATCCATTCTAATATTTGATCTCTATCCATATTTAATGATGGAGGATATAGATATTTACTGTAAAATACTTTTGAATCATATTTCTCCTTTTGAACCCACTTCTTCGGTAATAACTGAATTACAGCATTTCTACCAAAATTTGGATTTATTTTTACTTGTTCATTTTGATTTTCTGTGTGATTTGGAATATAATTATCATTTAAAAATTCATCTTCACATGTATATTCTCTAATTGTTGCTTGAATAAAATCACATCTCTTCAAATTACAACATTGTAATTGTAATTGAACTTGCATGTAATAATAATCAGGACATATTCCATTTATAATCTCACCAGATGTATTAATTGGTCTCGAATATGGACACTTAATTTCAAGCATAGTTCCTAAAAGTGGAGAACCACGCGTACCATCCAATCTATAAGAACTACAAATACCATCTGGACTGGCACCAATAAAACTATATTGAGGATGTTGTAATAATCCAAATTCACCAATCTTTACATTATAAATATGCTCATATAACATTGTAATAATATGTTCATACTTCTTACCATGATGAACCATTTTATTTTCACTAAATACACGTCCAAATAATTTCTCATATATATAATCTTCCATTGTTCCATATTTACCTTTCTTCTCATAATCAATTGCTTGGAAAGCAGATGATGCTGTAATCATATTATTACGCATATCAAACCATGCTTTACTCTTTTGTTCTGGTTGAGGTAAATTCATCAAATATTCATAATATTCATCCAATCTATCATACTCTTCATCTTCTGGAGTTTTTTCAATAACTGGTTTCTTATAATATATCATTTCACCTTCCAATAAATTATTCATAATTGAAATAACTTGTTGTTTATTTATTTTAATATCATGATGTTCTTGTAGACTTATATGAGCATACTCGACTAATTCATCGAAGTCGTCTTTTGTTAAATATTCTAAATCATTCTCCTCAATATAAATATCTATTAGTTCATCGATATCTTTTTTGTAATCACCCATTGTATATAAATATCGTTTAATCTTTATATAAAAGAAGCATAAATCAATTTTTATTTAGATTTTTTATTAAAATCTAAATAAAAATTAGTGTGAGTAAAACGAGAGAACAATTTTTATTTTTTATTAGTGTTGGTTTTTACTTTATAATAATCTTTATAATACAACCTTTCTTTTCATCATACTCTACATTTCTAGCAATCAACTTTTTTTCATATAAATACTTTTTATACTCTTTTTCATCTAATTTATTATTTCTACAAAATTCAATAACTTTCATTTCACGATGAAAATAAGGTAACTTACTCCATGGTCTCTTAAACATATTTTCAACAAGATTATCCATCATACTCTTTTTAATCTCTTTTTTAAATACCATCTTTTGTGATTCATCGTGAATAACAACATCAATATTAGGATAATCCATTTTAATTGCAGTAATACGATCATCAATCATTCTATTTGTTATTCCATTAATATAGCTCATCTTATATAATATATATTCTTTTAGTCTTATATGTTTTTTTTACAATTTTTTTGATTTAAAATTGAAAATAGAAGTGATTGTGGGTTTTTGAATAATAAAATAAAAATGGAACAAAAAATAGAAGAACGAATAAAAAGATTTCAAGAATTGCATAATAACAAATGGTTTCATATTATGAATTGGAATCTTGATGTTATAATGTCTCTTGATAAAAAAAATAAATATAATTTAATAAAATATGGAAGTTGTTTCTATTTTTAAATTTCTGAATGATGAGTATTAGAATCATCTCTACATACAGGACATTTATAACTACATTCGGTTAACCAATGATCAATACAATTTAAATGAAATCCATGCGAACAATGTAATATTCTTACATTTGAGGTGTCATTGTAATCATCTAAACAAATTGAACATTCTTTATACTTTTCTTTATCTAAATCTGACCAACTTTTGATTGGTAATTTATCTAATTCTTCTTTATTAATTACATTTTTTATATCATTCATTGGTTGTGGTTGATATTGTGTACCATTGTTTAGATCGTTCAATAAATTCATTGTCATATTCATACTATGAAATATATAATGTTGTAACTGAATTGGTTGTAATGGTACAAATTGTGGTGGTATTGTGAAATTTAATACTATATTATTAAGATGATTTGGATTATTTAATAAATTTTGTAACATTAATAAGGATTGATCTGTAGTAGATATATTATTTTCTTCATTCTCTTCTTCCTCTTGTTCATTTTCTTCTTCATTTTCTTCTTCATTTTCTTCTTCATTTTCTTCTTCATTTTCTTCTTCATTTGCATTCAATATGCTATTAATTTCTTGCGAAAGATCTGGTGGATTAATTATATTTTCAAGAACATCACATACTTGACTATATCTTAAATCATATTCTGAATAAATATATTCTTTTCTTTGCCAAAAATAATACTGTAATGCATTTTTAATTTCAAGATTTGAATATGTATTTTCTCTTAAAAATGAGTATATTTCCTTTAATATTAATTTAATATCTCTTTTATCATAAAATGAATAAAATAGATTCTCGACTAAATCATTTGTAATTAAATTATCTTCAGACATATAATACAATTATATTCGAAATTTTTTATATAAACAAAATTATGGAAAGAATAATAAAATTTTTTGATAGAAAAATAATTGAAATGGTATCTATCTTTATTGGTATATATATTGTTTTATATCTATTAAAAATAGACGTATATTTAATCACTGCTATTATATTATTTGGATTATATTTTTATTATCGTTATACTGAAAGAGAAAAAGAAAAAGATATTATTTTAAATAGAAAAAAAGAGCCATTTAAGAATGAAATACAATCTGTTATTAATAAATATGATAATATTATAAATTTTTTATACTTTATAAGTGATTTTAAACAATATAATGAACAGGTATATGATCAATTTGTTATTAATTTAAATGATTTCTTTACATTATACGAAGATTATCAAGTAATACCAGACAATAAGAAAAAATTAATGGATGATGTCATATTTGATACTAAAAATAAAATATTAGAAGATTTATCATCATTTATTTACAGTTTTAATAATAATCCTATACTACGTCAAAAATTAGAAAAATCAGTTGATATGTTAAATAACATATTAAATGAATACATAAATGGCTTAAATATAAAAATAAATAGTATTGATGGTGCTTAGTAATTATTGACGAATACTCTCTTATCTGCTCCAAAATATGGTATTCTAACGAAATTATTAAATATAAACATGACTATTGAAACTATTAAAAATCCAGTCCCTAAAAATAAAATTCTATTTTCTTTAAATAATATTGATAATAAATTCACAATTGTAAGTTTATTATTTTTAAATAATCCAAATAATTCATCATATGTTTCAAGTAATGCTTTTAATGAATATGTTGTTAATTGTTGTAATGTTAAATTTAACATACTTGTTGGTAATTTCCTATCCTTTATATCATCTAGAGTTTCTGATATACTATCAAATAATTTATTTAATTTTGAATTATCTATACCGATATCTCCACCTCTACGTCTTGACGAAGTTGGTGTAGATGATCTAGATTTTCCTTGTTTAGGTGTTCTCTTTGGTGTTCTCTTTGGTGTTCTCTTTGGTGTTCTCTTTGGTGTTCTCTTTGGTGTTCTTTTTGGTGTTCTTTTAGGAGTTGTTTTTGCTTTTCCTTTTCCTTGTTTTGGTGTTCTCTTGGGTGTAGTTTTTGCTTTTCCTTGTTTGGGTGTTCTCTTGGGTGTAGTTTTTGCTTTTCCTTGTTTGGGTGTTCTTTTGGGAGTTGTTTTTGCTTTTCCTTGTTTGGGTGTTCTTTTGGGAGTTGTTTTTGCTTTTCCTTGTTTGGGTGTTCTTTTGGGAGTTGTTTTTGCTTTTCCTTGTTTGGGTGTTCTTTTGGGAGTTGTTTTTGCTTTTCCTTGTTTGGGTGTTCTTTTGGGAGTTGTTTTTGCTTTTCCTTGTTTGGGTGTTCTCTTGGGAGTTGTTTTTGCTTTTCCTTGTTTGGGTGTTGTTTTGGGAGTTGTTTTTGCTTTTCCTTGTTTGGGTGTTGTTTTGGGTGTTGTTCTTGCTTTTCCTTGTTTGGGAGTTGTTTTTGCAATTCCTTGATTGGGTATTGTTTTTGCTTTTCCTTGTTTAGGAGATGTAATCACTTTTCCTTGTTTAGGAATTGTTTTTGCTTTTCCTTGTTTTGGTGGTTGTTGTTTTTGTATAGTTTTTGCCAATTGCTTAGTTAATTCTTTTGTAATTTTAGCCGTTAAATTCTTAGTGGCTTTATTTATAGTATCAGAAGTATTAGTAGTACTCATATAAATATATATATATAAAATTTATATAAAAATTGATATATTTAATTTTTATATATAAATAAATATTATATTTATAGAATATAATGTTATATCCAATTTGTCCTACATGTGGTCATCTATTAGCAGATATTGAAGTAGAATTTACCGATAAATATGAAAAAATTAATGAATCAAAAGATTCAGATGAAAAAAAAGGTAAAGAAATTGAAAAATTATTTGTTGAAGTAAAAATTAAAAAATATTGTTGTAAAATGAGATTAATATCTTATTTTAATCATATTAGAACTATTCTATAGATTATGTTGATTTTTTTGAGTTATCAAAAACAATTTCAATTGCTTTGTCATCACCAACTGGACTATCTTTTGATTCTACAGATTTATCATTCTTCATAGAATCAACAGATGCAATTTCAGTGACAAAATCTTTATTATTTATAATAATTGATACCATTTTTTTTAATTCTGTTTTATGTTTATTCCATATAAAATCAGGAATATTAGGAGCATCTTGTTGTAAATACTCCATTTGATTAATAATTGTATCTGTAAATTGTGAATTAATTTGTCTTGTTTCATTAAGTTTTTCATAAACTAGAATTTTTTCTATCATATGAACGATTTTATTATAACCATTTGCTAATTTTAAATGAGTATTAACTAATCTACTTAAATCAAAATAATTCTGTAATCCTGATAAAGTAGTTGCAATAAATGAAGCTGCACCATTAATAAGAGTCAGATATGGAATCTGTGCGAAATAATTTGAAAATGTTGATGTTGTATTAAAAACTCCAACTAGTATAGCTGGTACTCCCATATATTTGTGGATTCGATCTAAATATTCAGATGTTTCTTTATGACATTTATAAAATACTTTACATTTAGAATACCAATATTTTAATATTAATTTAGATGATGTACTTAATGTAGCATTGGAATTCATCTTTATTAGTGTATCAGTATTAATATCATTACTAGACATATATTATAATATAAAAAAATTATTCTATAAAAAATTATTCGATTAATTCAATTATCTTTCCAATACCTTTTGTATTTCCTTCTCTAAAGAAAAATAACACATTCGTTTCTAATATTTCAGGAAATCTCATAAATTGTAAAACACATTCATATTCATTGATTTTATCATCATTCTTCTTAATTTCTAAAATCTTTGCATTTTGTCTTATTGTTCTACAATGAATTACTGGTTGATAATTTACACGTATATTCGTGGTAATTGTATTGAATACTTTAATTATTGCTTTAAATTTAAAATATACATTCTCCGGCATTGGACGATCAGTTATAATTAATCCTTTACGTATCTGATTTATTATTAATGCTTCTTTTGGATTTGTAAATTTTATACATGCATTACAAACATTATTTGGGTCTGTATATTCTACTAATTCACGATGATTATTATGAATGCTTCTAATACGAATTTGATAAAAGTAAACCTTCTTTTTATAATCCTCGATATATCCATTAATATTTGATTGAGGGAAAAAAATTGGTCCAATATAATAATTCTCATTTGTTTCTATCTTTTTATTCCATAATGATCCACTTACAACAATTCCTAACCCACTAATAGAATATTTAGTATCAATATACATCATTAAATCTTTACTTTGAATACTACTCATGATTTTTTCATTCTTTGGCATAACTTTGAATATCTCGTGAATTTTACTAATATTTTCACCAGTCTTACATGAAATAGATAAAACAGGTATAGTTTGAATATAATCGTTTGTTTCTATTTTTTTAATGTATGATGATAATTGCTCATCATTATCTACAAAATGTAAATCTCGTTTAAACATTTTTCCATTAAAAATCTTTTTAATACTCAGTCTAGTTTTTTCATATACCTCTTTTGGTGTCATATCAATCTTTGTTAAGATAATTATAATAGGAAGTCGTAAATATAGCAGAATACTCAAATGTTCTTCTGTAATACGATTAACTCCCATATTTGATCCAATAACAACAATTCCATAATCAACAAAACTTCCAAGTATACCATACAATGTCGTCTTAAGATATTTTTCATGACCTGCTAAATCAATCAATGTAACTGTTTTATTTTGTTCTGGATACTTAACATAATTAAAAGATATTTGAGATGTTCTACCACTATCTAATTCATGCTTAGTTTTTAAAATAAGACTTCTCGCATATCCTCTACCATCATCGATTATGTCATTGGTTAGAACACCAATTGTTGTACTTTTACCAGCATCGACAGAACCGCCGATACAAATTTTTATATCTTGCATTTATAATTAAAATAAATTATAATAAAAAATAATTTTTAATCAATTTTTATTATATAAATGATATATTCTAATAAAATAGAGAATAATGTATTGATGATAAGAATGATAGAGAACAATAACATAAATTCTTTTTTTATAAAATTAAATATTAACATTTCAATTATACATATTTTTAGAGAATTATATCTAAATATACATAAAAATAATAATTATAGTAATACAATTGATAATGTATTAATAGAATATAAAAATAATCAAATTAGATTTGAAGGCAGCAATTTTGAATATAAAATTAATAAGAATCAAGAAATTATTGATTTTATTGATAAAATAATCACAAATTTAATGATTTATGAACAAGATATTGAAAGTCCTCGTGCAAATTATGTTTGATTATTTTTTAATACTATTTTTTAATTTACTATATTTTTCAACAAGTTCATTATATTTTAAGATGAGTTCTTTTTTCTCATCTTTTAATTTTTTATTTTCATCTTTTAATTCTTTTACATCATCTTCATTTTTGTCTATAATATCTTCAACTTTTTGTTTGTAAAATAATTCTGAATTACCTACTTGGACACTCCATGTTAATTGTTTAGGAGGATAACCAGATGCTAAAACTATATATTTATCAGCATTATCTTTATTAATTAATCTACCACCTAATCTAAATTTTTTAACAACTTTCTTACCCTCTTTTTCAAATACAAAATATCTAAATTCAGTACCAAGAGGAATTGTTTTTAAAACTTCAAGATCTTTAATTTCTACATAACCAAGTAATTTTTCATCAATTTCTTCTTTTGTTAATTTTTCTTGTAAGGTTTGTTTTCCCCTTTTATAATCATCATTTCCTAATCTAGTAGTCATTCTTATAATATATAAATATAATATATATAATATATTTATAAATTAAATGTCGTTTATATTAGTTAGTTTTTCATATGTTATATCATATGATGTCATATTTTCTAAAATTGAATGAACATCTGATGGTTCTTTAACATCAATACCTATTATAATCGGTCCCGTTTCTTTATTTATTAATTTTGTATACCTAAAATATATTATATCATCATTGGGTCCAAGACATTTCATTATAAATTCTTTTAATGCTCCTGCGCGTTGTGGTAATTCTATTTTAAAATAATGTTTTAATCCATGATATATTTGTGATCTTTCTAAGATTTCAGGCATTCTAAATACATCAGAATTTCCTCCAGATATTACACATACCACATTTTTATTTACTATTTCTTCCTGCATTAAATCTAATGCACATAATGATAAAACACCAGCAGGTTCTATAATATATCCACTCTCATTATACATTTCTAATATTTTTGAACAAACATGTCCTTCATTCACTAGTAAAATATTATCTATATTCTTTTTACAAATTTTATAATTTAAATCTCCAACTGTTTTTACTGAAGCTCCATCAACAAATGTATTAATTTTATTCAATGTAATAACTTTACCAGCATTGAATGCTTCAGTCATTGAAGGTGCTCCTAAAGGTTCTACTCCAATAATTTTAGTTTTTGGATTTATTTCTTTAATATATGATGATAATCCAGCACTTAATCCACCTCCTCCGATTGGAACAAATATATAATCTATTAATCTAGGAGTTGGATGTTGTTTAAAAATTTCTAATCCAACTGTTGCTTGTCCTTCAATAACTTTTTCATCATCAAACGGATGAACAAATTCTTTTTTATTTTCTAAAGAATGTTTTTTAGCAATATTAAATGATTCATCAAAATTAGAACCTTCTAAAAAAATATTAACATAAGATCCACCAAAGTTTTTAACTTTATCTATTTTTTGTTTTGTTGTTATTTTAGGCATAAAAATATCACCTTGTATAGATAATCTATTACAACTGAAAGCTACACCTTGAGCATGATTTCCAGCAGAACAAGTAACAATACCATTCTTATTTGGTAAAGATGACATTTTATTAAATGCTCCTCTAATTTTATAAGATCTTACTGGTGTTAAATCTTCTCTTTTCAAAAATATATTTGATTTATATTTAGATGATAAATCTGTATGTTGAGTAAGAGGAGTATAATTAAAAAGAGTTTGTATTAACTTTGAAGCATGTAAAATATGATTTATTTTTGGATAATAGGGAAACATATGAATAATATTAATATAATCTTAAATATCTTATGTTAAAATACGTTAAAATATGTTAAAATATTTATATTTATCTGTATATGTATACAAAACGAATATCATGTGTATTATGTAAATCATTAATATTAGATAATTTTTATACTTTAAAAAATTTTCCAATCATACATTCAATGGTAACTACTGATGAAAAAGATGATATATATATGGATTGTGAATGGAAAATATGTAAAATATGTAGATGTGTGCAATTAGGAAATTTAATTGATCCAACAATATTATATTCAGACGATAATAAAATATTATTAACATCATTCTGGCGGAATCATCATAATGAATTTACTAATTTCATAAATAAATCAATTAATCTTACAACAATTTGTGAAATTGGTGGAGGAAGTAATCCATTATATTCTTTTTTTAAAAATAATGATTTAAAATACACGGTTCTTGATATTTATGAAACTAATAAAAAAATAGATAATATAAAATATCAGATTGGAAATTGTGAAAATTTTACTAATTATAAAGATGAAACTGTAATAATGAGTCATACATTTGAACATTTATATGAACCTCATAATTTCTTAGAAAGTATATCTAAATCTTGTGTAAAAAATATATTTATTTCAATTCCAAATTTTAATTCATATTTAAAAAATAAAACATCAATTTTATTCATAAATAACCAACATACATTTTACTATGAAAAAGAAAATATTAAAAGTTTATTTGAAATGTATGGATTTATTCAAATCAATGTAATTAATTTTAAAGATCATTCTTTATTTTTTCATTTTCAAAAATCAAATTCAATAATACCTTATCAAATTAAACCAATCAATGTTGAAAAAGAATTATTTGAACATTTTAATTCAATTTTACTAAATATTAAAAATTTTAAATTAGATAAACCATTTTATATTATGCCATCATATATGCTTGGACAAATAGTTTATAATTTTTTAAATAATAAAGAACATATTTTAGGATTTATTGATAATGATATTAATAAATGTAATAAAAGAATTTATGGTACATCTTTATTAACTTTTGAACCATCTATACTATCATCCCATGAATGTAATGATATACTTATTATTAAGACTCCTTATTATGATGAAATGATGAATCAAATAAAAATTATTAAACCAAACATTATAATACATACGTTAGAATTATAAGAATAATTATTTATTTGTTAATTCAGTTAATAACATTTCAATTTGTTTTCTTAAAGTTTTCTTTGTTAAAGGAGGTGGAGGCGGTGTTTTAGAATAAAATATATAATTATTTGTATATGAAATTGAATATCGTTTAGTAGGTGTTTCCATTAAAAATCGTGTTGTTGTATATCTTCGTGTATTTAATATGTCTAATAAAACGCCACCTTTACGTAATTGGCCTTTTAAATTGATTAACATTATATGACCTCCTGGTTTTACAAATGGAAGGGTATCATGTGTTATATAAGTATATCCTTTCAATTGATCTTTATATAGATTATAATGTTCTTCAATAAAAGAATTCATTATCTTATAATATATAAGAAAATAATTATATATTTTAATATGAGTAATTTTAACTGGGTTAATTCATTTGATGAAAATAATAACTATATTATAGATATTGAGAATAAATTCAAAAGTAGTTGTAAACTATCATTAAATGAAATAATTAATACAGCAATTGAAAATAAGGCATCTGATATTTTTAATTTTAGTGTTGAAAATGAAGCGATTAATAATAAAATGAAAGAAATATTATTAATTAAAAATTTAAAAGATTTTACAGATCTTGAATTAATGGAAAAAGAAGCATTGATAATTATTTATATCAATAGATATTTATTAAAGAATAAATTATCAGAAACTGATAAGCAATTTTTTATAGATCTATTTAATTGGATTAAAGATTTATCATCATATTTTTCTGATAAATTGGGATTAACAAAGATATCTCATTCTAAAAGATTTAAAGAAGAATTCTTGATAAATAGATGTTCTTATAAATTTTGTAATTATAAAGATAATTGTGAATTTAATTATGATAAAAAAGGCAAGAAATGTAATTCTGATCATTATGTTCATCACATGGTATATGCTGATTGTGAAAGTTTAATTAATTATTTAATAAATAATAATTTAGAAAAAGTTGATCATCATAATGAAATGATGAAATGTATTAATACATTAATGTTTGTTATTAATCATATGTATAATGAATTAAAAAACAAAATATTTTATAATAAGAATAAAAACTTAACTGAATTACATCAAAATAACAATTTATCATTTGAAAAAATTACTTCTACCAATAGATTTGATTCCTTAAAAGATATACAAAATACTAACAGAAAAAATGATACTTTTTTTAAGAATGATAAACAAAAGCGAAAATTCTAAGAGTAGATTCTAAACAAAGATTTAAAGTAAAATTAAAATTTTATTAATTATAAAATTTTAAATTTATTCAGATTCATCATCTGTTTCAATATTAGTTTCAAATTGAGTAGTATCTTTCATATCAGTTAATGATATACTTGATACACCAGGATTATCATTAAATAAACCATATAATTCGGTTGTTCTAGGAATATATACTGAATCATCAGTTGGTAATAATTTTATATATTCATGTATATCTTCTACTGTATCTAATATATTATTTTCATCTAATACTTTAAAAATTGGATACTTCTTTTCAAATAATTCAGGTATTTCTGTTTCTTCCATTTCTTTATTTGCTATCTTTTCTTTCATAGTTCTATAAATTTTTTTATCAACATTAAAAATATTTTTAAACTCTTCCCATTTTTCTTTATCTCTCTTTAATTTATTTTTTTCTGCAGTTAAAATTGCATTTTTCCCAAATACTTCATTTTCAATTTCATGAAATCCCTCATTTAATTTTTCTAAATCTTTTATTTCTTGTTCTTTTAATCTATTTAATTCATCTATTTGTTTTTTTAATTCTTCTTCATTTATATATTCATCTTCATTTGTATCCTCTTTTGTTTCTTGTTTTGTTTCTTGTTTAGTTTCATCTGTCGTAATCTGGATCTCAGTATTTATAACTGGTAGATTAACATTTATATCAGAAGATTCTGGTTGAATATCTATTTTCATATTTGGATTATAAACTAATTCAAATGGTAAATCATCTACATTTTTTGTAATAATTTTATTTTTTTCAGAATAACTATATAAAATTTGATTATTCTTAATATGAAATAAACCTTTCATGTATCCATTATGATATTCCTTTAATACCACATTTTGATTCATACGACTTAATTTAAACAAATGGATTAATCCTTGTTTATCACCATCTGTTTTATCATATATGTTAAATAATACATTATTTACTTCAAGAATATAATACATAGTAAACAATATAAATAATCTTTTATATTATGTTATATTATACAAATGAATAATCCAAATTCTGGTAATCCAAAAACAGTCATAAATAATTACCATTATCATAATAGCGGAAGGGGACGCGGTAGAGGAAGAGGCCGTGGTCGAGGAAAAGGAATAAATAATAATCAATCACAAAGAACAATTGATACAACTCAAAATGATAATACAAAGCATCATATTATTTTTAGATCAAGTTCGGATCCTTCTTCAATGAAAATAATTCCATATAATAAAAATAGTAATCCATATTTATTTAGTCAAGAATTTATAAAACACTTAATTGGAGAAGATAATAACAAGGATGATAAAAAAGATGAGAAAACAGATGATAAAAAAGATGAGAAAACAGATGAGAAAACAGTAGAAGATGATGAATACGTAATTTTAGATAAAATTGAATCAATAGATGATTTAATTAAATTAGGCGAGTCATATGATATTAATGATAAAAGAAAATATCCTATTAATATGATAAGATTAAAAAATATCACATATGCGTTAAAAGAACTTCAGAGTGTTATTGGTATGTCAAGTGTTAAAAAAAATATGTTTGAACAATTATTATTTTTATTACAAGAATTAAATGATGATAATATGATGCATACAGTAATTGAAGGACCTCCTGGTGTAGGTAAAACACTATTAGGTAGAATATTAGCAAAGATATATTGTAAACTTAATTTTTTAAAGAAAAATGAAAAAAATGAAGAAGAAAGTGAATTACACGAGATATCAAATAATTTACTATCATTATTGAATCCAAATCTAGCAAAAAAAGAAAAAGATAAAAAAGAATTAGAAAAAAAGGAAGAAAAAGATTATAAATTTAAAGTTGTTAGAAGAAGTGATTTAATTGGTCAATATGTCGGTTCAACAGCAATTAAAACACAAAAAGTTATTGATGAAGCATTTGGTGGTGTATTATTTATAGATGAAGTATATTCATTGGGATCAGCAAATGAAAGATCGGATACATTTGCAAAAGAAGCAATTGATACATTAAATCAAAATTTATCTGAAAATGGTGATAAATTTATTTGTATTATAGCAGGTTATCCATTAGAAATTGAGAGATGTTTTTTCTCTCAAAATGAAGGGTTAAAAAGAAGATTTCCATTTAAATATACTATTGAAAAGTATGATGCAAATGAACTTGCTAATATTTTACAATTTAAGATAAAAGAAATTAATTGGAATTTTGATGAAAGTCTTAATGTAAAAAATATTGAAGAATTCATTGAAAAACATAAAAAGAATTTTGAAAACTATGGTGGAGATATTGACAACTTATTATTAAATATGAAGATCAAACATTCTACACGTGTTTTTGGAAAAGATCCAAAGATTAGAAAAAATATTAGTTTTGAAGATTTAACAAATGCATATGAAGAATTTGTTAAAATGAAAAAAGATAAAGAATTACCTCAATATGTTAAAGATATGTATGCTTAAGCAGGAATTTTCTTCTTTATTTTTGGAACAATATATCTTCCATTAATATCATATCTTGAAGGTCTAAATGCATAATATACATATGGAACATTAAATATTCTTCCAGACATATTCCAAGGCATCATATTCCAATCTGCTGGATAAAGAATAGAACCAAAAGGATCTCCTCGTAAATCATAACTCATTAAACGTGTATTTCTTGTTGGAATCCATAAATAAGATTGACCAAAATTTTCCCTTATATTCCATATAAAGAAAAATATTATTATTGCTATAATACTATATACGAATATGTCCATATATAGTATGTTTGAAAAAAATTGATATTAAAATGAATTAATATATAGAGAATTTAATATAATACTAAATAATAATTATGGCTTCAAATAATTTAGATGCTTTGACGAAGGAATATATTCAGGTTGTAAATGATATGACAACGGGAATGCTTAAAATAAATGAATTAAGTAATCGAGCCCGTGAATTAGAAAAATTAATTGAGGAGTTTAATAAAGATAATTCTCCCAAAGAAATAGTTCAAACGCAAAAAATAGTGCAAAAAACAAAAGAACCTGTTGAAACATCTGATTCAGATAATTCATTATCAGATGATGAACAAAGTGTTGAATTTGTAAAAAATTTATCAGATGATGAAGCAAAACCAGAACCTAAGAAAGAAATTGCTACACGTGGAAGAGGAGGAAGGGGCGGTAGAGGTCGTGGACGTGGTCGTGGTAGAGGTAGTGGTGGAAATGTTGTATAAAAATTGATATTTTTAAATATTATAAATATATTATAATATTTATATATGGTTTTAAGGAATGATGGATATTATAATGATATCAAAAGTTATCATATGAGACAAATAAAATATATAAAAAATGAAAAAAAAAATTATTATAATACAGTTGATAAAAAAAATATATATGATACGAATGAAGACTATACAGAAATACCAAATGATCTACAACACAAAGCAAATGTTGTTGCTTTTTATAGTTCACCAAAAGGAAATAATACATCATCATCTAAATAATATTAAATTGGTTCAATCGAATGAACCAAATAAATGTTCGATAGATAGATGTGTTAAGATGGGATATCATAATATCAATAATAACTACTATTGTTGGTATCATAGAGTAGATATTAATTTATATAAGTTATGATTGCTAACTCTCTTAATCTACTTAAAAAATTGAATTTTTATCGAATTATAGAAAGATAATGTTAAATTAATCATAAAATGAATAACATTACAGACCATGGATTTCGACAGCAGAAATTATCTATAATTATTCCAATGAAACAAAAACTATCAAGTTTTCTCTTAAGTAGTTCGGAATCAATGATTGATACAAGAATTTCAAGAGATCCGTTTGGTTGTCCAACAATTTCTAAACGTAATATGCATCTTCATATTGCAACTATTTTTCCAGATAAAGGAACAAAATTTAATATCTTATCTGTAGGTCAAAATATTGCTAGGAATGAATATAAATCGTGTCATGCCGAACATGAGGCAATTAACAGATTAAAGAATCGTAATACAAAGCAGTTAATGGGAATTAATATCTATGTTTTGAGGACTACATTAACAAGATCAGTTGGTATGTCAAAGCCATGTGCTCATTGTTTAGCAATTATGTGTACTCTTCCACAAAAGAAAGGATATAAAATAAATAATATTTTCTATACTGACCAAAATGGAACAATAGAGAAAAAGAAACTAGGTGAACTTTTGAATGATGATCTACATATTAGTAGAATGTATAGTGAAAAAAGTTTTAAGCCAACATTTAATAAAGAAAGCTAAATTTTATTTATAATGTTAATAATATGATTGATATTTATTAGTTCAGATGAACCATTAATAATTTTATCATAACTTTTACATAATTCCATAAATATTTTTGATTTATCTTCATCAGATATATCTGTATTATACAATATTTCTTTTTTTAATAGTATATAAAGTTCTTCAAATGAATATCCTTCATTTATTAAATGATTGGTATATTCAATGGTATTTAAATTTTCATCATATATAATTTTATTAATATCTATACTTATATCATCATCAAAATATTTAATATCTATTTTATTGTCTTTAATATTTTTTCTATTTAAAAATATTAATTTTTGTAAATTATTTATTGATTTTCTTAAATCATCTTTTATCAAGCGACTTGATAGTTTTTTATCAATTATAATATTTTCTTTCTCCATTATATCATTTAATATATTTGTTATATTAGAATATTCCATTGTTTTAAACCTAAAAACAGAACATCTCGATAATAGTGGAGAAATTATTTTATTTATATAATTACAAATCAACACAAAACGCGTATTTATAGAATATTTTTCTATAATACGTCTTAATGCAAATTGAGAATCTGTTGTCATCGCATCTGCTTCATCCAATATAATAATTTTAAAATCATCATCTGCTGATTTTTGAGCAAATGTTTTTATCTTTTCTCTAACTACACGAATACCTCTTTCATCTGAAGCATTTAATTCTAATACATTATCATTATATGTGCTTTTATATAATTGTTTACAAACTGCGATTGCAGTTGATGTTTTACCTGTACCTGCACCACCATAAAATATCATATGTGGTATATTACGATTTTTAACCATATCTTTTAAGATATTCTTAATATCATCTTGATTTTTTAGGTCTTCAAGCCTACTCGGTCTATACTTTTCAATAAGAGGTACTTGGCGATTCATATATAAAAATATTGAAATATATTTATATTACTATTATGTTCTATATGTTTATAATTCAATTTTAAAATGTTCAAGCTTCTGACCATAAACATTGTAACTACGTCTAAAACAAACTGCTTTAATGATACATGTGGTATCTGTAAGGAAGATAATAATAACTATTGTATAAATTGTTCTTCATCAGGTACAACACATTGTGATATTGTAATTGGTGAGTGTGGACATGCATATCATAATCACTGCCTAACTGAATGGCTTAAGATGAGAAGAGTATGTCCACTCGATAATAAAGTGTGGGTATTGAAATTGAAGGGATAAAATATAAAAAATTGAAATCCCAAATTATTATTATAATTTATTATAATAATATAAAAATGGTTAAGAATACAAAGGGAGGTTCATCTCATAAAAAATTAGCAAGGAAAAATGAAGAATTAGCAGGTAAGAAAATCAATACTGAAATTGATCTGTTATACTCTATCATTGTGATAATCGACAAAAATCACGGGAATGCATTTACTGCTCAACTGTTATGGGAGAGTGGGATAAATCCAGATCTTAAATCATTGGGAGGTAAAGAATTAAAAGTTATGCATCAAAGAGGTAAGAAAGCTCTACAAGCTTTTAAAAAAACACAATCAAAGATTGCTCTTGTTTCACTTGTAACAGGAATAACATTAACAAACAATTGCATCGGATATGTAGAAGAATTTTTAGAAATTGATCATTTAAATGCATATCTTAAAGAACAAATTATTAGTCGTGAAGTATATGAAAAATTAAGTAACTTAATGACTGCAAAATCAGAAGTACATAACGAAGAAGACGGAGGATTTATTTTTGATAGAACAGACGGCAAGAATGATGAAGAAGCAGAAGTGAATATTGAAGAGATCTAATTTATGTTTATTTTATTAATAGACGAGGATTATAATATAACATATTGTCCCATACTGGATTTATATCTATAAATTTTACAGTTTTAATTAAATGCAGATATTTATAAGAATGAATTGCCCAAAGTATTTGACATTGTGGCTGTTGTTGTTTTATTCCGGTATCATAAATATCATTTAACATTGGTATTATTTCATCATAATTATTATAAAAAATTAATCCGGTATTACATAATTTTATATCTTCTACAAGAAGACTATTTTTAATTTGATTATTAATTAAATTAATTGTTTTATCCATATTTCTTTTATATCTGTCTTGGATACTTGATTCATTGACTTCATCCCATATAGTTTTTCGTGATATATTTTCATGTTCTCTTATTATTATTTTTGGATTATTATTATTTTCATATAATATATTAATAATTTTATCAATATGTTCGTCATATACTTGAAATTTATGATCAAAATATAATATATGTCTAAATTTTTTATATTTATCAAGATCTTTTAAAAATTGTAGAAATTTAATATATTTGGACTGTAATGCTCCAGTAATCTGATCAGTACTTAATTCAACATTTATAAATTCAAATTTCCATCCTTTACTAATTATTTCATCCTTTATATTTAAATTATTAGAAAAAAATACACAATTTTTTGAAGTCGGTGCGTGATAAAATATATCACATCCAGTTCCAAAAAAAGAACTAATGATTAATATATCATAATGATCAATTTTTTCCATAAATAAATATATAAATTATTATTTATATATTTATTAGAATGCGTATAATTTTTATAAATATATTATAAATTATAAATATGCGTAACTACATTATATTCGGAATAATACTAATTGTGATATTTATATTTTTAATGAAGAGTGATTTATTTAATTTTTCAGACTTTGATAGTCAATTATCAAAAATTAAAAAATTAATGAAAAATACAAAATCTTCTAAAAAAAAATCATCATCTACTTCTGAATCTTCTGATATTTCATTTAACACAGATGAAACAAAGCAAACAGATGATACAAAAGAATCAGATAATACAAATGAAACAGACGAAACAAAAAGTGATATATCATTTGATAACTCTTCTGAGGATATTAAATTAAAAAATAAGAAGAAGTTTCTACAACATTTACATAAAATTGCTGTCAAACAAAATGAAAAGAATGGAAAGAATGGAAAGAATGGAAAGAACGGAAAGAATGGAAAGAATGTAAAGAATGAAAAAAATGGAAGAAATGAAAAGAATAATAAAGATAATAATAATCAATATAAATATAATGATGATTCAAGTGATGATAGCATTATGGAATTACAGAAATTTGCGAAACAATTAAATAAAAAAGGAAATTCTATAAGAAGTAATAATACAGATGATACAAATGGTATTCAGATGACAGCAGATGATTTAACAGATACAATTAGTGGTATTATAAGTAAAGAATTAAATCGTAGGTAATTTTTTTTATCCATATAAAATATGGAGAATATTATAAAAATGGATAATTTTGAATTAAAAGCAATGATATATATTATATTAAAGATTCTAGTTATACTTGGAGCACTAAATTGGGGATTAATTGCTCTTGATAAAAAATTTAATATAGTAGAATTATTTTCTAATTTATTCCCACTAGAATATCACGAATTTATAGAAAAATTTATTTATACAATAATTGCACTGTCAGCGGTATATGTCATGCTTCAACGTAAAACATATCTTCCATTTTTAGATGCATCTTTTGTTCCTATTAATAAATATATTTCAGAATCTAAAAAAAAGGATATTGAATTTGAAGTAATTATAAATGCAAAAGGTGGGGATAAAGTGATATACTGGGCTGCCAATAAGGCTAATAAAGATGATAAAACTATTAAACATTATTTAAAAGCATATGGTGAATATGAAAATAGTGGAATAAGTCTTGTAGGTAAAGATGGTAATGCAAAATTATATGTAAAATGCCCACAAAAATACTATGTACAATTTAACAAAATTATTCCAAAACATCTTCACTATCGTGTAATTTATAAAGATAAAATGGGATCAGTTAAGACAATTAATTTAAATTGTTAAGTTTATTTTATATATTATAATAATATGAAAGATTATTATAATGATATAAACGGAGAATTCATGAATACTATACAATTAAAAGATGATGAACCAAGATATGGTATTCGTGAATTTTTATTAAAGAAAGATCATAAAGATATACTTAATATAATTACGGCACCAACTCATAAATATTTAAATGATAAAGAAAACAGAACATTAAAAATATTTAATGATTCAATTGATAATTATAATGATGATGAATTTAATTTATTTTTAAAAAATATTGTAAATAATATTTTTAAATATTCAAATGACGATATGATAGTTTTTTTATGTAGAAATCAAATAGCTGGATTATTGAGTATGTCAGCAGCATTATTTAATCATATAATGTATATGAGTATATCTCAATCAAGTGCATGTATATCTAATACATCATTATATCAAAATAAGGAATTTATTATTAAATATAAAGAAATTATTAAAAATATGATATTAATGTATATACCTATTACGGATAGTCAAGTTGATAAAGTTTTTGATTTTGAATCAAAATTAGAAAAACATAGATTATCAAGCACAGATATGAGAAATCCAGGTGAATCTATAATTGTCATTAAAATAAATGATATTAAATTTAAAAATTATAATATTGTAAATATATTAAATAAACTTGTTAATGATATAGCTACATATAAAAGAGAAGATATGTTAATAGATGATAAAGATTTATCATATTATAAAGTAGTTGATGAGGCTCTGAATGATAAAGACTTTAAGTATTACATTATATGGTGTATCATATTTAATATATCATCCTATTCATTTGGAAAGATATATGATTATAAATTTGAATTAATTAAGTTAACAAAAGGTGTTAAAAAACAAATGAATTTCGATAAAAAGAAAATTTATATATTTAACAGCTTATTAGGACATATTATAAGTAAAGAATATTTCTCATTAATTGAACCAAATACAAAACCAAGAATAAAAAAAATGATAGAATATATTGTAAAGGCATTTAGAAATAGATTAGAAAATAATAAATGGATGAATCATGAAACAAGATTAAAAGCAATTGAAAAATTAGATAATATAAAATTTTATATTGCCGAAGGTAAATTAGTTAATTTTAATACTATGATCGAATTAACAACAAATTATCTTAATAATATTCAAATCATAGGTAATTATTTATATAATACAAATTTAAAATTACTTAATAAATATGAACAACTTTTACATGGTAATATTTATGAAATTAATGCGTATTATGATCCAACAAAAAATATTTGTATATTTCCATATGGAATGTTGAGACCTCCTTATTTTTATAGTGTAGAATGGAATTCAGATATTAATATAATCGCATATAATTTTGGAGCAATTGGTAGTGTAATTGGACATGAAATAATTCATGGTTTTGATGATCAAGGAAGATTATTTGATAAAAATGGTGATTTAAATAATTGGTGGGATAAGGTTTCTGAAAAAAAATACATGGAAATGGCTGAAAAAATTGGTAAAAATTATGAAAGATTTAAAATAAATCCAACATTAACAATGGGTGAAAATATTGCTGATATTGGTGGATTAAGAATATCACTTAGTGGGTTAATTTTATTTTTGAAAGAATTAAATATTACGAGCCTTTCAGAAAATATAATAAATCATTTTATAAAAGGATGGGCAATGATATGGAGAAATAAAATTACCAAACAAGAATATGATATAAGAATACTAAAAGATCCCCATTCTCCAGTTCAACAAAGAGTTAATATACCGTTAAGTTTTATAGAAGAACTTAAAGATAAAGAAAAAAAATATGAAATTATTGAAATTTGGTAGAATACCTATGCAAATGGTGAGAAAGAATAATCTAATACACAAATATCGGGATTTGCTTTACAAAAATTGTATCTGTTTATTGAAAAACCAACAAATACACTTATTGCTACACTTAATGAAAAACCGGCTACAATAATAGTTCTTAATTGATCTTGCTTTTTGGCTGGATTTTTATCTGTTGTTTCATCAACTAAAGCAATTGAATATAATGTAAATGTAATTAATATTCCTATTAATAATATCACTAATCCAATTAATGTTCCTGATCTGCTGTCATAATCTTCAGTTTTAAATAAGAATGAATATAAAGTTGCGAGCATATATAAAAAGAATATAAAAAAATATTATTATAAATAAATTATGAGTAAGATAAATATATATTCCGTTGAAGAAATATTGAATTATAAAAATGTAAATGTTAATATTTTAACAGAGGAATTATCTAATATATTTGATTCAATAAATAATTCATTTTTACAATCAACACAATACATTGAAAATCGTAAAAAGATTAATTATAATCATCTAAATAGTAATAAATGGAAAAAAATAAATAGTAATATCAATACTAAATTATTAAGTTTATTAAATAAAATAACTGAAGAAACATTTTCTAATATATTAGAAAAAATATTAAATAGCAATATAACCAATGATCAACAATTAGATAAATTAGCATCTGATTTTATTTATAAAATTCTAAATGATAATGAAAATAATAAATTATACTGTTTAATGGTTAAACAAATTATTGATTCTGGATTATGGTATTTTAAACATGATACGAAAGAATTTATAAATTTCAGAGTATTTTTTATAGAAAAATTAGAGAAGGAATTCAATGAAAATATAAACATAATTGATAATTTACATGTAACATATTTTACAAATGAAGAAGAATATTTCACATTAAAAAAGAAATTAGTTACATTAATTAATACTATATTAAATTTACATCTAAATCATATATTATCAAATGAAACGATGGATTATATTGTTGATACACTTAAGGAAAAATATTCAGAAACGAATATGGATATAATAGAGTTTTTATGTATGATTAATGTTATCCATGGATATGAAGATGTTAATGATTTTTTAAAAGAACAATTACAAAAAGATAAATTATCAGCAAGATATAAATTTATGATTGAAGATTTGGAGAAAAATATAGTTATTAAAAAACCAGTTGTGATTGATACTATAACAGAATACAAGAAATTTTTAATTGATGGTAATTTAGAACAACTAAAGAAAAAATTAAATGGTAAATTGGTCTATATTGATTTATTAAAATATTTATTTGATAAAATTGTTTCTATCAGTTTAAATGATATTGAGAAGTATATTGGATATATTACAAAAGTAAAAAGTAAAATGGATAAAGATGAATATGAAAAATATCTTGAGGAAAATATTGATGATATCATAGAAGAATTACCTGTTTTAAAAAAATATACTGATAGATTATAGAATGCTTTGCTCACACTAATTTTTTAAATAAATTTATTAAATTTATTTAAAAAATTGATTTTCAAACTTATTTATTTAAATGAATATTTATTAATATAGATATAATGAATAAAGATGATTTACCATGGATTGAAAAATATCGACCTTCTAAAATATCTGATATTTTATTTGATGATATCCTCCGAGAAAAATTCAACCGCATTATAACTACAAAATTATATCCAAATCTAATTTTGATGGGAAATCCAGGAGTTGGAAAAACAAGTACTTTGCTTGCATTCGTCAGACAAGTTACTGGAAGGTATTATAATGAAGCAGTTTTAGAATTAAATGCATCTGATAATCGTGGGCTTGATATTGTAGATAAAATGATTATTCATTTTTGTAAGAAAATCGTAACAGATAAAAATGGTAAGCCTATAAAGAAATTTATTATTTTTGATGAAGCGGATAATATTACACCAAAAGCACAATATGTTATTAGTGATTTAATTGATCAATTCAATGAAACAACTATTTTTACATTTACATGTAATGATTCAACTCAGATTATAGAATCAATTCAAAGTAAATCAATTATTGTAAAATTTAACAAAGTTTCTGAGAAAAACATGATGTTTCGTCTAAAAGAAATTTGTTCAATTGAAAAAATAACGTTAAGTGATGACATCATAAAAGAAATTATCACAAATTCAGAAGGAGATATGAGATCAGCATTAATAAATTTAGAAGTTATTAATAAAGGATTAAAAGATAAAGATAAGAAAAATTTTAGATCTTTAATGACGAATAGAATTGAAAAAGATTTATTAGATAAAATCCTTATTGCAATGATAGAAGGTAATTATTATGATTGTGTAAAATATTATCAAAATATTAAAAAGAATGGATATTCAAATATTGATATTATTTTTAATTTAATTAGTCATGTCAAGATAGTTGACATAAAAGAAGATGTTCGAATCAAATTAATGACTCGATTGAGTAAAACTTTTGTTACATTAAATGACAAAAGTGAAACTGACGTACAAATGTATGGTCTGTTTAGTTATTTTTAATTTATATATCGGTTGTCTTTTTAGCACGTGGTTTTCGTACCTTTTTAGGAATTTCTTTTGGTTCCTCTAATAGTTTAAATGCTTCGTCTATTTCAACTTCTTTTTTTATTTCTTCCTTCTTGGTTTCTTTCTTAGTTTCCTCATCAGAATCAATAAATCCAGAATCATTCTTTACAAATTTTGGTATAACTTTTGCATAATCATGTTCCCATGATTTTACAATTTCATTCTCTTTTACTTCATGATATAATATTTCATATTCTCGTGATGTATAAACTTTCTTTCTTGCCATTCCAAGAAAAATACATGTTGGAATTTGATCAACAACATCAATTACTAATGGTTGATTTTCATAATCTTCGGGTTTCTTACGAAGAATTCTACCAATGGTTTGAACCATCTTTGCTCTTGGGGTTAAAAGTACCATTGTATCTAATGCTTGAATATCTAATCCTTCAGTTACCATTTCATATGACGCAAATAATAGATCTTTAGATTCAGACTTTTTTAATTCTTCTTCTTTCATTCCTCCAATATAAAATCCTGTATCATCAACAAATATTTCTCGTAACTTCTCCTCTAATCTTTGTAATTGAACAATTCTTCCACTTAAAATAAGAATTTTTCTTGAAGTATCTTTCATTTTAAGATCACGAATCAATCTAAAAATATAATCATCTCTTAATTCAATTTCAGTCAAATTATTTATAATAATCGGAGTTATTGCTTTTCCATTTTTTCCAATAACATCCCTAAATTTACGATGTTTTATTGTATAGTTATGAATTTCTATTTTTACTTTATGTTGCAAAGGGACAACCTCCTGATATATCATTTCTCCTAGGAAATAATAGAATACTTTCTCAGTCTTATCACTTCTATTAGGTGTCGCAGATAATCCAAGTAAAAAAGGACTATTTAATTTCAATAAAGCTTGAGAAAATACTTGACTGCCTAAATGATGACACTCGTCAAATATTACAAGATCAAATTTCTTAAACATTTCAACATCATAGTCTATCATACTAATTGATTGAAGCATACCAACAACAATATCTTTATCAATATCAATTTTCTTTTGTTGAATTTTTCCAATTGTTGCATTAGTATATTGTTTTATTCTTTCTACCCACTGATTCATTAAAAATTCTTTGTGAACAACAATTAATGTTCTACACTTTAATAATGTTGCCAAATGTAAACCTAAAACGGTTTTTCCACGACCTGTAGGTATACTAAGTAATCCTCCACCTTTCTCTTTCAAAATAGGAAAGACTATTTTAATAATATCTTTTTGATAATCACGCAATTCACCAACAAAATTGAATGTTAGAGGATTTGATGCTTTTAATGTATTCTTATTTTTCTTGAACTTGTTCAATGCATAAAATCGGGGAATATATAATTTAGTTGATGTATCTAAGAATATATCAAATGATTCATCTTTTGGCTCACCATAATCAACAGTTATTTTTGGAAGAATATGTAATTCTTTTTTAATGTCTTCAATTTCAGATTCTTTAAAGTCTTTCTTAAGAATATATGTTCCATCATTTGTAATGTGAGCTGACATATTTTATATAATATTTTAGTTTTAAATATAATATAAGATATTATCAATTTTTAATATTTAAATTTAATTGAATAATTTTATATAATTATTATATTATGGAACCAATAAATAATTTTTCAAATCAAATATTTAATACTTTGGACGAAAGTGTAAATGAAGCAATAAATAATAAATATATATTCATAACACTTGTTATTTTAATCTTATTATTTGGAAGCTTAACTGCTTCAAGACTCGCTAGAAATATCCTATATTTATTTGATCACCCATTATCTAGATTATTAACTATTGGATTTATCTATTATATCTCAACTAAAAATGTACCTTTAGCTATCTTAATGTTAACTGCAATGGTTATCACAATGAATACATTAAACAAACATAGAAATAATGTACTTTTAATATCTATATTACGCAATAACATAACTGGAGGAAAACCAAATAGACGCAAGATTAATAAATTAAAGAAATTATTACGTAAATTATCCAAACTATTAAAAATGAAGAAAAATAAAGTTAAGAAATTAACACCAAAAATTAAAGCATTAACTAAAAAAGCAACAACAGTTGTAAATTCATTAGGTGATGTAACAAAGAATAGTGTAATGGAATTAATTAAAGCATATGAATTAGAAAAATCAAAGAATAAAGTATTAAGTGATCAATTAACTGAAAGTACTAAATTTGTTAAACCAACTGTTACTACTTCTGCTTCTCCCCAATCAAGTCAAGCATCATCATCTTTAGACGCAAAACCCCAAATTATCTTCCCTAAAATAAACCAAAGAACAGAAAAATTTATAGATTATAGCAATTTTAGTCTTTTCTGAATTTTATAAATTAAATTATATAATTTAATATATATGAGTAAAAAAGGAAAAAATACAGGTGATGTATATTCCTCCGAGTTTAAGGATGATTGTAAAGGATTTACATCAATCCCGGATACATTAGGTAAAAGAGATCGTATTATTGCAATCGGTGATGTTCACGGTGATTTGAATTTAACCATTAATTATTTATTGATATCTAAAGTAATCGAAAAAACAGAAGATGAAAAAAATGTATTAAGAATTATGTACGAAGATGGAACAAAAGAATATTATAAATGGATTGGTGATGATACAATTGTTGTTCAAGTTGGTGATCAAGTAGATAGATGCAGACCAACAGGAGGAAGAGGTGATATGTGTATTAGAGATGAAAAAGCAACAATTGATGATGAACACAGTGACATTAAAATTTTAGATCTATTTACAGAATTAAATAAACTTGCAAGAAAAAAGAAAGGTATGGTAATTAGTTTATTAGGTAATCATGAATTAATGAACTATCAAGGAAATATAAATTATGCATCTTATAAAGGTGTACATAATGATGACTTTGAAGGTAAAAACCAAAATAATAAATATAGAAAAGATGACGGAACATCTTTTGATGATGGTATTCAAGGCAGAAGATTTGCATTTAATGAAAAACTTAATAAACAATTAGCATGTACAAGACAATCTGCGGTTATTGTAGGAAGTTTTATTTTTGTTCATGGTGGAATTGTTCCTGCATTAGCAAAACAATTTAAAGTATCACAAGTTAATAATTTAATTAGAAAATGGTTATTAAAGAAAATTGATGATAATAATTCAGATATTGATACACTTATAAACACACCTCAAGTATCACCTTTTTGGACTCGTTTATTTGGTCACTTACCGAGTGGATTAAAAAAATCTGATAGTCGCTGTGATGATGTATTTGATGTTTTAAAAATATGGGGTGAAGATAAAGATGGATTAAAAGGTATGGTTGTTGGACACACACCACAAATTAATAAAGGAATTAATAGTACATGTGATGATAGTGTATGGAGAGTTGATCTTGGAGCATCAAAAGCATTTGATGTTTTTGATAGAATTAAAAATAGTGGTAGAAAACCAGCAGTATTAGAAATTCTTAAAGACGGTGAAGAAGGATTTAACATTTTATCATAAATTTTGAAAAATAAATTAAGAATTTATTTTTAAAAAATAATTTAGATCATGCTTTCAGCAGCTTTGATTTGTTCTTCGTATGATGCATTTGGCATCTTGGCTTTTGCCTTCTTTAATGCATCTCCTGCCATTACCATTGCTTCACGTCCTCCCTTTCCTAATTTCTTGGTAGCTAATACAACTAACTTTCTGAATTGAACGAGTTTGTCATTTAATCCACCTTTCTTGGATCCCTTTTTGGATGCTTTCTTGGATGAACGGCGTCTCTTTCCTCCAGGCATGTTGGCAGGTACTTCACCTCCCTTTTTAGATCCCTTCTTGGATGCCTTCTTGGATGAGCGGCGTCTCTTTCCTCCGGGCATGTTGGCAGGTACGTCACCTCCCTTTCTTGATCCCTTCTTGGATCCCTTCTTGGATGAGCGGCGTCTGCGTCCTCCAAGCATGTTGGCGGGTACATTTCCTGGGAGATTGGCGGGTACATCACCTCCTTTTTTAGATCCTTTCTTTGATCCTTTCTTTGATGAGCGACGTCTGCGTCCACCGACTGCTACTTCACCTCCTTTTTTAGATCCTTTCTTTGATCCTTTCTTTGATGAGCGACGTCTGCGTCCACCGACTGCTACTTCACCTCCCTTTCTTGATCCTTTCTTTGATGAGCGACGTCTGCGTCCACCGACTGCTACTTCACCTCCTTTTTTGTATCCCTTCTTTGAT
>Ga0209499_1000084_pt1 | contig 65116 bp, 44 predicted proteins | sample C_130208_EF_Meta_FD_187306 | JGI IMG/M metagenome (GOLD analysis project Ga0209499, IMG submission 187306) | Freshwater microbial communities from Lake Croche, Canada to study carbon cycling - C_130208_EF_MetaG (SPAdes) (version 2) | ecosystem: Environmental > Aquatic > Freshwater > Lake...
CGGAAGCGGCGAAGGGTGCCGCAACGGCGACCAATACCAGCCAAGCCGATGCGGAAGCCGCGGTGGGCGCTGGCGGTAGCAATGGCTCGGACAAGAAGGGCAAGGGCGACGGCGCTTCGCATCGTCACAACTTCAAGCGCTAAGCGCGCTGGAGTCGGCCCCAGGTCCGCGGGTTTCGCGGGTCTGGGGCTTTTTGTTTTCAGTAGCGTCCTGCTTGTTGGCGCGCCAGATTGCGCGGACAGGCCGTAGCGGCCCCAGTACAGCGCGCACGCATGCGGTTAGGTAAAAGCCCGCCTTGTGCTGGTGCCCCGCCGGGGCGCGTGCGCAACCGTTCTGCAGTACTTTGGCCCGTGTAGTCTGCTAGTCTGCGTGCAGTAAGGGGGGCTATACGGTAACCGTCGGCGTGACGGATACACGGCCTCTGGGAGTCCGCGCATGCCGAGCAATGCAACGGTGAGATCAGGCGCCCTAGGTCGCCTCGCTGTGATCGTGTCGGCGCTCACGGCGCTAGCCTACTGGGCTCCCTTGGCGCGCGCTGACGACACCCTTAAATTGGTGGATACGCAGGCCGTGCGTGTTTTGTATTACGACCCGGCTACCGCGTCGCTCGTACCGCGCGCCACGCGCAGTCTCCTCGCAGGCCTAGAGGCGCATCGCCGGATCTTCGATTACACGCCTACCGACCGTATTAACGTCTTACTGCAGGACTTTTCGGATCTGTCCAATGCCACCACGCTGGCCAGTCCGCACAATCGGATCTTCGTGGATACGGCGGCGCAGACCGAACCCTACGAGTACGTTTCGGCCGGTGATCCCTACGCCTGGCTCAGCGCCCACGAATTGACCCACGTCGTGACGCTCGATCGGGCCAGCCCGACGGACTCGCTGTATCGACGTTGGTTTCATGGCAAGGTCGCCGTCGACTCCACGCATCCGGAAAGCATGCTCTATTGGTACTTGACCACCCCACGCGATGTCTCCCCCAATTGGTACACCGAGGGCAGTGGCGTATTCGCGGAAACGTGGCTGATGGGAGGACTAGGCCGGGCGCAAGGCGGCTATGATGAAATGATTTTCCGCGGCATGGTCAAGGAGGGCGCGCACTTCTACACGCCGCTGGGGCTCGCCTCCAAGGGTGTGGATGTCGATTTTCGCACGGGCGCCAATGCCTATCTGTACGGTACGCGCTTCATGAATTATCTGGCCTTGCGCTATGGACCGGATCATCTGGTCTCGTGGTGGCGTCGCGATGCGGCCTCCGAACGCTACTACAGCAAAGATTTTCAGCGCGTCTTCGGGCTACCGGTCGAACGCGCGTGGCAGGACTGGGTCCTGTGGGAGCGCGAATTTCAGAAGAAAAATCTGAGTGCCGTGCAGGAGCACCCGATCACCGTCGGGCAGGATCTCACCAAGAGTGTATTGGGCTCCGTATCGCGCAATTTTCTGTCCGCTGATGGGTCGAAGTTGTATGCGGCGGTGAAGTTTCCAGGGCAACTGGCGCATCTCGTCACGATCGACCGCAAGAGCGGCGCCGTCACGAACTTAAACGAAATCAAAGGCGCTTTCGGCCTCAAAGTGACTGCGTTGGCCTTCGACGCGGCGTCCGAAACGGCGTTTTATTGCACAGAGAATGCGGGCTTTCGCAATGTCGAGGCCTACGATGTGCGCTCGGGCAAGGCCCGGACCCTGTTGGACGGGGCGCGTATCGGTGATCTTGCGTTCAACGCCGCGGATCGCTCGCTGTGGGGCATTCGCTATAACAACGGCTTTGGCATGTTGGTGCGCGTGCCGTACCCGTACAAGGACTGGAAGGTTGTGCACGTGTTCCCCAGTGACGAACGCGCCTTTGATGTCGATGTCTCAGCCGATGGTCGGTGGCTATCGGTGTCCGTGTCCATGCCGGGGAAGTCCGTTTCGGCGCCCATTACCGAAGTGCGGGTCCTCAACACCGCCGCATTGGAGAAGGAGGATGCGACAGCGTATCGGACCTTTAACCTCGAAGGCGCAGTCACAGAGGGGTCGGCTTTCTCTAAGGATGGCCGTTACCTCTACGCCAGTAGTTATTACACGGGCGTCTCCAATATTTTCCGTTATGAAATCGAGACGCAGAAAGTCGACGCGGTCACCAACGCCGAGTTGGGATTCTTTACCCCACAACCGTTGGACGACACGCAATTGCTGGTCCTGCGTTACTCCAGCACCGGCTTTGTACCGACACTCATAGACATCAAGCCGACCGAGGACATGAGTTCGGTGGCGTTTCTGGGTGAGCAGGTCTCGTCAAAGTATCCCGATCTGAAAACCTGGACGCAGGCGCCAGCCAATTCGGTGCCATTTGAGCCGAATGTGTTGCATCGGGGTTCCTATCACGCGTTGCATGAGATCGCGCTGGATTCCACTATTCCCGTACTCGAAGGGTACAAACAGTCAGTGGGTGCCGGCGTTGTCGCCAAGTTCAGCGACCCGATGGGTTTTGACACGCTGCTCATCGATGCCAGTTACAGCCCCGACAGCAGCCTCAACGCGAAAGAACGCGCGCATCTTGCTGCGGACTTTCACCACGGCCGTTGGACCGTCGGCGCGCGTTGGAATGGCGCGGACTTCTACGATCTTTTTGGCCCGACCAAGCGTAGCCGCGAGGGCTACAGCGGCTACGTTAACTATGATTACCCGTTGGTTCTTGAACAGACAAAGTCCGTGAACTTCATTGCTAGAGCGGCCTATTACGGCGGATTGGACGCATTGCCGACCGCGCAGAACGTCAGCGCACCCGCCACGCTGTCGACGATCGACGTCGGCCTCCAGGGCAGTGACGCGCGCAGTTCGCCGGGCTCTGTCGATGATGAGGCGGGGCAGACTTGGTCGGTCGTTGCCCACACCTATGGCGCTGCCGGGGACATCATTCCGAGTCTGCAGGTGCAGTACGACATCGGTCTGCCGCTGCCGCTGAATCATTCCTCTTTGTGGCTGCGTACGGGCGCGTCTGTGTCCGAAGGGCACACCTACTCGGCGCTGTCTAATGCGTATCTCGGAGGGTTCGGCAATAACTATGTGGACAACGCCCAGAATGGCGGTGCGCAGCGTTACCGTCAGTTGTTGTCCATGCCGGGATTTGAGATCGATGCGTTGAATGGCCGCAACCTCGCAAAAGCCCTGATCGAATGGAGCCTGCCACCGATTCGGTTTGAGGAGTTGGGATCACCCGGTTTCTATGCGACCTGGGCGCGGCCGGAAATCTTTGCCAGCGTGCTCGAGACGGATCTGGATAACCGCGGCCTGCGCCAGAGCGCGCGTAATATTGGTGTGCAGATCGACTTTCAGTTGCACGTCATGCACCGGCTGCCCATGATGCTCTCGATCGGGGTCGCGAAGGGCTTTGGCGGCGCCGGCATGGGCAAGACGGAATTTATGCTGTCCTTGCAAGTGTTGTAGTGGCGTTGTTGGGCAGGAGGCACTCGTTATGAATTGGGGCCTGTACCTGAACGCCCACACGCCGATTGCCATCTTGCCGGTGGTGGCGTTTTTGGCGGCGCTGATTGGTTTTGATAGTTTCAAGCTCATGCCGCTGCGCCTGATCTTGATCTTGGTGGTCGTGGGCGCCTGTGCGACGGGTGCCTCGTACTACGCGAATACAGCCGTCTGGGAGCGTTTGCCCGATAGCTTTACCTTTACCGCGTTCTCACGCTATGTGTCGCCATTCATCGAGGAGTTCCTGAAGGGAATCGCCGTGGTGGTGCTGATTCGGCAGCGCCGGGTGGGCTTGCTGGTGGATGCGGCGATCGCAGGATTTGCGGTAGGTACCGGCTTTGCGCTGATCGAGAACCTCTATTACCTCGCCGAACGCAGCGAAGCGCTGTTATTTGTGCAGGTGATCCGCGGCTTTGGTACGGCCATCATGCACGGCGGTGCCACAGCCACGTTTGCGACGGTGTCGATCGCGATGCAGGAGCGTCGTCCTGCCATTGGGCCGATCATGTTTTTACCGGCTTTTATAGCAGCCGCGGTCCTGCACTCGACCTTTAATCATTTGCTCGTGCAGCCGGTCTTGGCGACGCTGACCATGGCGGTGGTGTTGCCGGTCGTGTTCGTCTTCGTGTTCCGCTACAGCGAACGCGCGCTGCGCGCCTGGATGGAGGCGGGCTTGGGCGCGAAAATGGATATGTTGCGGGCCATTCGCTCGGGCTTGTTCCTCGACTCGCCGGCGGGCCAGTATTTGCAGACCTTGCGTAGCCGCTTCGAGGGCGAGACGCTGGCCGATATGCTGTGCTATATCACGCTGCATGGTGAATTGGCGTTACGTGCGCAAGGCATCTTGATGATGCGCGAGACCGGTTGGGATGAGCCGCCCATTGACGCGGATACGCGCGCCAAGTTGGCCGAACTGCACCACGTCGAACGGGCGATAGGCCGCACCGGGCTGGTGGCGCTGCACCCGCTGATGATTTCTAGCGGCAAGGACCTGTGGCAGATGACGCTGCTCGGCCAGTAACGTCCGACCCGGCGCGGCGTGCGTCTGCGCAGGGTGTAGACCGGTGATCCGGGGGATTCGGTAAATGGTAGGATAGGCGCCCCCCGCACCTTAGCCCGCCCGCATGCGCACGATTCCTCAACGCCCAGTGCCGCGCCCGGCTTGCGCCCGTGTGCAATGCAGTTGACGCCGGATGCGTTACGGGCGCGTTTGCGCGCGGTGCTGGCGGGGACCGTGCCCGGTGACCCCGCGCGCCTGTCTCTGGGCGGCTTGAACCTCGCCGAAACCTTGGCGCAGTTACGGCACGTGCCCGATACGCTGACGCCGGCTGCGGTGTTGGTGCCGATCGTAGACCGGCCGGAGGGGCTGTCGTTGCTGTTGACCCAGCGTTCGGGTGGGCTCAAACACCACGCCGGACAAGTGTCCTTCCCCGGCGGACGCACAGAAGCCTCTGATGCCAACCCGGTCGCCACCGCATTGCGTGAGGCGCAGGAGGAGATTGGCCTGGCGCCCAGTCGCGTTGAGGTGCTCGGATATCTGGGGGATCACTTGATCCTGACCGGTTATCGGGTAACTCCGGTGGTCGCCTTCATCCACCCGCACGGCGCGCTGACTTTGGACCACGGCGAAGTGCATTCGGTGTTTGAACTGCCGCTCGCCAAAGCGTTTGATGGCTCGCGCTACCACGCGCGCAGTTGGTCGATGGGCGGTGAGCAGGTGCGGTTTTTTGATCTCTATCATGCCAATCGGCGTATCTGGGGCGCGACTGCCGGCATGATCGCGTCGCTGGCGCGCCTGGTCGGCGTTTGGACGGACCCCCAATGAAACGCTTACTCGATGTCATGGCGCGTCTGCGCGATCCAAATGGCGGTTGTCCGTGGGATCGCGAGCAGACGTTCCGATCCATCGCGCCGTATACGCTCGAAGAAGCGTATGAAGTGGCCGATGCGATCGAACGCGCCGATTACACGGGGCTCGAGGAAGAACTCGGTGATCTGCTCCTGCAAGTGGTCTTCCATGCACGGATTGCACAAGAGCAAGGTTTGTTTGATTTTGCGCGCGTGGTGGATGGCATTGTTGACAAGATGACGCGTCGTCACCCGCATGTCTTTGCCGATGAGGTGGTGACCACGGCCGCGGACCAGCAACGTCGCTGGGAGCAAATCAAGGCCGACGAACGGGCCAGCGCGACGCCGCTGCCGTCCTTACTAGACGACGTACCCATCGGCCTGCCGGCGTTGACGCGGGCCGTGAAGATCGGCGCACGCGCGGCCCGTATTGGCTTTGATTGGCCGAATGCGCGTGGGCCGCGCGACAAGGTGAACGAGGAGTTGGGTGAGCTCGACGCGGCCATTGTGGAGGGTAACGCGGCCGCTATCGAAGCCGAATTGGGTGACACACTGCTGGCGCTTGCCAATCTCGCTCGGCATCTGCAGCTCGATCCCGAGACGGCCTTGCGCGGGGCCAATGCGCGCTTTGCGCGGCGCTTTGTGACCGTAGAGGCGCATGCGCGCGCGCATGCGGGTGCCGGTTTAGATGCACTCGAGGGTGCTTGGCAGCAGGCCAAGCGCCAAGAAACCGGCGAGAACTGACGATGCCGAGTGAGGACGCCTCAGCGCGCACACCCGCGCCCGCGCGCGTATTGCCGCCCATTACTTATCCTGCGGACTTGCCGGTCAGCGCGCGACGCGAGGAGATTCTCGCGGCGTTGCAGCGCGCACAGGTGGTAATCATTGCCGGCGAAACCGGTTCGGGCAAGACTACGCAGCTGCCGAAAATGTTGCTCGAGGCCGGTGTGCTGCGACGGGGCGTCATTGGCCATACGCAGCCGCGACGCATCGCGGCGCGTGCGGTCGCTGCCCGCTTGCAGGCGGAGTTGCCGGGCGCATCGCCACGGTTCGTCGGGCACAAGATTCGCTTCAGTGATGGGACGGCGCGCGATACCGCCATCAAAGTCATGACCGATGGCATTTTGCTGGCGGAGGCCCGCCACGATCCGTTGCTGCGCCGCTATGACGCGCTGATCATTGACGAGGCCCACGAGCGCAGCCTGAATATCGATTTTCTACTAGGCTGCCTGCAACGGATTTTGCGGCGGCGTCGCGACCTGAAACTGGTGGTGACTTCCGCGACGATCGATACCGCACGTTTCGCTGCCTATTTCGGTGATGCGCCAATCATCGAAGTATCGGGTCGCAGTCACCCGGTGGAGACCCGTTACCGTCCACTGGAGGCGGATGAAGAGGATCGCTTTGATCCGGGTCTGAACGCAGGCATTGTGCGCGCGCTGCACGAGATCGGTGCCGAACGCGGCGACATTGGGCGCGGCGACGTGCTGGTGTTCTTGCCTGGTGAGCGCGAAATTCGGGAGGCCGCGGAGGCCATCGAGCAGGCCTTCGGTGCGCAGCTCGAAGTGGTGCCGCTCTATTCGCGTTTGGCCTGGTCCGAGCAACAACGCATCTTCGACCGGCGCGGCGGGCGGCGCGTCGTGCTATCGACCAACGTGGCGGAGACCTCGCTGACCGTACCTGGCATCCGCGCGGTCATCGACTCCGGGCTCGCACGTATCTCCCGCTATAGCCCGCGCACCAAAATCCTGCGCTTGCCGATCGAGCCGATTTCGCAGGCGAGCGCCAACCAACGGCGCGGCCGCTGTGGCCGTGTCGGGCCGGGCTTGTGCGTGCGGCTCTACGCCGAGCAGGACTATGACTTGCGCGAGGCCTACACGCCGCCGGAGGTGCTGCGTACCAATCTCGCTAGCGTCATTCTGCAGATGGAAGTGTTGGGTCTAGGGACGCCGAGTGAGTTTCCGTTCATCGATCCGCCGGAACCGCGCTTGATTAACGACGGCTACCGCCTGCTCGAGGAATTGGAAGCGGTCGATGGCAGCGGCAAAGTCACTGAGGTGGGGCGCACCGTGGCGCGCTTTCCGATTGACCCGCGCTTGGGTCGGATGCTCGTTAGCGCGCGCCATGCCGGTGGTCTTGCGCACGTGTTGGTACTAGCGGCTGGGCTGTCTATACAGGATCCACGCGAACGTCCGGCGGATAAACGCGACAAGGCCGATGCGGTCCATGCCGAAGGGGCCGATCCGACTTCCGATTTCATGACGCTGTTGCAGTTGTGGGGGCGCTATGCGGAGGAGCGCGCCGTACGCTCGCGCAATGCGCTGCGGCGCTGGTGCGCGGAACGCTTTCTGTCGGCCGCCCGCATGCGCGAGTGGGAAGAATTAGAGGCGCAACTGCGCACGCTGGCGACGGAATTGGATTGGCCCCTCGACTCCGTGCCGGCGGATCCGCAGACGATCCATCGGGCGGTGTTGTCGGGCTTCCTCGGGCATGTCGGGATGAAGACTGAAAAGGCCGACTTCCTCGGCCCGCGTGGGCGGCGCTTTCTGATTGCACCCGGGACGCTGGTGCGCAACAAAGCCCCGCGCTGGATCGTGGCGGCCCACATTGTGGAGACCCAACGGGTCTATGCGCGGGTGGTGGCCGCGGTAGAACCGGCGTGGATCGAGGCGGTCGCTAGGCACTTGGTCAAGCGCGAGTACACCGAACCTGCGTGGGATGCGCACCGCGGCATCGTCTCGTGTCGGGAGTCCGTGACGCTGTGGGGACTGCCCTTGGCCAGTGCGCGGCGCGCCAATTACGGCAGCGTGGCGCCCGAGGCGGCGCGCGCCGTGTTTGTGCGCGAGGCCCTCGTATATGGCCATGCACGATTGCGCGTGCGGGTGGTCGAGCGCAATCGTGCTGTCAAGGCGAGCCTGCAGGCTGAGGAGGCCGCGTTACGCCGCCATACCGTGGTGGTCGATGAAGCGGTGGAGGTGGCGTTTTATACCGACCGCTTACCGGCTACGGTGCATTCCGTGGCCAGCTTTGAGCGCTGGCGCCGTCAGCCCGACGCGCGTGAGGACGTGCGCCTAGCGATGCGTGAGCCTGACCTGCGTCTGCCGGGGGTGGAGGCCCTAGACCGGACGCTGTACCCCATGGCGCTGCGCTTGGCCGGCAACCATTTGCCGGTGCGTTACCGGTTCGAACCGCAAGCGGTCGACGATGGGGCCACCGTCGCGGTGCCCGAGGCGCTGGTCCCACGCTTGTCCGAGGGTGAGTTGGGGTGGGGCATCCCCGGCTGGCGGGAGGCGAAGATCACGGCCATCGTGCGCGGCTTGCCCAAGGCGCTGCGGCGCTTGCTCGTGCCGGCACCCGATGCCGCGGCCAAGGCCGTGCGTTTGCTAGGCGAGAACCCCTTGCCGGCGTTTGACGCGGCACTGGCTGGCGCGTTGACGCGCCTGGCTGGCGCACCGATCGCGGTCGAAGCCATCCGGGCCGCCGCGCTGGAACCTTACCTGCATGTATTCCTACGCGTGTTCGATCGGGACGGTGCCGTCCTTGTCGAAGGGCGCGATCTTGCGGCGATCAAGCGCGCGGTGCAGCAACAGGCGCAAGAAGTACCGGTATTAGGCCCTGCCAGTGCGGACGTGGTCACCAGTCCTTGGGAACGGGACGATATCCAGCGTTTCGACTTCGCGTGCATTCCCGTCGCGGTGGCCGTGGTGCGTCAGGGCGTCGCGCTCGAATTGCACCCCCAGTTCGAGGACCGCGGCACACACGTCGCTAGCCGACTGGTGGCGGATCCGATGGCCGCCGAACGCGGCGTACTCAGAGGCTTATGTCGGCTCTGGGTGATAGCGCTCGCCGGTCCGGTTCGGCATGCGGAAAAACTAGTCCTCGCCGATAGGGATTTGATGCTCTTGCATCAGGGCATCGGTACTGCCAAAGCGCTGGCCCGCGACATCAGCGAGCGGGCGGTGCGGCGCGAATGTTACCCGGAGGGCACCGCTGTACCGCGCCTGCGTGCGGACTTCGATGCGTGCCTAGAGCGCGGCCGGCCGTCGGTAGTCACGGCGGCGGAGCGTTTGTCCGGCCTCGTGAAGGGATGGCTCAGTGAGTATCGCGCGCTCAAAACGGAGTTGGCCGCTGCGCCGGATGGCTGTGATGCGGCGATCCTTGTGGATATCGCCAGCCAACTGCAGGGGCTTGTCTACGCGGGCTGCATCGCCGGCACGCCCGATCCGTGGTTGGACGGGTTGGGGCGGTACCTCAAAGCCCTGCGGCGCCGCTTGGCCAAACTCCCGGGCATGCACGGCGCAGTCGCGCTGGCGCAGCGCGAGTACCTCGACGCCCGGCGTCGCTATGCCGAGGCGGTCCGGTTGGTGCAGGCTGCGGGCGCGAATCCGGCGTTGTTGGAGACGTGGCGCTGGCTGCTCGAAGAATATGCGGTGCAGTTGTTCGCACAAGATCTGCGCACGCGCGTGCCGGTCTCGGCCAAACGACTGGCGGTGGTGGAGGCCGAAACGCGCGCTGCATGGGCGCGGCGCTGAGTGTTTAGTGCAGTGCAATAATTCATCTGCCGATGCTATGCTTAGCGGCTATGGCTATCGCAACACCGCTGGACACGTGGACCCCGACCTCCTGGCAGCAGAAGAAGACCCTGCAGCAGCCCACTTATCGCGATGCGCAGGCGCTGGAGCGTACGGTCACGGCGTTGGCCAAGCTGCCGCCGTTGGTGGTGTCCTGGGAAATTGATGCCCTGCGCGAGCGCTTAGCGCAAGCGGGGCGCGGCGAGGCGTTCATCTTGCAAGGCGGCGACTGTGCCGAGTCCTTGGAGGCCTGCTCCTCGGACCGCATTGTCAGCCAACTGAAGATCCTGTTGCAGATGAGCCTCGTGCTCACCAATGGCCTGAAACGGCCGGTGATCCGCGTCGGTCGTCTGGCCGGCCAGTACGCCAAGCCGCGTTCGGCTGACACCGAGACCCGGGAGGGCGTCACGCTGCCTTGTTATCGCGGCGACATCGTCAACCTAGCGCCTTTCGATGCCGTCTCGCGCGAGCCGGATCCGGCGTTGCTACTGCGCGGCTATGAGCGCGCGGCACTGACGCTGAACTTCGTGCGCTCCCTCGTGGATGGCGGCTTTACCGATTTGCATCACCCGGAGTACTGGGACCTCGATTTCATGCGCCATTCGCCCTTGTACGAGGAGTACCGCAAGATCACCGATTCACTGGCGGACTCGCTCACGTTCTTCGAGCATGCGACGGGACGCGCGATGGCGGATACGCAGCGCATCGATTTTTACGCCAGTCATGAAGGCTTGCACTTACACTACGAGCAGGCGCAGACCCGCTATATCCAGCGGCGTGCGGCGTGGTACAACTTGTCGACGCACTTGCCCTGGGTGGGTGTACGCACGGCGGGGCTGGCGGACGGGCACGTGGAATATTTTCGCGGCATTGCCAATCCGGTGGCGGTCAAGGTCGGACCAAGCAGTGACGCCGACTACCTACAAGGACTCTGTCGGATCCTCAATCCGGAGAATATTCCCGGACGCCTGACACTGATTCATCGCTTGGGTGCGAAAGACGTCGACGCCAAGTTGCCGGGCCTGATCGCGGCGGTGCGTGCGGCCGGCGCGAACGTGGTGTGGATTTGCGATGCGATGCATGGCAATACCGAAAGCACGAAGAGTGGCCTCAAAACGCGGCGCTTTGACAACATCCTTAAGGAACTGGAATCGGCCTTCCGCATCCACGCGCAGATGGGCTCGATTCTCGGCGGCGTGCATCTGGAAATGACCGGTGACAACGTCACCGAGTGCACCGGCGGCGCGCGTGGCCTTAGCGACGAGGACCTGGCCCGGGCCTACGTGTCGACGGTCGATCCGCGCCTGAACTACGAACAGGCCCTGGAGGTCGCGCTGCGGATCTCCCGTTGGCAGGACCACCGCTAGCGCCCTGCAGGCGTGCAATGAAGCGATCCAGTTCCAACGGGGTCGCTTCGCGGGCCGCTCCCGGGGCCAACCCTTCCACGCTGAACGGGCCGATCTGGGCGCGAACGAGGCGCAAGGTCGGCAGGCCCACCGCCGCGGTCATACGCCGTACCTGACGGTTTCTCCCTTCGCGAATGGCCAGTTCTAGCCACGCGGTGGGGATCGCGGCGCGATGGCGAATCGGTGGATCGCGCGACCACAGCGCAGGGGCGGGATCCAAGGCGCGCGCGCGCGCGGGTCGGGTAATGCCGTCCTTCAACAGCACACCATGTTCCAGTCGCCCCAAGGCGTCCCGATCGATCGTCCCCTCGACCTGTGCCCAGTACACTTTTTCCACGGCGTGGCGCGGATCGGTGATGCGTGCTTGCAGTCGGCCGTCGTCGGTTAGCAGCAGCAGGCCCTCGCTGTCGTGGTCCAGACGCCCGGCCGGGTGAAAGTCCGGTGCCTGCAAGTGATCGGCGAGCGTGGGGCGGTCCTCTTGCGGGGAAAATCGTGTCAGGACACCGTAGGGTTTATTGAATAGTAGAAGACGCATCGTCTAACGATACCGCAACCGTCGACTACGCGATGCGACTTGCACCATCGGCCGCATAGCCGAACAATCCACCCATGGAAACGACCGATCCACCCGTGACCCCACCCAGCGCCCCTGCAGCCCTGCAGATGGACCTGCGGGCGGTCGGCGATTTTGATGCCAAGACCTACGTGGCGGCCTTGCCCACACGACCCGGCGTGTACCGGATGTTGGATGGGGCCGGGGCAATCCTGTACGTCGGCAAGGCCGCCAACCTGCGGGCACGGGTCGCCAGTTACTTCCGCGCCGATGTGGTGCAACCGAAAGTGGTGGCGCTGGTACGGCAAATCGCCGGTATCGAGATCACCGTCACCGACTCGGAAACCGAGGCGCTGATCCTCGAATGCAATCTGATCAAGAAACATCGCCCGCACTACAACGTGCTGCTCAAAGATGACAAGAGTTTTCCGTACATCCAGGTGTCGACCCAACAACGCTATCCACGCTTGAGTTTTTTCAGGGGCAGCCGACGCGGGCCAGGTCGCTTTTTCGGTCCTTATCCGCATACGGTGGCTGTCCGCGAGACGCTGACGCAGTTGCAGAAATTATTTCGTTTGCGCCAGTGCGAGGACAGCTACTTCGAGAATCGTTCGCGCGCCTGTCTGCAATACCAGATCAAGCGTTGTTCCGGTCCCTGCGTGGGTCATGTTGGCGAGGCGGACTACGCCGAAGACGTGCAGTCGGTAATTCGGGTGCTCGAAGGGCGCGACCAGGAAGTGGCAGCGCGTTTGGGCGAGCGCATGGAAGCGGCTGCGTCCCGACTCGAATTCGAGCAAGCCGCCGTGCTGCGCGATCAGCTGGGTGCGCTCAAAGCCATTCAGTCCGCGCAAATCGTCAGCGCGGCGGCCGACGTGGACTGCGACATCCTCGCGGTGGTCACGGGCCCGTCGCTGCACGCGATCGGGGTGATGTTCGTGCGCGCCGGTCGCAGTCTCGGCACCACGACCTATTACGCGCGGGCCCCGCTCGCGGAAGCCGAGGAGATTCTTGAGGCGTTTCTGGTGCAACACTACCTCGTCCATGAGGCCCCACCAGAAATTGTGCTGGCCATAGCACTGCCGGGGGCAGAAGTCGTGGCGGCAGCCCTCGGCGCGCGTGCCGGCCACAAAGTGACGCTACACGTGCCGGCCCGCGGCCTCAAAGTGCGTTGGCTGGAGATGACGGCCGACAATGCCGAGCAAGGCCTACGCTTACGCCTGGCCACGGAGGCGGGCATCGGCGCCCAATTGGCCGATCTAGGGCGCGCCCTCGGGCTGGAGCGGGCGCCACAGCGGCTGGAATGCTTTGATATCAGCCATACGCAGGGAGAAGCGACGGTCGCCTCCTGCGTGGTCTTGGGGCCCGAGGGGCCCATGAAGTCCGACTACCGGCGCTTTAATTTGTCGCCGGAGGCGCCCGGGGACGATTACGCGGCGATGCGAGAGGCCTTGACCCGGCGCTATCGGCGGATCAAGGCGGGGGAGGCCAAGGTACCGGACGTCCTGCTGATCGACGGTGGACCGTACCAGATGGCGGAGGCGGTGCGGGTGCTGGCGGCCTTGGAGGTGAGCGTGCCTTGTATACTCGGCGTTGCCAAAGGCGCTGACCGGCGTCCGGGCCAAGAGCGCCTGTTCGTGCACGGGGCCGACACGCCGTTGGTGCTGCCGCCGGACTCGCGCGCCTTGCACGTGGTGCAACGCATTCGGGATGAGGCGCACCGCTTTGCCATCGCCGGCCACCGGGCGCGGCGTGGCAAGGCCCGCCAGGCCTCTGTGCTGGAGGAGGTGCCGGGTTTGGGTCCGGCCCGGCGGCGGGAACTGCTCAAGCGATTTGGCGGTCTGCAGGGCATACTAGGTGCGGGTATCAGTGACCTTGCCGCCGTGCCTGGCATCGGCAAACGGGTCGCCGAGGCGGTCTACCAACATTTGCATCCGGATCCCTAACCGTGACCCCGTACACCATTCCAAATCTGCTGACGGTCCTGCGGATCTTGCTGATCCCGCTGATCGTGACCTCATTCATGCTGCCGTACCCGGGCTCGGATGTGGTCGCCGGGTTGTTGTTCGCAGTGGCCGGCATCACCGATGCCTTTGATGGGTACATCGCCCGCAAACTCGGCCAGGTGTCGCGACTCGGGGACTTTCTCGACCCGGTGGCCGACAAATTAATCGTGGCCGTCGCGTTGGTCCTAATCGTCAGTCGCAATCCGGTCTGGTACGTGACGCTAGCCGCTGCCGTGATCATTTGTCGTGAGATTGCAGTGTCGGCACTGCGCGAATGGATGGCAGGCATTGGTGCGCGCCATAAAGTAGCCGTGAATGCACTCGGCAAGTTCAAGACGATCGCCCAGATCGTGGGGCTTGCAATGCTGCTTTTCCGCGAGAATTTGTTCGGATTGCCGATCTATCAGATGGGACTGGCGCTGACCGCTGTGGCCGCGGTACTGACACTGTGGTCGATGCTTGCCTATTTGCAAGCGGCATGGCCGGAGCTCATGGCGCAGGATGAAAATGTGAACTGAGTCTTGACTCTACAGGGGTTTTCGTTAGAATTCCGCCGGTCGGTCGGGGCGGGAATAGCTCAGTTGGTAGAGCGCAACCTTGCCAAGGTTGAGGTCGCGAGTTCGAGCCTCGTTTCCCGCTCCAAGTTCCCCGACGTCGAGATCACTCAGTCAGTAGAGCGCAACCTGGCCTGGGTTGAGGTCGCGAGTGCCAACCTCGCGGCTCGCTCCAAGTTCCCCGGCGTCGTGGCGGAGTGGTCACGCAGCGGACTGCAAATCCGTGTACCCGAGTTCGATTCTCGGCGACGCCTCCATAAAACCCAGTATTTCTTAAGAGGTCAGCGTGTTAACAGTCGTTGTTAAACCGCTGGTTCGCCGCGGCCACCCGTAGCGCCACGCACGACAGGGCGCCTATAAAAACATTGCAGAGTGGCGCATTCTTCTGCAAGGCCGGCTATCCGATCGCAGCGCGTCACTGCGCGCCTCTCGGCCCGCTGATCAGAACAGTCAGATCGTGGGCCATAGCCCACGACACCGGCCACGATCGTGCCTTCAGCCATTGCGCGCTTGCTGATGGAGTTTTTTTTAAGCGGCACGCACTAGCGTGTGGCAGATGCGCGTTGGTCGATTCGCTGGCACGTGACGCATTCCTCCGGGTGCCTTAACGGACCGAGCAATCACCGACGCACAGCATTGCTCGAGTGCGCATCAGGCAGCAGCCAAGAGGGTTGCGCAAGCCGTTCGGCTTGGGTGCATAAAAAGTGTGACTGATGGGCTTCGCCAATTGCAGCGATGAATGCGGCATTGCCGCCGTCTTCGTGGCAACACCTTGTATTTTAGCCGCGCACGGTCTCCCTGAACCGGTGATTGCACAGTGGATGACGCTCGCGCGGTTGCCGACCCTGCGCGTGGTGCATCGCACTTGGCCTTGCTGGCGCCAGATGGACCTCCCTTGCACGCTCATTGAAATGATTTTGCAATCTCGTTGATTGACAGGGTATGCTTTTTACAAGGTGCGTTTTTAAAAGCGCTTGTTATGACTATTTCAAGGAATTGACTATGACATCGCCGTTGCTTCGTGCTCGAATCGCTCTGGCTTGCGCCGCCTCAAGTTTGGCGTTTTCGCAACAGGGTTTTTCCGCACCGTCCGGTGCGCAGGTCTTGGCAGATCAGGACGTTTTGGGTGAAATCGTGGTGACCGCGCAGAAGCGTCAGGAACGTGCGCAGGATGTGCCCATTTCGTTGTCGGTGTTCGGGGGCGCGGAGCTGGATCGCTCCAGTTTCCAGAGTGTGTCCGATGCGCTCGGCCTGATTCCCGGCGTTGCCGTTAACGTACTCGGCCAGGGTGGCGAGACCTCGCTAACGATTCGCGGTGTGACCGCTTCCGGCCCGCTGTTCGCCGGCCCAAGCCCGATCGGCTACTACCTCGACTCCGTGCCCTTTGGCCTTGTGCACACGGCGATTGAGCCCGATGCCAACACCTACGACTTGAAGCAACTCGAGGTACTCCGCGGTCCGCAAGGTACGCTGTACGGTGCGAGCGCCCTGAACGGCGTCGTGCGTGTGCTGACCAATGACGCGGAGCTCAATAATTTTGATTTCAAGGCGCGAACGGGATTGTCGACCACCGAGAATGGTGGCGGTAGCTATCGTGGCGACGCAGCGGTCAATATTCCGATCATTGACGGTCGCTTGGCGGCGCGTTTGGTCGTTGGGCGTGAGTCCGACAGCGGCTGGGTCGATGCACCGATCGGCACGAATATCAACTCCATCGACACCGATAACGTGCGTGTGAAGATTGCGGCGCTGCCGACCGATGATCTGTCGATCAAGCTGTCGAGCAACTACCAAGGCAAAAAAATCGGCGCGCCTTCCGTGGGTGATCACGATTACTCTCACACCGCGCAGCAGCAGCCGATCAACACGCACTTCAACACGCAGGAACTCAAGATCGATTACCAGTTACCGTCGGTCACGGTGTCGAACTCCACCTCCTATTTCCAATATGTGAACGATGGCGCACTGGATATTTTGCCTGGCCTGACCTTGGGTATTTTTCCCGACTCCGTGCTCAGTGCGTATGGACTTTCCGCTTCGTCGCCGATTCCTCCTTTGACCACCCGCCTGACCTCGCGCGTCTTCAGTGATGAGCTCAATCTGACCTCTAAGCTAACGGGGCCTTGGCGCTGGTCGGCCGGATTGTTCTATCGCAATGCGACGGACTCGAACTTCCAGACGCTCGGCCCGGTGGGGTTGTTCATTCCGGGCAACGTCGGCGAGAAGGACACCTCGAAGTCGGTCGCGCTGTTTGGCGAAGTGGGCAGGCGCTTTGCTGACAATAAGTGGGAGATCTCGGTTGGAGCGCGCTACTTCAAGGACAATCTGTCCTTGAACGAAACCACGCTGTTCGCGGCGCCTTCGGGCACTCCATTGCTTAATCAGTCGGCTAGCTTTACCGCGACGACGCCGCGCGTGGTGTTGAGTTGGTTCGCGAGTCGCGAGCTGACGATGTATGCCTCGTACTCCGAGGGTTTCCGTAGTGGCTTCCCGCAGCAAGCGATCGTGCTGGAAGTGGCGCCATCCTATGGCCCGGTGTCTCCGGATAAGCTGCACAACTACGAGATCGGTGCCAAGGGCAGCGCATTTGACGGCAAGTTGGTGTTTGACTCGGCCTTGTACTACATGAAGTGGGACAAGATCCAGGAGACGCTCGGTATCTCGGTTCCTCCTTCCAATGCGTACATCGTGGTGAATGTGAACGGCGAGTCGGCCAGCGGCATGGGTATAGACCTTGCGGCCACGGCGCACCTGGCGGAAGGTCTCACCTTCGGCATTAACTTCAGTTACAACAATCTGAAGGAAGACGCTGCGGTGTTGTCGCAGGGGTCGATTCTGTTCCCGAAGGGCTCTCGCATCGACAGTTCGCCGGCCTACACCGGGGGCGCGAACCTGCAGTACAACTTCCCGTTCGGTCAGAACGGTTGGAGCGGGCAGCTGCAGGCCATCGGTCGTTACACCTCCTCGCAGAATGCGAGCCATGTCGATGCCGCGCAGCAGATCGGCGTCTCCTTGGTGGGTGACGCTATCACGACGGGTCGTGTATCGTTTGCGGTGTTGGCACCTTCCCACTGGCGCGGGACACTCTATTGCGACAACGTGAACAACAACCGCGGCGTGCCGCTGCGCAATACCACGCCGGACTTGAGCCCCAGCCTACGTCCGCGCACTACGGGTGTGCAGCTCGACTACAGCTTCAAGTAGTCGGATGCTGAGGGGTAAAGGGACAGACCGGATGCTCTAACGATGTGGGGTTAAGTACATGTGCCGAGTCTTTGGTATTGCCCTGACGACCCTGCTGGCGTGCGCAAGTGCGCACGCCAGCGCCCGTGTCCTGCAGCCGCAGGATGTGTTTCGGATGCACTGGGCGAGTGACGTACAAATCCGCCGGGATGGTGGACAAGTCGTCTATGCACGCAACAGCAACGATGTGATGTCCGATCAGGTCGTTCAATCGCTGTGGTTGATCGATACGGCCACTGGTGCGCAGACGCCCGTTACGGAAGGCCGTGGGCATTACCGATCCCCCCGATGGTCACCGGATGGTACGCGCGTGGCGTACCTGGCGACCGGTGCCGACGGGCGCACACAGATTGTGGTCTACGGGCTGCGTGGCGATCGGGCGGTTCTCACAAACGTCGTGGAGGCGCCGACCGAGATCGCTTGGTCTCCGGATGGGAAGCAGATTGCGTTTGTGATGTTCTCACCCGTAGCGCCGCCCATGATCGGCCAGGATCTAGAGAAACCTGCTGGAGCCACTTGGGCCAATGGGCCGGTGGTGGTGGATAAGCTCAACTACCGGGCTGATGGTCTAGGCCTAAACAGAACCGGTTACCGGCATCTGTACGTGGTCTCCACCGAAGGGGGTGGTTCGCCGCGTCAGTTGACGTTTGGTCCGTACAGTGAGGCTGGACCGTTGGCCTGGTCTTTGGATGGTCGGTCGCTTTACTTTGCGGGCAACCGCACGGAGGGCTGGGACCGCGGCCCGGAGGACTGGCGGCGTTTTACCGCCATGACGCTCGCGATCTATAAAGTGGATCTGGCAGACAACAGCTTGGTGCAGTTGTCGCGGGAGGTGGGTCCGTATAACGCGCCGATCGTGTCGCCGGACGGTAAGCAGATCGCTTATCTGGGTTATCAGGATCAGCACATCGGTAACCAGAGTGTCCGACTGCACGTGATGGATGCCGATGGCGGCCATGCGCGCGTGGTGAGTTCCTCGCTCGAACGCTCGATCGCAGACGCGCAATGGGCGGCGGACGGCCGCAGCCTCTACGTGCAATATATCGACGAGGGCATCACCAAGGTGGCCCGTATGGGCCTTGACGGCAGCATGGATCCGGTTGTGGATCATCTTGCGGAGATGTCCGGGCCGGTACAGCTGCCGTACGCGGGCGGTCAGTTCAGTGTCTCAGCCAACGGCAAGATCGCGTACCTTGGGGGCAGCACGGAGGATTTGCCGGAGGTGTTTCTGGCACAGGGCTCTAAAAAGCAGCGGCTAACGGACCTCAACGGCGAACTGCTGTCTGAAGCGGCCGTCGGCAAGCTGTCGGCGCTGCCCGTGAAATCCTCCTTCGACGGTCGTTCGATCGGGGCGTGGGAGGTGCTGCCGCCGAACTTTGATCCGACCAAGAAGTACCCGCTGATTCTAGAAATTCACGGCGGTCCCTACACGAGCTACGCGCCCGTGTTCTCGGCCGAGTACCAGTTGTACGCAGCGGCTGGATATATTGTGGTGTACGGCAATCCGCGGGGCTCCACGTCCTATGGCGAGGAATTCGCCAATCAGATCTACAATAACTATCCAAGCCACGATTATGACGATCTCATGAGCATCGTCGACGCCGCGATTGCCCGTGGCAACGTCGACACTGACAACTTGTTCGTGACAGGCTCCTCGGGCGGCGGTGTGCTCACGTCTTGGATCATCGGCAAGACCTCCCGTTTCCGGGCGGCCGTAACCCAGCGGCCGGTCATTAATTGGACGAGCTGGCTGCTCACGGCCGACATGGGCGCGTTCGGTGCGCGCTATTGGTTTAATAAGTTGCCGTGGGAGGATCAGGAGACGTACTGGAAACTGTCGCCGATCTCGCTGGTCGGGAACGTGACCACGCCGACGATGGTGTTGGTGGGCCTCAGTGACCTGCGCACACCGGTTGCCGAGGCAGAGCAGTACTACCAGGCGCTACAGCTCAAAGGCGTGCCTACCGCACTCTATGAAATACCAGGCGCTTCACATATGGTGATTCGACCTTCGCAGTTCGCGCGGGCCCAGTCGGCCATTATCGAATGGTTTGATCGCTACCGAACGTCTGCAAAACACTGATGGCGGTGTGGGTGCGCGCGGCCGGCGCGCTGCGCCTGCCGCGCGGCCCTGCGTAGACTGCGGGGGTTGTCGTCGGACCGTGGCCATGCGCTAATTTCTGAGCGGAGCAATACCCCGCGGTGACAGCGTTGCGTGGACGGCGCTAACGAAGCGGTGGCTCTTAGCTGCATCCATCGTAGCCGGGCGCGATCGAGCAGTCTGTGCGCGTGGCCGCCGTTTGCACGGCGGATAGTCCGGCCGAGGCAGCGCGTGTGATGCCGCTGCCCTTTAACCAGGCCCGCCTATGCAGTCGCGGTCACGGACTCTTTCTGAACATCTCGACACCGTCGCGCAGCACGAGCACCGGATGTTCTGTGGCATGAATGTCGGCCAGCGGATTGCCTTGCAGCGCAATGACGTCGGCGACTTTCCCTGGCGTGAGCGTCCCGATTTGATCGGCGAGTCCGAGTAAGTCGGCGCCGCCCGCCGTGCCGGCCATCAACGCCTGACTCGGGCTAAAGCCATTCTTGGTCATGAGCCAAAATTCATTGGCGTTCATGCCATGCGGTTCGACACCCGCATCAGTCCCCATCGCGACGGGCACGCCGATTTTGGCGGCGTGTTGGAACATTTGTTGAATCTGCTCGGCGGCGGCGCGCGCTTTGACCCCAATCGCCGGTGGGAATTTTTCGTTATTCACGCCGACCCAGTAGCCGGCGAATATGGTGGGGACGAGGTAGATGTGATGCGCTTTCATTGAAGCCAGCGTGTCGTCGGCCAAAAAAGACCCGTGTTCGATCGAATCGACACCGGCCGCGATCGCCATTTTGGCGGCCTTGTCGCCATGACAGTGGGCCGCCACCTTGCGTCCCCAGGCATGCGCTTCGGCCACGGCTGCGTTCATTTCCTCTTGGGTCATCTGCACGTTATCGACGGGATCGGACAGGCTCAAGACGCCACCAGACGGGATCATCTTGATGACATCGGCGCCGAATTTAATTTGGTAACGCACGGCCGCCCGACATTCCTCCGGGCCGTTGCACACACCTTTGATCGGCGTGGCCACGGCAATTTTCTCAGGCGGGAAGGGGCTTTGATCGGCATGGCCACCGGTGGAGCCGATGGCGTAGTTAGACACCAGCATGCGCGGCCCGGGAATAATGCCGGCGTTGATCGCATTGCGCAGGCTACGCGCCAGGTATTCGGACGAGCCCACGTCACGCACGGTCGTCACGCCCGCTTCGACGGTCGCCTTCGCATAGTGCGCGCCATATAAGGCCTGCTCTGCGGGAAAGCGCAGCATTCCGTTGAAGAAATCCAAATACCAATTGGGTCCGGACTCCTCTGACAAATGCACATGGGCATCGATGAACCCGGGCATCAGGGTCGCCTCGCCTAAATCGACGACCTTGGCGCCGTTGGGAATGCTGCTTGCGGGACCCACACTTTGAATCTTGTGGCCTGCGATCACGAGGACGCCTGGCTCTTGCAACTGGCCGCTGACGGAGTCAAACAAACGCGCCGCTTTGTACACCGTCACCTGGGTGGCAGTGGAGTCGGCCCACGCGCCACTCAGACCGAACACCAGCGCACCACAAGTGATGGACGCGGTGATCAGGCGCTGGGCAGAAAAGCGTTGCGTTACGCTAGATAGGACAGTACTCACGTGCAAGCCCCTTTTAAAATTTGTTGCGCGTCTTGAAGCGTTCAAGACTTATTTTTGAACAGCGAATCCTACATCAGTTTCTAAAATAAAAGGTAGGACGGCATTGGCAAGCGCAACCCTCGCCGGGGTCTGATGGCGCGCGACCGCAGGGCGCGGTCACAGCCGACCCTGCGGGGGCTGACGTCAGAGCGCTGGCGTTACACCCTCGGGCGTCTGGGGGTGATTGTGGCGCCGTGTGTGGCCAGGAGCGAAGGCCGCGTCGAGGGTGGTGCTGCAACTACGGATTCACGTTATCTTGTCGACAGGGCGGCGGTTGCTGCGCTGGTTTTCGATCCGTTGGACTGCGCTCGGGGAGTCATTATGCGTCTATCGAGTGTGCGGGGCCGTTGTTATGTGCCCCTCTTCTTTATTCTGCTCGCAACTGTCTGCAACGCAGCAGTGCCTGCAGCATTGTTGCAGTCGCTGCATTGGCGTGGGATCGGTCCGTATCGCGGTGGCCGCACTCTTGCGATTACCGGCGTGCCCGGCGAGCCTGAACACTTTTACTTTGGCGCTGTGAACGGTGGCGTGTTCGAATCGCTGGATGCGGGCCGCACCTGGGACCCTATTTTCGATCAGGTCGGAGTCGGTTCGATCGGCGCGTTGGCCGTCGCCCCTTCCAACCCCAATGTTGTATACGTCGGTACCGGCGAAGCGGACATGCGTTCCAATATTGCCGAGGGCGCCGGCGTCTTCAAGTCCACGGATGCCGGCCATAGTTGGCACTCGATCGGGCTCGAGGACTCGCGCCAAATCGGTCGCATTTTGGTGAACCCGACGGATCCGGAGCACGTTCTGGTGGCCGCCCTCGGCCATCCCTATGGCCCCAACGCGATGCGCGGGGTCTTTCGCTCGACCGACGGCGGCCTACACTGGCAACGTACCTTGTATCTGGACGCGGACACCGGCGCGATCGATCTGGCCAGCCCGACCACTCAACCGCTGATTGTGTATGCCTCGCTGTGGCAAACGCGTAGGCCGCCTTGGCATGTCTATCCGCCGGCGAGTGGAGCGGGCAGTGGCCTATATAAATCAGTCGACGGCGGGGAGCACTGGCGCCCACTGGCCGGTCACGGTCTACCCGAGCGGGTTGGCCGCATCGGTATCGCGGTGGCGCCGTCCGCGCCGCAACGGGTGTATGCCCTGGTGGATGCAGTTGCGGGTGGGCTGTATCGCTCGGACGATGCGGGCGCGCATTTCACGCGGGTCGGCACGGACGCGAGAGTCTGGGGACGCGGTTGGTATTTTGGCGGGGTGACCGTCGATCCGACCAATCCGGACGTGGTGTATGTCTGCAACACGGGCATGTACCGATCTGCGGATGGCGGCAACACATTTGCCCCCATTAACGGATCCCCGGGTGGCGATGACTACCACCAACTCTGGATTGACCCGACCAATCCGGCCCATCAGGCGGTAGCGGTCGACCAAGGCGCCTTGATTACGGTCAATAGCGGCAAAACTTGGAGTTCTTGGTTCAATCAGCCGACGGCGCAATTTTACCACGTGGCCACGGATCAGCATTTTCCGTACCGCGTGTATGGGGCGCAGCAAGACTCCGGTGCCGCTGTGGTGCCAAGCCGAACGGACAGTTTTGACGGCATCGGCATGATGGACTTTCATGCACTGATTCCCGGCGGCGAGCAGGACTATTTGGCACCCGATCCGGATGATCCGAATCTCATTTTTGGCGGGCGGGTCGACCGGCTGGATTTGCGCAGTGGCCAGACCCGCAATGTAGATCCCACCCTAACGAGTCCGGCGGTTGTTCGCAGTACGTGGACAGTCCCGCTGGTATTTAGCAAAGCGCCAGGTCATGCCCTTTATTTCGGTGCGCAATTCATTTATCGCAGTACCGATCACGGCGATGCATGGCAGGTGATTAGTCCTGATCTAACGCGACCGAGTCCCGCAACGCCGCCTACTCTGGATGCCTCGACTATTGCCGATCATGAGAACCCAGGCGAGCAGCGTGGTGTGGTGTACGCGATCGGCCCATCCCCCCTCGACGCGGGGCTGCTGTGGGCGGGCACTGATGATGGTCTGGTCTGGCATAGCGCCGATAACGGCGCCCATTGGCAGGACGTGACGCCCACACCCCTCACGGCCTGGTCGAAGATCAGTTCGTTGGAAGCCTCCCACTTCGATCCCCGCACGGCTTTTCTTTCGGTCGATCGGCACCGTCTGGATGATCCGGCACCCTACGTGTACGCCACGCATGACGGCGGCAGTACGTGGCAGTTAATAGTCGATGGCTTGGCGGATGGGGGCCCGGTCAATGCGGTGAACGTTGTCCGTGAGGATCCGGTGCAGCGTGGCTTGCTCTATGCCGGCACCGAGCGCGGCGTCTACGTTTCCTTTGACGAGGGCGCCCACTGGCAGGGCCTGCAACAGAATTTGCCCCGCACGTCGGTGCGTGACCTAGAGGTGCATGACGCGGACCTGGTCATCGCGACCCATGGTCGTAGCTTTTGGATCATGGACGATATGGCGCCGCTCCGTAGTTTCGTCCATGACGCGAGCGCGCGCACGCGACTGCTAGCGCCGATCGCCGCGGTGCGGGTGCGACCCCTGGGTTTTACGGGCACGCCACTGCCGGTAGACGAGCCCCATGCGCGTAATCCGCCGTCCGGCGCCTACATCGACTATGTCCTCGAACCAGGCGTCGTGGGGCCGATCAGCGTGACCGTGCGCGACAGCCAGGGTGCAGTCGTGCGTGTCTATTCTAGCGAGGACGCGCCCATGCGCACGGACGCTGCGCAAACACGCAGCGCGCCGGCGTGGTGGCCAGAGCACTTGGTGTTGGAGCGCGGTCCCGGCGCGCACCGCTGGGTCTGGGACTTACGCTATACACCGGTCAGCGCCTTGCAACCGGAAGAGCTCTCTGGTGAGCAGGACCCGAGCGTGTGGGCGCCACCGGGGAACTATCAGATCGAGCTGCGGGTGAACGGCGTGCGCGCCGACCAACCCCTGACGGTGTTACCGGATCCGCGCGTCACGGCGACGGCAGCCGATTACGCTGCGCAATACCGTCTCGCGATGGCGGTGCAAGGCGAGCGGCAGCGGGTGTTGACGCTGCAGGCCGCAGCCGATGCGCTCGCGATCCGGTTGCACGTCCTCAGCACAAAAACGAGTGAAAGACAGCCGCGGCGCCCACTGGCCGCAGCGCAGGCCAGTCTCCGGGCCCTCACCGATACCGCCGCTACGGCGCCATGGCCGGATTTTACCGGCGCGGATCCCACGAGCGTGACGGGTTTGCGCTATCTCGAAGGGGCCTTGAAGCGCCTCGCGGTGATGGTGGATAGCGCGGATGGGGCCCCTACGGCGGACGCCGAACGTGGCTTTGTGCTGCTGCAGCAGCGGGTGGGTGCGGTGCAGCAGCAGCTGGCGCTCCTGACACGGCAGGTGGCGGCACTGGCATTCTGAGGCGCAGCACGGTCTGGCCTGGATCGTGCAATCCGGCGGCGGCCGTTGTACTCCAAGCCGCCGCAACAGCCCGTTGCGCGCGTTGCATCACGCCCAAGGGCGGCCTGTGTGCGGCCGGCGCTTGCCCGGAGGGGCGCGTCATTGCCGGTGACGCCGGTGGTGCCGGGTCGATCAGCCGCGGTGCTAGGTCAAGCCGGCGCCAGCACAGGGATCGGCGTGGCAACAACGGGGGGCGAGCGCCGCTTTAGCGATGCTGGCTGCCGACTGCGCTCTGCCTGATTACGCTCTGTTATTTCAGCAAGGCGGCAACGATGCGTTCCGCCGCTTCTTGCGAACTCAATTGGGTCGTATCAATTCGAATCTCTGGGTTGCTTGGCGGTTCATAAGGGCTGTCAACGCCGGTGAAATTTTGCAACTGGCCGGCGCGCGCCTTCTTGTAAAGTCCCTTGACGTCGCGCGCCTCGGCAACACCGAGCGGGGTGTCGACGTAGACTTCCATAAACTCACCTTCCGGCATCATCCGCCGCACCATTTCACGTTCGGCTTGAAAGGGCGAGATGAAGGCGGTCAAGACGATCAGTCCGGCGTCACTCATCAGGCGAGCCACTTCACCGACTCTGCGGATATTTTCGATACGGTCCGCATCGGTAAAGCCCAGATCCTTATTGAGCCCATGACGCACGTTGTCGCCATCTAATAGGAACGTGTGGCGATTCATCCGATGCAGTATTTTCTCGACGAGATTGGCTATTGTGGATTTTCCGGACCCGGATAGGCCGGTAAACCAGACTACCGCAGCCGGCTGATTTTTTAAGCGCGCACGCGCTTCTCGCGTGATGTCCAACGCCTGCCAGTGCACATTTTGGGCGCGGCGCAGCGAAAAATGGAGCAGACCTGCTGCGATGGTGCCGTTGGTCATTTTGTCGATCAAAATGAACCCGCCGAGTGCGTGGTTCTCGTGATACGACTCAAATACGATGGGTTTATCGGTCGTCAGTTCCACCACGCCGATTGCATTGAGCTCGAGCGTGGGCGCCGCCATGTGCTCAAGGGTATTGATGTTGATCTGGTATTTGGGCGCCTGCAGACGCACCGAGACGGTCTGGGTGGCCAACTTCAGCCAATAGGCCCGCCCGGGCATTAGGGCTTCGTCCGTCATCCAAACGATGGTGGCTTCAAACTGATCCGCTACTGACGCGGGCATCTCGGCGGCGCAGATCACATCGCCGCGGGAACAGTCCACTTCGTCGGCGAAGCAAACGGTGATCGATTGGCCGGCAACCGCGTGGGGTAGGTCGCTTTCTTGCGTGACAATTCTCGATACCGTCGTGACGCGGCCGCTGGGCAGAACCCGCACCGCATCGCCTACCCGCACAGCCCCGCCACTGATCAGGCCCGAGAAACCGCGAAAGTCCAAATTCGGTCGATTGACCCACTGCACGGGCATTCGCAGTGGCTTGGCCTGTGCGAGAGTGCTATCGATTTCAACCGATTCCAACAGCGTCATCAGGGGCGGGCCGCTGTACCAGGGCATCTGCGCAGAGGGGCTGGTGATGTTGTCGCCCTTAAAACCCGAGATCGGCAGGGCCGTAAAATCGCCAATACCGGCGGTCGTTGCAAAGGCGCGGTAGTCGGCCACGATGTCATCGAAGACGGTCTGGCTGTAGTTGACCAGATCCATTTTGTTGACCGCGAGTACCAGGTGGCGGATACCGAGCAGATGGGTCAGGTAGCTGTGGCGACGGGTTTGGGTGAGCACGCCTTTGCGGGCGTCAATCAGAATGATGGCAAGGTCGGCGGTCGACGCGCCGGTCACCATGTTGCGCGTGTATTGCTCGTGTCCCGGTGTATCGGCGACAATAAATTTGCGCTTTTCGGTCGTCAAAAAACGGTACGCGACATCAATAGTGATGCCCTGTTCGCGCTCCGCGGCCAAGCCGTCGACCAGCAAGGCAAAATCAATCTCCTGACCCTGGGTACCGATACGTCGGCTATCGGCCTGTAAGGCCGCCAGTTGGTCTTCAAAGATCATTTTCGAATCGTAAAGCAGGCGGCCAATCAGTGTGGATTTGCCATCGTCCACGGAGCCACAGGTAATCAAGCGCAACAACGACTTGTGTTGGTGTTGGTGCAAGTAAGCGGCAATGTCCGTTGCGATCAAGTTGTCCGGCTGGTATTGAGCGTCTTGCATTTAGAAATAGCCTTCCTGCTTTTTCTTTTCCATGGAGGCCGATTGGTCATGGTCGATGGCGCGTCCTTGTCGTTCGGAGGTGGTGGTCAGAAGAATTTCCTGAATCACTTCGGGCAGCGTCTGTGCCTGGCTCTCCACTGCGCCTGTGAGCGGGTAGCAGCCCAAGGTACGAAAACGAATTGAACGCAGTTGTGGAGATTCGCCGGGGTTGAGCGCAAAGCGCTCATCATCGACCATCAGCAGTTGACCATTGCGCACGACGGTGGGGCGGGGCGCGGCGAAGTACAAAGGCACGATCGGTATTTGGTGTAAATGGATGTACTGCCACACATCCAGTTCGGTCCAGTTGGAGATCGGAAACACCCGGATGCTCTCGCCCTTGACCTTCTTGGCGTTGTACAGGTTCCAGAGTTCCGGTCGCTGATTCTTTGGCTCCCAACGGTGCTGACTGGTGCGAAAGGAGAAGATCCGCTCCTTGGCGCGGCTTTTTTCTTCATCGCGCCGCGCACCACCAAAAGCAACATCGAAGTGGTGTAGATCGAGCGCCTGTTTCAGTCCTTCGGTCTTCCAAAGATCGGTATGCAAGCTGCCGTGGTCAAAGGGATTGATGCCGCGTGCCACGGCCTCTGGGTTGCGGTGCACGAGCAATTGCATGCCGCTGTCGCGCGCCATGCGCTCGCGCATTTCGTACATGGCTTTGAACTTCCACGTGGTGTCCACATGCAGTAGGGGGAAGGGCGGCGGGGCGGGGTAGAAGGCCCGGCGGGCCAGTTCGAGCAGTACGGCCGAGTCCTTCCCAATCGAGTACAGCAGCACGGGATTTTCGGCCTCAGCGGCTACCTCACGGAAAATATGCATACTTTCCGCTTCCAACCGCTGCAAATGAGTCAGTGATCCGCTCGGCATGGGCATGGACTGAGCCTAAAAGTGTTGCACGCAATCACCTAAATCATAGTGCATAGGGTCGATGTCGGCTGTGATTGGTTGCACAGTCCACACCCCATCGGCGCACCCTCGTTGCTGGACAGGCTGGGCATCCCACCCGCTGCTGTCCGTCCTAGCGCTGGGCGGGTAGCAGCGGGTGCACGGTGCACCCGCTGTGCCTGTTGGCGCGGTCTAGTTCAGGGTTCAAACTGCGGAATAACGGGCTTGAAATCCGGCGCAGCAGGCCGCTGGAAATGCGCTGGTGGGTGTGCCGCGAGACCGGCGAGCGCCGCGTCGATTGCTGCATCCAGTTGCGGGTCGGCACCGTCGCGCATCAAGCTCGGATCTTGCTCCACCAGTGTGGTCGGCTCGATGCCACTGTTCTCTACTTCCCAAGCACCCTCGGTGCCGTAGATGGCCCAACGCGGCGCCGTCACGGTGCCGCCGTCGATCAGGGTGGGATAACCACCGATGCCCACCAAGCCACCCCAAGTACGCGTGCCGACCAAGGGACCCAGCTGCGCTTTTTTGAACAGCCACGGCAGCGCATCGCCACCGGAGCCCGACATTTCATTCACGATCATCACTTTGGGCCCATAGATCGCCTGCGCTGGTTCGACCGTTTCCTCGCCTTCGCGCGTACTGTTGATCATCTGCGGCGTTTTCTTCAATTGATCGACGATGTAATCGGCAATAGCGCCGCCATGGTTGAAGCGCTCATCGATGATCACGCCGTCCTTGCCGACCTGCGTATAGAAATACCGGTTGAAGTTGGGAAACCCACCGGACGCCGTGTCGGGCAAATACACATACGCGATGCGGCCTTGGGTACGGTCTTGGACGTGTCGACGATTGCGCTCCATCCAATCGGACAATCGTAAGGCGGCCTCCGAGGCCAACGGCACCACGGTGACCCGGCGGGCGTTGCTGCCGTCGGCATTAGGCCCGACCGTCAGGTGGACCTGCAGACCCGCCAAGCCCTCGAAATACCGATAGACATCTTGCGTGGCGTCCACCGGGCGGCCTTCCACAGCTAGCAGAAATTCGCCAGCCCTCACGGTCGCGCCGGGTTGCGTGAGGGGCGCAGTGGCGGCCGTGTTCCAAGGATCTCCAATCAGAATGCGAGCGAATTGCACATGCCCGGCCACCGCGCGGTAGTCAGCGCCCAGGAGGCCTACCGGCACGGCTTTGCCGACGGGCGAGCGACCGCCATGAATAAACGTATGCCCGACGCCAATGAGTCCGGTCATCTCAATCTGCAGCGCACTGAGATCGGCGCGGCTGGTTAGTCCCTCGAGGAAGGGGGAGTAGGCGCGCTCGGCGCGGGCCAGATCCAGGCCATGGGCTTTGGGGTCATACAAAAAGTCGCGTTCAATCCGCCAGGTCTCGTGGTACATCTGGCGCCATTCCGCGCGCGGATCCACCCAGAGGCGTGCCGCGCTGAGTTTCACCGCACCGTCGCCGCCTTTGGGCTCCTTGTCGGCAGGCACTACGCACCAATTGCCATCGAGCACATAGGCGACGTGCGCGCCGTCGGCCGACACGTGAAAGGTCTCGGCATCAATGCCGGCTACAAACGGCGTCGTTTTGCGGGTTTTGCTGTCGTAGCGCACCACATCGGCTGATACAAACTCGCCTTGACCGAGGTAATCGGAATCACTGACCGCCACGGCACCCCTCAGTGCGAATAACGTGCCCTCCGCACCGAGTTCGATGGCCGAGTAGTTCGCGCTCGGCAAGGGTAGGCGCACGATACGCTCGCTAAGGCCCACCTCATCGATACGCACGAGCGGTGTCGCGACTTTGGCGGTCTTCGGGCTGTCGCTCGGCGGCGCATCGCCGTCCTCATCGCTTTGCGGCGCCACCGGCGAGTCCATGCCATTGGCAAGTACCAAGGCGTAGACCGCTGCCGAGCGAGCACGCCCGAAGCTGCTCATATCCAGCCAGCCACCGCCCAGGCCTTCATCGGTCGAGGCGATGAAATACAGAAACTTGCCCGATGCATCAAACTTCGGTGTGCGGATATCACTCAGACCATCCGTCAGCGCGCGCACCTTACGGTCGGCGAGCGAATAGACATACGCGGCATGGAAGTGACTCGGCAGTTGCTTGGTATAGACAATCAGCTGACTATCCGGTGACCAGGACGGTGACAGGCGGTGCAACGGATTGTCGTAACGATCCGTGTCCACCTTCACCGGCGTCGGATGCTCGAGGTCAACGACCCATAGATTGAGACGCTTGTCGGTGTAGGCAATCTTCTTGCTGTCCGGCGACCAGGTCGGGTTGTAAAAGAAGGAGGGCGACTCCCCCAAACCGATGCGGCGCACGGCCCCCAAGCCATCCGGCGTGCCGACGTGCAGGGCATATTCGCCTGACTCGTCGGAGAACCAGGCCACCGAACGCCCATCCGGTGAGGCGGCAGGGCTCCGGTCCGCGGTGCCGGGACTGCGCGTCAGGTTGCGGACGTCACCTTTCTCGGCGGGCACCGACACGATCTCACCGTGCGTCTCCAAGTACAGGCGCTTGCCATTGGCCGAGAGCGCTGAGGAAAGCACTGCGGCTGGATCGATTGGCTCGAAATGCGGCCGCGTTTCCGTAGGTTCCTCTTCGATGACGACCGGCACGCGGCGATGGGTGCTATTGGCGCTGTCGTAGACGTGGAGCGACCCAAATTGCGTGTACACCAGCCCACCCGGACCGGCACTGAGCCCAGTCAGATCCGGGCCCTTCGGATTATCGAGCACGCGCTGGACCGCGGTGCCGTCATAGCGGTAGAGCGACACGGTGCCGTCGCGATCGGAGAGAAAGTAAACGTCGGACCCGAGGTAGGCGGGGTGCGTGTCATTGGAATTGTCACGTGGCACCTTGGTGACGTGCGAGGTGGCCAAATCCGCGATCCAGACGCGGCTGGTCTGACCGCCACGATATTTTTTCCACGCCGGTTGCCACTGCGTGAACGGGGTGTAGGCGACGTGTTGACCGTCCGCTGCGAGGCTGCCTTGCGCACCGGTAGGTAGCGGCAAGGGGGTTGGCACGCCGCCAGCAATGGGCATCAAGTACAGCTGCGGCAGATCGCGAACGCTCGCCCGATTCGACTCGATCAGCAGTTGACGACCGTCGGCAGTAAAGCCGAGGGGCTCGTCGGTACCTGGATGAAACGTCAGTCGCTTTGGCTCCCCACCCGTGGCAGCCACTACATAGACGTCCGTATTGCCATCATAGGTGCCGGCATACGCGATCCAGTGACCGTCCGGTGAGTACACCGGGTGGCCGTTCGCAGACTGCCCGGTGACGAGGCGCGTAGCCCGTCCACCCTCGCGCGGCACTGTCCAAATCTGTCCTGCGTGCGTGAAGGCAATTTGCTGCGCACTCAGCGCCGGGTCTGTCAGCACCAACGGTGGCGCTGCAAGCGCGCCAGTCGACGCCGCGATGATCAGCACGAGGCCGAGCGGAAGACGAGGAATTTTGATGTCCATGGGTTTAGATCCGTGCGGGTTTAGACGAGGTGCGGCGCTACACGCGCCGGCAGGAGGCGCTCGATCGCAGCGCCGACTTGCAATAAAAATCCGTCTTGGTGACGCGGCGCCACGAAGGTCAGGCCCACCGGCAAGCCGTGGATCATCCCACCGGGGACGGTCAGGCTGGGGTACCCGGCAATCGCCGCGGCCGACGCAATCGGCGCGCCGCCGCCACCGGCACCGCGATCGCCCCAGACTGGATCGATCAGGCTGGCTGGACCGCCGCCGGTGGCGAAGAGCACATCGACGGGTCCTTGCTTGAACAGCGCCGCCAAGCCTTCAGTATCCGCCAAACGATCGAGCAGCCGTCGCAGCTCTAGGTAGGCGGTGTCGGTCAGCGGACCTTTAGCGTCCGAAGTTTCAAAGATGTCCTGCCCGAATACCGGCAATTCCAGGTCAGCGTGGCGCCGGTTGAAGGCGATCAGGTCCGTCAGCGTGCGACTGGGCACGAGCGCCGGATTGAGGCCCGCCAAATAGGTGTTGATGGCGTCCTTGAACTCGTATTGCAGCGCTTCCCACTCCGGGCCGCCCATCTCGGAAAATCCCTTCGGGTTGGCCAATTCCACGAGCACCGCGCCTTGACTGCGCAGTGCATCGAGCGCGCCGCGACGCAATTGCGCGGTTTCGGTATGGGCCCACGCGTCCAGTGGCATGACGCCGATGCGCACGCCGGCCAAACGGAAGGTGGCCAGATCCGCGCCTTGCGGGCCGTAGCCTAGCGGCTGTTCGGCCATGACGGCTGCAATCAAGGCGACATCCGCCACGCTGCGCCCCATGGGACCGGCCGTGTCTTGCCGTGGGGACAGGGGCACGACGCCCCGGCCACTGATCAAGCCCAAGGTGGGCTTCAGACCGACCACCCCGTTGTTGGCGGCTGGGGAGAGGATCGAGCCATCCGTCTCCGAACCGATCGCCACCGCGCAGAAACTCGCGCCTGCCGCGCTGCCGGAGCCGGCGCTCGAACCGGAGGGGTTGCGGCGCCGGTCGTAGGCGTTACCGGTTTGGCCGCCCACACCGCTCCAGCCACTGCACGAATGATTGCTGCGAAAATTGGCCCACTCGCTCAGGTTGGCCTTGCCCAGCACAATGGCACCGGCGGCCCGTAGGCGCGCCACGAGCGGCGCATCGGTGGTGTGCGTAGACCGTGCCAAGGCCAGTGAACCGGCCGTGGTGGGCATCGGGTCGGCGGTCTCAATATTGTCCTTGAACAGTAACGGGATGCCGTGCAAGGGTCCGCGCACCTGCCCGGCACGGCGCTCCGCATCCAGTGCGGCGGCGGCGCGCAAGGCATCGCTGTTGAGCGCGAGGACCGCATGCAGGCCATTGTCGCCGCGATCAAACCGCAGGATGCGCGCGGTGTAGGCCTGCACTAAGGCGACGGCGGTGGTCTGCCCCGATTGCATCGCTGCCGCCAGCTCGGCAATGCTGCGCTCGGCCGGGTCAAAGGAGGGCGGCGTGCTGTTGCGCGCGCGCGATAACGATGGCCACGCACCGGCCGCGCTTAAGGCCGTCAGAAAAAGTCTACGATCCATGCGATTGCCCCTCTGTTGTGGAATGAATTGCCATAAAAATAGCGGATATCCGCTGATGCGTACGCCCTGTCCTGCACAAGCACAGCACTGGAGACTCAATACGGCTAGGCACTGTAGACATTTCTGTCGACATTTGGGATGGCCCTTTGGTATACAAATGGATCCGTACGCGGATGGCTACGGCAGGTGGGGCGCCGTCGCAGCGCGTCGCGCGAGTACAACATAAGGAAAGAGACCATGACCGGGATCCAAGTGGAAAAAACAGGCGGTGCACTACGTTTGGCAGCGGCCATTGCGTTGACACTGGCGAGCACCGTCGCGCTAGCTCAGCAAAAAGTCAAGCAAGCAAAAGACGATGTGCTAGAAGAAATCGTAGTGACCGGTTCGCGCATCGCGCGCCCGGATCTGGATCGATTGGAACCCACCACCGTGGTCACTGCCGCCACCATGGATCAGCGCGGTTATACCGATGTTGGCGCGGCGCTAGCCGAGTTGCCTGGCTTTGGTGTACCGCCGTCTAACGCATCGAACGTGCAGTCGACCAACGGCATCGCGCAAAGCTTTGTGGACTTGTACGGCCTAGGCTCGCAGCGCACGTTGACTCTCGTCGATGGGCGTCGGTTTGTCGGCGGCAATTCACCTGCAGCCGGTGGCGTGGTTTCTCCCGGCGGCCAAGTGGATCTGAACGTCATCCCGACCAAATTGATCGAACGAGTGGAAACCATTTCGGTCGGCGGCGCGCCAATCTACGGTGCAGACGCGATCGCTGGCACCGTCAACATCATTCTCAAGCACAACTTCGAAGGCTTTGATTTGGACCTGCAAGTGGGCCAGTCCAGCCGGCAAGATGCGGCCACGCGCAGAGTCCGCGCCCTCTGGGGCACGAATTTCGCGCAGGGCAAGGGTAACGTCATCTGGTCGGCCGAGTATTCCGACGCGAAGGGTTTGCTGGGCACCGATCGCGCCGAGTACGCCAAGGATCTTTCGTTCATTGCACCGTTGCATCCTGGTCAATACACACAGGAACTGATCTCTGGTCTGACCGTGACGGGTATCAATTTCGGTGGTGTGCCGTTGGTCGATGACTTCTTCTTTGCGCCCGGCATCGGCATTCCTGCCGAAGCCTTTGGCGTGACCAACGGCGCCGGCCAAATCATGGCGTTTCCGAGCCACGGCGGTGGCCAGACGTTGGTGCCCTACAATTTAGGCTCCACCTTCTTTAATAATCCGGTGTTTTCAGCTTACGGCGATGGCGAGCGTTTGTCGCAGACGACCAACTTGTTGTCACCGCTGCAGAAGTTCAATACCCAGGTGCTGGGGCACTACCAGTTGAATGATAGTGTGCGCCTGTTTGGTGAGGGTTGGTTTTCCTCAACCCACGCACAGAACTTGATTGCCCAACCGCAATACAACACGTACTTCTTTGGCATGGCGGGGGGGCCTAGCGGCAATATCAAACTCGATATAAATAATCCCTTCCTGTCCAGCACGGATCGCGGGCTGATTCAGTCCGCCCTGGATGCGTATGGCGCCAGCCCCTCCTTTGGCGCTGTGATGGATCCGTCTTGGAACAATCACACCTTCTACCTGTCCCGCGCGAACATGGACCTGCAAAGTGGCCGCGCCAGCGGCGATCAGATCACGGACCGTTTCGTCCTCGGTGCCGATGGCAAGTTCAAGATGGCGGGTCACGACTACAGTTGGGAGGTATCCGGCAACTGGGGTTACAACCGCAACACGTCGGTGCAGCCGCAAGTGGTTTGGCAGAATTTCCTCAACGCGGTCAATGCGGTGACGAGCCCAGGCGGTGGCATTGAGTGCGCACCGGGTTACACGAACGCCACGGTATCGACGGTCTCTTCGCAGTGCGCGCCGCTGAATTTGTTCGGCAATGGCAGCCCGAGTCAGGCGGCGCGTGATTACATCACGCATCTGGCGACTGCGACGTCCATCACTACACAGCGCGACTTCATGGCGACCATCAATGGCGGTCTGTTCCAGTTGCCCGCGGGCGAGGTGAAGGCGTCTTTGGGCTATGAGAATCGGCGCGAGGCTGCGGATTTCCGTCCCGATGCGTTCTACACGGGCGGTTACGGTGAAAACGCGGCAGTCCTACCGATCGGCGGCTCGTACACGACGAACGAGTTCTTCGGTGAGGTGCTGATCCCATTGACGTCCGTTGCGCAGAACATCCCGTTCCTGCGTTCGGCCGAGCTCGAAGGCGCGGTCCGCCGGGTTGCCAACACGATTGCGGGCAACTCGACCACGTGGACCGCAGGCTTGCATTGGTCGCCAGTGCAGGACTTGATGTTCCGCGGCAACAAGACGCATTCGATTCGTGCGCCAGCGATCACGGAACTGTTCCTCCCAGCCGTACCGGCCTACAGCTTTGCGGCTGATCCGTGCGATGTCACGTTTATCAGTCAGGGCTTGGATCCGGCAACTCGCGCCGCCAATTGTGCTGCGGAGGGGATTCCAGCTGGGTTTAATTCGAATGTGGTCAATGCCAGCGCTCTGGGCACCAACTCTGGCAACCCGCATTTAACCAGTGAGACGGCTGCTTCGCAGTCGGTCGGTGTGGTGATTCAGCCGCGCTGGATTCGGCGCCTCAATATCACTGTCGACTACATTGATATCAATCTGACCAACGCAATTTCCGCGCTGTCGCTGACCAATATCATGAACTCGTGTTACGACTCGACCAGCTATCCTGCCAATCAGTACTGCGCGCTGTTCCAGCGTGATCCGACAACCCATCAGGTCGTCGACTTCCAGCAGGGTTACGTGAATGCAGGCAACCTGCACTTCACCGGCATCCAGTTGGGCGCCGATTACCATTTCGACTTGCCCGCCGCCATGGGTGATGTCAGCTTGCGCGCCGCTTACCTCGATACGCGCAAGTTGACAGTGCAGATCGGTTCGGTGCCGGTGCAAGAGACCGCCGGACAGATCGGTACGAACAAAGGTCGCGGTTCGCTGGACCTGCTCTACCACAAGGGTAAGTTCGGTTGGAACTGGCAGGGTCTGTACACGGGCAATGCGAACTTCTCCAACACCAATCCTGCGAACTATCAGGACTACATGACGGTGCATCCGTGGTGGGTAATCAACTCGACGCTGTCCTATCAGTTGCCGCACGACGTTTCGGCGCGCCTCATCGTGGACAACGTGTTTAACAAGTTGCCGCCGTTCCCCGGCATCGCCGGGTCGGGTGGCAACTACGCCACCGGTGTGTCGCAGTACTTCTCGGGCCTGATGGGTCGGTACTTGCGTCTGTCGTTGGAAGCGCATTTCTAAGCAACAGCTGCGATGCGATGGGACAGGGGGCTTTCGAGCCCCCTGTTTCGTTTATGCACTAGTCGGCCGTCGCGGCGCTGCAAAGTCAGGCCAAACGTGCGTTGCCTTGCGGGTAGCGTGCCGAGGAGGGCCGTAAAAAGCCGCTCGCCCGTTGCTTAGAATGCCGCACGCGGATATCCCGATTAGCCGAATGGCTCTATCTCCGGTAGACTCCGCGGCCTTCCCCCGTGCGGATATCCCTATGACACAACCCGCGACGGAAGCGGTTAGCTTTTCTGACCTCGGCTTGCCGGCCTCTATTTTGGCCGCCTTGGCCGATGTCGGCTACGAATCGCCATCCCCCATTCAGGCCGCCTGCATTCCCGCGTTGCTGGAAGGTGGCGATCTACTCGGTCAAGCGCAGACGGGTACCGGCAAGACCGGTGCGTTCGCCTTGCCGATCCTCGCCCGTATCGACCTGGCCCGGCGTGAGCCGCAGGCGCTCGTGTTGGTGCCGACCCGCGAACTGGCGATCCAGGTGGCCGAAGCGTTTCAAAAGTACGCCTCGCACATGCCGGGTTTCCACGTGCTGCCCATCTATGGGGGCCAGAGCTATACCCCGCAGCTGAGTGCACTCAAGCGCGGCACGCATGTCATTGTGGCCACACCCGGCCGGGTGATTGATCACTTGGAACGCGGCACGTTGAACGTGTCAACCGTGTCCTGCGTGGTCTTGGACGAAGCCGACGAAATGCTGCAGATGGGCTTTGTCGACCCGATCGAGTCGATCCTCGCGCGCCTGCCCGAGTCGCGCCAGATCGCCCTGTACTCGGCCACCATGGCGCCGGCGGTACGGCGTATTGCTGATCGGCATCTGCGCTCACCGCGCGTGATCAACATTCGCGCCAAGACCATCACGGCGACCAATATCCGCCAGCGCTACTGGATGGTGGAGGGCACCCATAAGCTGGATGCACTGACCCGTATTCTCGAAGTCGAAACCTTCGATGCGATTTTGGTCTTCACGCGCACCAAACAGTCGACCGCCGAACTAGCGGAAAAACTCGAAGCGCGCGGCTTCGCCGCCGCCGCGTTGAACGGCGACATTCAGCAAAGTGAGCGCGAGCGCACCGTGCAGGCGCTGAAGTCAGGCAAGATCGACATCATTGTGGCCACTGACGTCGCCGCCCGCGGCCTGGACGTGCCGCGCGTCAGTCACGTCATTAACTTCGATGTACCGTACGACAGCGAGTCCTACATACACCGCATTGGCCGCACCGGCCGCATGGGCCGCAGTGGTGAGGCGATTCTGTTCATCTCGCCGCGCGAGCGGCACATGCTGCGCATCATTGAGCGCGCAACCCGGCAGCCGATTGAGCAGATGACGCTGCCGAGCGTGCATGACGTCAATCGCAAGCGGGTCGAGAAGTGGAAGGTCGGGCTGACCGCCGCGTTGGCATCCCCACCGCACGCGATGTATCGCTCGATCATTGAAGAGTACGTGCACGAAACCGGCGCGGATCCACTGGATGTGGCCGCAGCACTCGCCGGTCTTGGGCAGGGCGGCCACTCGCTCTTGCTGCCGGAGCGATCCGCCGACGCGACGCCACCGGCACGGGAAGGCGGCGGCAGCACCTTCAGCCCCACCTACGAAGGCGGCGGTAAGGGCAAGCCCAAGCGCGGCGCGGCGACCAAGGCGATGTTTGCGGATGGTCCTGGGGACGAGCAGGGCGGCAAGGGCCGCCGCTTTGAACGGCAGCAGCGTTACCGCTTGGAAGTCGGTCGCGAACAGGGCGTGCAGCCCGGCAACATCGTGGGCTTGCTGGCGCATGAGGCGGACTTGTCCGGCGCGCAGATCAATAAGATCGATATCTACGAAGATCACACGCTCGTCAGCCTGCCGGAGTTGCCGCCCGAGTTGATGACCAAGCTGCGGAAGTTGCGCCTCAAGGGCAAGCCGCTGGAGATCGTGGCGGTCGAGGATACGCGTCGACCAGGTCCCGGTGCGGGTCCGGCCGCGGCGCGACGCCGTCCGCGTTATTGAGGGAGATTGCCGCGGACCGCTCGGGGGTCCGCGCTCCGCACACGGTACCTACACCCGCCCTGCCACCGGCAGGGGTGGGCACAGCAGGGCGTGTGCGCGGGGCGGGAATCGAACCCGCACGCCTTGCGGCGGCAAATTTTAAGTCTGCTGCGTCTACCAGTTTCGCCACCCGCGCAGGGGCCACATCATAGCCGTTCAGCGTGGCTAACGGGCGGCACGTGGCCTGGATTGGGGTGCATAGCGCTACTCTGTGACTCGGCGCTGGGGTGGTGCGCTATTGGGGCCGGCCCGACGCCCATTGCGGCGGTCGCGCTAGGTCTAGGACTCGGGCGGCCGACTGCGTGGCCAACGTGGCTCTGGGTGCGGTTGCGAGGTCGCAGCATGGCAACCCAGTGCAAGAACCTTGTCGGTCAGCGGTGCCGGCCGGGGTATCCGTGAGAAAGGACGGCCCAGAGTGCGTTGTGACCATTGCGGGCAGCGAGGGACCCGGGAAGACTGCAGCAGAGGCTATGGCTCTCGCCAAGGTACTTAAAGCACTTTTTGTCAGCGCGTAAGCGCCGTCTAAAGATTGGCGCATGCGGGTGCAACACGTTGATCTCGGCGCTTCCTCCCATGCTTTAAATCGACCAAATTAAGGCACCTATATTGGCTTGCTTACGAGGCACGACAGGGAACAGGTGCTCGCTTTCCACTCGGTGCGCATCACCGAACTTAAACGCAGCCCCAGCGCTGTGCTGGCGCAGGCCGGTTCCGAAGCCGTGGCGGTGCTCAACGCGCAGGCTTAGCGATGGCCAGGGCACGGCGAGGGCAGTGGACAACCGCCGCTGCGCGGACAAATAAGCGTCGCCGGCCTTGCGGCGGCGTCGCCAATCCAGGCGATGTTCTGCACTTGCGCCACGGTGCGCAGTGCGCGTTGTACCTCGGGTGATAGTTGCGCCTGACCCTTGCCCAGTCGGCACGCGGAGGCGACCGATGCGATCAGGTCCGCAGCCGGCAAGCCCTGCGCTTCGAGTGCAGGCGCCAAATCGATGCCGACGGAGAGCACGTGCGGCGCGTGTCCGGCGTCTTCGGTGTGCAAGGAGTGGCAGCAATACAAACGCGGGCCGGCGCCGGCGTCCATGACGGAGATCTGTGAGGTGGGTGTGGTGTCCTCTTTGCGACTGGGCGGCCCTTCCTGCAGGAGCTTGAACACGGCCCAGCGCGGACAGGGATCGGGCACGAGGCTCATATTGCCCCACGGCAAGGCGATGCCATTGCCGCGATAGACCGCGCGCAGATAGCCCGGCGGATAGCCGTCGAAGAAATGCCAATGTCGATAGGGCGAGACCGCCGTCATGCGTCGCATCACCACCGCAGGCGTGACCCCCAATTTATGGCACGCGAGCACGCTGTGTGCTTCGCGCAGCAGAAACTGGCGAAACGGTTGGCGCGGGCAGAGCAGGGCGCCGGCAAACATGCTGCACTCGAAGTCGCGCCACGCATACAGCACATCCTGCGCGGCCATGCCGGGGCGCTCAGGGCCGGACCTGTCATCGCCCAAGATCCCGGAAGCGGTGTGCGGTGAGATCATCCCATCGCCACCGTGCAGCAGCTGGTGGCCGAGGAAAAAGGCCAGTGCGTACTTGAGGCGCTCTGCGCGCTGATGCATGCGCCGATTGACCACGAGCGTGCCGGGTGCCTCGTAGCGGGCCCGCAGCAGCGTCTGGCCATCCGGTGCACGCTCGGCTTGCGACCACTGCAGGTGCAAGCCGTGTGCCTTACAGATGGCGAGCAGTTCCTCGACGGAGAGCGGCATACGCCGCCCGCCGGCCGCTTCGGCGGCGCGTTCGATTTCCGGAAAATCATTCTGGCGGGTCTCTTGCCAGACCCGAATCAACAACTGGGCGAAGTGGCGCCCACTAGTGCCCGTTTGGGCCAACAGTTCCGGCAGCGCGGCCTGCAGTAATCCTTTCGAAAATAGAAAGGCCGGCTCCAGGGGCATGCCCGGTGCCAGTCCCGTGGCAGTCACTGGTAGGGCGGAAACCGCCGGCGGTGCGGCGCCGGGTACGTCTAGCGAGTCGTTTAAGAACCACGCGGAGTCCTTGCCAAACACCTGCGCTAGCAGCGCCAACACGGCCGCGGAGGGGGTGCGCTTGCCGTTTTCTACCATGCTCAAGTACGAGGTGGAGGGGGCCGACGCGACTTCCAGTTGCACGCAACGCGCGGACAACTCATCCAGCGTGAAGCCGTGGCGCTTGCGTAGGGATTTGAGCTTGGCGCCCAGGAAATGCGCCTGCTTGGGTAAGGCTGCCATGGTCGGTCTCGTGGTGTGCGTTTGTGAATTTTACATTGTGAAGTTTCTATTGTGAACATTACAGATAAAATTCACATACTATAATTTCACATTTTTTGATTCCCGCGTGGAGATACGTATGAGTTTCCTGACCGCTGAACAACTGGCCCACGACTGGGCGACCAATCCCCGCTGGCACGGCGTGCAGCGCGGCTATAGCGCCGCCGACGTGGTGCGCCTACGCGGGTCCGTCGCCATCGAACACTCATTGGCCGATCTGGGCGCGCGAAAGCTGTGGCGCCACATGCAGGAGAAACCCTTCGTCAACGCACTGGGCGCGCTCACCGGCAACCAAGCCATGCAGCAAGTCAAAGCGGGCTTGCATGCCATCTACCTGTCGGGCTGGCAGGTGGCGGGTGACGCCAATTTGGCCGGCGAGATGTACCCGGATCAGTCGCTGTATCCGGCCAATTCGGTCCCCGAAGTGGTGCGCAAGATCAATAACACCTTGCTGCGCGCCGACCAATTGCACCACGCGGAAGGCGATCACAGCATCGACTGGCTGCAGCCGATCGTGGCGGATGCCGAGGCGGGCTTTGGTGGCGTGCTCAATGCCTTTGAATTGATGAAGGCGATGATCGCGGCCGGTGCGGCAGGCGTGCATTTCGAAGACCAATTGTCCTCGGCCAAAAAGTGCGGCCACATGGGTGGCAAGGTGTTGGTGCCGACGCAAGAAGCCGTCAGCAAGCTGATTGCGGCCCGTTTGGCCGCAGACTGCGCCGGCGTGCCGACGGTGCTCGTCGCGCGTACGGATGCGGAGTCTGCGAACTTGATTACCTCCGACATCGATGAGCGCGATGGGCCGTTTATTGCCTCCAAGGAGCGCACGGCCGAAGGCTTTTTTTATGTCAACGCGGGCCTCGATCAGGCCATCGCGCGGGGCTTGGCGTACGCGCCGTATGCGGATCTGCTCTGGTGCGAAACCGGCAAGCCGGATCTGGCGGAAGCCAAGCGCTTTGCCGAGGCGATCCACGCCCAGTTTCCAGGCAAGCAGTTGGCCTACAACTGTTCGCCGTCGTTTAACTGGCGCAAGAAACTCGATGACGCCACGATCGCCAAGTTCCAGCGCGAACTCGGCGCCATGGGCTACAAGTTCCAGTTCATCACGCTGGCTGGCTTTCACGCGCTCAACTTCAGCATGTTCCAGCTGGCACGCGGCTACAAGGACAGCCAAATGGCCGCCTATGTGGAACTGCAGGAGGCGGAGTTTGCGGCGGAGAGCGTCGGCTACACCGCCACGCGGCATCAGCGGGAAGTCGGCGCCGGCTATTTCGATGCGGTCACGCAGGTGTGCACTGGCGGCACCTCGTCGACGACCGCTATGAAAGGCTCGACCGAAGAGGGGCAGTTCCACTAAGCGCAGGGTTCGATTGCGTGGTGGGTCACCATCCCGGATTGTCACCCCCTTTAGGGCCACCTAAAGCCTGGAAGGGGAACGATAAATCGGCGGTTCGAAACCCTTCATTTCGGGGATACGAGGGGACCGGCAAACGCTAATCACAGTGTCATTCTGTGTGCCTCCAACGTCCCAAACTCCCACAAATACAGGGGTCTACGAGCAACTGAAGGGCGGTTGGAACAGTTTCCTCGAAGCGCCTAACCGGATGCTCCGCTGCGGCCTTCCGTGTAGCCGGAATGATCTTCTGCTATTCATGCTGACGAATGCGCTTTTCTAACGCCGCGACCACGTTAGGCGAATCGGCCACGATGATTTTGTCTGGGCATTGCTGATCTTTCCGCTCGATCTTTATGACTTCGTCCGCACGGGCTTTTGCCCGGTCCTTATTCGTCAGCGGCCCGTGATCCCAAATTTTCTTGAATATGACGTGCGCGACCTCGAAGTCATGCGGCGGCGGTTCAATACCTTTGAGCAACGTGACAAATTGCTCTGCGATGACGTCACGGCGAACTGACTTTTTGTGCCCTTCACATTCCGCCAAGACTATTTCGCACTAATTCCAAGCCGTTCGAACAGATGGCAATCCGTTCCGGGCCTCCTTGGGTGCGCTCCTAGAACACTTTCTGGATCAGACAGTCTTCTTCAAAGGCCTCAATGTCTTTGAGCCGGTACAAGACCTTCCCCACAATCTTCAAGTACTGCGGGCCCTCGCCGACGGTTCGCCAGCGCTGAAGACGTGCGACTGAACACACCCAAAGATCGGCGAGCATTTTTTCAGTTAGGAGCTGGCGGGAAGGTACGGCCGGGACCTCTGGAACCAGGAGTTGGGGCTCGAAATTGGATTCTCTGGCTGCGGTTTTGGCGATGCCACTGGACAAGGCGTCCAGCACGTCACCCACTTTTTTTCAGCCCGTGGGTTCGAAGACGAGGTTTGGTTAGTAGCCATGGACTTGCACCTAGATGCCTATATGCAATGGTTTCATATAGGTTCATACCAGTTGGCTGGCTGGGGTTTTTTCTCAGCAGGGTGGGCTGGTGCGCGTCACGGGCAAGGCTTTACGTAAGGTTATGATCGCGATTTCTTCGCATGGTCCATGTGCCGGGGAGCCTCCGAGGCCATGGAATAAGTGTTTGCGACAGTCTTTAAGGGGGCTGCTTTGGGCCAAACGTGTCACACGATCTGACTGAGTCGGTGTCGATTGAAGGCTGGAAGCCGCCGTTGTCTGCAGCACACCACAGTGACTGCTTCCGCCCTCTCCTGCCATTGGCCAATGGCTTGAATCGGGAATCGGGAAGTGGGAATGGACTCACGCTGGAGTTCTTAAAGCGTGTGCTGTGGCGGAACCAAGACCTGTGTAAAACGCCCAATTGACTACTGCGGAAGCGCCATATACAATTGCTATATACTTTTCTCGGGAGGTCTTCATGGCCATCGGCACTGTTTTCGTCAATAACCGTACCCAGGCCGTTCGTCTCCCTTTGGACGTGCGTCTACCCGAGGGTGTCCAAAAGGTAGAGATACGCGTCAAAGGTAACGAGCGCATCATCACTCCTCTAGGCCAAACCTGGGACAGCTTCTTTCTGGGTGGCCCCACAGTGAGCGACGACTTCCTGCCCGAGCGCACCACCCAGCACCAGCCGGAGCGGGAGGCGCTCTGATGCTGCGTTACCTGCTGGACACCAACATCGTCATATACGTGTTGAAGCGGCGACCTGTCGAGGTGCTTTCCACTTTCAACACCAACGCCAGCCGCATGGCAATTTCCTCCGTTACCCTCGCCGAACTCTTGCACGGTGCGGAGAAAAGCAGCCGGGTAAGCGAGAACCTAGCCGCTATTGAGGACTTTTGCAGTCGCCTAGCAGTTCTGCCCTATGGCCCCAAGGCCGCGCAACATTACGGAGCCATTCGCGCCGCCTTGGAAAAACTCGGCCAGCCTATCGGTGTGAACGACATGCACATTGCGGCGCACGCCCGCAGCGAAGGCCTAGTGCTGGTGACGAACAACAGGGGGGAGTTCGCACGGGTGCCTGCGCTGGAAGCAGAGAACTGGGTCCACACAGCGCAGTAATTTACGAGTTGTCGTGCATCAGCCGCACAAAAGTGCGTCGACTGCCACGCCAAGTTTGCCGCGATAGCTGCGGCGGGCCAGCAGCTGACCTTTGACGTGATTGCCACGCCGACAGCTCTCAGGCTGAGAGCTGCCGTTGTCTGCAGCACACCGCAGTGACTGCTCTCGCTGCTTCACCGTCACCCAAGGTATGGCAGCGCGCGTCCGCAATGAGCCGAAAGGGTGCAGTGGGGCAAGCTAGCAGGTTCGAATTCCGGAGCACTTAAACACCGAGGTGCTGCACGGCTTTGTGAGCTTCAAGTCCCAGCGCTTTGAGGGCGGTGGCATGCGCTACCTGCGATTTGGACGGTGGCTCGCTGACATGCTGGCCTTGAGTGGCCAACAGAGTGGTTCGCAGACTGGCTCACAGACCAATTTAACGGGCATTGGCGCCGTTTACTTTGAAGAGGTGCGCCGTCACCCATGCAACAGTTTGTCTGCATTGATGCAGCAGACAGGCAAGTCGCCGTCTTCGGTTCGAACTTGTACCGGGTTGGTCCGCCGCGGGTCGCTATACTGGCGACCTATGGCACCGCCTTGGGATGTCACCACGCTCGAAAAGATGGTGATTTTTGCGTGCCACTGATTGGATGGAGCGTGTATGAAAGCATCACAACTATTTGATTTAAATGGAAAGGTAGCGATCGTAACGGGCGCAAGCCGCGGCATTGGCGAAGCCATTGCCCAGGTTTTGTCGGACAACGGTGCGCACGTCGTCGTCGCCAGTCGCCGGCTCGAGCGCTGCGAAGAAGTCGCAGCGGACCTGCGCGCGGCCGGCGGGCAAGCCACGGCGCTCGCCTGTCATGTGGGGGAGATGGCTGCCATCGAGGCCTTCTGGGCGGCCATCGACGCGCGCTTCGAGCGCGTCGATATCCTAGTCAACAACGCCGGCTCCAACCCGATCTTCGGGCCGGTAACAGAGACCGATCCGGCGGCGTTCCAGAAGACCGTCGACGTGAATTTCCGTGGCTATTGGTTCATGTGCCAATACGCTGTGGCGCGTATGCGTCGCCATGGCGGCGGCTCCATTGTGAACATGGCCTCGGTGACGGCCGAGCGACCGATGGAGAATATTGGGGTGTATGGCGCCACCAAGGCGGCGGTCGTCAATCTCACGCAAGCCTACGCCCGGGAGTGCGCGCAGTATGGCGTGCGCGTCAACGCGATCTTACCGGGCCTGATCAATACCAAGTTTGCCGCGGCGTTGCAGACCGAAGGGCCGGTGCGTACTGCGGCGTTGGCACAGATCCCGTTGCGGCGCATCGGGGATCCGATCGACATTGCCGGAGCCGCGCTGTTTTTGGCGTCCGGTGCCTCCAGCTATATGACCGGCGCGACGCTACGCATCGATGGCGGTTTACTCGCTTAAGGAGATTGCCATGGACTTCCGTCATTCGCCACGCACGCTGGACCTGATGGGTCGGCTCGAAGCGTTCATGGCCGAACACATTTATCCGCGTGAAGCCCAGTTTGACGCGGAGATGGCGTCAGCGGCCAGCGGTGATTTTCGTTATCCGTCCTTCTTTCGCGACTTGCAGGCGCAGGCACAGAGCGCGGGCTTGTGGAATTTATTTCTGCCCGATCCGATCCAAGGGATGGGGCTGAAAAATGTGGAGTACGCGCCGTTGGCAGAAATCATGGGCCGCTCGGGTTGGGCACCGGAGGTGTTCAACTGTAACGCGCCCGACACCGGCAACATGGAGTTGCTGCACGACTACGGCAGTCCTGCACAAAAAGCGCAATGGCTGGAGCCCCTGCTCAAGGCGCAGATCCGTTCGGCCTACTGCATGACGGAGCCCGAGGTGGCGTCCTCGGATGCCACCAATATTGCGACCCGCATCCGTCGTGACGGGGATTGGTATGTGATCAACGGCCGTAAGTGGTGGACGACCAACGGCATGCACCCGCATCTGGCGATTCTCATCGTCATGGGGGTGTCCGATCCCGAAGCCCCCCCCCATGCGCGGCACGCACAGATTTTGGTGCCGCTGGACACGGCGGGGGTGCGCATCCTGCGCCACCTTCCGGTCTTTGGCTTCCACGAGGCGCCCGCCGGTCATGTGGAGATCTGTTTCGAGAATGTGCGCGTTCCGGCCGATCACCTGATTTTGGGCGAAGGCAGAGGTTTTGAAATCGCCCAAGGTCGACTCGGACCCGGCCGGGTGCACCACTGCATGCGTTCGATCGGCGCGGCCGAACGGGCGCTAGAAGCGTTGTGCCGACGACTCTTGGCGCGGCACGCCTTCGGTGGGGCCTTGGCGCAGCAATCGGTCTGGGAGCAGCGGATCGGGGAGTGCCGCACGGACATCGAATTGTGCCGCACCCTGGTGTACCGCACCGCGTGGTTGATGGACGAGGGCGGTAACAAAAACGCCCGCACCGAGATTGCGGCGATCAAAGTGGCGGTACCGCGCATGTTCCAGCGGGTGGTGGACACGGCGATTCAGGCCTTTGGGGGCGCCGGGGTCACCGACGACTTCGGTTTGGCGGCCCTGTATGCCCGGGCGCGCACGATGCGTCTGGTCGATGGTCCGGACGAGGTCCACAACCGCACCATCGCGCGACTCGAACTGCGCCGCTACCGTCCCCCCCCGACGGCCTGAGACCGGCTTCACAATCGTGTGAAACCCGAAGGGGCAGGCAACCGGGGTACGGTATAGTTGCTGGATGTCCTATTAGCGCCTCGAGCGGGCCGGAGCGACTCTGTGGCGGATGCTGTTGACGCCCACCTGGTAGCCGATCACCTGCATCTCTGGCGCGGCCAGCGGCATGTGCTGCGCGGCCTCTACGTCGAAGCGCGCGCCGGGGAGTTCATCCACTTAAAAGGCGCGAACGGCACCGGCAAGACCTCCTTGCTGCGCACGCTGGCGGGCTTTTTGTGGCCAGAGGAGGGCGAAATCCGCTGGTGCGGCCAACCGGTCGGCCGAGACCGTGACGGCTATGCCGTAGCCATGGCCTACCTCGGTCATGAAAACGCCTTGAAGGGCGACCTAACGGCACTTGAAAACCTACACTACGCGACCAATCTGCGCCACGCCACCCCGCAATCGGCGCAACGTGCGGTGCTCGAACGCTTAGGCGTCGCCGCGCAGGCCGATTTGCCGACGCGGGTGTTATCCGCCGGCCAGAAGCGCCGCGTGGCCATGGCGCGGGTGCTGTTGTCCCGCGCGACCCTGTGGCTGTTGGATGAACCCTTTACCAACCTCGATACCCAGGGGGTCACGGATTTAGCGGCGCTGGTGGCCGAACATACCCGTCAGGGGGGCATTGCGCTGGTCACCAGTCATGCCGCGATCGCACTGGCCGAGGGCCAGGTGCGGGAATTGGTGCTCGCATGATCTTAGCGACGACGGCGCCGCTGCGTGCTGCCGGACTGGTCCTGCGACGGGATTTGGCGCTGGCTTTCCGCCGTTGGGAACAAGTGACCCACCCGGTGGTGTTTTTCTTGATGGTCGCGACGCTGTTTCCACTGGCACTGAATCCAAAACCGTCGCTGCTTGCGGACATCGCTGCCGGTGTTGTGTGGGTATCCGCGCTGTTATCCTCCATGTTGGCGTTAGAAACGTTGTATCGGGCGGATGTGGAGGACGGCACACTCGAACAGTTGACCCTGACTGGTCAACCGTTGGCGTTGCTGCTGCTAGCCAAGACGGTGGCGCACTGGATTTTGAGTGGTTTGCCACTCGTGCTCGCCGCGCCGGTGGTCGCCATCGCCTTCGGGGCGGATGCGGCGGCGAATGCGGTGCTGATGACGGCGATCGCACTGGGCACGGCAGTGCTCAGCCTGATCGGGTCGGTCGGTGCGGCGCTGACGCTCGGCTCACGACGCGGCAGCGTCTTGTTGTCGCTGTTGGTGCTGCCGCTGATCATGCCGGTATTGATTTTCGGGGCGCGGGCGACGGCGCTGGCGATGCACGGAGAGTCAGCGGAAGGCCCGCTGTGGTTGCTGGGCGCATTGCTCATATTGGCGCTGACCCTGACGCCGTTCGCGTCGGCGGCGGCGGTTCGAATCAGTTTGGAATAGGACGACGACACGTGGGTACTTGGACTTGGTTTCACAAACTGTCATCGCCGCCGCACTTCTACCGCATCGCGGGGCAACTGATCCCCTGGTTTGCGATTCCCGCGGCGTTGCTGATCGTGGCCGGTATCTACGGCGGATTGGTGCGGGCCCCGGCCGATTACCAGCAGGGTGATGCCTTTCGCATTATCTATGTACACGCGCCAGCGGCGTGGCTGTCACTGATGTGTTACACCGTCATGGCCGTGGCCGCTGCCGTCGGCCTCGTCTGGCGGATCAAGTTGGCGCACGCGCTGGCGGCTGCCACCGCGCCTATTGGCGCCTCCTTTGCGTTGTTGTGCCTGGCCACGGGTTCCATCTGGGGCAAGCCCATGTGGGGTACGTGGTGGACGTGGGATGCGCGCCTGACCTCCCAGTTGATTTTGTTGTTCCTCTATCTGGGTTATCAAGCCCTACGCTCAGCGTATGACGATATCGGCAAGGCCGATCGGGCCAGCGCCGTGCTCGCGATCGTGGGTGTGGTGAACGTGCCGATTATTCATTTTTCGGTGAACTGGTGGAACTCCTTACACCAGGGCTCCACGGTCTTGCGGCGCGGCGGACCGGCGATGCCGGCCTCGATGCTCGTCCCCCTGATCCTCTGCTTTTTTGGTTTTACGTTTCTGTACGCGGCTTTAGCGTGTGTGCGCGTGCGGGCGGAAGTCTTGCGCCGTGAGCGTAATGCGCATTGGTTGCAGGACCTCGCCGGACGGCGCGGGCGCACGGAGTCGTCGACATGAGCGCATTTTTTGCAATGGGTGGTTACGCGGGCTATGTGTGGTCCTCGTATGGGTTGGCTGCTGCGATCCTGATCTGGAATATCTGGTCGGCTCTGGCCGCCCACCAAGTGGCGCGGGCGGCGGCGCAGCGGGCACTGGTCCGCTCGGCATCGACCGGACCCAGCGCCTCTTAACGCGGAGAAACGAATGACCCCTCGCCGAAAACGACTCTGGACCTTGATCGCTGTCTTGGCAGGCTTGGGGCTGACTGCGCTCTTTGTCTCTAAGGCATTCGAGAAGAACTTGAACTATTTTTATCCACCGAGCGAAGTGGCTTCGGGCAAAGCGCCCAGTGGCACGCCGATCCGTGTCGGTGGCATGGTGAGCAAGGGCAGTGTCGTGCGCGCGCAGGGTAGCCTTGAGGTGCAGTTCGTCATCACCGACTTTGCCAAAGACGTCACTGTGAAATACACCGGTCTGTTGCCGGATCTGTTCAGAGAGGGACAGGGCATCATCGCGCACGGGGAACTGAAGGACGGTATTTTTATGGCAGATGAAGTGCTCGCCAAACACGATGAGAAATATATGCCGCCGGAAATTGCCAAAACTCTCAAACGTCAACCGGACGGCACGCCAGCCGATGGATCGGCGCCAGCCGGCGCGGTGACGCGATGATTCCGGAAATTGGCACACTCGCGCTGCTCATCGCGCTCGTTCTGGCCGTACTGCAATCCGTGTTCGGGCTCGTCGGCGCCCACCGCAACGATGCGGTCTGGATGCGGGCCACGTCCTCCAGTACGGTGGCGGTATTCCTCTTTGTCTTGCTGGCCTTCCTCGTTCTGGCCTACGGCTTTGTGGTGCACGACTACTCGATCGAGTATGTGGCGCATAACTCCAACAACGAGTTGCCGCTGATTTATCGCATCGCCGCCGTTTGGGGCGCGCACGAGGGCTCGCTGCTGCTGTGGGTGCTGATCCTCTCTACGTGGGCCTTGCTGGTGTCGCGCTTGTCCAAAGGCTTGCCGGACGTTTTTCGGGCGCGGGTACTGGGCACTTTAGGGCTGGTCGGCGTGGGCTTCCTTGCCTTTACGACGCTCACTTCGAGTCCGTTTACGCGCTTGCTGCCGGCGCCGCTGGATGGCGCGGACTTGAATCCGATTTTGCAGGATCCGGCCCTAGCGGCGCATCCGCCGATGCTCTATATGGGCTATGTCGGCACCTCCGTGGCCTTTGCCTTTGCGGTGGCCGCCATGCTGTCGGGACGTATGGACGCGTCTTGGTCGCGGTGGACGCGGCCGTGGACGGTAGCGGCCTGGATGTGTCTGACGCTGGGTATTTCGCTCGGTAGTTGGTGGGCTTACTACGTACTGGGCTGGGGCGGTTGGTGGTTCTGGGACCCGGTCGAAAACGCCTCGTTCATGCCGTGGTTGGCCTCCACCGCATTGATCCACTCGCTGGCCGTGACCGAGAAGCGCGGTCTGTTCCGCAACTGGACCCTGCTACTGGCCATTTTTGCGTTTAGTCTGAGTTTGCTCGGCACCTTCTTGGTGCGTTCCGGGGTGCTTGTCTCCGTGCACTCGTTTGCCGCCGACCCGTCACGCGGCCTGTTCGTGCTCGGCTTGCTGCTGTTCTTTATTGTGGGGTCGTTGACGCTGTACGCGATACGGGCGCCAAGCCTGCAAAGCGAGGGGGGCTTCGCACCGGTCTCGCGCGAGTCGTTCCTGCTACTCAATAACGCCCTGCTGGTCGCGGCCGCAGGCCTGATCCTGTTGGGCACGCTGTGGCCCTTAGTCATGGACTCGTTCAACCTCGGCAAGATCTCCGTGGGTCCGCCGTACTTCAACACGGTGTTCTTGGTGCCGACGCTCCCGTTGGTGGCGTTGGTCGGCGTTGGCATGCACTCGACGTGGAAACGCGCCTCCTATGCCAGCAAGGGACGACCGCTGGCGCTCATGGCAATAATCGGTCTGGTGCTCGGCGCGCTGGTGGCCTTTGTCTGCTACGGCCGCTACGGCCTCCCCTTGACCATCATCGGCTTCGGTGGGGGCTTCTTCCTGATGGCCTCGGCCTTGTGGCAGCCGCTGGCGCGCCTGGTACGCCGCCAGGCGCAACCGCGTGCGGCGTTGGGTATGGCGGTCGCCCATTTTGGGATCGGCCTGTTTGTGATCGGCGTTTCTGGCGTCGCCTCCTACAAGATCGAAAAAGACGTCAGCATGGGCCCGGGCGATACCGCGACCATTGCCGGCTATACCTTCCGCTTTGAGTCGTCCAAAGATGTGGTGGGCCCTAACTATTTGGCACGCGAGGCCCAGGTGGCCATTACGCGGGATGGGGCACCCGTCGCTGCACTGACGACACAAAAACGCCAATTTAAGATCCAGAATAATCCGACAACGCATGCGGGCATTGATGTCGCGTGGAACCGCGACCTGTTCGTCGCCTTGGGCGATGAACTCGGCGCGGGCAAGTGGAGCCTACGCCTACAGTACAAGCCGCTGGTCCGTTATATCTGGCTCGGTGGCGTGTTCTGTGCACTCGGTGGCCTGATCGCCATTCTCGACCGCCGCTATCGGGGGGGTATCGTCGAGCCGGTGCATCCGACGGACACCGAAACCGCTGCGGCGACCGGGGAGGGGTAAGCCATGTGGCGTTATTTCACTCCCGCGATTGCGTTCCTTTTATTGGGGGCCTTGTTCGCCGTCGCGTTGGTGCGGATAGAGAACGGCACCATGGATCCGCGCGCGATCAAGTCACCGCTGTTGGGTAAAGCCGCACCCACCTTCGTGCTACCCACGGTGACGGAGCCGAGTCGACCCTTCGATTCGGCGGTGCTCAAGGGACATCCGTACGTGATCAACGTGTGGGGTACTTGGTGCCCTGCGTGCCGCGAGGAGCACTCCGCGCTGCTGGTGATTGCACGACGGGCCGGCATTCCGTTTATCGGTATCGACTGGAAGGATGACCGACAACAGGCACAGCAATATCTGGGTCAGTTGGGCAATCCCTACACCGAGACGGTGGCCGATGACGAAGGGCGCGTGGCGATCGACTGGGGCGTCTACGGCGCGCCAGAAACCTTTTTGGTGGGTGCGGATGGACAGGTGTTGGTCAAATTTGCGGGTGCGCTCACCGAGGCTATTTGGGCTGAGAAGTTTGCGCCGTTTGTACAAGGTGGTGGCTGATGATGAAGTCTCCGGTTAGCGCAGTTGCCACTGCATTGCTCATCGGCTGGGTGGGTACTGCCGGCGCGATCGACCCCTCTGCGGCCTTCGCGGATCCAGCGCTGCAGGCGCGCTATGAACACCTCACCAACGAACTGCGGTGTTTGGTCTGCCAGAATCAAACCATTGCGGACTCCAATGCTTCCCTCGCGGGTGATCTGCGGCGCGAAGTGCGTGAAATGATCGCGCGGGGCGATACCGAAGCGCAGATCAAGGATTTTCTGACTGCCCGTTATGGCGACTTCGTCCTCTACGATCCGCCCCTCAGTGCACGCACCTTGTTTCTGTGGGCGGCGCCTGGATTATTTGTGCTGCTGACGGTCGGCGTGGTCGTGCGTACGGTCATCCGCCGCGCACGGCAACCTATCGATGCCGATGACTCGGAGGAGTCCGCATGAATCAGTTCATTGTTATTGGTGCGACGATGTTGTCGGTCGCACTCGCATTTCTGGCAGTGCCGCTATTTCGTGATCGTAGCCGCTTCGGGCTGATCACACTCGGCACTGTGGCGCTGGTCTTTGTGCTGGGGTCGGCCGGTCTGTACTGGAAGGTCGGCAACCATGCATGGAATGATGCGGTGCCTGCCGCAGGGGTGGGCGCGCCGCATTCCATTGAGGAAATGGTCGCCAAACTCGAGGCAAAACTGGCCAAGAACCCAGGCGACGTGGATGGCTGGCTGATGCTGGGCCGTAGCTATTTTGTACGCAACGATTTCCCTAAAGCCGCGCAAGCGTTCGAGCATGCCTACACGGCATCGAAAGGCCAAAATGTCGAAGCGGTAGTGGCTTACGCCGAGGCGCTCACCGTCACGGATCAGTCGGCGCTCGCAGGGAAGGCCGGCGCGTTGTTCGAGACCGCTTTGCAACTGGATCCAGCCAATCAGAAAGCGCTTTGGTATGGCGGTATGGCACACGCAGCCAAAGGAAGCTTCACGGTGGCGCGCACGCGGTGGATGACGTTGCTCGGACAGGAACTGCCACCCGACATCAAGCCGATGTTGGCAGACCGCATCCGTGAACTCGACAAAGCGGTGGGCAAGGGGTCGGATCCGGAGTTGGACCGGCTCTCGCCGCCGGGTGCCGCGGCCGCCGCGCCGGTCCGCGCCGCGGCCGCACCCGCGCCGGTAGCCAATGCCGCTGGGATGACGATCCACGTGCATATCGAGCTGTCCTCAGCGCTCAAAGCAAAACTGCCCGCGGGCGCGCCGTTGTTCGTGCTGGCGCGCGATCCCACGCAGCCGGGCCCCCCGTTTGCGGCTAAGCGTCTGTCCGCGGCAGCGCTGCCGATGGACTTGGACCTCTCTGAACAGGACGCCATGATGCCGGGCCGGACGATCAAGGACGCGCATCAGCTCCTGATTGTGGCGCGTTTTTCTGCCTCGGGGCAGCCGCAACAGGCCAGTGGCGATCTGTTCGGTCAAGCCGCCGTGTCTGCCGGCGCCAAGTCCGTCCGCATCGTGATTGACCAGCAGGTGCCGTGACCGCGTCGGCAGCGGACGAGCGAGCGCACACCGCGCAGGTTGCGCTGTCGTTCGCGTACTTCGCACTGCTGCTCGCCGCTTATTACTTGCTGCGGCCCGTGCGTGATGCACTGGCTGCAGGTCTCGGTAGCGGGACGATTAAATATCTATCGAGCGTCGTTTTTATTGCCAGCGCGGGCGCCGCCGCGCTGTACGGGTGGCTCGTCGCACGGGTCTCTCGCAGGCGACTCGTGCCCGGGCTTTATCTGTCGTTCTGCGTCCAAGTACTCGGCTTTGCCTGGCTGTTCAGCCGCGAACCGGCCAGTCGACTGTGCGCCGAAAGCTTCTATGTCTGGGTCGCGGTCTTTAATCTGCTCGCCGTCGCAGCGTTCTGGAGCTTCATGGCAGACCTGTGGCGGCACACCCAGAGCCCACGCTACTTTGCGCGTATCGCTGCCGGCGGGAGCCTGGGCGGTTTGCTGGGCCCCCTGGCTGCGCATCAGTTTGCAGCCAGTCTCGGGCCGGTCGGGCTGGCGCAATGCGCGGCTGCACTGTTGCTGCTCGCTGCCGGCGTGGGCTGGCTATTGACGCGCGGGATTCCCACTGACGGATTCTTGGCGTTTGATGAGCCCGTCGGGGGCGGGGCGCTCGCGGGGCTGCGCTTGGTCGCGGCCTCACCGTACCTACGCGGCATTGCGCTACTGGTCGCCGGTGGCTCGCTGCTGGGCATGTTCGTCTACATTGAGGTGGCCAAGGCCGCCGCGGCGCTGTACCCGGACACGGCCCTGCGGACGGCCTACTTCGCGCAGCGTGATTTGTGGGTGAACGGACTCTCCCTCGCAGTGCAGTGGACGATCGCGCCGGTATTGATGCGCCGCTTCGGCATCGGCGCGGTGTTGATGTGGGTCTGCGGGTGCGTCGCGACGGCGTTCTGCGGTCTCGCCCTATGGCCCAGCGCCAGCCTACTGCTCGGGATCAACGTGCTGATGCGCACGCTGGAGTTTGGCTTGGGCAAGCCCAGTCGCGACGTCCTGTACACGGTGGTGGATGCCGAGTCGAAGTACAAGGCGAAGAACGTTATCGATACCGTGTTCTATCGCGCGTGTGATACCGCAGCGGGCTGGCTGCATGCATTGCTCGTCAGTGTCGGCGCGGGGTTGCCGATGCTCGGCGCTGTCGGGCTGCTGATCGGTGCACCGCTGGCGTTGCTCGGTCGACGACTCGGCGTCCAATACGCGACGCGGGCGCGCGCGCACTAAGCAGGCAGCGCCGTTGTCCTGTACGGGTGCATCCGAGCATGCCCACCGCGGCGTGCACCGCGCCTTGTTGTGCAGTACAAGAAAGCTCACAATTCTTGATTAGTAAGAAAGGCTTTCAAGCGCTAGAATTCAGTGACTTCACTAATCGATGGGTTGCAGATGCACGGTTCGCACTTTGCGCGCGCTTGTACGCGCGGCGTGTTATGAGCAAACGGATACTCATACTCGACGCGGATGCGCGGCGTGCGGCCCAATACGGCTTGCTGTTGGCTGCAGCCGATTATCAGGTTTACCCTTTAGTCGGTTGGGACGTCGTCAAGGACCGCGGCGATGCGGGCCGCTTCGATCTGATCATTTCGTCGCTTCCCGGGCCGGCGCAGAACGTGATGGCGTGGGCAACGGCGCTGCGCCAAACGCACGGGGCTCGTTGGCTCCTGCTCGCTGATAGTGCATCGCGAAGCGGCGTGCTTGATCTGCTGGCGTCTGGCGCTGCCGACTGTCTCGAACGCCCCTTTACCGGCCATGCACTCCTGCGACGGGTCCGCACGGTGCTGGCGCGTACCCCGATCGTCTTCGTGGACCACAGAACGCAATCGACGACGTGGTCGTTTGATCGCAGCAAACGAACCTTCCGCCAAGGGCCTGCCGCGGTGGTGTTCACGCCGAACGAGTCGCGTCTGTTCGAAGCGTTGCTGTCTGCTGCGGGGGGGCTTGCCACTGTGCCGATGCTATGTCGGGGGCTTTGGGGTAAAGCCGATCGGGCGCAACAGGTTAATCTCACCGGTTATATACGCGCGTTGCGTAATAAGATCGAAGTGGACGCGGATCGACCTACCAAACTCCTGCACGAGGTAGGCTATGGTTATCGCCTGTGCCTCGATTAAACACGATTGCATCCCCTGTAATGGGCGCTCGTGTTCCCGTCTTCGTTGCGGGCTACCACACGCACCGTCGTTTCCATGTAGTGCGTGAAGCCGAGTCGCGCGTACAAGGCCCGGCCGCGTGTATTGGCACTCATCACGTGTAAAAAGGGACGTTGGTTGCGGGCCGCCTGGCGCTGCAGCAGGTGGGTGACCAGAAGCGCCGCATAGCCGCGGCCCTGATGCGCCGGCGCGGTGCAGACGCCACTAATTTCTTGCCAATCGCCATACTGCAGGCGTTCGCCGGCCATTGCGACCAGTGCACCGTCGACGAAACAGCCGAAATAGGCGCCCAGTTCGATGGTGCGCGGGCCGAAAGGGCCGGGCTTGGTCAGTGCAGTCAGGGCCAATGCCGCCGGTACGTCGGCGTCGGTCAATGCGACGGGTTGGTATGACGACGTGCACGGTGGCACGGGGCCGGCATGCACCATCTTGCACATCAAGGCTTGCGACAGAATGGACCATCCGCGGGGGCAGGGACCTACCCAGCGATCGCAATAGAACGCTTCGCCAATCGCTGCGCAGTGCGCTAGGGCCTCGAAATCCGGTTGCGTGGGATCCGCAAAACCGACAATGGGTGAAAATCCATCGGCATAGCGGCGCACCGCTCCGGTGCCGAGGGCATAGCGCGCGTGTGGCCCGGCGAGGCAGTTCCACAGGATGTTATCGAGCGGTGTCATGAAAGCCCGTTGCGTTGATCGCGGTGGTGCGCCGTGGCCGCGAATGCCAATGCGTGTCGGCGTAGCCGTGGCCCACGCCCACGCCTACGCGGATGCGCGTAGCACTTGCGCGTTCAGTCCGACAGTACCGTCACGCCCGTGAGTCCCCGTACGGTTTCTAGCGACACGTCGGGGGCCAACTCGACTAAGCGCAGTCCGGCCGGCGTGACATCCAACACACACAAATCCGTGATGATGCGATCCACGCACCCCAAGCCTGTCAGTGGCAGTGTGCACTGCGGCAACACTTTCCTGTCCGTGGTGCCATCCTTTTTGCGGGCCACGTGCTCCATGACGACGACGACGCGCTCGACCCCGGCGACCAGGTCCATAGCACCGCCCATGCCCTTGATCATCTTGCCGGGAATCATCCAATTGGCGAGGTCCCCTTTTTCACTGACCTGCATGGCGCCCAAGATCGCCAGATTGATCTTGCCGCCACGAATCATGGCAAAACTTTGGTCGCTTGAGAAAATCGAGGAACCCGCAATGGTCGTGACCGTTTGCTTGCCGGCATTAATCAGATCCGCATCGATGGCGTCTTCGGTGGGGAAGGGGCCAATACCCAACATCCCATTTTCGCTTTGCAGCCAGACCTCCATGTCTTTGGGGACGAAGTTCGCCACCAGTGTCGGGATGCCAATACCCAAATTGACGTAGTAGCCGTCCTGCAGTTCCAACGCTGCCCGGGCGGCCATCTGTTCTTGTGTCCAGGCCATTTCAGACTCCCGCGCGCACGGTCACCGTGCGCTTCTCAATATGCTTGGCCGGATGGGCGTTGACGACGATGCGATGCACATAGATGCCAGGCAGATGGACGTCATCCGGTGCGATCTCGCCATTCTCGACGATTTTTTCAACCTCGACGACGCAGACCTTGCCGGCGGTGGCGGCAGCCGGGTTGAAATTGCGCGACGTCAAGCGGAAGCGCAGATTGCCACTGCGGTCGGCTACATGCGCCTTGATCAGCGCGACGGCCGGATGGAGTGCCTGCTCCAGGACATACGTTTTGCCATGGAATTCGCGCAATTCCTTGCCCTCGGCCACGATCGTGCCGACCCCCGTTTGCGTGTAGAAGGCCGGGATGCCGGCGCCGCCGGCGCGCAACTTTTCCGCAAGGGTGCCCTGGGGGGTAAATTCCAGTTCCAGTTCGCCCGCCAGATATTGGCGCTCAAATTCTTTGTTCTCACCCACGTAGGAGGAGATCATGCGCTGGATCTGGCGGGACGCTAACAACTTGCCGAGGCCTAGGCCATCGACGCCTGCGTTGTTGGAAATGACGGTCAAATTTCGCGCGCCGGTAGCGTGCAGGGCGTCGATCAGCGCCTCTGGGATGCCGCACAAACCAAAACCGCCGACGGCCAGCAACTGGCCGTCCTGGATCAGACCCTGTAAGGCGGCCGCAGCCGAAGGGTAAATCTTATTCATGCGTCGCCGCCTCGCGTGTAGCCGCACCCACTGGCGCGCAATCATAGCAAATGCGAAGAGTTGCACGCGGCTCCTGCCGCGCTCGGCAAAGAAGCCAAATTGCCGGTAGACCCCGCGCGTGCTAGCGTCCAGCGGTGAGACCGCGCCGGTGTGCAGCAAGACGGGGGGCTGTGTTGGCCGATGCCGCCGTATCGCGCGCTCAGCAGCCCGTTCTTGCCCTGCCGCCCACCGCAATGCCGACGGACCTTATGCACGGATCGAACACGGACACCACTGGGGCCAGCGCGTTGCGCGCCGCGCAGTTCGCCCTGCGCTCTGGGCGCGCGCGTACCGCCGAACAGGCGCTGCGCGCCATGCTGGCGTCCGCACCAGAGGACCTGCGTGTGCAAGGCCTACTCGCCGTCGCGTTGCTCGACCAAGGTCGGCCGCTGGAGAGCGCACAACTGCTCGAGGCGGTAGTCGGCCATGCATCCGCGGGGCCACAGGCGGCGGTCGATTTAGCCCGCGCCTACCGTGCCGCTGGCCGACTGGAGGACGCGCGCACCCGCGTGCGGCAGGTACTCGACACGCAGCCGCATCACGAGGGCGCTTGGCTCGCCTACGGCGATCTGCTGGTTGATCTGCACCAATATGACGATGCACGTACGGCCTTCGAGCGCGCCCGTCACTGCGATCCGGACCGGGCGCACATTGCGGCGGCCACGCGTGCGCTACAGGCGGATGATCGGCGCGGCGCAGAGGCTCTATTCCGCCACGTGTTGCAAAAGAATCCGGCACAGGTTTGGGCATTGTGCGGCCTGGCCGCGCTCTCGCTCGCCGCCGACGTGCCCACCGACGCCGAACGATTGCTACGCCACGCGCTGTGCCAGTCCCCGCATTTGCCGTTGGCGTGGCGGGGCCTTGGCCCTACGCTATTAGCGCTTGGTCGTCTGCCGCAAGCAACCGCCGCCGCGCAGTACCTGTGTCGGATCGAGCCGGAGAATCCACAGAGCTGGATCGCTACCGCTGCCGTCGCGGCGCGTTTGATGCGCCAAGAAGAGGCGCTGGCAGCCTACCTGCAAGCGGTGCGTCTCCAGCCCGACGAAGTGCAACTGCATACGTCGCTAGGGCACGTGCAGAAAACCCTGGGTCGCCGCGCGCAGAGCGAAGCGGCATACAAAGCAGCACTGGCGCTCGTACCCGGCCATGCGGAAGCCTACTGGAGTCTTGCGGATCTGAAGAACTACCGTTTTAGCGACGCAGAAGTGCGGGATCTGCAGGAGCACTTGGCGGATCCAAAGCGTGCAGCTGCTAGTGAGGCGCAGTGGCATTTCGCACTGGGAAAAGCTTTTGAACAACGCCAACGCTATACAGAATCCTTCACCCACTACGCCGCGGGGAACGCGCGGCGCCGCCGTGATGCGCCCTTCGACATAGACGCCTTTGCGGCGCGCAGCGCGGCGATTCGTGCGTTTTTCAGCGCCGATTATTTCGCGGCGGCGCCGCCGAGTGGCGCCATGAGCGCCGCGCCTATTTTTATAGTCGGGCTGCCGCGCGCAGGATCGACCCTGCTCGAGCAAATCCTCGCCAGCCATAGCGCGGTGGAAGGCACGATGGAACTACCGAATATTCCCAATATCGTGCGGGATTTGGAGCCGCTCGGGCCCGGTCGCACGGGGTATCCGCACACGCTCCTGACCCTGCCGGCCGAACGCTTGAGTGCCTTAGGCGCCCGTTATCTGGAGGAGGTTGCGCCACTACGCACCCAGCGACCCCATTTCATCGATAAGTTGCCCAATAACTTCAGCCATATCGGTCTTATCCATCGCCTATTGCCCAACGCAATGGTGATCGATGCGCGCCGGCACCCGCTGGACTGCTGTTTGAGTGCGTTTAAACAGCACTTTGCGCAAGGACAAACCTTCAGCTACGACCTCAGTGATCTCGGTCGCTATTATCGGACGTATTTGGACTTGATGGATCACTGGTCCGCGGTATTGCCCGGCAAGGTGCTGACGGTGCAATACGAGGCGCTGCTTGCCGATCCAGAGGTGCAGATTCGTCGCTTGTTAGCGCACTGCAAACTGCAATTCGAGCCCGCCTGTCTGCGCTTTCACGAAACTCGGCGTTCCGTACGCACGCCCAGCGCCGAACAGGTCCGCCAGCCCCTCTATACCAGCAGTCGCGGGTACTGGCGTCATTTCGATGGGGCCCTCGAGCCGCTGCGCGTGGCGCTCGGCGACGCGCTGGATCGCTGCAAGGACTACGAATGAGAATGCCGTAAAACGGCCGCTCTATGACGGTAGACCATGCTTGACGGGTGGGGCGCACGGGCACATGATCGGGTGCGTTTTCGGTTTGAAACGTGAGTCGTGCAGCGGCGTAGAGTATTTCGCATGAAAAGAACCAAGCCAGTGCAGCGCGCTATCGCACCCAAAATTCTGGCGCGATCGCCCCTCCGTGTAGCGGTGAGTTCGGTGCTAGCGCTGGCGATGCCCGCGAGTGGGGTTTGGGCCTCGGGTGCGGAACTGTCCAACAGCACGCTGGAAGAAGTCGTAGTGACCGCGCGTAAGCGCGAGGAAAACTTGCAGTCGGTGCCCGTCAGCATCGACGTGTTTACAAAGCGGGATATCCAAAATCTGGGCATTGCCCAGTTCGATGACTATGCCGCGCGCGTGCCGTCGATTTCTTTTATCAGTGTCGGCCCGGGTACCCAACTGTTCGTTATGCGCGGCGTCTCGGACGGCAGCAATCCCAATTATGCGAATAGTTCGGCGACGGGTTTCTTCGTGGATGATATGTCTACCAGTTGGTTTGGCACACAGCCCGATCTGCACCTGTATGACATCGCGCAAATCGAGGTATTAAACGGTCCGCAAGGAACGACCTTTGGCGCTGGATCCATGTCCGGTGCTATACGCTACGTCACGAATCGTCCGGACGTGAATGCATTCAGCGCCGGCATCGACCTAGATGGCGGCCTCATCAGCGGTGGCACGAACAATGCAACTTATGAGGGCTTCCTCAATATGCCCCTCATTGAAGGCCGCGTAGGTCTGCGCGTCTCCGCCTTTAGTGATAATCATGGCGGCTTTATCAATAACCGTTTGAGCACCCGACAGTGGGCCAATGGCACGGTTTCTGACAATGCAGCGTGGGCAAGACGCAACTACAATACGGAGCATGTCGAAGGGGGACGCGTGGCCCTGCGCGGTGTGGCGAGCGAGGCATGGAGTGCAACGCTGTCCTTGACGTACCAACGTCAGGCAACCCAGGGCGCGTGGGATGAGGACCTCACCCATTATGGTGCCCGCACGGTCTCCCGCTTCGGTCCCGAGTCGCATCTGCGTGAAGCCAAAATGCTCGATTTTCATGTCGACGGGGATGTCGGTATCGGCGATCTGGTCTACGCGAGCACCTACTGGTCTTTGCCGACCCGCCAGAACAACGAATACTCGGAGTACATGCAGAACTACAGCGGCGGCGTGCGTGAAGCGTTCAGCTGTACGAGTGATCCGGTGTACGGCGCGCCCGTCGATGGCAACCCAGCGCCCTATACGGGCTGTGGAGTGCCGACGCAGTTTTATGAGTACCACAGCAATCCGGAACGGTGGTCCAATGAATTGCGCCTCGCATCGAAGCCGGGCGGTCGGTTCCATTGGTTGGCCGGTTTGTACTGGGAGAAAACCCGCGACAAGGATTCGGGCAGCACCTTTTTTAGCCCGAATTTGCAGACCGATGGCGCTGCGTTTCAATATTACACGGCGCTCTATGGCACCACAGCGTCCTCGCTGCCACCGCACGTGTGGTACGCCTATCGCACCCGTTCGGATTATCTGCAAACCACCGAGTTCGCAAATATCAGTTATGACCTGACCGATCGGCTCAATGTGGAAGCCGGTTTGGTCCACTTCCAGGCTGCGTCTCGCTATAGCAGTCCCTACGGTCAGTTTGCGTATGCACCAACCACCACCTCGCTATCGGAGGGGACATCCCATAAGGTCAATGGCAAGGTGGGGTTGAACTACAAGGTCAGCGAACACCTCTTGGTGTACGGTGATTTCGCACAGGGGTTCCGCGACGGCGGAGCCAATTCGGGCTACCCGGACTCGTGTTATGCGAATGGGGTGCCCCATGGGTACGTGCCCGACACACTCAATAACTTTGAGCTCGGCTGGAAATCCACCAGCCAAGATGGGCATTTTCTATTCAATGGCGCCGCTTATTTGATGCGGTGGAAAGATCTGCAGACACTGATTTATGACGTGGATATCTGTGCTCCAAGCAGCTTTAACGTCAATGTGGGTGATGCAAAAGTCTATGGCGCCGAGTCGAATATTGAATACAAACCCAATGAACGCTGGTCCCTGCAAGCGTCGGGCAGTTATACCGACTCGCACCTGACCTCTAGCCCCTATGCGACCTTCCAAGGCAACGTTGGCGAACGACTGCCGTTCGTGCCGTACTTCAGTTACAGCATGAATGTCCGCTATCAACACCCGCTGACTGCGCATTTGAATGGCTACCTGCAGTTCGATATGGCCCACAAGGGTGACATGTGGAATGACCTGCACGTAGCGGGCTCGAACGGTTATGGCCGTATCGACCAGCCTGGCTACTCATTAATGAACGTGCGCGTCGGCATCAACCCCGAGGGCGGCCGCTGGCTCGCTGAAATGTATATTCGAAATCTGGCTGACAAGAACGCGATTCTTTACAGCAACACCGGGAACTTCGACTTGCGCCAGACGACCAACGAGCCGCGCGTTATCGGGCTACGGCTCAATTACCGGTTCGGCAAAGAAGCAAACTTAGACTAGGGGCTGGCGCCTTGCTCTGGGTACGCTAGGCGCCCGCGGCCCACCCAGGGTGGGGCGCTCGAACAGTAAATCGGCTCGAATGCGTCCCTGTGATTGCGCGGGCCGTGCTGCAGCACCCGTCTTGCCTTGGTGGGCAAAGAACGCCGTACAATCAGCGGATCGACACCCCCGGTGCGATCTTTCCGGAGGGGAGGCCAGGCTGCCGCCGAAGTGAGGTTCTGCGCCAGCAAGGGGGCTTTGTTTTGCGCTAACGCAGGAGAGGGCGATGGTAGGGACAACCGGACTTGTGCTCGCCGCCGTGTCGCTCGGTGCCATCCTGGCCGGTCCGGTGCTCGCGGCGCCTTTTGTGCCCGCCGCCACGGTCGAGCAGAACTTGCGCCAGCAGCACCGCGTGCCCGCGCCGGAGCAAGAGGTCTGGTGGAAGGCGACCGGGACGGATATGGCCTGGAACAACAAGCACCTGGGCGAGCTCTATCCGAGTGTGCCCGTGTATAGGGACGGCCCGGTGCGGCCGCTTGCGTCCGCCTTGCGCGCGGACATCGCGCATTTTCTCGTCGACACGCCGCGCGGGAAAATGCGTTTCACCGATTTTCTGGACAGCGATCAAAGCACCAACATGGCGGTCGTGATTCTTGCGCAGGGCAAGATCGTGTTCGAGCATTACGCGCGCATGCAGCCTTACGAGAAGCCGATTTGGTGGTCAGTGTCCAAGGTTTTTACCAGCTCGCTGATCGCGATTCTGGAAGATCGAGGGTTGGTGGACGTCAGCAAGCCCGTTGATTTTTACCTGCCGGAACTGCGGGGCTCGGACTTTGACGGCATCACCGTGCGCAATGTGCTCGATATGGCCTCTGGGGTGGATTGCTCCGACGGCACCTACCAGCGCGGTAGCTGTTATTACGAGTTCGAGGCATCGATGGGCGATGCGGTGCGCTCGGCGACGTCCGCGGATACCCCTTATGCGTTTTTAAGCACCTTGCATGCGGGCCACTGGGCCGCGCAGGGCGTGGGCTTCGATTACAGCGGCGCCAACACCTTTGTGCTGAGTTGGCTTGTCGAGCGCGTCATGGGGATGCCCTTTCAGGATGCCGTGACCCAAGAGTTCTGGCGCAAAATGGGCGCGGAGGGGGATGCGTCGTTCCTGGCCGCGCGTCACGGTGTCGCACTCACCAGCGGCGGCTTTATGGCCAAAGCGCGCGACATGGCGCGCTTTGGTCTGTTGTTCACACCGAGTCGTCGTGTGGTCTCGAGCGAGCGGATCATTTCCACGCGCTACTTAGACCTTTTAAAAAAGGGTGGCCGGCCGTCGTTGTTACAGAACGCCCGCTACGCAGCAGATCGGCAAGCGCTGCAGGATGTCAAATACAACGTCTATCAGTGGGATCGGATTTACACCAACAACGATATCTACAAGGGCGGCTGGGCCGGGCAGGGGTTACTGATCAATCCTGATCGCGATGTGGTTGCGGTGTACCTCGGCTATCTGAAGGACGACGACGGCAGTGAGGTCGACGTCCTGCCGCGACTGCGACAGGTTCTCGACGGACTCTACGGGACGCACTGATTCGGGGCTTTCCTCCCGATCCGGCGATGGCACGGCAGCGCGGTCGAGTGCGCAGGAGTAGGCGCAACGCCGGATAGACGCACCTACACAGGAGTGGCTGCACTTTTTTTCAGATCACGAAAAAGCGCACTTGGGCGGGGGCAGGTAACCCCCGCATTCGACGCCCCCGGCGTCTAGCTATCGGTCGCCTCCCGTTTCCCGCTCTACGCTACGAGGCTACGCGGACGATGCCGATGCACCAGCGTAGATAACAGAGGGATTGGACAGAGCAGGCGCTGCGCGCCGTCTAGCGTCGCCCGGACGAGCAACACAGGGGCGACAGCGCGCCGGCGTTAGCCCTGCCCGTAGGCACGTGAAGGGCTGGATGAGAGCAGCCACCAAGGATCAGAAAGCCCACCCCGTTTGCACAGTCCGTCACATTCTGCCAATACGAACTCCGTTAGCGTACCCCGGATGCCTAAAATTCCGCACAACCGGCGCTGGAAGGCAGTCCCTGCCCCTGTAGAATGCCGAACTACGTCGCGCGGGCGGCACGAGGAGAGATGCATTGATACTGGTGACCGGTGGCGCTGGCTTTATCGGCAGTAATTTTGTCCTGGATTGGTTGGCAGAGCACGAGGAAGGCCTGGTCAATCTCGATGCCCTGACCTACGCCGGGAATCTGCAAAATCTGGTCTCCCTCGCCGGGCAGACGGCGCGCCACGTCTTTGTGCAGGGCGATATTGGCGATGCCAGCGTGGCGGCGCTATTGCGCACCCACGCGATCCGCGCGGTGGTTAATTTTGCGGCCGAGTCGCACGTG
>Ga0209499_1000086_pt1 | contig 63944 bp, 51 predicted proteins | sample C_130208_EF_Meta_FD_187306 | JGI IMG/M metagenome (GOLD analysis project Ga0209499, IMG submission 187306) | Freshwater microbial communities from Lake Croche, Canada to study carbon cycling - C_130208_EF_MetaG (SPAdes) (version 2) | ecosystem: Environmental > Aquatic > Freshwater > Lake...
AAGTTTTTTGAAGAAATCTTAAATCAAAAATCATTGATCTTTAATCAATAAGTTCTTTTTCAACAAAATAGTTTACAATGGCATCTTTCATTAAAATGGTTTGTTCGCCAGCTTTTAATGGCGGTAGTTCTTCTTTTACTTTGTAATGTGGCCAGCCTTCTTTGTCAAAAAATTCGAATTCATAATAACCATATGGCTCTAACAATCTACAGATTGCAATGTGCATTAAGTTGACTTTTTCATCTTTTTTAAATAATTGTTGGAATTTACCTAATTCTTGCACTCCAATTAAATATATTATTGCATCTAAATCAAGTTGATCTCCTTCAGCAAATTGATTGGAAAGGATTTCAACGACTTTTTCCCAGCGTTCTTTTAGTTGTATATCTCTTGACATTTGTTGTTTTTAGAAAAAGAGTAAAGAAAAGAAAATAGACTTTTACTTCATCTGTAATGAATTGCAAATATAGTATGTTTATAGTCTTTTCTATAGGTTCAATATTCTATTATCATTTCTACTATCTTTGTAATTAAATTTTAGATTAATTATGAATTTTATTGATATTCTTTTAGGCGCTTTCCTGGTTTTTGGATTAATTCGTGGATTGAAAAACGGACTTATAATTGAATTTGCTTCGTTGATTTCATTTTTCGTTGGAATTTATATTGCTGTAAAATTTTCTTCCATATTTGGTGACAGCAAAACGGCCAAAATAACTGCCTTTTTAACACTATTAATTGCGGTTATTTTTGGAATTCACTTTCTAGCAAAAACGCTTTCTAAAATTGCAGGCGCTATGTTTTTGGGTAGTTTAAACAAAATAGGCGGTGCCGTTTTTGGAACTTTAAGAGCGGTATTATTCTTGGGTGTAATATTAAGTTTATTCCAAAAAGCAAACATAAACAATTCCTTAATTTCTAAAGAAACGGAAAAAAAATCATTGTTTTTTTATCCTGTTTTAAAAACTTCAGAATTTATGTTGCCTGTTTTGAATGATTGGTTTAATGATTTAGGACAAAAAATTGCCTTAAATTAATTCAGTTCTTTTATAGCTTCTTCTTGAATCCAGCCCATTGTTTCGTCGGTTAATTGCACTTTTTTCCAATTGGCTACACTTTCTAAAACATATACTTTTGTGCCTTCGTGAAGCAAAATAGTTTCAGCAGAAGACAATTTTGGCTCGCCTTTTACAGAGGCATTCTCAGCAAAAACGATGGCAGGTTTATCATTTGAAATTCTGTTTTTCTCAAAAATTCCGGAAGAAACACTAATAACAATTCCGAATAAAATTAGAAACATTCCGACGAAGTAAATTCGTTTTCTGAAAGCTGTTCCTGAAAAATAATAACCGATGAAACATCCTAAAAACAGAGTCGCAAAAACTACTGCCATCCACGCCCAAGAGTCATAATAATAATGAGATGTAAATTCTTCTATTAATTTATGGAATCCTACTTTTGGAACTATTTTAATGTCATCAATAGTCATTTTTCGAGCAAAGTCGAGATTGGTTTTAATTTCCTCATCGTTAGGATTCAGTTGAATTGCCTTTTCATAATTGTAAATTGCTGGCGCTACCTTATGCAATTTGTAATAACAATTTCCTAGATTAAAATACACTTCTGCCGATTGTTTTCCGGAAGCTAAAACGCTTTCATAATTGAAAATTGCACCTTGAAAATTGTCTTTTTGGTAGCATTGATTTCCTTTTTCAAAAGCGTCTTGAGCAAATGAAAATTGAAAAATCAATAAAAATATATAGATTATTTTCTTCATGGTTATACTAATTGCTTTTCTAAATTGGAGATAATTTCAACTGCTTTGTCATAATCTTGTTGAATGGTTACACTGGTTGACGGAGCATATCGCGCCAATTCAAAATTTTCTGTAAGAGCAATAAAATCAGAAATAGTTTCTTGATTAGCGCTTTTAGAAAGTAAAATTTCTGAAATTTTATCTTTACTCATATCGGACGTTTCAATACTCAATTTAGCTTTCAAGAAATTGTGCATTGCTTTTTCCAACGCGATATAAAATGGTTCTTTATTATTGATTTGCTTTTGGGCTTCTGATAAATATTTCTTGGCCAAGGCATTGGATTTTTTCTTTTTATTTCCAACAATATCGGCATCTTCTGCTTCTTTTCTTTTTCTGAAAAGCATCAATGCTGGAATACCTAAAAATGGTAAAATCAACAAAGAATAAAATAGTCTTGAACCTAAAAAATCTTCTGAAACTAGTGGTTTTAATTTAGTCTTTTGTTTGATAAAAGCAAATGCTTTATTCGCTGTAACCGAAATTTTGTTCGACCCCGAAGCAACAGGAGGAGAATTTGAAATTCCAGGTCCGTCCAAAACATTCAAGATAATTTCTGGAGAAGTAATGGTTTTATAACTTCCAGAACTCAAATCGAAATACGTAAAACGCATTGGTTTAATTGGAAAGTTCCCTTTTGATTGCGGAATTATCGTGTATTTATCTGCTATACTTCCTGTCATACCTGAAAGCGGAGTGGTTACCTTTTCACTATGTTGTGGGTCGTACATTTCTAATGTAGATGGAACAATTGGTTTTGGTAAACTGAATAATTTTAAATTCCCTGTTCCGGTAACGGAAACATCTAAATCTAGTGATTCTCCAAATTTCAATCCGGTTCTTGAAGGCGTAACTTTAAAATTAAACTTACCAACGGCTCCCGAAAAATCATCTGGTTTTCCTGCTTCGGGCAATGGTTTAACCAAAATAACTTTGCTTCCTGCAGAAACACGTTTGCTGTCTTCAACCAATTGAACTTGACCGAAAAAATTAGGTCTTCCTCTTGGAACTTGGCAATCAATATCTAACGAAAGTGGTTCAATTTCAAGTTTTCCTGATTTTTGAGGATACAATACAGTTTTTCTTAAAACAACATATCGATAACGTTCTCCTTTGAAAATTCCTTCTTCGGCAACTAGCTGCTTGATGTCAATATTTTGACTCCAAAAATCATTGTATTTTGGCTTATTGAGTTCGCGCCAATTGGTGATTCCGATGTTGTAACTGAAATATAATTTATAAACTACAGTAATAGGTTCATTTACAAAGGGATTGGTTTTAGAAATATCAGCAACTAGATACAAATTGTTGTCTGCGCTTACGGTAGCTGGTTCGTTAGGATCATTGGGTAAATTAACCGCATCGGTTACATTAATTTTTATGGGTAATGTTTTATAAAGTTGTCCATTTATTTCAATGACTGCCTGTCTAATAATTAAATTTCCTTTTTTTTGAGGGAGTAAAATATAGGTGTATGATTTTTGAAACGTACTTCTACCATTAATCCACGATTGGCTAATGGATTGACTAGGTCCGCCAACCACTCTAAATCCAGAAGCTTCAAAATTGGGAGGAACAAAATTATCACCATCTTCATTCATTGAGAATTCTATACGCACTCTTTCGTTTAATCCCAAATTGTTTTTACTCACATTAGCTTCAAATTTAACTTGAGCTAAAAGAGAGTGGGTTACAAATAAGATTACAAATACAATTATTCTTTTCATTTTATGCTGAATTTATTTCAGTATCTCATTAATTTCTATTGTTTACCAATCTTTCTCTGGTTTATTAGGATTGGATTGGACTTTTTTAGCGTTAACTTTTTCTTGAACTTTTTTTTCTTCGTTGTTTACGGCATCTAAAAGATTGTCTATACGTTGTTTTGAGGCGCCACTTGGTTTTGGTTGTGGCTTGTCTCCTTCGCCTTTGTCTTGACTATCCTTGTTATTGCCGTCTTTTTTATCTTTATTTTTATTATCGACTTTGTCTTTATTATCTTTATTAGGATCTTTCTTGTCGTCCTTTTTATCGTCTTTCTTATCCTGCTTTTTGTCTTTGTTTTTGTCTTTATTCTTATCGTTGTTTTTAGGCGGATTTTCTTTTAGCATTTTCTTTGCTAAAGCAAAATTATATCGTGTTTCCTCATCTGAAGGATTGTTACGCAAAGCATTTTTATAAGATTCAACAGCATTTGAATAATCTTTTTCTTTCATCATTGCATTTCCCAAGTTGTGAAATGCTTGATACTTTTCTGTTTTGGTTTTGGCGTCTTTTATAGCTTTTTCAAACTGATATTTGGCTTCTGATGGTTGATTTTGTTTATAAATAGTTGTCCCTAAATTATAAGATGCAATTGATTTCTTTTGGAACTTCGATTGCGATATACGGAAATCTGCTTCCGCTTCCACATAGTTTTTGTCCGCAAATTTTTCATTTCCCTCTGGTAAAAATTTATCGTTCTCCTGTGCTTTTGACACAAAAGAAATTAAAATTAATAGGTATGCTAGTATTTTTTTCATTTTTATAAATTCCGAAAGAATATATTTTTTTTCTTTATTCTATTCTCTAATTTCTTTATCTTCATTAAACAAATTCATTTTTCGAATCCATTTCGTTTTTCTTTCTGTTAAGAAAATATCTAAATACAATAAAAAAAAACCAAACCCTAAAAACCATTGAAACTGCGATTTATAGTCGGCCATCATCGTGCCTTCAAATTCAGTTTTCTGGGTGTTATCCAATACTTTTTTTACATAATCTAAAACGGATTTAGTCGCATTTCCATCGATATATCCTCCTTTAGTACTTTTGGCAATTGATGATAAAACTTCCGCGTTTCTCTTTGTAATTACTACTTGATCCTCATTGTCTTTCTGATAACTTTCAACTATCCCATTTCTTTTTAACGGAATTGGACCTCCATTTTCGGTACCCACTCCAACGGTAACTATTTTTAATCCTAATTTTTGAGCATCTTCCGCAGCGTTTTGCGCATTATCCGAATGGTCTTCCCCGTCTGAAATGATAACCAAAAGTTTGTTTGTTTTGTCTTTTTTGTCAAAAAAATTATTGGCAGCCAAATCAATTGCTTGATCTATAGAAGTCCCTTGGGAAGAAATCATTCCGGGGTTCATCGTTTGCAAAAACATCTTAGCCACAGCATAATCAGATGTCATTGGCAAAACAGGAAATGCACTTCCAGAATACGCTATAATACCAATTCTATCACTTCCTAATTGGTTAATTAATTGGGAAACTATTTGCTTACTTTTTTCTAATCTATTAGGCGCTACATCTTCTGCCAACATACTTTTCGAAACGTCAATTGCAAAAACAATGTCAACTCCTTGACGTTTTACTTTTTCCATTTTGGTTCCCATTTTTGGATTTACCAAAGCGATTGTCAAAAATGTCAAGCCAAGAAGAACTATACCCATTTTTAGTACAGGTTTAAATACGGATTTCTCTGGACTTAACTTTTTAATTAATTCCAAATCTCCAAATTCTCTTTGTTTTTTTCGTTTCCAATATTGAACGAACAGAAACAACCCCAACAAAATTGGGATGACAAACAGCAGATATAAATACTCTTTTTCTTCTAACTCGTACATAATCAATTTTGAATTATGAATTTTAAATTATGAATTATTGACTTCGCTCTATTAATCGTTTTCATATTAAATCGTTGATTAAATAAAGCTTTTAAAAATGGTGTTTCTCAACAATACTTCAATTAATAATAAAATTCCGGCAATCCAAACAAATGGTCGGTATTTTTCATCATAATCATAATATTTTAACTCTTGTATTTCGGTCGTTTCCAACTTATTAATTTCGTTGTAAATACTTTCTAGCTTGCTATTGCTATTGGCTCTAAAATATTTTCCGCCGGTATTTTTAGCAATGGTTTTCATTAATTTTTCGTCAATTTCAACGGGCATCATTTTATATAAAAACCCCTTTCCATTGGGAGCATAGGCATAAGGAAATTCAGCCATCCCATTAGAACCTATTCCAATAGTATATACCTTTATGCCATATTCTTTAGCAATTTCTGAAGCTGTTTCTGGCTCAATAAAACCTGAATTATTTACTCCATCGGTGAGCAAAATGATAATTTTACTTTTTGCTTTGCTCTCTTTTAATCTATTTACAGCCGTCGTCAATCCCATACCTATTCCGGTTCCGTCTTGCAACACGTTGTCGTATTTAATGTCTCTGATAGCTTCCTTAACTATAGCTTTATCACTAGTGACAGGTGTTTTGGTGTAGGATTCTGCTGCATAAACTACTACTCCAATTCTATCATTTGGACGTGCATCCACAAAATTGGAAGCTACTTCTTTTAGAGCTTCCATTCGGTTGGGATGCAAATCTTTGGCCAACATACTACTCGAAAGGTCAATAGCCATCACAATATCAATTCCTTTGGTTGTTTTAGTTTGATTGCTAATATCGACGGTTCTTGGGCGCGCTAATGCAATTATCAAAGAACTTAAAGCTAATAATCGCAATATGTTTAAATAGGGTTTTAGTAGTGCTAATGTCGATTTAGAATTTTTAAATCCGATTAACGAACTTATTTTTAATGTTGCCGATCGCTGTTTTCGTTTCCAAAAAAGCCACAATACAGCAATTGGAATTAGTACAAACAACCAAAAAAACTCTGGATTTAAAAACGTTATTTTTTCCATTATTCCTGAGCGTTTTTAAGTTCAACCGAATTGATTATTCTTTCTAGAATTTTCTTTCCATATTTATCTCCTTCTCGATAAGAAACCATAATTTCTTGTAAACCACCGTCTTGTTTAAATAATAAAATTTCATAATACAACTTCTGGCTTGTATTTTGAATTTCATTCAACATAGTCATTGTTCCATAAGCTTTTACACCCGTAATTCCTTTCTCAGTATTGAAATCTTCTTGTTTAAAAATGATTTCATGTCCGCCAGATGACTCCCATATTTTAGTATTTCCTTCGAGAACAGTGTCAAAATTAACCTCTGTTTCTTTTTTATATTTTATTGTGGAAACTAAAATATTAAAAGAATCCATCATGCTTCCGTAGCTAAACATTTGCATCTCTTTTAATACGGCATAAGCCTCTTTTGGGAGCATTTTAGTGCCATCCATTCGCTTCAAAACTTTTGGTGTTTCAATTTTTATCCCAGGATTTCCATATTCGCTGTATACCCATTCGCCTTCGGATAATTCTTTAGTTGGATTACCTATTAAATTGTCTTTTACATAATCCCATCCTTTAAAATAAATTAAAGCCAATAATGAAATCATGATCACACCTGTAATAATTACAATCGTTGAAAAAATTCGAGCACGTTTATGTTTTTTTAGCTTTTGAATTCGAGCTAATTCTCTTTGTTGTTCGTTCCACGCATCCAATTCATCATCCTTTTTAACCTCTGTTGGAATGGCTTTGTGAATGGTTACAATTGAACTTGAAATGCGTTTTTTATCTTCTTCAATTTCATAATCCAGAGGTTTTACTTTAGCAAATTTTACTAAATCGGCTTGCATCAAAACCATTTCTAGATTCTCTAAAGTTGCTGCCGAAAGTTTTAATTTCTTTTGGTTTGCCACTCTTCGCAAACATGCAATAAGTTCGGAAGTAGTGCTTTCCATAGCTGGAATTTCTATTTCTTCTTCGATATAATTTCGAGCAATATTCGTAAGTTCTGAATAATAAGATTTAACTTCACCCTTTTGCCAAAGCTCTTTCGATTCTAATTTTTGCAAAAGTGATGTAGCTTTTTCTATTGGTGAAGTGTAAATTATTTCTTCTTCTTGGGGTCGGCTTTGGTATTTTTTTATTAACCAATAGGCTAGGGCTGCAATTCCTATTAAAAGTAAAATTACTAGTAAGTATTTCCACCAATTGCTAAAAGTTTCTACTTTAGCAATGTCTTTAACATCGTACATTTTTTGCTTTAAAGTATCTACTTTAACATTGAATACCTCCACTTTTAAACTGTCTGAAAAGGTTGGTTTTCCATTAATTAATATGGCAATTCTAGGTATAGTGAATTTGCCAGAATCGTATTGGGTTACTCCATATTTCTTGATCAACTCCCATCTATCATTGGTTTTTATCGTGTCTATTTTATAGGAATTTATTACTTCAAGAGCACCAAAGTTTTTTGCTTTAGGAAAAACCACTTTGTCTTTATTGTTAACCGTTGCTTTCAAAGTTATTTTAAACTCGGCTCCAATTTTATTTCGAGTTGTATCAATAGAAGTCGTAACTTTTTGGGCAAAAAGTGTTGATGTAAAAAGTAATAATAGGTATAGTTTTAATTTCATTTTCATTTTTTAAACCACAAAGATGCCTAAGGCTTCAAAATGTTTACTAAGTAAGTCTTATTTAGCAGTTAAAATTATTATCTCGATTTAAAATACCCCAATAATTTGGTTACATAACTTTCATCCACACGAGTATTTACAGTTCCTGACCCACATTTTGAAAATATATCTTTGAAATACGTTACTTTCTCGTGGTAGTTTCTTTCATACTTCATTCGAACGCTTTTGGAACTCGTATCAACCACTAGAATTTCACCCGTTTCAGCATCTTCCATTTCTACCATTCCTATGTTTGGCATTTTTTCTTCGCGAATATCGTACACTCTAATTCCAGTGATATCATGTTTTTTACCTGCAATTTTGAGTGTTTTCTCGTAATCTTCTTCCACCATAAAATCGGAAATCAGAAATACGATTGCTTTTTTCTTTTGCGTAGCCGATAAAAATTTAAGGGCTTGCGATAAATCGGTTTTCTTACTTTTAGGTTGGAATTCGATTAACTCTCGGATGATTCGCAACACATGGGATTTCCCTTTTTTGGGCGGAATATACAATTCGATACCATCGGAAAACAAAATCAAACCTATTTTATCATTATTTTGGGTTGCCGAAAATGCCATGGTTGCAGCAATTTCGGTAACTATTTCACTTTTAAGTTGGTGTTTTGTTCCGAAACTTTCTGAACCCGATATGTCTACCATTAACATCATAGTCAATTCGCGTTCTTCCTCAAAAACTTTCACGTGAGCTTCATTGTATCGGGCCGTAACATTCCAATCAATAGCTCGAATATCATCACCAAATTGGTATTGACGTACTTCCGAAAAGGTCATTCCACGTCCTTTAAAAGACGTGTGGTACTCGCCCGAAAAGATATGATCGCTCAATCGTCGGGTTTTGATTTCAATTTTACGAACTTTACTCAGTAGGTCTTTTGTCTCCATTTTAATGAGTGCATAGTGTCTAGTGTTCGGTGATCAGTCTGAATAGTGAACTCTGCCAACTAAATTTAAGGTACTTCTATTTCATTTACAATTTTATTAATAATGTCAACCGAAGTGATGTTTTCGGCTTCCGCTTCATACGTAATTCCAATTCTGTGGCGCAATACATCGTGAACTACTGCACGAACATCTTCTGGAATTACATAACCGCGACGTTTTATAAAAGCGTAACATTTTGCAGCGGTTGCTAAGTTGATGCTTCCTCGAGGCGATGCGCCAAAACCGATTAAAGGTTTCAGACTTTCTAACTTATATTTTTCTGGGAAACGAGTAGCAAAAATAATGTCTAAAATGTATTTTTCAATTTTTTCATCCATATACACTTCACGAACCGCTTCTTGAGCACGAAGAATTTGTTCTATAGAAACCACTTGATTCACTTTTTCGTAAGCGCCTTTCAAGTTTTGACGAATTACCATTCGCTCTTCATCCATTTTTGGATAATCAATAACCGTTTTCAACATAAAACGGTCTACTTGTGCTTCTGGTAAAGGATATGTTCCTTCTTGTTCGATAGGATTTTGAGTAGCCAAAACCAAGAAGGGTCTATCTAGTTTGAAAGTAGTATCACCAATGGTGACTTGTTTTTCTTGCATCGCTTCTAGTAAAGCCGATTGTACTTTAGCCGGTGCACGATTGATTTCATCAGCCAAAACAAAATTGGCAAAAATTGGTCCTTTTTTAATAGAGAACTCATTGGCTTTGATATTATAAATCATGGTTCCAATAACATCCGCTGGCAATAAATCGGGTGTAAATTGAATTCTACTAAAGCTACCATTAATGGCTTGTGAAAGTGTATTAATAGCTAATGTTTTAGCCAACCCAGGAACACCTTCAAGCAAGATGTGTCCTTGTCCTAAAAGTCCAATTAGCAATCGTTCAACCATGTGTTTTTGGCCTACAATTACTTTGTTCATTTCCATAGTAAGTAAGTCAATAAAAGCACTTTCTCTTTCTATTTTTTCATTGATTGCTTTAATGTCTAAAGCGGCAACTTTTTCTTCCATATGTTCTATTTTTATGCTACTATTTTAGTTCAAAATTTTAACATTTCAAAATTGAAGATTTTAACACGAATAGAATGTTAATAATGCGTTAAATCTTACATTTAAATTGTATTTTTAAGGATGATTTATGATTTTGTTTTAGTAATTTTAGTGTTCTTAATAAAAAATCTGATGAAAACATTATTGTCGCCTATTATTGCTGGAACTATGAATTGGGGAATTTGGGACAAGAACCTTTCCACTTCAGAAATGGAGCATTTAATCCATATTTGTATTGAAAATAAAATCACCACTTTTGATCATGCTGATATTTATGGAGGCTATACCACAGAAGTGCAATTTGGAAAAGCATTAAGCGAAAGTAAAATTGTAAGAGAACGATTGCAACTGATTTCTAAATGTGGCATCCAATTGACCACTGGAAGACCAAACACAATTAAACATTACAATTATTCTAAAGAGTATATCATTTGGTCTGTTGAAAATTCATTAAAAAACCTTCAAACAGATTTTTTAGATGTATTGCTTTTGCATCGCCCGAGTCCGTTAATGATTGCTGATGAAATAGCGGAAGCTATAGAAAAATTAAAACAAGAAGGAAAAATAATTGATTTTGGATTATCCAATTTTACTTCATCTCAAACCGAATTAATATTACAAAAAACAGAAATTAACTACAATCAAATTCAGTTTTCTGCTACACACCATCAACCTATGTTGGACGGTAGTTTAGATTACATGAAAATTCACAATATTATTCCGATGTCATGGAATCCGCTTGGAACCGTTTTTAGAGAAGACATTGACCAAACGCGCCGATTGAAAAAATTATTGGTGCAATTGGTTGAAAAATATGAGGTTGGCTCGGATACAATATTATTAGCTTGGATTTTAAAACATCCGTCAGCCATTATACCAGTAGCTGGAACTGTAAATATTGCTCGAATTCAACAATTAATGAAAGCTGTTGATTTGCAACTTGATGCATTAGATTGGTTCGCCATTTGGAGTGAAAGTATGGGAAATAAAGTCCCTTAAATAAGTTGGCAGTGCTCGGTGTTCAGTAGGCAGTTACTGAACACCGAGCACTGAACACTGAACACTAAAATTATGATCAACAAACGCCTTTTAATTAAAAATCTTCTAGCTCACAACGATGAGAGTAGTTTTTATGATAAAAAAAGACAGTTGAATTTGCATACAAAAGAGGGTAAAGCCAAGTTTTTGAAACACATATGCGCTTTGTCAAATTCCAATCCGTCGAACAATTCTTATATTGTTGTTGGTGTTGAAGATCAAGATAATGAAATTACGGGCGACGATTTTTTTGACGACAGTAGGATTCAGAATTTAGTGAATGCTTTTTTGGAAAATCCTCCAAAAATTCAATATGAAAATGTTCCTTTTCCTAATTTACCGAAAGATAAAGTAGTGGGTTTGGTGACTATTAAACCAAAATCGAAGACTTCCTATTTCAAGAAAAATATTCATACGATTTTAGTGAATACGGTTTTTGTTCGTCGTGGCAGCAATTCCATTCCAACAGAAGAAAAAATACCCTATTCTAAACAGAATATTGAAACGGTAATTAGCATTGAGAACAATTCAAGAAATAGTATTGCTTATACGCTAGACGGTGTTATTGATTTTGTTAATAATCGTCACAAAGATATTCCTTCAAAGTACAAAGTTTTTAAAGAGTTATTTGTAATCTGTTGGTCGGGAATTTCCAAAAAAGTACGCGAAAAAACATTCTTTTCAAGGGTTGATATTGAGTTAATCAATGAACAAGTGAAACTGTTTTATTCCGCACAAGATGATGTTTCGATTGAGTATGATGAGAACACGTTTACAATTACCGAATATGTTCAGCTGGGTTTGAATGACAAAACGAGTTATTATCCTTTGGAGCGGCAAAAGATTTCCTTTTTTGACAATGGATATTATAAAATTGAAACTGAAATGATCTTTGAACCTCCACAATACAATAGAAAAGTATTGTTTCATGTTTATAATTCTATATTGACTTTGTTAACTAAATTACAAAAATCACAAGAATTATCTGATCGTGAAGAATTAGATTTAGAAAATATCCCCTCTACCTTAATGATTTGTTTCTTGAATGGTTTTGTCGATGCCAAACAAAAATTAATTGAGGCAAAATCCTTATTAAAAGAACATAAAAACCATGTTATTTATGACCATTTCAAAGAAGTGATGCGCGTGTTAAGAAAAGTGAAATATGGTGGAAATAATATACCATAATTGAATTTATTGGCAAAAAAAAACTCGCTTCAATAAAGAAACGAGGTTTTTATATATTTTAAGAAAAAAATTCTGAAACAAGTTCAGAATATTATCCTAAAGCAACTCTACTAAATCCAGTAACAGTTAATCCACTTTCAACTGATTTAACATAAGCAGCAACACTCATAGAACCATCTTTAATATAATCTTGGTTTACTAAGGTATTGTCTTTGTAAAAACGTTGAATTTTACCTTTAGCAATATTGTCTAACATAGCTTCTGGTTTTCCTTCTTGACGTAACTGATCTTTAGCGATTTCAATCTCTTTTTCAATGATTGAGGCATCAACTCCCGCTTCATTCAAAGCAATTGGATTCATTGCCGCGGCTTGCATTGCTACGTTTCTTGCAGCTTCATCGCCACCACTAACGTTAGCCGAAAGAGCAACTAAAGTAGCAATTTTGTTCCCTGCGTGAATGTAAGAGCCAACAAAAGCACCGCTCAATCTTTCGAAAGAAGCCACTTCAATTTTTTCTCCAATTACACCCGTTTGTTCAATAAGTTTTTCTGCAACTGTAATTCCGTGGAAATCTGAAGCTAAAAATGCTTCTTTAGTAGCAAAATTTAATGCTTGATTAGCTAATTCAGTAGCTAATTTTACGAAACCTTCATTTTTTCCAACGAAGTCCGTTTCGCAATTTAATGTGATAACTACACCAGAAGTCTTGTCAGCACTTACAACTGCAATTGCAGCCCCTTCAGTAGATTCTCTGTCGGATCTGTTAGCGGCAACTTTTTGACCTTTTTTTCTAAGGTTTTCAATTGCTAAATCAAAATCTCCATCAGATTCTACTAATGCTTTTTTGCAGTCCATCATACCTGCACCAGTGATTGTTCTTAATTTATTTACGTCTGCAGCAGTAATTGTTGCCATTTTGTTTTATTTTAAGATTAAAAATTTAAATGTAAAAAATTCCAATTAATAAATTCCAAATTCCAATTTTAATAAATCATTAAATTTTAATAATTATATGGAACTTGGGATCTACCTATTGGAATTTAGATTTATTTATTCTTCTGAAGCAGTTTCTTCTGTAGCTTCTTCTTCTGAAGCAGTTTCTTCTACAGCAACTTCTACTTCAGCTACTGATGCCTCAACAACAGTAACTTCTTCATTAGCAACTTCTTCTACTACAGCAGCTTCCTCTACAATAGCGGCAATTTCTGTAGCTTCAACAACTTCCGCTTCTGGAGATTCTTCTCCGTCCTTTTCAGAAGTTCTGTTCGCTAATCCGTCTTTTACAGCATCCGTTACTAAAGTTAATATTTTATCAATTGATTTAGAAGCATCATCATTGGATGGAATAACGTAATCTACTTCACGTGGATCAGAGTTAGTATCAACCATTGCGAAAACTGGAATGTTTAATTTTTGTGCTTCTTTTATTGCGATGTGTTCAGCTTTGATATCAACTACAAATAATGCAGCTGGTAATCTAGACATGTCAGAGATAGAACCTAAGTTTTTCTCAAGCTTAGCACGAAGACGATCTACTTGAAGTCTTTCTTTTTTAGAAAGGGTCATGAAAGTACCATCTTTTTTCATTCTATCAATAGTAGCCATTTTTTTAACTGCTTTTCTAATAGTAACGAAGTTTGTTAACATACCACCAGGCCATCTTTCAGTGATGTAAGGCATGTTACAAGCTAATGCTTTTTCTGAAACAATATCTTTTGCTTGTTTTTTGGTAGCTACGAAAAGTATTTTTCTACCAGATGCTGCAATTTTTTTCATAGCTTCTCCAGCTTCTTCAATTTTTGCAGCAGTTTTATATAGATTAATGATATGAATACCATTACGTTCCATATAAATGTAAGGAGCCATGTTTGGGTCCCATTTGCGAGTCATGTGTCCAAAGTGAACACCTGCTTCTAATAATTCTTTAACGTCAATTTTGTTTGCCATTGTGTAATAGTTTACGTTCCGTGTTATAGCAATGTTCCTTATAGCTTTTGGCTTTTTGGCTTCATTTAGATGCTAAACTAATTCCCTTTATATTTAAGGAATATCGACAACTTTGTTATAAATTTAATTTTAATTGTAAAAATGTATCTGAAAAAATATTTTGATAAAAATAGAATATTAACGTTTCGAGAATTGGAATCTCTTACGTGCTTTTTTCTGACCGAATTTTTTACGTTCTACCATTCTTGGATCTCTTGTAAGTAATCCTTCTGGTTTTAAGATAGCTCTGTTTCCTTCGCCAACTTCACACATTACTCTTGCTAAAGCCATTCTTACAGCTTCAGCTTGTCCTGTTGAACCACCACCATATACATTTACTTTTACGTCAAAGTTGTTTACATTTTCTGTCATTGACATGGGTTGTAATACTTTGTATTGTAAAGTAGCTGTTGGGAAGTAAGTTGCAAATTCTTTTTTGTTTACAGTAATTTTTCCTGTACCTTCAGTAACATAAACACGTGCAACTGCACATTTTCTTCTACCGATTTTGTGAATAACTCCCATTACTTTAAGTCGTTAAGGTTAACTGTTTTTGGTTGTTGCGCGACATGTTTGTGCTCAGAACCAACATTTACATCTAAATTACGGAATAATTGTGCTCCTAATTTGTTTTTAGGCAACATTCCTTTTACAGCTTTTTCTACTAGTAATGCAGGGTTTTTTTGTTGCATTACTTTAGCAGTTAAACTTCTTTGTCCTCCTGGGTAACCGGTGTGACGAATATATGTTTTTTCGTCAAGTTTGTTTCCAGTTAAATTAATTTTCTCTGAGTTGATAACAATTACGTTATCTCCACAGTCAACATGCGGTGAATAACTCGGCTTGTATTTACCTCTTAAAAGCATCGCGACTTTTGAAGCAAAACGACCTAAGTTATGACCATCAGCATCTACAACAATCCACTGTTTTTCAACGGTAGCTTTGTTTGCAGAAACTGTTTTGTAGCTTAATGCGTCCATAATATTATTTTAATTAAACATTCCATTCCCAATTAAGGGAGTGCAAAAGTACAATTATTTATTATATATGCAAAATTGATTTTCAATTTTAATTACTATTTTGAATTATAACGTTTTATAAAAAGAAATTATATGCTTAATTAGTTCAAATTGCTTAAAAAATTTAGTTGTTATAAGAGTTCCATTTACGATGATTGTCAATGAAACTTTTTCTATTTAAAAATAAGAGAATGAAAGTGTTGCAAAAAAGTACAAAAATGCTCCAAACCAATAGCTATTATAAATTATTTTCCTATTTTTACAATTAAATATTTTTTTAGATGAAATTGAAAGCCACATTAAAACAAATTGCGAAAGAACTTGGAGTTTCTGTATCTACGGTTTCTAAAGCTTTGAATGATAGTCCGGAGATAAGTGAGCCAACAAAAAATCGGGTAAAAGAATACGCTAAATTAAAAAACTACAAACCAAATGTTATTGGTTTGAACCTTAAAAATCGCTCTACTAGAACTATAGGTGTGATTATCCCTAATATATTGAATTCTTTTTTTGCTAAAGTTTTTACTGGAATCGAGAAAGTAGCTGACGAAAAAGGATATAAAGTGATTACTTGTATTTCTAACGAATCGTTGGAGAAAGAAATTAGCGCTCTTGAAATGTTGAGTAACGGAACTATTGATGGGTTTATTTTGTCGATTTCTAAAGAGGCGCAAAAACTACAACAATTTGATCATTTTACCTCTATTGTAAATGAAGGCACGCCAATGGTGATGTTTGATCGAATAGCAGACGAAGTAAATTGTGATAAAGTAATTGTTGATGATTTTGATAGTGCAATAAATGCAACCAATCATTTAATTGATACGGGATGTAAAAATATAGCTATGTTTTCTACTATAAATCAATTAAGTGTTTCTAATTTAAGATCTAAGGGGTTTTATAAAGCTTTCGAGCAAAAAGGATTAGAAGTAAATGAGAACTTAATTATTCTGACCGATAATGTAGAAGAATTTGATGAAAAAATTAATGACTTTTTTGATAAAAATGTGATTGATGGTGTTTTTGCATTAGATGAGCATACTGCTACGGGTACAATTAAAATAGGCCTAAGAAAAGGTCTTAAAATACCCGAAGATCTCTCTGTAATTGGTTTTGCTGATGGGGTTTGGTCAAGAAGAATGACGCCAAGTTTATCTACGGTTAGTCAACATGGACCAGAAATTGGAGAAGTAGCGACAAAATTGCTTATTGAAAAACTAGAAAGTAAAGACGAAATTTACAACCACACAACTACAATAATAAAAACAGAATTGAGACAGCGGGATTCCACAAGAAAAATACAAAAAAAGTAGCTTAATGTTCCTTTTTAATGGGCTTCCAACCAATTCTTTCCTATGCCAATTTCAACGTCTAATGGAACATCCATTTTAAAGGCATTTTCCATTTCATGCTTAATAATCGGTTTTATTATTTCTAATTCTGAGTTGTGAACGTCAAAAACAAGTTCATCATGGACTTGCAACAACATTTTCGATTTCCAGTTTTCAGAGGTTAGCTTTTTATGAATGTTAATCATGGCTATTTTGATAATATCAGCTGCAGATCCTTGAATTGGTGCGTTAACGGCATTTCGTTCAGCACCGCTTTTTACCATCATATTAGCTGAATTGATATCTTTAAGATAACGTCTTCTTCCTAGAACCGTTTGCACATAACCATTTTCTCTAGCAAAATCAACTTGATTACTCATGAATGATTTTAGTTTTGGATAGGTTGCATAATAGGCGTCAATTAACTCGGCACTTTCTTTACGCGAAAGTGATGTTTGATTGGAAAGTCCAAATGCCGAAACCCCATAAATTATTCCGAAATTCACGGTTTTAGCATTACTACGTTGTTCTTTAGTTACTTCGTCTAAAGGCACATTAAATACTTTTGCAGCCGTACTTTTATGAATATCTTCGTTATTTTGAAATGCTTTGATCATATTCTCTTCGCCTGAAAGTGCTGCTATGATTCGCAATTCTATTTGAGAATAATCAGCAGATAATAAGGTATAATTTTCATCTCGAGCAATAAATGCTTTTCGTATTAATCGTCCTCTATCGGTACGAATCGGAATGTTTTGCAAATTCGGATTATTGGAACTCAATCTCCCGGTTGCGGCAACCGTTTGCATATAATCGGTGTGCACTCTTCCCGTTTTTTTATCGACTTGATTGGGTAAGGCATCTATATAGGTGCTTTGTAATTTCACCATTTGACGCCAATCCAAAATATCTTTTACTATAGGATTGTCATTAGCTAAATAACTTAAAATTTCTTCGCCAGTAGCATATTGACCCGTTTTGGTTTTTTTCTGTTTGGTTCCCCCAATTTTCATTTTATCAAATAAAACGTCGCCCAATTGTTTTGGGGATGCCAAATTGAATTTTTCGCCAGCGGTTTCATAAATTTTTTGTTCTAATGAAGCACTTTCTTTAGCCATTACTACCGACATTTCTTTTAAGAAAGGAACATCAAGATTGATGCCTTCCAGTTCCATGGCAGCTAAAACAGGTATTAATGGTATTTCGATTGCATCAAACAAGTTTTTGGTTTCAGCTTTATCGAGAATCGGACTGAAATTTTGTTTTAATTGGTACGTAATATCGGCATCTTCAGCAGCATATTCTTTAATTTCTTCTAAAGAAACGTCGCGCATCGATTTTTGATTTTTTCCTTTTTTACCAATCAAATCTTCTATTGATTTTGGAGAATATTTCAAATAGGTTTCCGATAAAACATCCATATTGTGTCGCATATCAGGATTTATCAAATAATGCGCAATCATCGTATCAAATAATTTTCCTTGTATTTCAATTCCGTAATGCGATAGAATTTTTAAATCGTATTTGATATTCTGACCAATTTTTTCAATAGCTTCATTTTCAAAAAAAGGCTTGAATTTATCTATTAAAATTTGAGCTTCATCTTGATTTTCGGGAAACGGAACGTAAAATGCTTTTCCTTTTTCAAACGAAAATGACATTCCGACAAGTTCGGCATTTAATGCGTCTATTCCAGTAGTTTCAGTGTCAAAACACACCGAAGTTTGATTCATTAAATTTTGTAATAACAATTTTATTGGAAAATCACCTTGAATAATTTGATAAAAATGTTCGGTGTTTTCTATAGTTGCATAATGCGAACTGGTTTTTAATTCTCCGTTTTCTTCATCCGAAAATCCAAATAAATCAAACTGTTCTTCATTGGATTTTTTAGCAGGCTTTTTTTGAATTTGAATTTTGTCATTGCTATTATCATTCCCGGTGGTGTCAATTTCGTCGTATTCTTCTCCAGTTCCAAAATATTTATCAAACTGTGCTTTCATTTGACGAAATTCCAACTCTTGAAACAAAGCATCCGTTTTTTCTACATCAGGTTTCGATAATTCAAAATCATTGGCATCAAAGGTAACGGGACAATCAAGTAGAATGGTGGCTAGTTTTTTAGACAATATTCCTAGTGCAGCATTGGCTTCAATTTTATCTTTAATGGCACCCTTTAGCTGATGCGTATTGGCAAGAAGATTTTCCATCGAACCATATTCTGCTAAAAATTTCTTAGCCGTTTTTTCACCAACACCCGGCAAACCCGGAATATTATCGGCGGCATCGCCCATCATTCCTAAGAAATCTATCACTTGTAATGGATTGGTAATCTCAAATTTTTCTAATACTTCGGGAATACCCCAAATTTCGATTTCATTGCCCATTCGAGCCGGTTTGTACATGAAAATATTTTCGGAAACCAATTGCGCAAAATCCTTATCGGGAGTCACCATAAACACTTTAAAACCTTCTTTTTCGGCTTGTTTGGCTAATGTTCCTATTAAATCATCGGCTTCAAAACCCGCTTTTTCGATAATCGGAATGTGCATCGCTTTCAACAATTCTTGAATGTAAGGAACTGCAATTTTAATGGCTTCTGGAGTTTCGTCACGATGTGCTTTATATTCTTGATACATTTCATATCGATAATCGCTTCCTCCTTTGTCAAATGCTACGGCCAAGTGATCTGGTTTTTCACGTTTGATTACGTCCATTAAAGCGTTCATAAATCCCATAATGGCAGAAGTATCCATGCCTTTAGAATTGATTCTTGGGTTTTTTATAAAGGCAAAATAACCTCTAAAAATTAATGCATAGGCGTCAAGAAGGTAAAGGCGTTTTTGTGACATATAGTATTTTTATAAAGCGTAAAAATAGAGAAACTTTCAAAAAGAAACATTCGTTTTTTAAATAGAATTTAAATGATTGTTAAAATATATTTAATGCTATCAATTGACATCAAGTTTCTTCGTTAATTTGTTAAAAATTTGATTGATGGCATTACGTTTAATAATTTTCTTTGGAATCATAGCATTAATAGAACTTTATGCTTTTCAAGCGGTAAAAACATTTACTAAAGTACGATGGGTTTTGATGGCCTATATTTCCGTTTCAATCACTGCAATTGCATTTATTGCTTACCAAATTACAAAATTTGACAGAAGTGTGGGTCAAACCAAAATGACAATGATAACATTAGGATTGGTATTATTGGTTTTGATACCAAAATTAATTTTGACTTTAGTTTTGTTTTTAGAAGATGTTTTTAGAATTGTATCGGGAACTATTGCTAAAATTTCAGGTAGTACAAACGCTTCTTTTATTCCTGAACGAAGAAAATTTGTTAGCCAAATTGCATTAGGTATAGCCGCAATTCCATTCACATCATTAATTTATGGAATGACTTTTGGAAAATACAATTACAAAGTTATCAAACAACAAATCTTCTTTCCAGATTTACCTGATGCTTTTGATGGATTTAAAATCACACAAATATCGGACGTGCACAGCGGTAGTTTTGACAATCCAGAGAAAATAAATTATGCAATCGATTTAATCAATGAACAAGAAGCCGATATGATTTTGTTTACGGGTGATATTGTCAATACACATGCTAAAGAAATGTTGCCTTGGATTGATGCGTTTAATCGAATTAAGAAATACGAATACGGTAAATTCTCTGTTTTAGGAAACCACGATTATGGGGAGTATGTTGATTGGAAAACGGAAACAGATAAAGCAAAAAATTTTCAAAATATAAAGAGTTTGTATGGAAAAATAGGATTTAATTTGATGTTGAACGAACACACATACATTCAAAAAGGAGATGATAAAATTGCTTTGGTTGGCGTAGAAAATTGGGGTGTAAAATTCAAAAAAGCAGGTGATTTAAACAAAGCTTCTGAAGGATTGAGTAAAGAAGAATTTAAAATTATAATGAGTCACGACCCAAGCCATTGGGATGCAGAAGTAAATAATCATGCCAAAGATTTTCATTTAATGCTTTCGGGTCATACCCACGGATTGCAATTTGGTATAGAAATTCCCGGATTTTTCAAGTGGAGTCCCGCACAATATGTCTATAATCAATGGGCGGGATTGTATGAAAAAGCTGGAAAATACATCTACGTAAATCGCGGTTTTGGATTTCATGCCTATCCTGGCAGAGTCGGAATTATGCCTGAGATAACCGTAATTGAACTAAAAAAAGGGAAAATTGTAGTATAATCGGTTAATTGTACTACATTTGTACTATAATATTTCTTTTTTTAGCTAAAGAAAATAAAATATTTTGGTTTTATGTCAAAATTTGGAGAACTTATAAATGCTCAAGTTCCTGTGTTAATTGACTTTTACACAGAATGGAACGAATCATCTGTTATCATGCATCCTGTAATCAGAGATGTAGCTGCAGCTCTTGGTGACAAAGCAAAAGTAATTAAAATTGATGTGGATAAAAATCAGGAATTAGCAGAAGCACTTCGTATAAAAGGTCTTCCAACACTTATGATTTATAAAGAAGGTCAAATGGTTTGGAGGCAATCGGGTGAATTAGACGCTAATACCATTATTGGTTTGGTTCAAGAACAGGTTTAATCAATTCTATCACAGGTAAAACCTTTTTCTTTCAAAAATTTTAATGTTCTTGGCAATGTATATTCCAAGTTTTTAAAAGCTTTTTGGCTGTCGTGAAAAACGATTATGCATCCTGACGTGACATTTTTAAGTACGTTTTCTAAACATTTCTCTGGTGAATATGTAGTGTCAAAATCTCGACTTAAAACATCCCACATGATTATCTTGTACCCTAATTTTCTTAATTTCATTGATTGAGATATAGAAACTTTGCCATAAGGCGGTCTAAAAAGTGTACCTGTTAAATGATCTAAAATTACCTTTTGACAAGATTCAACTTCATTTAAATAGTCTTTATTTAGAGTTTTCCATCCTTTAACATGATTAAAAGTATGATTTCCAACAGAATGATTTTCAGCAATTACTTTTTCAAAAATTTCAGGATATTTAGTAATATTATTACCTATACAAAAAAAAGTGGCTTTGGCATTATACGATTTCAGTTGTGCTAATGTCCATTCTGTTATTTCGGGAGTTGGTCCATCATCAAAGGTTAAATAGACCTTATTTTCATTGTTAGGAATGTTCCAAACATAATTTGAAAACAACTTTTTAATTGACCAATGTGTTTTTACCCAATGCAACATCATAAATCAAAAGTAAATAAAAAAGTGCCAATAAATAACATCATTGGCACTTTACTATATTTAATATATTTAAAAAACTAATTTTATTCATTTTCTCTATTGAAACGTGGAAATCGGTTGTTATAGGAGTTAAATTGGCCTCTATTAGCATTATAAAACTCTATATCACCTTCTTTTTTCATCACTTTCAACAAACTTCTATACCGTTCTATTGCTGTTACAATATCGGTTGCCATAAATGTTTGGTCAGAAGATTTGAATGTGCTGAAATATTTAAGTTCTTCTTTGTATTTGTTCATTAATTTTTCAATTAATGCTCTTGCTTTAACTTTTTCACCAATTTCATAATAACCTGATGCAAATGGTTCTAGAGTTAAGTAATACCCATAATAATCAATTGGTGTTTTAGCTAAGGCCAAATCGATAACCTTTTTAGCTTTTTGATTTTTTCCTTCCGCGATTAATTCGGTCATTAATCTTGATAAATTGGTTCGATAAGAAATAGCGTTTCTTCTAGTTTCTGGGTCGTGATAAATTTTTGTACTTTCGCCATTACCCCATTCCCATTTCATGGCAAGATTGTACATTTTTTCGGTATCCAATTGTCCCATATCTGGATAATCATCTTCGTTTACTTTGGTTCTAATCGGAACTAATTTGTATACCATTCCATCCATTTGAAGGTAATCTTTCATCCATAAATAATCGTCATCCCCAAAACTTCCTGGACTGAAATAGATTGGGCGCTTCCAATTGTTGTTGTTTAAAATATCAAACATAATCAATCGGTTTTTATATAAAGCACCGCCTTTAATATCAATATCTATAAAAGGAACTATAGAGTCATTTTGAGCTGGATTAACAATCTTACTTGCTATAACAGCTGATTTATCTATTGGGAATCTCACTTTATTGGTTGGAAAGAAATTAAGTCGGTGGCCACTTTGCATTTCAACTTGCGATAGCGTATCTTCTCTTTTCGCAAAGTTTATAAAGTCTTTAAGTTGCCATCTGCTTTCTACTTTTTTGTTGAAAATTATCGCGTCTCTGTTGTCTGCAACATACAGTTTATGAGCAAATGAAATAGGTAAACCGTCCGATTTGTAAGTTTTCATTTTCATTTGATCAATATACCAATCGGTCATTAATAAACTGGTATTTACAATTTTTACATCCGTTCTATAACCTTCAATTTCTTGAGCGTACCATAAAGGAAACGTATCGTTATCTCCAATTGTAAATAGAATTCCGTTTTGATCGCAAGAAGCAAGGTAGTTTTTTGCCATGGCAATTGCAGTATATCTGCCAGAACGGTCATGGTCATCCCAATTTTGAGAAGCCATTAAAACCGGAGCCGCAAATAAACATAAAGCAATTACCGCTGGACCTACAATTTTGGAAGCCACTTTTTCTTTTATCATTTCATAAATGGCATAGACACCAAATCCAATCCAAATGGCAAAAACATAGAACGAACCTACTAAAGCATAATCTCTTTCACGTGGTTCAAAAGGCCTTTCATTTAGATAAATTTTTAGGGCTAAACCAGTAAATAAGAATAATGCCAATAAAACATAAAAGCTTTTCAAGTCTCTTTGCGCATGATACATCAGTCCAATTAAACCTAAAAAGAAAGGCAAAAAGTAATACAGGTTTCTGCCTTTGTTATTTAAAATATCCGGTGTTAGATTGTCTTGAGAACCCAAATGAATTTGATCAATTGCTTTGATTCCGCTGAGCCAGTTTCCATCAAGATTGTCATATCTTCCTTGATTGTCATTTTGTCTTCCAACGAAATTCCAAAGTAAATAACGCCCATACATATAACCAAATTGATATTCGACCATAAAACTTAAATTACTCCAAACGGAGGGCTTTTCAACATCTAGATAATCGCCGTAGGCTTTTAGGAAGGAAACATAACCATCGTTATCGATTTTTCCAGAAGCATAAGCATGTCGAAACTCACTTACAACATCGGCAAGTTCTTTTTCTTCTGAATAATCTGATTTTATTTTAAATTGGGGCACTCCCGTGAAATTAATATATCCAGGAATATTGTCGGTACTCCACATTCTTGGTAAAATTGCTTTATGAACGTCATCAGTATTTTGCTCAGCATTTTTGTATTCATTTACAATTTCATATTTGCCAGTTTTTTCATTTCTTTCATAATTAGGGGCTTTATCTAGATACGGATTGTCTGGGTCTAATCCGGCAAATTCATCGGTATATTGAGGTCCGTAAAACAATGGATTCACGCCATATTGTTCTCTATTATAATAGGCCAAAACCTCAGCGGCATCCGATGGTTTATTTTCATTAATTGGCGTATTAGCGTTGGCACGAATAGGCAACATCATCCAAGTAGAAAAACCAATCAAAACAAACAGAATAGATAATAATATAGTATTTAATGTGGGATGGTTTTTTGCTCTGGTATAGTGTAATCCAAAATAAAAAAAGGCAATAATAAAAAGTAATGAAAATACAGTTCCCGAGTTAAAAGGCAAACCCATACTGTTTACCATAAAAATTTCTGTTTTCCCGAATAAAGCCAATGTATTTGGCAACAAAAGCTTGAATATAAAAAGCAAAACGGCTACAATAATAATATTGGCTAAGATGAAATTTTTAACCGTAACTTTTTTATAATTTTTAAAGAAGTATAAAAATCCGATTGACGGAATAGTTAACAATGCCATGAAGTGCACTCCGAAGGACAAACCAACAACTAAACTTATTAATAGCAACCAACGATTTCCTCTTGGCTCGTGCATTTCTTGTTCCCATCGCAATCCTAACCACAATAATAAGGCAATTAATAACATGGCCATAGCATATACTTCGGCCTCAACAGCATTGAACCAAAAACTATCTGAAAACGCAAAAGCCAGGGCCCCAACAAAGGAACTTCCTAATATTACGATACTATTATCTCTATTGATTTCGGTGTAAGATGAAATGATTTTCTTCATTAAAATGGTCGAAGACCAAAACATAAATAATATGGTAAATGCACTTGAAAACACAGACATCATGTTCACCATTAACGCAATAGTTTCTTTACTAGTAGCAAACATAGCAAAAAAGGCACCCAGCATTTGAAATAAAGGGGCTCCTGGTGGATGTCCAACTTCTAATTTTGCTGCTGTAGCAATATACTCACCACAATCCCAAAAACTCATTGTTGGTTCAACGGTTAAGGTGAACGTAATTAATGCAATTGAAAAAGCAAGCCAACCGGTTATGTTGTTCCACTTTTTAAAGTCAAATGTTGCCATATTATGGTATGATATTAATTTAGTGCAAAGAAACTATTTTTTCGTAATCCCATAACAAAAACACTTAAAAATATCAAGGATTAACATGATATTTGAGCGATTTAATTGTTTAAGCAACCAAAAATAATTCGATTTTTTTATAATGCGCCCTTTTGTAATATCTTTAACCTTGATTTAACTTTGAATATGGGGGAGTTATTTTCTCAAAACATTTATAATCCAGAATTTAATAAACTTAAAGCCTATTTTTAATCGCTTATGGATAAAAAAGGCGTTAAATGTTTGCTTAAAATAAAAAATATATTAAATTTGCACCCGCATTCAAGCTTATTGGTCTATGGTGTAATGGTAACACAACTGTTTTTGGTGCAGTCTTTCTAGGTTCGAGTCCTAGTAGACCAACAGAAAAACTCCTCAATTTCTTGAGGAGTTTTTTGTTTTATTGAGATTTGGATATTCATTTCATAAAGACTCCATCTACAACGTTTCTTTCAACCATTTGTAAAATTCGCTTTGCCAAACCAATGCGTTTTGTGGTTTTAAAACCCAATGATTTTCTTCTGGAAAATACAAAAATCTAGATTTAATTCCGCGCAATTGTGCCGCTTGAAATGCTTCTTGTCCTTGACCAATAGGCACTCTAAAATCGATACCGCCTTGAATAATCAAAATTGGGGTATTCCATTGATCTACATAATTAATTGGATTGAATGTTGTGTATGATTTTTGTGCCACTTGATTCTCTTTTTCCCAATAGGCGCCACCAAAATCCCAATAGTTGAAAAACACTTCTTCTGTAGTTCCAAACATACTTTGTGTATTAAAAACCCCATCATGCGCAATAAAAGTCTTGAATCGATTGTTATGTATTCCGGCTAAATAAAACACCGAATATCCTCCATAGCTTGCCCCAACGCAACCCAAACGATTTTTGTCTACATAACTTTCTTTGGAAAAGTCATCAATTGCGGAAAGGTAATCGTTCATTACTTGTCCGCCCCAATCTTTAGAAATTTGCTCGTTCCATTCTTGTCCGTGGCCATACATTCCGCGACGGTTTGGTGCCACCACAATATACCCTTGTGAAGCCATTAAAGAAAAATTCCAGCGGAACGAATAAAATTGCGTCAACGGACTTTGCGGTCCACCTTGGCAATATAAAAGCGTTGGATATTTTTTGGTTTTATCAAAATTTGGAGGCAAAATTACCCAAACGAGCATTTTCTTTCCGTCCGTTGTGGTAACATATCTTCTTTCGTATTTTGGCAACGAAAGTTTGGCATAACTTTCATCGTTTACTTTAGTCAATTGCAACCACGTTTTTTTCTTTAAATTATAGGAATACACTTCCAAAGCATGGTTCATATCGTTTCTATTCAAAATTGCCGTATCATCTGTAATATCAACAATATCGTGCACATCAAAATCACCCGAAGTTATTTGTGTAACGGTAATTGCTATTTTGGTCAATCCCGGAAAATTTACTTCAAATAATTGTTGCGTTCCATCAATTGCAGCAATAAAATAGACTTTTTTACCCTCTTTACTCCATTGGAAACTTTCTACAGAACCATCCCAATTGGCAGTAAGATTAATTTTAGTTCCCTTAATACTAACAATAATATCATTTTTGTCGGCTTCATAACCATCGCGTTTCATTTGCAACCACGTTAGATTTCCTGTTGGTGAAAATGCGGGATTGGTATCATAACCCAAATTATCTTCGGTAAGATTTTTGGTGATTTTGGTTTCTAGATTGTATTCGTATAAATTGGTATTCGTTGAAATTGCATACTCTGTTCCGGCTTTCTTTTTGCAAACATAGATAATGCTCTTGCTGTCGGGCGACCAAATATAATCTTCATCGCCGCCAAATGGTTTTTGAGGCGCATCAAAATTTTCGCCTTTCATAATGTCCATTGCCGTAGCTCCATCTTTATTTTCTGCATAAAAAACATGGTTATGAGTTCCATTATTCCAAGTATCCCAGTGGCGGTAATCCAAACCGTTATAAATTTGAACCTCCGATTTTTGCAATTCAGGATACACATCTTTACCCAAAATAGTTTCGGTCTTTACTTCTTGTGTTGATAGAATGTATTTCCCATCTGGTGAAGTATTTTTATCGTTAAGCAAATCTTTAGTGTTCATTACTTCTATTGCTGTTCCGCCTGATATTGGTGTTGTAAAAAATTTACTTGTCGATTTATTGTCTTCCATTACTGGAGTGGACACTTTATAGACAATTGATTTTTTATCTTTTGAAATTCCTAAAACAGAAACTCTTCCCAACTTCCAAAGTAATTCTGGTGATAAAACTTGTTGTGCTGATGCTGCTATGCTCATTGAACTTATGATTATATAAAATATTTTTTTCATTGTGGTTACTAATTTTTAATAAGGGTTAAAAGTAGGAAATAATTTTAAATTGGTGCGTGATAAGTTTTTTTCTAATTTAGCAGAAAATTGCCTCCATGCAACTGAGTTTTTGGGAAATAAAAAATTGGTTCTCTAAAGTCGATTTCACTATTGTGGGTAGCGGAATTGTTGGACTTCACTGTGCTTTAAACTTACGGGAACGTTTTCCTGAAAGTAAAATTTTGGTTTTAGAAAAAGGAATTTTACCCCAAGGGGCAAGTACAAAAAATGCCGGATTTGCTTGTTTTGGAAGTTTATCAGAACTCATTGACGATTTAAAAACCCATTCTGAAGAAGAAATAATTCAGTTGGTTCAAAAACGTTGGAGTGGATTGCAACTGCTTCGAAAAAGACTTGGTGACTCAGTACTTGATTTCAAACCCTACGGTGGTTATGAATTATTTCTACAAGATGACGATGCAACTTACAGTGAATGTTTACAAAAACTTCCGTTTATTAATGAAATTCTGAAGCCACTTTTCAAAGCCGATGTTTTTTCGAAAGAAATAGATCGTTTTGCTTTTGAAAACATTAAAGAATATTCCATTTTCAATCCGTTTGAAGCCCAAATAGATACTGGCAACATGATGCAGGCCTTATTAAAAGAAGCGGTTTCTAAAGATATATTAATTTTAAATCAAGCCAATGTATCTTCATTTACAGATACAACAGATTCTGTTGAAGTGGTTGTAAATGACTCTTCGTTTCGCACCAATAAATTACTTTTTGCAACCAACGGCTTTGCATCACAACTTACAAATAATGAAGTAAAACCCGCTAGAGCGCAAGTTTTAATTACAGAACCAATAACAAATTTAGACATCAAAGGCACCTTTCATTTAGATAAAGGGTATTATTATTTCAGAAATTTTGAAAATCGAATTCTTCTTGGTGGAGGCAGAAACTTAGATTTTGAAGGAGAAACCACCACCGAATTCGCGCATACAGAAAAAATACAAAATAAATTGGAAGACTTGTTAAAAAATATAATTTTACCAAACCAAGAGTTTGAAATTGCGCACCGCTGGAGTGGCATTATGGGAATTGGAGCACACAAAAACCCGATTGTTTCACAATTATCTGAAAATGTATATTGTGGGGTAAGATTAGGCGGAATGGGAGTTGCAATAGGAAGTTTAATAGGAAAAGAATTAGCAGAATTACTATAAATGGCAACAAAAAAGAAATACACAAAATCCACCAATAGAACTTTTTTTCAAAAACTAAAAACCTTCATCTGGAAAGTCATGCTTTGGTTTTTTGGACTTTCAATTCTATTTGTCATCGTTTTTAAATGGGTTCCTGTTCCGTTCACGCCTTTAATGATTACAAGAGTCATTGAAAAAAAAATTGACGGAAAAGAAATGACTTGCAGTCATGATTGGATGGCAATTGAAAATATTTCTCCTAATTTACAAAAAGCAGTTATTGCCAGTGAAGACGGTAATTTTTTAAAGCATAACGGATTTGATTTTAAAGCCATGCAAAAAGCATTTAAAAACAACAATCGCGGAAAAAAACTAAAAGGCGGAAGTACGATCTCACAACAAACAGCCAAAAATGTTTTTTTATGGCAAGGAAGAAGTTACATTAGAAAAGGATTGGAAGCTTATTTTACTTTTTTAATTGAATTAGTATGGGGAAAACAACGCATCATGGAAGTCTATCTCAATTCTATAGAAATGGGAGATGGGGTATATGGAGCAGAAGCAGCTTGTCAATATTGGTATAAAACTAGTGCAAAAAGTCTCACTAAAAATCAAGCGGCAGGCATAGCAGCCATTTTACCCAATCCTAGAAAATTCAAAGCTTCTAACTCTTCCTCTTATATAGAAGGTCGAAAAGTTAAAATTGTTAGAGTTATGAATCATATAGGTAAATTAAAATATAAGTAAATTTTAACAACAGCTAAATTAAATACTACAATTAATGCCCAATATTATATTTCTTCCAATATTCGAAATTCCATCAGGTTTTAATCTTGAAAGATGCGAAATATAAGTTTTATTTAAAAGATTGTTTGCGTTTAAATTTAGTTCAAAAGTCGTTTTGCCAAAAGTTATTTTTCCTCCAAAACCAAAATTTATCAAGGCATAATCATTAGACTTTGTTTCAAACTGACCCGGGTTATTTTGATTTAAAATATATGCTACATTTAAAATTGCAAAAGTATCTTTTAAATATTTGGTCGATTTGAATTCGGTTTTAATGGAATTGGTCCATTTATTAGCTGGAATTAGCGGCAAATTATCTCCTCTTTGCTTCTTGCCTGTTACACTTTCAAAACTAGAAGTAATGTGTAACCAATCTAAAGGATGTGGATGAAAGTGAATTCCAGTTTCTCCTCCATACAAAGTAGCATTGGCTTGTGTATAATCATATGCATTGAATCCGCTAATAATAATTCCATTAGGTGCAATAAAAATATAATTGTTGATGTGATTGTAAAATCCATTAATAAACAATTCAAAATGGGAATTTCGGTATTCTAAATTCAAATCCGTTTGGAAATTTTGCTCATTTTTCAAATTTACATTCCCAATTTCGTAGCGGTTGCTTCCTTCATGTATGCCATTAGATGATAGTTCTGCTAAATTTGGAGCTCTAAATCCTGAAGCTACGTTCAATCGAAAAATTAGATTCTTTTTCAAATTGGTTTTATAACCCAACGACGAATTAAAACTTTGAAACTTCTTTTCAATGGCTTGAAAATAGCCTTCCTCACCAAGAATTCCGTGTTCATTTGAAGTTAAACTTCTATTGTCAAATCGAACTCCGGCTTGAAATACGTTTTTATTCCATTCATAATTAACAGTGCCAAAAACACCAAAATCATTGGTTGTAGCATCTGGAATTAAATATTTCTCACCAGAATTTTCATTGGTTTGATGCATCCCTTGCGTCCCTATAATTGACTCAAACTTTCCTATTTTAGGTAAATAATATTTAACATTATAATTGTAGGTTTTCAATTTCATACGCAAATTAGCAACATCAGTTTCTTCGAATTCGCTTCTGTTGTTAGAAATATATCCCAAATCGACATCAATCTTCGATTTTTTGAAGAAAATAGTATTGTTCAAACTCAAAATAGTAGCAAAAACTGATTGTTTTGGATAGGTTGTTGACTTGGTAGAAGTTTGTATGGCTATACCATTTTTTGGAATTCCCAAGTCCAATTGATTGAAATTATAACGCAGCGTAGAAGTGAATTTAGAATTAGAATATCCTAAAGCGGTTTTAATATCGGTTTCACTATAACGCGAATTGGTTACTCGATTTCCTTCGGGTACTTTATAATCGGCATGGGTGTTGTAACTTCCACGAGTCAAAAATTTCAATTTTTCTGAAGAAGTTTTTACTCCAATAGACGAATTACTCCCGTTAGTATTTGAAAATAATTTTTGACTAAAATTACCCTCAATAGTATTTGTTGCCGCAAATTTTTCGGGATTAAAATACAGCACGCCTCCAATAGCATCAGAACCATAAAGCAATGATGCTGGTCCTTTTATTACTTCAACGCTTTCCATTCCGGCATCGTTCAATCCCAATCCATGCTCCTCTCCAAATTGTTGATTTTCTAATCGAACTCCTTGTGAATATACTAAAACTCGGTTGCCACTTAATCCACGAATTACTGGTTTTCCGATAGAAGTTCCAGTAGAAACCTGTGAAACTCCCGGTATTGTTGCCAAACCTTCTATTAAAGTTGACGTTCCTTTTTGAGAAAGCGATTTCATGGTTTGATGTTCCACCTTCATTACGTTTTGCGATTGCACTTTATTAAAAGCTGTAGAAATTATAACTTCATCCATTTGATGGACAGTTTCGTCTAAAACAATATCCATTTTAATTTCTTTCTGATTAGACAAAAATATCTTGGTTTGCGTTTCAAATCCTAAAGAGGAAAATACCATTTTGAAATTCCCGTTGGGTAAATTAGTGAAGCTGTATTTTCCGTTTTCGTCAGAAATAGTTTCTTTGTGAAGTTCTGGAATACTGATATTTGCTCCAAAAATTGATTTGTTTTGCTTGTCAAAAATAGTTCCAATAACTTTGTTTTGCGCATTGACAACTATAGAAATCCCTAGAATTAGGGTTAATAAAAATGTTTTCATTTGGATAATGATTTATTGATAAAAAATGTCTGAAATAGATTCAGAAAAATAATTTAAACAACAAAACTTGGTGGGGCTCGAAGTGCAAAAAGACTGCCTAGAAACGATCGATTAATTTCTTTAAAATAAAAATAGAAATAGCGCGCTGGAATTTCAACTTTCTTGAAATAAAAAATGAAAATTTCAGATTTTATGGAAGTGCTAAAAGTATATTCACAAATAAAACAATGACCTAAATTGTGATGAGAATGCGTGAATTCGGTTTTATTTTTAGCATATTTGTGATGACACTCTTTGGTTGTAAGTTCTTTTTTTAAATGGTTAAATGAATGAATAGATTGAAGCACTATTGCGCACAATACTATCAAACCAAATAAAAAACTTAGTATAAAATTCTTAATTTTCATTAATGCAAATGTAACTAACAGAAATGAAAAACCACTTGAATTAACAAAAATATCATTTACTAATTCAAATGGTTTTGTATAAAACTGAAGAATTAAACCAATTTATTTGCCGCTAAATATTCGGCAATTTGAATGGTATTGGTTGCGGCTCCTTTTCTTAAATTATCCGAAACAATCCACATATTTATAGAATTGGATTGGCTTTCATCGCGGCGAATTCTTCCCACAAAAACATCATCCTTTCCTTGAGCAAACAAAGGCATTGGATAGGTATAGGTATCATTATTATCTTGAACCACTACTCCATCCGTATGATGAAGAATTTCTCTCACTTCACTCAAATTATAATCATTATAAAACTCAATATTCACAGCTTCACTGTGACCGCCAACTACTGGAATTCGGATTGCGGTTGCGGTAACCGCAATAGAATTATCACTTAATATTTTCTTAGTCTCTTTCACCAATTTCATTTCTTCTTTGGTGTATCCGTTTTCTTCAAAACTATCACATTGAGGTATGGCATTGCGATGAATTGGGTATTTGTATGCCATTTCGCCTTGAACACCTGCGTATTCATTTTCTAGTTGTTGAACGGCTTTTACACCTGTTCCCGTAATCGATTGATAGGTAGAAACAATAATGCGTTTGATAGTATATTTTTTATGCAGCGGATTTAAAACCATCACCATCTGAATCGTAGAACAGTTTGGATTGGCTATAATTTTATCGTCTTTGGTCAATTCAGAAGCATTGATTTCTGGAACGATTAACTTTTTGGTTGGATCCATTCTCCAAGCCGATGAATTATCAATTACGGTGGTGCCTGCTGCAGCAAATTTTGGCGCCCATTCTAAAGACGTTTCACCACCTGCAGAAAATAAAGCAATGTCCGCTTTCATATCGACAGCAGTTTGCATGCCCACCACTTTATATTTGGTTCCTTTAAACTCGATTTCTTTTCCAACTGATTTCTCTGATGCAACGGGAATTAACTCGGTAACTGGAAAATTTCTTTCTGCTAAAACTTGAAGCATCACTTCGCCAACCATACCGGTGGCGCCAACAACTGCAACTCTCATATTATTTATTTTAGATTTTAATAAAATTTTTGAAGCACAAAAGTAAATAGAATTTACTTTGAAAAATGAAAATTTTGAACATTCAACAAGGAATTTTGAATCATGGAGTTTTATGAAATAAAAATCGACACAATTAAGAAGCTATTAAGTAATGATATTAGTTCAGCATATATTAGAATATATAATGCAACGGTTTATTTTTATACTATTCTCTATAAAACACCCTTTTTACTCGTTGCGAGATACTAGTCATAATTTCGTAAGGAATAGTTCCTAGTTGATGTGCCATGAAAGTTACGGTTGGATTTTCGCCAAAAATAATTACTTCACTTCCTTCTTTACAATCAATATCTGAAATGTCTACCATTAGCATATCCATACAAACGCTTCCCACAATTGGTGCTTTTTTGTTTTTTATAAGCACATAACCTACTCCATTTCCCCAATGTCTTGATATTCCATCGGCGTAACCAATAGGGATAGTCGCTATTTTGGTTTGTTTTTCGGCAATAAATCGTCTGCCATACCCTACACTTTCTCCAGCTTCAATGGTTCGAATTTGTGAAATAATCGACTTTAAAGTGCCTACATTTTCTAATGATTTTTGTTCGTCTTCATCGTTTGAAACTCCGTAAAGTCCAATTCCTAAACGAACCATATCATATTGTGCTTGTGGAAAATTAGATATTCCAGATGTATTCAAAATATGTCGAATGGGTTGTATTTGAAGTTTATCCATCAATTTAATAGTTAACTTTTCAAATAATTTAATTTGAGAAAGAGTGAAATCAATAAATTTCGTATCATCGCTAGTTGCCAAGTGCGATAAAATACTTTTTACTTCAACCGTTTTATTTCCTTTAAGTTTATCTATTAATTCGTCAATATTTTCTTCTTCAAACCCCAGTCGGTGCATGCCGGTATCTAACTTAATATGAATTGGGAAATTTATTAATTTCTTTTGTTCGGCAAGTTTTAAGAAAGCGGTTAATCCTTTTATAGAATAAATTTCTGGCTCTAATTGGTGTTGAATTATGGAAGAAAAGCTTGTGTTTTCTGGATTTAAAACCATAATCGGTAAATCGATTCCGGCATTTTTTAACGAAATTCCTTCATCGGCAAAAGCTACGCCCAAATAATCTACTTGATGATGCGAAAGCAATTTAGCTACTTCAAATCCACCATTTCCATATCCAAAAGCTTTTACCATCACCATTAATTTAGTGTCCGGATTTAATTTAGATTTGAATAAATTTAGATTATGACTGATGGCATTCAGGTTGATTTCAAGAACTGTTTCATGGGTTTTTTCTTCCAAAGCAGCAACTATTTCTTCAAAATGGAAATGCCGCGCACCTTTAATAAGAATGGTTTCGTTTTCTAAAGAAATTTTATCAATGGTTTCCAGAAATTTTTCGGTACTTTCAAAAGAAATGCAGTTGGGAAACTTTTTTTGGTAGCCCGAAATGGTCTTTCCAACAACAATCACCCGATTAATTTTATTTGAAACTATCAAATGGGATACTTGCGAATACAAATCATCTGTCACCAACCCACTTTGAAAAATGTCCGAAAGAATTAAGGTTTTCTTTTTGTATTGCTTCTGACTTTCTAGAAAATCCAACGCAATTTTTAGCGACTGAAAATCAGAGCTGTAACTATCGTCAATGAGGGTAGTGTTGTTGATTCCGTTTTTAACTTTCAAACGCATTTCGACAGGATATAATAATGCTATCCGTTGCTGAATGGTGTCCTGATCATAATTAAAATACATCATAACCATTAAACATTGCAAAGCATTTTCAATGGATGCTTGATCGGAAAACGGAATCGTAATTTTGAAACAAAGCTTTTGAAACGTGATTTTGAGTTCCGTCCTATCGGGACTTTCTTTGGCAATAACAAAAACATCGGCTTTTCCATCTTCAGAACTCCAAGTAAAGGTTTTTATTTTTGGATTTAAAAACGCTTCAATCGTTCGGTTTTTATTCATAATTAGAATTTCAACCGAACTAAAAAGCTTTAATTTTTCTTTAATTTTTTCTCCAGCATCGTGAAAACCTTCATCGTGAGCAGAGGCAATATTAGATAAAATACCTATCGTTGGATGAATGATTTTTTGAAGGTTTGCCATTTCATGGGTAGTAGAAATTCCGGCCTCAAAAATGGCAAGATTGTGTTTTTCATTAATTCCCAACACCGAAAGCGGCACACCCACTTGTGAATTGTAACTTTTAGGCGAACGAATTATATTATAATCGGGGCTTAACAAAAAATTCAACCATTCCTTAATGATGGTTTTTCCGTTGCTTCCAGTGATTCCTATAATAGGAAAATCAAAATCATTTCGGTAGGATGCCGCTAGATTCTGCAATGCATGAAGTGTGTTTTCGACCACTAAAAAATTGGCTTTTCCTTGTAAATTGGATGGAATATAACTTACAACAAAATTGACAACTCCTTGCTTTAGTAATTCGGCCACATAGTGATGCCCGTCATTATTTGCGCCAATTATAGCAAAAAATAGGGTGCTTTCACTATTTTGCAACGAACGACTATCAATAGAAATAGCATCAATAATTGCTATATCATTTTTGCCAATAAATTGGGCTTTAATAATTGGAATAATATTTCTTATTGAGAGTGTCAAATTATTATTTTTTATTCTCCATTTAATTGTTCGGGTTCGTTAACCTCCATATTATCTCGCATAGCTCTAAAATAGGCCCCACGACTCAATGGTTCGTATTCTTCAGTTTCGCCCAAAAGAACCAAATTATCACTATCCGATTTTCTATAACTAAAATGGGCTAAATTACCAGTTCGCGTGCAAACGGCATGTACTTTAGTCACATATTCTGCTGTTGCCATAAGCGCAGGCATTGGCCCGAAAGGATTCCCTTTAAAATCCATATCCAATCCAGCAACGATTACTCGAATTCCGGAATTAGCTAAATCATTACAAACTCTAATAATTTCATCATCAAAAAACTGTGCTTCGTCGATACCAACAACATCGCATCCTTGCGCAAGGATTCTAATGTTGGCGGCAGCGGGAACTGGCGTGGAACGGATTTCATTTTTATTGTGAGACACCACCATTTCTTCGTTGTATCGAGTGTCTATAGCAGGTTTAAAAATCTCCACTTTTTGTTTGGCAAATTGCGCTCTACGCAATCTACGGATAAGTTCTTCTGTCTTTCCCGAAAACATGGAACCACAGATTACTTCAATCCAACCAAATTGTTCTTTATGATTTACTGTATTTTCGAGAAACATTTTGTATTTTTAGACCTTAAAAAAGGATTTGTTTTTATTACTTTGTAACGAAACAAATTTATTAAAAATATAAGCGTTATACATTATAATTTAAAAAGTTATGAAAAAAAGATTGGAGGCCGAATTAATCAGCATTGCACACCGAGTTTTAAAGCTAAAAAATAAATCGGAAGTAGATCAATTGTATTTAGAAACAAAAAAATTATATGAAACACTAGCTGTTTTAAAATTTTATAGTGACAATTATGAAAACCTAAAATCAGAAATTTCTAATGCAGATTTGGAAGTAAAACTTACCGCTTCATTTGAACAAAAAACTCCAGAAAAAAAAGGGGTTATTCCTGAAGAAGTTATTCCTTTTACAGAAGAACCTATTATAGAAACAATGCCTGAAACAGTGAAAATTGTGGAAAAGGAATTAGTTTCAGAAATAGCTAATGAAGAAGAGGAAGGACTTCCTGAACCTATATTTGAAGCAATTAATTTTGAACCCATATTTGAACTGGCTACAGAATCTCCAATGGAAGACGAAATAGTAGAAGAAAAACTAAAAAAAGAAGTAGTTGAAAGTCTAAATAAGACTAAAACACAACAAATTTCTTTTGAGGATTTATTGGGGGATAATTACAGCGAACCCGTTTTTGTAAAATCTAATGATGTTGTTGTTCCGCCTTCACTTAAAAATAGTAGTGATGAAAAACTAATTTCATTAAACGACCAACATTCTAAAACCATTAATTTTGGAATGAATGACAGAATTGCTTTTGTAAAACATCTTTTTGCAGATAGTACAGAAGATTTCAACAGAGTTATTTCGCAATTGAGTACTTTAAGCTCTGCTGTAGAAGCTACAAATTTTATAGAAGAAATTATCAAGCCCGATTATAATAATTGGATTGGAAGTGAAGAATATGCAGAACGTTTTTTAGATATTGTAGCGAAAAAATTCAACTAAATGTCAAAGCTTTACATTGTTCCAACGCCTATTGGTAATCTTGAAGACATTACTTTTAGAGCCATTAGGGTGCTCAAAGAAGCCGATTTAATTTTGGCTGAAGACACGCGTACAAGCGGAAAATTATTGAAATATTACGATATTTCAACACACATGCACAGCCACCACATGCACAACGAACACAAAACCGTTGAGAATTTAGTGGCACGATTAAAAAGCGGTGAAACGATTGCATTAATTTCGGATGCGGGTACGCCTGCCATTTCCGATCCAGGATTTTTACTCACGCGTGCGTGTGTTGAAAATAATATTGATGTCGATTGTTTGCCTGGCGCAACCGCTTTTGTGCCTGCTTTGGTAAACAGTGGTTTGCCCAACGATCGCTTTGTTTTTGAAGGGTTCTTACCCGAAAAAAAGGGAAGACAAACACGATATTTAGCCTTAGCCGAAGAAACACGCACCATGATTTTCTATGTTTCCCCGCATAAATTAGTAAAAACCTTAGCCGAATTTGTACAATACTTTAGTGCCGAAAGACCCGTTTCAATTTCAAGAGAATTGTCTAAATTACATGAAGAAACGATTCGTGGAACTGCTGAAGAAGTTTTAAATCACTATGAAGCAAAACCTCCTAAGGGTGAAATTGTTGCTGTTGTTGGCGGGAAAAAATAGCGTTCAGTATTCCCTATTAAAATTGAATTAAAAACCTTTTTTGTCTCGTTTGCTTAACAATAATTGTATGTTTTGTTGTTTACATTTTACAATTTAATACTTTTGTAAAAGAATTACATGCCAAAATCAAATTTCAACAATCAAAAATTTTCAATCCTTATGCGTTGGACATTACAATCGAAGCCAGAAAAAGAGAAAGTTCAAAAACTACAAAATGAACTTCAAGTAGACGAAATAATTGCTACTTTACTAATTCAACGAGGAATTACAACCTACGAACAAGCCAAAACATTTTTTAGACCATCATTAAACGATTTACACAATCCCTATTTGATGAAAGATATGGATAAAGCCGTATACCGTGTAGAAAAAGCTATTGAAAATGGTGAAAACATTCTAGTTTTTGGCGATTATGATGTCGATGGAACCACTGCGGTTTCGTTGGTTTCTTCCTATTTGAAAAGTTATTATCCAAATATTGCGACTTATATCCCCGACCGATATGACGAAGGTTATGGTATTTCTTATAAGGGAATTGACTTTGCCGAAGACAACGGAATTTCATTAATTATTGCACTTGATTGTGGCATAAAATCGATAGATCATGTGGCTTATGCCAATGCTAAAAATATTGATTTTATTATTTGTGACCACCACCGACCAGGAAACGAATTGCCCAATGCAGTTGCGATTTTAGATCCAAAACGAGACGATTGTTCCTATCCATATGACGAACTTTGCGGTTGTGGCGTGGGATTTAAATTGATTCAAGCTTTAGCGGAAAACAGAAGGCAATCTGTTTTAGATTTAATTCCTTATTTAGATTTGGTTGCCACAGCAATTGCAGCCGATATTGTTCCGATGACTGGTGAGAATAGAGTTTTGGCTAAATTTGGTTTGGAAGTGATTAATTCTAATCCAAGACCTGGAATTAAAGCTTTGGTTCAAAATGTAAAAAAGAAAGTGCTTACCATTACTGATGTAGTTTTTATAATTGCACCGCGAATTAATGCTGCTGGAAGAATCAAACATGGTAATGAAGCGGTGGCTTTGTTAACGGAATTTGATTTTGAACAAGCTGAAATCTTTGCTACCGAAATTGAACAACACAATGCCAATCGAAAAGATATAGACAAACAAATTACCATTGAAGCACTTTCACAAATAGAAGCCAACAACGAAAAAGACAATTATACCACTGTTGTGTATCAAGAAAATTGGCACAAAGGCGTTATCGGAATTGTAGCATCACGATTGACTGAAACCTATTATCGGCCAACAATTGTTTTTACAAAAAGCGGTGATAAACTAGCTGCTTCAGCACGATCGGTAAAAGATTTTGACGTTTACAATGCTTTAGAAGCTTGTGCCGAACATCTGGAACAATTTGGAGGCCATATGTACGCGGCCGGAATGACTTTGAAAAAAGAAAATTATGAGCAATTTAAAAATGCCTTCGAAAAAGAAGTTAAAAAAACCATTCTTTCAGATCTATTAATTCCAGAAATTGCAATCGATGCAGAAATTAATTTTACAGAAATTACCCCAAAATTAATTCGATTATTGAGTCAGTTTGAACCATTCGGCCCACAAAATATGACCCCTAATTTTATGACCAAGAATATAAAAGATACGGGCTATCCTAAACCTTTGGGAAAAGAAAAGGAGCATTTAAAATTATTTGTTAAACAAAATGGAAGTGAGGGTTTTGCGGCAATAGGGTTTGGACTCGGGAACAAATTAGAGTCAATAAAAAATCAAGAGCCGTTTGATGCCGTATATTGCATTGACGAAAATGAATTTAATGGTAATGTAACCATTCAATTAAGAATTAAAGATTTAAAAAATTAATACTCCTTTGTTTTTTAATTTTATTCGTAGAGAAATTCAATAACTAATAAAAAAACAGGAGTTGTGTTACACTAAAGTGTAAAAGTGCTAAAAATAAAGGATTGCTATTGCAACATATTTACTATAAAAATGAATAGAACACTAGTAGTAGGAGACATTCACGGCGGTTTACGGGCATTACATCAAATCATGGAGCGTGCTAGCGTAACCGCAAACGATACCTTAATCTTTCTTGGAGATTATGTTGACGGTTGGAGTCAATCGCCCGAAGTGATCGATTATTTAATCGATTTAAATAAAAAGCAGGTTTGTATTTTCATTCGTGGGAATCATGATGAATTGTTGCTTACTTGGTTGTATGAAAGTAAAGACAATGCACAATGGTTCAATCATGGAGGAGAAGCAACAGTGATGGCGTATGCTACTGTTTCTGATGCCAAGAAAAAAGAACATATTGAATTTTTGAAATCATTACTTAATTATTATTTAGACGACCAAAATAGATTATTTATCCATGCTGGATTTACCAATACAAATGGAATTATTCACGAGTATTTTCCAAAATTGTTTTATTGGGATAGAACCTTGTGGGAAACTGCCTTGGCGTTAAATGAAAATTTAGAAAAAAACAATCTTTATTATCCAAAAAGGTTTACTTTATACAAAGAAATATTCATTGGTCATACTCCTGTAACACGAATTGAACAAACCATTCCTATACAAAAAGCTTGTGTTTGGAATGTAGATACTGGCGCCGCTTTTAATGGTCCATTGACAATTATGGATGTCGATTCGAAAGACTATTGGCAAAGTGAAATAGTATCAACTTTATACCCCAACGAAAAAGGGAGAAATTAAAATAGAACCCATTATACTTGTAAGGTAAAAAAATTATAAGAGAACCGGATTTTTTTTTCAAAAGCAACAAATCCATATGGTTGACTTTTTGGAAATTGTATTTTGGGTGTAAAATCTAAACAATCAAGTTTCATTAATTTTGAATCTTCATAATCTAAAATAATATAATAATGAGTGTTGTTACTGAAAAACGATTAAAAGACCGAAGCGGTTCTGTGTGCGAAATTAGTGGAAGTGATGAAAATTTAGTAGTTTATTTGGTGAGCCCTAAAACAGAGAATATTCCAGAAAACTGCATTCTAATTACCAAAAATTTAAGAGACCAAATAGAAAATCCAGAAACAACCAATGTAAATGATTGGCGTGGTTTAAGCGATAGCATGTGGAACGAAAATCTTCCTGTTCAAATTGTATCTTGGCGATTGCACGCTCGTTTAAAAAACAGGGACATGCTTGAAATGATGTATCTTGATGAAGAAGCATTAAAATGGGCAAAAGCAACAGGAGAAGGCGATGATGATGAAGGGAAAATCGTGCATAAAGATTCTAACGGAAACATACTTTTAGATGGCGATTCGGTAGTTTTAATAAAAGATTTGGATGTAAAAGGAGCTACTTTCACTGCAAAACGGGGAGCCGCTGTTCACAACATCAAATTGGTTTGGGACGATTCTAATTTAATTGAAGGAAGAGTGGAAAACCAAAATATTTATATTCTAACACAATACGTTAAGAAAACTAAATAGTTTTTTTGAAATCTCACGAATATTCAAAATAAATTTTATTTCAAAATTTTTAAAACAACTCCTGCTTTTTCATTACAGGTATTGTTTTGGTCGTTTTTTATTGTTTCAAACTGTTGTTGAGCAACTTTGTTTTCGTTTAAATTCTTTAGCGTGAAACCTAATCTAAATTCTGCATCATAATAAAAAACACTTTCTTTGTTTTGATTGATTTTCAAAAATTCGGTTCTGGCAGTTTTGTAGTTTTTTAATTCATAACTGATTACTCCGTAGAAATAAATTTCAGTATCGTTTTGTGGTTTTTGGATTAGTAATTGTTTTGAAATCGCAAATGCCTCTTTCATTTCTTAGCTCGATAGGGTTCCAATAAATCATCTAAATTGGTTTTTTCAGTTCCCATATATTGGAGGCAACCCCTTCATCTTTGATATTAAATTGCTCAATATCTTGTTTTTTGTTTAACGACTGATTGATGAAATATCTTAAAACAAAAGCAATTGGAAGTAAAACTGTTGCAAAACTTTAATTAATTACTTAAAGGACATTTTAGCAAAGGTTTGATTTAACCACAATCTTCACAAAGTTTTTTTCACTATTAACACATAGCTTGTTGAACTTCGTGCATTCTAAGCGTATTCGATGCTATCTATTTTTGAAAAACTCCAGCAACACTTTCATTAATTGCTTTTTGTTTTCAAGATGACTCATATGTCCGTCTGCTAATGTAGTGAATTTTATTTTCGTTCCTTCTATTTGCTTGAGGTTGTCTTCATAAATCAGAACATCGTCTTTTTTACCTAAAATCAATTGTATGGGATAGGAGGCAAAATGCAAAATAACCTCCCTAGATTTTCTAATTTTCATGCCTTCTAATGCAGCAACAACTCCTTGCAAGGGTGTTTTTAGTGCCTCCAATTTTACGTGTTCGATTTGTTCAGCCAATCGTTCGCGATTGTCTTCACTAAACAAATTGGCAATACTCATTCGCACAAAAGCCGAATAATTTTGTTTTACTGCAGCTATGGCTCTATCGCGATTTATTTTGCGTACGTCGCTATCAGCTCGAGAAGTCGAGTTTAACAGTACCAACCCCTTCATAGCATCGGGATACATTTCGGCGTAAGCCAACGCTACATAACCACCCATTGAATGCCCAACTAAAACCGCTTTTCTAATTTTTAATTCGCGTAACACGTGCTGCACCATATCGGCTTGGTCTTCCATTGAATGGATGTAACCTAAACACTCTGATTTTCCATGACCCAATAGGTCAATAGTGACTACACGATTTTTAATTGAAAACTCAGGCACATAGGAATTCCACATGGTTTGATTTTCTAAAAAGCCATGGAGTAAAACTACAGTCGTGCCTTTTCCTTGATCTGTGTATGCAATTTTGGTATTTTTATATATTGTAGTTTTCATTCGTGTAAAACTATAAATTTAATTTTTTTTAATACAAAAGTCATAAAAGAAAAAATGGTTTTGTCATTTCTACGACGGAAAAATCACTCAAAATTAGAAACGAGATTGATTCTCAAGGAATGAAAACTTTGACCAAAAAAAAACAGCTCACCCAAGTAAACTGTCTTTTCTCTTTCTTCTTGTATCGATTTTCTATATTAAGAATTCATAATAGATTCAATTTCATCCACTTCAATCGGAATATTGCGCATCAAATTGAACGCTTCTCCTTTTTCTTGAATCACCATATCGTCTTCAATACGAATCCCGAAGCCTTCTGCCGGAATGTAAATTCCTGGTTCAACCGTGAACACCATATTGGCTTGCATTGATTCGTGTAATAATCCGTAATCATGCGTGTCTAATCCCATATGGTGAGAAGTTCCGTGCATGAAATATTTTTTATAGGCTGGCCAATCGGGTTTTTCGTTTTGAACATCAGTTTTGTCAATCAGTCCCAAACCTAATAATTCGGAGGTCATTATTTTACCAACTTCTACATGATATTGTTTCCATAAAGTTCCTGGAATAAGCATTTTGGCAGCTTCATTTTTTACACGTAATACAGCATTGTAAACCTCTTTTTGTCTGTCAGAAAAACGCCCCGAAACGGGAACCATTCTAGTCATATCGCTAGAATAATTGGCATATTCAGCACCCACATCCAGCAAAATCAAATCACCGGCTTTACATTGTTGGTTGTTTTCAATATAATGTAAAACGTTTGCATTATTTCCTGAGGCAATTATTGGAGTGTATGCAAAACCTTTGGAACGATTTCTTAAAAATTCGTGCGCAAATTCGGCTTCAATTTCATATTCCATTATATTTGGTTTTACAAAATTCAAAATTCTGCGATATCCTTTTTCGGTAATATTACAGGCTTCTTGAATCAAGTCTAATTCTTCACTTTCTTTTACAGAACGAATGCGTTGCAAAATAGGATTTGATTTTTCTACTTTATGCGCTGGATAGTTCTCTTTCCACCATTTGATAAAACGGGCTTCCCGAGTTTCAGTTTCAATTACTGCTCGATAATGTTCGTTGGTGTTAATATAAATCGTATCACAATACGTCATTATTTCCTTCAAAGTTTTATGAAAATCTTGCAACCAAATTACGGTTTTCACTCCCGAAACTTCAAAAGCTCTCTCTTTAGTTAATTTTTCACCTTCCCAAATTGCAATGTGCTCGTTAGTTTCTTTTAAAAATAGAATTTCCTTTAGGTTGTCATAAGGCGCATCCGGAAAAAGTAACAATATACTTTCTTCTTGGTCCACTCCCGATAAATAAAATATGTCACGGTGCTGTGCAAAAGGCAAAGTAGAATCAGCAGAAACTGGATAAATATCATTCGAATTGAAAACAGCAACACTGTTAGGTTTCATTTCTGCCGAAAATTTAGCTCTGTTTTTAACAAACAGGTTACTGTCTATTTGATGGTATTTCATATAATTATTTTTCTAGTTTCAAAAATAGTGAGAAATCAACACATTAAAAAGAAAATAGTAATAAAACGATTTCTTAATAGTTATGTGGTTAAAAGTTCTAGCAAAATTAGTTGTTTTTTGTATTATTTGTCTAAACAAAAGTTTTACCAATTTTTTTTTTAATCCTTACCATTCTTTTTCAAATATAATTATTAAAAAAGAGAAGCAGAAGGGAAACTTTCATTATCTATTAATAAACTTTTGAATGGATTGTTGGTAGCATTATCGTTAAATACGACCCAACTCTAGGAGGAACATTTGTCGACAAGGGAGTGAGTGGATTATTTCTTTCCTTTACTGAGTAATTTCTTTTAATTAAAACAGTCTATTTTCTTTTTTTAATGTATTGAAAATCAACAAGTGTTAAACTCACTTTAAATTAATTATAAATTATAGTGAAAAGGTTGTAGTATATTTGAAATTGCTGTATTTTTGTTTTATTTTTAAAATATATTAATATAACTATGACAAAATCTACTTTTTTGAGTTCGTCTATTGCCAGAAAAGTTGCAATGGCTCTTTCTGGACTATTTTTAATTACTTTTTTAACACTACATTTTTCTATAAATTTAACCTCAGTATTTAGCGAAAATGTATTTAATGAATGTTCTCATTTTATGGGATACAATCCATTGATTCAGTTTATCATGCAACCAGTTTTAGTAGCAGGAGTTATTTTTCACTTTGTAATGGGAATGGTTTTAGAACTACAAAATAGAAAAGCACGACCCGTTGCTTACGCTAAATATAATGGCGCAGCTAATGCTTCTTGGGCATCCAGAAATATGATTATTTCTGGATTAGTCGTTTTAGCATTTATTGGCTTACACTTTTATGATTTTTGGATTCAAGAAATCACTTATAAATATGTTCAATCCAATACTCCAGATCCAGCAAGATATTACTCAGAATTAATAGAAAAATTTGAAAGTCCAATTCGTACAGGTTTATATTGTTTAGCATTTTTATTGCTTTCATTACATTTGTGGCACGGATTCAGTTCTGCTTTTCAATCGGTAGGGTTTAATAATAAATATTCTAAAAGTGTTCAAAAACTAGGATATGCTTTTGCAATTGTAGTTCCTTTCGGATTTATTTTTATTGCTTTATTCCATCATTTTTTTAATAATTAATAGTTTCAGATAATGAAGTTAGATTCTAAAATACCAGAAGGACACATTTCTCAGAAATGGACCGATTATAAAGATCATTTAAAATTAGTTGCGCCAAACAACAGACCAAAAATTGATATTATTGTTGTTGGAACGGGTTTAGCCGGAGCTTCGGCTGCTGCTTCACTTGGTGAAATGGGTTATAATGTAAAAGCTTTTTGCTTTCAAGATTCTCCGCGTCGCGCCCATTCTATTGCAGCTCAAGGAGGAATAAATGCGGCCAAAAATTATCAAAATGACGGAGATAGTACATTTAGATTATTCTATGACACTATCAAAGGTGGCGATTATAGAGCGCGTGAAGCAAACGTACATCGCTTAGCAGAAGTTTCTGGTAATATAATTGACCAATGTGTGGCTCAAGGTGTTCCTTTTGCTCGTGATTATGGCGGATTATTAGATAACCGTTCGTTTGGAGGAACGCAAGTTCAAAGAACGTTTTATGCTGCTGGACAAACAGGTCAACAGTTATTATTAGGAGCTTACTCTGCTTTGTCAAGACAAATCGGCTTAGGACGAGTTGAAATGTTTAACCGCCACGAAATGTTAGATTTAGTAAAGGTTGATGGAAAAGCTCGTGGAATTATTGCACGTAATTTAGTAACAGGAGAATTAGAAAGACATTCAGCTCATGCAGTTGTAATTGCTTCTGGAGGTTATGGAAATGTTTATTTCCTGTCTACAAACGCTATGGGAAGTAATGTTACTGCGAGTTGGAAAATACACAAACAAGGGGCTTTATTTGCTAATCCTTGTTTCGTTCAAATTCACCCAACTTGCATTCCAGTTCACGGAACCAATCAAGCAAAATTGACATTGATGTCGGAATCTTTGCGTAATTCAGGGCGTATTTGGGTTCCAAAGAAAAAAGAAGATGCAGAAGCTATTCGAGCTGGAAAATTAAAACCGCTCCAAATATCTGAAGAAGATAGAGATTATTATTTAGAACGCAAATATCCGTCATATGGAAATTTGGCGCCAAGAGATATTTCATCTAGAGCAGCAAAAGAAGTTTGTGATGAAGGAAGAGGAATTGAGGCAAATGATACAAATGAAGGGGTTTATTTAGATTTCTCAACTGAAATTCAAAATAAAGGCAAACAAGCTGCTTTTGCAAAAGGAAACCACCATCCAACCCCAGAAGAAATTACGGCTTATGGTAAACAATGGTTGAAAGAAAAATATGGTAACTTGTTTACCATGTACCAAAAAATTACAGATGAAAATCCATATGAAACTCCAATGAAAATTTACCCGGCCGTACACTATACAATGGGTGGTGTTTGGGTTGATTACAATTTACAATCTACAATTCCTGGTTGTTTCGTTGCGGGAGAAGCAAATTTTTCTGACCATGGAGCCAACAGACTTGGAGCTTCGGCATTAATGCAAGGTTTAGCGGATGGTTATTTTGTTTTGCCTTATACCGTTTCAAACTATTTAGCAGATGAAATTAGAACAGGAAAAATATCAACCGATACTTCAGAATTTGCTGATGCTGAAAATAGAGTTAAAGAAACTATCAATAAATTCTTAAATAATAAAGGTTCTAAATCGGTGGATCATTTCCATAAAAGATTAGGATTAATTATGTGGAATAAAGTAGGAATGGGTAGAAATGAAGCTGGTTTAAAAGAAGCAGTTACCGAAATTGGAGCTTTGAAAGAAGAATTCTTTAGAGACGTAAACGTTCCAGGTAGTGCTGATGAATTCAATCCGCAGCTAGAAAAAGCACTTCGAGTAGCTGATTTTATCGATTTAGGACAATTAATGGCCATGGATGCATTACAAAGAAATGAATCTTGCGGGGGTCATTTCCGTGAAGAGTATCAAGATTCTGAAGGCGAAACACTTCGTGATGATGAAAACTTTTCATTTGTTGGTGCTTGGGAATATAAAGGTGATGACATCACTAAAGAAGAACTAAATAAAGAAGAATTGAAATATGAGTTTATCAAAATTGCAGCTAGAAATTACAAATAATATACAATTATGTCTTCAGCAAAAAATATAAATATTACCCTAAAAATTTGGCGTCAAAAGAACTCTAAAGCCAAAGGAAATTTAGAAACATATACATTAAATGAAGTTTCTACAGCAAGTTCGTTTTTGGAAATGTTAGACCAATTAAACGAACAATTAATTAATGATAATGTTGAACCAATTGCATTTGACCATGATTGTCGTGAGGGAATTTGCGGAATGTGTTCGCTTTACATTAATGGCCGTGCTCATGGACCAGATACTGGAATCACAACCTGTCAATTACATATGAGAATGTTCAACGATGGAGATACTATTTTTGTAGAACCATGGAGAAGTAGAGCATTCCCAGTAATTAAAGATTTAGTGGTTGACAGAAGTGCGTTCGACAGAATACAACAAGCAGGTGGATTCGTTTCTGTTAATACCTCAGGAAACACGATTGATGCTAATACAATTCCTATTCCTAAAGACGATGCTGACAAAGCTTTCATGGCTGCAGCATGCATTGGTTGCGGAGCTTGTGTTGCTACCTGTAAAAATGGTTCAGCAATGTTGTTTGTAGGCGCTAAAGTATCGCAATATGCTTTATTGCCACAAGGAAAAATAGAAGCTACTAATCGTGTGTTAAATATGGTACGTCAAATGGATGAAGAAGGTTTCGGTAACTGTACCAATACAGGTGCTTGTGAAATTGAGTGTCCAAAAGGAATTTCATTAGAAAATATTGCTAGGATGAATAGAGAATATCTTTCTGCTAGTCTTAAATAATTTTTAATTAAATTATGTAAAAACGCATTCATTGATTTGGATGCGTTTTTTTTATCTTTGATTTTGTAAATCTATTTTAAATGAAAAAAATATTTTCTTTTTTTTGTGTTTTCTCTTCGTTTGTATTTTTAGGGCAGAATAACCAATATGTAAATCCAATGATTGGAACAGGTGGTCACGGGCATACCTATCCTGGTGCAACACTCCCATTTGGAATGGTACAATTGTCTCCCGATACTAGAATTGATGGCAGTTGGGACGGTTGTTCTGGCTATCATTATTCCGATACTATAATTTACGGTTTCTCACACACGCATTTAAACGGAACAGGTTGTTCCGATTTTGGTGATATAATGATTATGCCTTTCATGGGGAAAGCATCATTGGATTATAAAGTCTATTCTTCTAAATTTTATCATCAAAATGAAAAAGCAACTGCCGGATTTTATTCTGTGAAATTAGACAACCATAATATCGATGTACGGTTAACGGCATCAACTCGAGTTGGTTTGCACGAATATACTTATAATACTGCTGGTCAAGCCAATATTGTTCTCGATTTAAACCACCGCGATTTATTGTTAGGTGGCGAAGTTCATGTAATCAATAGCACAACAATTGAAGTAAGAAGAGAGAGCGAAGCTTGGGCAAAAAACCAAATTGTATTTGCTCGTATAGAGTTTAGCGCACCTATGAAAGTTACCGATTTTCTAAGCAACGGCGATTACATGCATTCACCCGAAAACGAATATATCGGCGGAACGCAAACAGCAATTTGCTTTTCAAAAAAAGTCAAAAAAGGCGAAAAAATCCTAGTGAAAGTATCGCTTTCGCCAACAAGTTATGAAGGAGCAAAACTCAATAGTTCTGAAATAAAAGGGTGGGATTTTAATAAAGTCAAACAAGATGCCGAGGAATTATGGGACAAGGAATTATCGAAAATTGAAATAACTTCAGAAAATAAAGATAAAAAAACCATCTTCTATACTGCACTCTACCACACCATGGTACAGCCAAATATCGCTCAAGATATAGATGGAAAGTACCGCGGTCGGGACAACCAAATTCACAAAGCGGAAGGATTTAATTATTATTCGGTTTTCTCTCTTTGGGATACGTTTCGTGCCGCACATCCTTTGTATACTTTAATAGAGAAGAAACGAACAGCCGATTTTATCAATACCTTTTTGAAACAATATGAGCAAGGAGGTAGATTGCCTGTTTGGGAATTGGCTTCCAATGAAACCGATTGTATGATTGGTTATCATTCGGTTTCGGTTATGGCAGATGCTATGGCTAAAGGAATTAAAGGTTTTGATTACGAAAAAGCATTTGAAGCAGCCAAACATAGTGCGATGTTAGATCATTTGGGATTGGATGCGTATAAAAAGCAAGGATTTATTTCGATGGATGACGAACACGAAAGTGTTTCCAAAACATTAGAATATGCCTACGACGATTGGTGCATTGCCCAAATGGCATTGGTTTTATTAAAAAAAGAAGACTACAATTATTTCATGATGCGTTCTCAAAGTTGGAAAAACGTCTTCGATTGGAATACCGGTTTCATGCGACCAAAGAAAAACGGTGGTTGGAACAAGCCATTTGATCCAAAGGAAATCAATAATAATTTTACCGAAGGCAATTCATGGCAATATTCGTTTTTTGTGCCGCAAGATATTCCTGGGATGATAGCAGCCTACGGTGGAAAAGATAAATTTGAAGCAAAACTCGATGAAATGTTTAACAGCGAAAGCAAAACTACGGGACGCGAGCAAGCCGATGTTACCGGATTAATCGGTCAATATGCGCACGGAAACGAGCCGAGTCATCACATGGCCTATTTGTATAATTATGTTGACAAACCAGAAAAAACGACTGAAAAAGTGCATTATATTTTAAATAATTTTTACAAAAATGCCCCTGACGGATTAATTGGAAATGAAGACTGCGGACAAATGAGTGCTTGGTATGTGCTGAGTTCGATGGGGATTTATGCTATTACGCCTGGAATACCTGAATGGAGCGTAACGCAATCTAGTTTTGAATCTATAAAAGTTAATTTTGAAAACAAAACAACCAAAGAAATTTCAAAAAAAATGCCGGTTAGAGTCATGGAGAATTTTGGAATAAATAGCAATTACAAAGATATTGCTGTTGGTTATTCTTATAATGATATTATCCCTGTTCCATTAATTCAAGCAAAAGACAAGGCATTTAAAGATAAAATCAAGGTTGAGATTATTTCGCAAAATTCAAATGATACCATCTATTTTCGTGTAAGTGATAAAGAAGATTATTTGGCTAAAAAGGTTTTTGTTCGATATTCTGTACCCATCGAAATTCAAGAAACTTCAATAGTTTACACTTATATTAAAAATGATGCTGGTCAAAGTGCAACAGTTTCAGCCCAATTCTACAAAAAACCAAACAATTACACTATCGAGATAAAATCGAAATACAATCCGCAATATACCGCTGGTGGCGATGAAGGAATTATTGACGGAATTAACGGAACTGAAAACTGGCGAAAAGGCGAGTGGCAAGGTTACCAAAGTCAGGATTTTGAGGCCATAATTAATTTGCAAAACGAAAAAATCGTTTCAAATTTCAGCGCTACTTTTCTACAAGATTCTGGTTCTTGGATTATTATGCCAAAAAAAGTTGACTATTTTGTATCGAACGATAATGTCAATTTTACTTTGGCTGGAAGTGTAACTAATTATATTAGTCCAAAATACGAAGTGAATAAAATACAAAATTTCGAATTTAAATCGCCTCAAGAACTTAAAGCAAAATATATCAAGGTTAAAGCTTATAATTTTGGGAAACTTCCCGACTGGCATCAAGGCGCAGGCGGCGATGCTTTTATTTTCATCGATGAAATAACAATAAATTAATTATAAGTGAATCTTTGTGAAACAACCTAAATATTATTTAATTCTCTTTAAAAAATAACTCTTAGTATCTTTGTGTAATTCTGTGAAATAACCCAATTATAAAGGAATATAGTAATGTTAGAAACCAGAAAAAAATTAAAATTCTTAAACGATACAGAAAAATTCCAAATTATCTAAACTTACTATTTCGTAGCTACTACATTTTACTTTGTATTTAAATCAAACGGTTGTTCCACATCCCAATTGGCACGAACATCAATTTCTTTTGGAAAGTATATGACTTCCTCGCTCTGGCGTTGTTCTAAGAAATTCCCCGGGGTCCATAATTTATCTTTATTATCGTCGTAAATTATACGAATGGAGTATTTATTTGGCTCAAGTAAATCAAAGTTTACAACATTGCTTTTTTCAGTATATTCGCTCGCTACAACTTCTCCTTTACCACTTGTTAGCTGAATAATTATTGGAAAACGTTTTACATTTTCTAAAATAACATTAAGATTTCCATAATTGGATGTGTTGTTGGTGGAGAATGAATATTTTAAGCTATCATTCTTTTTATCATTAAAATCTATCAATCCCCCCGGATAAATTTTTAATATATATTTTTCTAAAGGTTCTTTTTTGAAATTGAATTTTAATTTTTGATGAAATTCATCATATTCCGTTGTGAACGGAACATCAGCAGAATCTTTGTTGATTAATTTCATCTTGGTCTTATCAATTTTAGTTATTGGAACATTAGAATTTACTGTAAAAGTTTCTCTAAAATTCAAATCTCCCGATTTTTCTGCAGAGTAACTAATAGAGTCTTTTTTCTGCTCTTTAACTTTCAATGAAAATGTTTTTTTAAACTTGTTTTTTGCCACATCAATACTTAACGAGTCGCCTTTATTTCCTCTAATCCATATTTGTAAGGAGTCTTTTTTAGAAAATTTACTTAAATTAAATGGAAGAGACTCTCCATTTTTCCTGATGCTAATTTTTACGTCTTTTGCATTGCCTTGATAGCCCATGGTAAATTTGCTTGCAGAAGCTTGCGAGACATTTAGAGCTTTAAAGGGCAATTCTTCTTTAAATAATTCTAATTGATAAACAGTATCATTCGGAATTTTAACAAAGTCTTTTAGAAAACCAATTTTATCTGTTTTTGGATCAAACTTATTGTTTCCATTTGCGTCTTTTATTGCCACCAGTTTATATTTTCCTTGCTTCAGATTTTCAAATTTTGCTAATTTTAAACTGTCTAAAGTATTAGTAACATATCGCGGAACTTCTTTATAAATAATAGAATCATTGTATTTATCATTTACTTCATAAAGCATTAAGGATACATAATCGGTAACTTTTTTCTCAAAAGCATCTTTTACTTTTATTCCTAATGTCAACGAATCAATATAATTTCCAGTTGAAAACACATATTTGAATTGTTGGTAAGGATTTCCTTCATTATTGTCTTGAATACTTTTGCCAAAATTGAAACTGTAGGTTGTATTTTGCAATAATGTATCTTTAATTTTTATTCTTATAAATTTACTCGCCACGCTTGGTAAAATTTCAGGTTGGCGTTTCATTGGTGGCGAAATAATGAGTTGTTTATTCAAATCTTTCAACTTAATGTATTCGTTAAAATCGATTCGGATTTCTTTGCCGTTAAAGTTTTTTGAGAAGTTTTTAGGCAAACTACTAATTGTTTTTGGAGCAATAGTATCTTTGGCACCACCAGAAATAGTTCCCTTTTTTGCGCAGCTAATCGCCGTAAAAACTAGAAAAAGTAAAATATATTTAGAATAAAATTTTTGCATCAAATTAATATTTTTATAGGCAAAATAACAATTATATTTAGTGTAAACGAAATGTTTTTATTTATAATTAACTAAAAAAAATTATTGTGTTATCGCCATACAGACAATACTAACTTTTGCGCCAGGAATTTTTAACAATTCTCTACTACACGCTTCCAATGTGGATCCGGTTGTAATTACATCATCGATCAATAAAAAATGCTTGTTGTAATGCTTTTCATCAAATTGAACTCCAAATATACTTTCTACAATTTCACTTCTGCCTAAAAATGATTTTTTAGTTTGGGTTTTAGAGTAAATATTCCGTAACAAGATTGCATCATTATATTTGATGTTTAAATTTTTAGATAATGCTTGTCCAAAATGGGTAACTTGATTATAGCCTCGTTCTTTTAAACGTTTTTTATGTAAAGGAACCGGAATGATATAATCTACATTCGTAATTTCTTTAGTAGATTTCAATTCTGCAGCATACCAATTTCCAATAGCTTCTCCAACTTCTTGATGCCCTTTGTATTTCAACTTGTGAATCATTTCTTGAACGATGCCTTTTTTATTAAAATAAAACAATGCTGAAGCATATTCGAGATCAATTCGACCATAAAATTTATTAAATGCTTCGTTATTTTTAGTTTTGTGATGATTTGTAAGCGGAATTTCATGTCGGCAACGGGTGCAAATTACCTTTTCATCGGATAATAAAAAAGAATTACAACCTGCGCAGACTTTAGGAAAAAAAAGATTCATTAGACTTTCAAGCATTGATAAAAAAATTTATTTCCATAAAAATATAAAATTCAATCATTCAATCGTTATTTATGTGGAATTTTAAATTCACTTTTATATTTTTGCACTATTATGGCAAAACAAGAAGATATTTTTAAAAATGTAGTTTCGCACGCAAAAGAATACGGATTTATTTTTCCGTCAAGCGAAATTTACGATGGTTTAAGTGCGGTTTACGACTATGCACAAAATGGAGTTGAACTAAAGAAAAACATCCGCGAATATTGGTGGCGCGCCATGGTTCAAATGCACGATAACATTGTTGGACTTGATGCTGCAATCTTGATGCACCCAACAACCTGGAAAGCTTCAGGTCATGTAGATGCGTTTAACGACCCATTAATTGACAACAAAGATTCCAAAAAAAGATATAGAGCCGACGTTTTAATAGAGGATTATGCCGAAAAATTAAACCTAAAAGCCAAAAAAGAAATTGAAAAAGCACACGAACGTTTTGGAGCTTCATTTGACGAAGAACAATACAAAACGACTAATCCACGTGTGATGGAATACCTTGCTAAAGAAAGAGAAATTCTTGAACGCATGGGACGTTCTTTAGGTAATGGAGATTTAGAAGACGTAAAAGCAATAATTGAAGAATTAGAAATTGCCGATCCAGAAACAGGGTCCAGAAATTGGACTGAAGTACGTCAATTTAACTTAATGTTCGGAACAAAATTAGGCGCTTCTGCTGATACTGCTATGGATTTATACCTTCGACCAGAAACGGCGCAAGGAATTTTTGTTAACTTCCTTAACGTACAAAAAACCGGTAGAATGAAGATTCCTTTTGGAATTGCTCAAACTGGTAAAGCTTTTAGAAACGAAATAGTGGCTCGTCAATTCATTTTTCGCATGCGCGAATTTGAACAAATGGAAATGCAATTCTTTGTGAAACCTGGCGAAGAAATGAAGTGGTACGAATATTGGAAAGTAGCCAGACTGAAATGGCACTTATCTCTTGGTTTAGGTGCAGCAAATTACCGTTTTCACGACCACGATAAATTAGCGCATTATGCCAATGCCGCTGCCGATATCGAATTCAATTTCCCCTTCGGATTTAAAGAATTGGAAGGAATTCACTCCAGAACGGATTTCGATTTGAAAGCACACGAACAATTTTCAGGTAAGAAATTACAATATTTTGATACCGAAACCAATTCAAATTATGTTCCATATGTTGTAGAAACATCTGTTGGCTTAGACAGAATGTTCTTATCGGTTTTTGCAACGTCTTTACAAGAAGAAACACTAGAAGATGGTTCAACAAGAACAGTTTTGCGTTTACCTTCCGTTTTAGCACCTACAAAAGCAGCTGTTTTGCCATTAATAAAAAAAGACGGACTTCCAGAAGTAGCTCAAAGTATCATTGATGATTTGAAATGGGATTTCAATGTAGCTTACGATGAAAAAGACGCCGTAGGAAGACGTTACAGACGCCAAGATGCATTAGGAACTCCATTTTGCATCACGGTAGATCATCAAACATTAGAAGACCAAACTGTGACCATTCGACATAGAGATTCGATGAAACAAGATCGTGTTAAAATATCCGAATTAAAAACCATTATAGAACATGAAGTTTCTATAAAAAATTGGTTACATAAGATGGTTTAACTACTATAAATGACTAGTCCTGAACAATCAATCCAGAATATTCAAGACTAGTAACTATTTTGTTTTCTTTTCTCTAGAATTCTATAAATCAAATTTAATTCCTTGTGCCAGAGGTAATTGATCTGAATAATTAACCGTATTGGTTTGTCTTCTCATATATACTTTCCATGAATCAGAACCGGATTCTCTTCCGCCACCAGTTTCTTTTTCACCACCAAAAGCACCGCCAATTTCGGCACCCGAAGTTCCAATATTTACGTTGGCAATGCCACAATCTGAACCTGCAAACGATAAGAATTTTTCAGCTTCTTTCATTTCATTAGTCATAATAGCAGACGATAAACCTTGAGCAACACCATTTTGTAATACAATAGCATTTTCAACTTCGCCACTGTATTTCATCAAGTATAAAATTGGGGCAAATGTTTCGTGTTGTACAATTTCAAAACTGTTTTCAGCTTCTATTATTGCTGGTTTTACATAGCAACCCGATTCGTATCCTTGACCTGAAAGAACTCCCCCTTCAACCAATACTATACCGCCTTCAGCTTTTGCTTTTTCAATAGCAGCCAAATACGTGTTTACAGCATCAATATCAATTAAGGGTCCGATATGATTTTTTTGATCCAATGGATTTCCTATAGTGAGTTGACCATAAGCGCCAACTATTGCGTCTCGTACTTTATCATAAACCGATTCGTGAATGATTAATCTTCTGGTAGAAGTACAACGTTGTCCTGCCGTTCCTACAGCACCAAAAACAGCCCCTGGAACCACCACTTTTAAATCGGCTGTTGGTGTAATGATGATGGCATTGTTACCGCCCAATTCTAATAAAGATTTTCCAAAACGTTCTGCAACCGTTGCGCCAACAATTCTTCCCATTCGTGAAGAACCTGTAGCAGAAATCAAAGGAATTCTAACGTCGGTAGTCATCATTTCGCCTACTTTATAATCACCGTTAATAATACAAGAAATTCCTTCTGGTAGATTATTGGCTTTTAAAACTTCAGCAATAATATTTTGACAGGCAATCGAACACAAAGGCGCTTTTTCAGAAGCTTTCCAAACACAAACATCACCACAAATCCATGCTAAAGCCGTGTTCCAAGACCACACCGCAACCGGAAAGTTAAACGCAGAGATAATACCCACCACACCAATTGGGTGCCATTGTTCTCTCATCACATGGCCTGGACGCTCTGACGGAATAGTTTGTCCGTTTAATTGTCGAGATAAACCAACAGCAAAGTCACAGATATCAATCATTTCTTGAACTTCTCCATATCCTTCTTGGAGGGATTTTCCCATTTCATAAGAAACTAATTTTCCTAAAGGTTCTTTTAATTCTCTTAATTTGTTTCCAAATTGACGCACAATTTCTCCGCGTTGTGGCGCGGGTATTGCTCTAAATTTAAGAAAAGCAGCCGTTGCGGTTTGCATTACTTTTTGATAATCTGCAGCCGTTGTAGTTTTTACTTTTCCTATTAATTGGCCATCAACTGGCGAATAACTTTCTATAATTTCTCCGTTTGAAAAATGATTGTTTCCTGTTGAAGTTCCTTCATTAATGGCTTTTACACCAAGGATTTCAAGTGCTTCGGTCATTCCGAATTGTTGAGCAATTGTTGACATTGTATTATAAGTTTGTTTGTTTGTTATTTTAGCAAAAGTAAGGGATTATTTTGAATAGTTAGTTCTGAAATAGTTTCGAAAAGCAGCTGCTTACTTTTTTATTTATCCACAAATTTCTCATTGGTTTCCATCACAGTTCCGCATTTTTCACAAGTTCTTTTTTCTTCTGAATTGTAATACTCCTTAAAGTGAGTTAAGAAATCATTTTCAATATCATGTAACTCGAAGTAAGCTTCGTACAGTTTGTGGTTGCAAGTGTCGCAAAACCAAAGTAAACCATCCGTAAATCCTTTTCCGACACGTTTTCGTTCAATTACTAACCCAATTGAGTTTTCAGTTCTACTAGGCGAATGCGGCACTTTGGCTGGAAGTAGAAACATATCACCTGGATAAAGATGCATTTCTTTTTTGATGCCTTCTTCTTGAATAAAAACAGTAATGGTTCCTTCTAATTGATAGAATAATTCTTCCGTTTCATTATAGTGATAGTCTTTTCTTGAATTTGGTCCGGCCACAACCATTACTATATAGTCGCCAGAATCCACATAAATGTTTTTATTTCCAACGGGGGGTACTAATAAATGGTGGTTCTCCTCTATCCACTGATTTAAATTGAATGGTTTTTGAACAGACATATCAAATTATTTTTTACGAAAGTAGTAAAAATAAAAAAAGCTAGTATTAAACTAACTTTTTCTTATATTTATTTGATTTCCTTAATGAGATAAATATAAGCAGGGAAGTGATCGCTAAATCCGACTTCGTTCATAGAATGTCGTAAAGGATACCCTTTGTATTGACCTGTGGTTTGAATCATAAAAGGTTTGTTCCAAATTCCGGCTTTCCAATATCGGTAGGAAGAATAATCATTTCTTGTAAGTGCTTCAGAAACCATAATTTGGTCAAAAATATCTCCAGCGTCTCTATAAAAAAGTGTAGCATTTCCGTCTTTTGCCATTTGCTCAAATGGGTTATAAATATCCCCAGAGGATTTTAATTCTGATTTTTTTAGTTTGGCTCCAAGTTGAACTTTTACGCTTCTATTATAAGAACCATCGTTTAAATCTCCCATCGTAATGATTTTTGCATTGGGATTGATCTTTATTAAAGAATCAATTATTTTTCTATTCAAAGCACCCGCAGCTTCTCGAAATGGAGAACTTTTCTTTTCTCCGCCAGAACGTGATGGCCAGTGATTTACAATGATATTGATTTCATCTCCATCAAGAAATCCGGTTACCAAAAGTTGGTCACGAGTAAAAACTCTTTCAGAAGCATTATCAAGTTCAACTTTATCATCTGTTGCTTCTTCATCCTCCTTCTTTTTGACTTTAGCTTCTTGTTTTTTGTAAATTATTAAAGGAATATTTACATAACTGGTAGGTTTAAAGTGTTTTTTCTGATAGAGTAAGGCAACATCAATTCCTCTTTTGTCGGGCGAATCGAAATGAACAATTCCGTAATCGCTGTTGATTAATTTGGGTTGTTTAATTAAATCTTCTAAAACGCCTCTGTTTTCTATTTCGGCACCACCAATGAATGTTGGTGAATTAGCATTTTCCCCAGTTCCAATCTGAGATAATACAATTGATAAATTTTCTAATTTTTGATGATATTTTTTAGAAGTCCAGTTTTGAACACCGCTTGGTAACCATTCCTCATCAATAGTATTTGGGTCGTTTATTGTGTCAAATAAATTTTCGAAATTGTAGAAGGCAACTGTATGCACAATGTATTTTTTAGCTTGTGCATTTGCGCTTGATACTGCAAATAACACAATAAAAAGGACCATTAGATTTTTAATTTTCATAAATCGTATATTAATTTAATGTCAAGTTTTAACAAACTTTGAGCCAAAAGTAGTAATATTATTAAAATAATGTACCTTTGCGGGCTGTTAAGTTTGTATTAAGACTTCAGTTGTAAGAAAAAATTAATTTAATTCAATTTATGAAAAAGCTTGTCATTAGTATGTTATTTGTGATGCAAGTGTGTTTTGTTTTTGCACAATCGGGAACAGGATTCTCGGGTAGGGTGTTAGATTCAAAAACGCAAAAACCATTGCAAGGTGTTGTTGCCTCTGTTCAAAACATGAGTTTAACTGAAATCACAGACTCTCAAGGAAAATTTATATTTAAAAGTGTTCCTGAAGGAAATCAATTAGTATCTGTGAAAAGTTCGGGTTATAAAGAACAATTACTTTCAATAGATGTAGTGAAAGGGATAACTTTAGATTTAGGAACAATTATATTAGATGAAGACCTTACTCAAGAAGAGCAAAGTACTTTAATAAATATCTCCGACAATGAATTAGAAGATGACAATAATGGTTCTGAAAGTACTTCCAGTTTATTGCAAGCCTCTCGCGATGCTTTTAACCAAGCAGTAGCTTTTAATTGGGGGTCATCTCATTTTAGATTACGTGGGTTAGATAGTGAATACGGGACTACAATGATAAATGGCATTGTAATGAACAAGGTTTATGATGGAAGACCACAATACAGCAACTGGGGTGGATTGTCAGACGCTACAAGAAATCAAGAATTTACGACAGGATTAACTCCTTCTGATTATACTTTTGGTGGAATTGTTGGAACTAATGAAATCAATACTAGAGCTTCTTTATACAGAACTGGAAACAGAATTTCTATGGCAGGAACCAACTCTAATTACAACGGAAGAGTGATGGGAACCACTTCATCTGGAATGAGAAAAGATGGTTGGGCTTATACTATTTCTGCTTCAAGACGATTTGGAGATAACAATTATTTTGAAGGAACAAGTATGTCAGCCAATTCATTTTTTGCCAGTGTTGAGAAAAAAATAACTTCAAATAATTCCTTGAATTTTACAACTATTTATGATAAAGATACTAAAGGAAAAACCTCACCCAATACACAAGAAGTTATAGACTTAAAAGGAAGTCAATACAATTCTTATTGGGGCTATTTTGAAGGTAAAAAAAGAAATTCTAGAGTTAAAACAGTAGAAGAGCCAATCTTTATTCTAAGTGATTATTGGAAAATTACTGCAAAAACAAACTTAAATACTAACGTTTCTTACCAAATTGGAAAAGTTGGTAACTCCAGATTAACTTATCAAGGAGTAACTAATCCAGATCCTACCTATTATCACAATATGCCAAGTTATGAAATTGCATTGTATGATGCAGCTGGTAACTGGACTCCAGACTTTACTCAAGCTGAAGCTAATAAACTAGCATTTTTGGCAGACGGTCAACTTAATTGGCAAAATTTAATAAACGCTAATCAGCCCAATGGGAAAAGCGTTTATACACTTTATGAAGACCGAACAGACGATAAAACATTTACCGCAAATACTATTTTAAATTCGCAATTGTCTGATAAAATTTCGTTTAATTCGGGAGCGACATACAGAAATTTGAAGTCACATAATTTCCAAAATATGTTAGATTTATTGGGAGGAAGTTATTATGTTGATAAAACTTTATATGGAACTAGTCCAGATCAACAACAACAGGATTTGAATAATCCAAATAGACATATTGGAGTTGGTGAAACCTTTGGATACAACTACAATTTGACATCAAATAATATTGACGCTTTTACTCAATTTAAATTTGTTTATAAAAAATTCGATTTGTTTATGACTCAATCTTTCTCACGTTCGGAATATCAAAGAGAAGGGTTTTATAAGAATGGTTATTATCCAACAAATTCTTACGGTAAAAGTGATAAATACACTTTTGACAATTTTGGATTTAAAGGTGGGTTGACTTATAAATTATCAGGAAGACAATTTATTACCATCAATGGAGCATATATGTCTAAAGCGCCAGGAATGAAAAATGTATTTAACAATGCTCGTATCAATAACAATACGGTTGATGGAATTCAAAGTGAAATTATTTCAAGTGCCGATTTAAGTTACATAATGAATGCACCTAAGTTAAAAACACGATTAACTGCTTACTATTCTAAAATACAACACCAATCAGAAACAACTTATTTCTATTCTGATGCTATTGGAAGTGCTTCAGCTGCAAGTACTGCAAATTCAACTGCTAGTACAGGAGGTTTGTTTGTAGCAGAAACGTTAAATGGAGTTGATAAACGAAATATTGGTTTAGAATTTGGATCCGAATATCCTATAACCTCTACGTTAAAAGCAACACTAAGCGCCGCTTATGGGGAATATATTTACACCAGTAATCCAGATGTATTTGTAAATGTAGATGCCAATGCCACTGTAACTAACACAAAACCAATTTTAGATTATGGTAATGCTAATATTAAAAACTACAGACAAGCAGGAACGCCTCAACAAGCTGCTTCTTTTGGATTAGAATACAGAGACCCAAAATTTTGGTGGGTGGGAACTAATGTTAATTATATTGGTGGAAACTATGTTGATATTGCTCAAATTACAAGAACTAATCATTTTTATGACGATAGTAATTTTTCTCCTGGAGTTCCTTCTTCAGATGCCAATACATTAAGAGGGGAACAATTGTTACAACAAGAGAAAATGAGTGACTATATGTTAGTCAACTTAATAGGAGGTAAATCTTGGAAAATAAAAAACTCTACCATTGGTTTTACTGCCAACATCAATAACTTACTGGATACTAAATATAAATCTGGAGGTTATGAGCAAGCAAGAAATGGAAATTATACTCAGGTTAACCAAGATTATACTCCACACGTAAATCCAAATAATCCTGCTGCAGGGGCTGTTGCTACTCCGGTATTTGGAACAAAATATTTTTATGGATACGGTAGAACTTTTCTTGTAAATTTATATATTAATTTTTAAGTTATAAAAATATGAAAACAGTACAAATAAAAACATTAATTTTTACAACACTCATAGCATTAGTTTTGTCAAGTTGTACCAAAAGCAGTGATATTGCTTACCCAACATTAAAAAAAGTTTATTTCTCTGAAACCTTTGATTATAACACTACTGATGCATCACCTAATGCATTACCATCTGGCTGGACATCATATGCAGAAATTGGCACCAAACTTTGGTCAAAATCAGTGTACCCACCTCCAGCTTTTCCGGTTACTACAGGTGATGGATATGCAACTTTTTCAGCTTATGGAAGTGGTGATGGTGCAAATGTAAGCTGGTTAATTTCTCCATCTATAGATGTAGATCAACACGAAGGAGAAAGCTTATCTTTTCAAACTTGTCATGATAGTTATGTAAAAAACACAAGCAACAGTCTTGAAGTATATATTTCTCAAGATTATACTGGTAATTTTGGTACCGCTCATTGGACTAAAATAAATTATATAGGAACTTTGGTTTGGCCTTATACAAAAGCTTATAAATATGTGAATTCAGGAGCTATTGATTTATCCTTATACAAAGGAACTATAAACTTTGCTTTTAAATATACTGGAATAAATCCTTCTACAGGGGCGTATCAAGTAGATAATGTTGCAATTGTATATTAAACTTTAATATTTAAAAATATGAAAACAAACCTATTAAAAATAGTAACAGTAGTTGCTTTTATCAGCTTATTTTTAAGCTGTTCGGTTACAGATAAAAATGTATGGAATGAGGTAAAAGAAATTAAAACGTATGAATTATCACCTACAATGTCGGTTGCAGACCTACAAACAGCTGTGGGTTCGAATACCCCAACCGTTTTATATCCTGTATCAACTCCAACCGCGCCAGTTGCTGATGTAATAATTGAAGCTTATGTAACTTCAAATGATACGGATGGAAATTTTTACAAATCAATTTCGTTTCAAAATTTACTAAATACCGCAACAACTCCAATAATTGGATTTAGTGTTTCGGTTAATAAACCGATGTTATTTGCAGATGGATTTACACCTGGCAGAAAAGTGTATATTAAGCTAAATGGATTGGCTATTGGTAAAGTTTTTGGGTCAATTCAAATTGGAATTGCCGACTCAACTACTTCATCAGGGATTGCAGGGATTGAACCAACTGAATATTTAAAGTATCTTTTCCCGTCAAGCACTATGGTTAATGAAGAATCTTTAGTAAGACACATGAATTTAACCAATGCTGTTTCAGATTCAAATCAAAACACATTAATTGAAGTTGATAATGTTCAATTTTCATCAAGTTCATTGGGTAGAACTTTGTTTGATGTAGATAATGGGGGTTATGCTACAAATCATAACATTATTGATGCAGAAAATGGAGGAAAACCAAGGATAATTAGATTTAGCCAATATGCGACATTTTCTTTAGTTAATGTCCCTTCTGGAAGAGGTGGAATTCGTGGAGTAATGACCAAATATAATACAGACTACCAATTTACTATTCGTCAAGAAAATGATTTAAAATTAATTAATCCTAGACAGTTTATGGATGATTTTGCAACAGGAATTGGTGCATGGACTTCGTATAGTGTGACTGGGAATGAAATTTGGACACCCAGTTCTTATGGAAATCCTTCCTATTGTGCTACTATTACTGGATATGCAGGAGGAAATAAAAATAATGAAGATTGGTTAATCTCTCCAAGTATCAATTTTACCAACAAAACTATTGGAAAATTAGTTTTTGATAGCGCTACTAAATATACTGGTAATAGTCTTCAGGCCTATATTTCTACAAATTATACAAGTGGAGCACCTTCAACAGCTACTTGGTCGTTGTTAACAGCTACATTTGCGCAAGTAAACAGTAACTATA
>Ga0209499_1000090_pt1 | contig 62857 bp, 65 predicted proteins | sample C_130208_EF_Meta_FD_187306 | JGI IMG/M metagenome (GOLD analysis project Ga0209499, IMG submission 187306) | Freshwater microbial communities from Lake Croche, Canada to study carbon cycling - C_130208_EF_MetaG (SPAdes) (version 2) | ecosystem: Environmental > Aquatic > Freshwater > Lake...
CGACTTTCATACCGATTTACGCAAGGGTGACCGTTTGGTCGTGGCCTACGAAGCAGAGTATAGCGAAGGGCTTCAAGTCAAGGCAGGGCAAGTCCTTTCTGCAGAGTTTACCAACGATGGGAAAACGTACAGCGCCGTGATGTTCCGCGATCCTAAGGGGCATGTTTCCTATTACACGCCTGAGGGAAAAAGCTTGCATAAGTCTTTTTTACGTTCGCCCTTAGAATTCTCCAGAATTAGTTCTGGATTTAGTACAGGTCGTTTGCATCCAATCTTACAAACCATACGCGCGCACAAAGGTGTCGATTATGCTGCACCAATTGGCACTAGGGTAAAAGCAGCCGGTGATGGCGTGGTTGAATTTATGGGCCTCAAGGGTGGATATGGCAATGTGGTGGTCTTGCAGCACCCCAATAAAATTAGCACCGTTTATGGCCACTTGTCTCGTTTTGCCCCTGGCCTGCATCCAGGCATGAAAGTCTCTCAAGGCGATATGATCGCCTTTGTTGGCATGACAGGGCTAGCGACTGGTCCGCATTTGCATTATGAATTCCTATTAAATGGCGAACATCACGACCCTGTAACGGTCGCGCTGCCTTCTGCAGAACCGATTCCTGCAGCCTACAAATCTGAATTTTTAGCACAAAAAGCTGAATACGCAACCCAGCTGCATTTATTACGTGCTAGCCATGTTGCTTCCATAGAGTAAATCTCAGCGAGTTCCAAAATGAACGCTAAGGGACTATGGATTGGATTAATGTCAGGCACCAGCCTTGATGGGGCGGACGCTGCACTCACGGCGTTTTCTGTTGATCAAGACCAGGCACTCGAGACAGAAGTACTGCGCACATTTTCTCTTCCCTTTAGCGCTCTATTACGTGAAGAATTATTGTCCCTAAATGAAAGCGGCGCCAACGAAATCGAGCGCTCAGCCCTCGCAGGCAATCAACTCGCAAACCTTTATGCTGAGGCAGTGAAGGGCTTACTTGCCGAAGCTGGCATCGATGCCGCTCAAATTTCAGCCATCGGCTGCCACGGGCAAACCATAAGACATCGGCCAGAACTTGGTTACACCATCCAGATTGGCAACGCAGCCTTATTGGCGGAGCGCACTGGCATTACAGTGGTTTCTGATTTTCGTAGCCGCGACGTGGCCGCCAATGGACAAGGTGCACCCCTGGTTCCTGCCTTTCATCAAGCCGTTTTTGGTCACCCCCAGATCAATCGAGTCATCCTCAATATAGGCGGCATTGCGAACTTAAGCGTTTTAAATACAGGCAAAGAGATCACGGGTTTTGATTCTGGCCCAGGCAATATGCTGATGGATGCCTGGGCTGAAATTTGTATTGGTGAGCGCTATGATGATGCGGGCCAGTGGGCAATGACTGGTCAAGTGATTGATCCATTATTAACGCAGCTTTTAGCCCATGATTATTTCAATCTTGTCCCGCCGAAAAGCACTGGGCGAGATTTGTTCAATTTAGAATGGCTAAAATCTTATCTTCAGGCGCATTACTTGCCACAAGATGTGCAACGCACACTATTAGCATTTTCTGCGCACTCCATTGCCAAGGCAGTGAAAGATCATGCGCCCAATACCCAAGAGATTTACGTATGCGGTGGTGGCGCCTTTAATGGGGCGCTCATTCAACACTTGCGACAATTGCTACATCCTGTGAAAATTGAGAAAACCGATGCTTTAGGGATCCATGTCAGCGCGGTTGAAGCTGCAGCATTTGCATGGCTGGCTAGACAAGCCCTATTAAAAGCGCCAGGGAATTTACCTAATGTGACCGGGGCAGATGGATCGCGGATTTTAGGCGCGATTTATGCTTGTTAATTGACCAATACCACACTTGATTGAAAAGTTAAATGACGAACAAACCAACTAAAGTCACACTGACCTTTGACAATGGCAGCGAACCCATTGAGTTACCAATTTTATCGGGCAATTTAGGCACTGATGTCATTGATATTCGTAGCCTAGGTAAGCACGGGATTTTCACCTACGATCCAGGCTTTTTATCAACAGCCTCATGTAGTTCTGATATTACTTTTATCGATGGTGAGCAGGGCCTGCTTTATTACCGAGGCTACCCCATTGAACAATTAGCGCAGAACTGCAGCTTCATGGAAGTCTCTTATTTGCTGCTGCATGGTGAATTACCTACCCAAGAAGAGAGAGACCATTTCACTAAAACCGTGCATCAACATACCATGTTGCACGATCAGCTCACCAAAGTCTTTACTGGCTTTAGACGTGATGCGCATCCAATGGCCGTCATGGTCGGGGTGGTTGGCTCCATGTCCGCGTTTTATAGTGAAACCTCTGACATTCACGATAAAAAGATGCGTGACATTGTCGCCTATCGCCTGCTAGCAAAAGTGCCGACGATCGCTGCTTGGAGTTACAAGTACACCATTGGGCAGCCTTTCATGTATCCCCAAAATAAGCTCGATTACGCCGCGAATTTTATGCACATGATGTTTGCAACCCCATGCGAAGATTACGAAGTAAATCCAGTGCTTGCAAAAGCATTTGAACGGATTTTGATTTTGCATGCAGATCACGAACAAAATGCATCGACTTCTACGGTGCGTTTAGCTGGCTCAAGTGGCGCGAATCCATTTGCTTGTATTTCAGCCGGCATTGCCTCGCTTTGGGGCCCTGCGCACGGCGGTGCGAATGAAGCCACGCTCGACATGCTAGAAGAAATTGGAGATGTGAGTCGTATCGGTGAGTTTATTAAGCGCGCTAAAGATAAGTCTGATCCATTTAGGCTCATGGGCTTTGGTCACCGCATCTACCGCAATATGGATCCACGTGCGTCCATCATGCGCGAAACCTGCCATCAAGTGCTTGATGAGCTGGGCTTACATGATGACCCCATGTTCAAATTGGCGCTTGAATTAGAGAAGATAGCATTGGAAGATGAATACTTTGTGAGTCGACGTTTATATCCAAACGTCGACTTCTATTCTGGGATCGTCATGCGGGCAATGGGCATTCCAAACTCCATGTTTACGGCGATTTTCGCGCTGGCAAGAACGGCTGGATGGGTTGCGCAATGGACCGAAATGATTTCCGATCCTGAGGGTAAAATTGGCCGTCCACGCCAACTTTATACGGGCCAAACCAGACGTGAATTTGTGCCGATTGATGAACGCTAACTTGTTTTAAGACAATAAAAAAGGCGCATGAAGCGCCTTTTTTATTGTCTTCCTCTTTGCTTATGCAGAGAAAGAAGAACCACAACCACAGGTGGTCGTGGCATTCGGATTACGGATTACAAATTGCGAGCCTTGCAGGCTATCTTGGTAATCAATTTCCGCGCCCATCAAGTATTGCAAGCTCATTGGGTCGACTAATAAAGTGACCGAATCACGCTCAATTTGCGTGTCATCTTCGTTCACGATCTCTTCAAAAGTAAAGCCATATTGAAAGCCAGAACAGCCGCCACCGCTCACGAATACACGTAACTTCAAATCAGGCGAACCTTCTTCTTCAATTAACTCTTTTACTTTTTTTGCCGCGTTATCAGTAAAGATTAACGGGCTAGGCATTTCAGTCACTGCGTTCATCACTCACTCCTTAATAATCAATTATTCCTAAATATGCACCGCTTTTATAGGCTTAATACTTGATTGAATTGCTCTACTATATCAGAAAAACTAGGGCAACAATGGCACAACATTCAAACCTAGGCCTTCAGAGAGGCCAAACATGATGTTCATGTTTTGCACAGCCTGACCTGCAGCGCCCTTGACCAAGTTATCAATCACAGACAAAATCACCACGGTGTCGCTGCCTTGAGGCTGATGCACTGCGATCCGGCATTGGTTAGAGCCTCTGACAGAACGCGTTTCAGGGTGGCTGCCACTAGGTAAGACATCCACAAACGCTTCTTCGCGATACCGATCTTCAAATAACTGTTGTAAGTCCACAGACTTCGTCAATTTGGCGTACAAGGTGGCATGAATCCCCCGAATCATAGGCAGCAAATGCGGGGTAAAGGTTAAACCCACTTGAGTATTGGCCATACTCGCAAGACCTTGGCTAATTTCTGGCAAATGACGATGACCCGCAACGCCATACGCTTTAAAGTTATCGCCAGCCTCTGCCAGCAAGGCATGCACCTCGGCCTTACGTCCTGCGCCGCTAGCGCCGGATTTTGCATCCGCAATGAGATAAGTGGGGTCAATCACGCCCGCTTCAAGTAGCGGCATAAAACCGAGCTGCACCGCCGTCGGATAACAACCCGGATTAGCGATCAACTTAGCAGTTCGAATTTGCGCACGATTCATTTCTGGCAAGCCATAAACCGCTTCAGCAATTAATTCCGGACAGGCATGGGTCATGCCGTACCATTTTTCCCAAGTCGCCACATCTTTAATTCTAAAGTCAGCCGCCAGGTCGATCACTCTTACATTCTTAGCGAGTAATTCTCTGGTTTGCTGCATGGCAATCCCGTTAGGGGTGGCAAAAAATACCACATCACAACTCGATAAATCGACTTGGGCAGGGTCAGTAAACTGAAGATCCACATAGCCACGTAAGCTTGGGAACATCTCAGCAACCGGCATGCCTGCTTCGCCACGTGAGGTAATGACGGTCAACTCAGCATGCGGGTGTATCGCCAACAAGCGCAGCAATTCAACACCGGTATATCCCGTGCCGCCAACAATCCCTACTTTAATTTTATCCATAACCCCAAACCGTTCCTAAAATTCAGTTGGTCATTCCCATGACCCTTAAAACAGCATAGTAACAAAAAGCCAAGCCGGAAAACAAAAAAGCCGCAATGACGCGGCTTCTTTTGCTGAACGTTAATGAATTAACGTTTAGAGAATTGTTTACGACGACGCGCTTTACGTAAACCAACTTTTTTACGTTCAACTTCGCGAGCGTCACGTGTGACGAAACCGGCTTTAGATAGAGCGCTTTTCAACGCTGCATCGTAGTCGATCAAAGCACGTGTGATGCCATGACGCACTGCACCCGCTTGGCCAGACTCACCGCCACCGATCACGTTTACCATGATATCGAAGCTTGATTCGTTATTGGTCAAGGCAAGTGGTTGACGAAGAATCATGCGTGAAGTCACGCGTGAGAAATATTCATCCGCTGGCTTATCGTTAACAACGATATTGCCTTTACCAGACTTCAAGAAAACGCGAGCTACTGAGCTTTTACGACGGCCAGTACCATAATTATATTTACCAATCATATCGATTCCTTAAGCTTGGCTTTGAATGACTAAAGGTTGTGGCTGTTGTGCCACGTGATCATGCTTAGCGCCAGCATAGACTTTCATCTTGCGGAACATTGCATAGCCCAAAGGACCTTTTGGTAACATGCCCTTCACAGCTTTTTCCAAGGCACGGCCTGGGAAACGCTCTTGCATCTTACCGAAGTTCGTTGTTGAAATACCACCTGGATAACCAGAGTGACGGTGATACAACTTGTTCAAGTCTTTTGAGCCCGTTACTTTGATTTTGTCCGCGTTGATCACGACGATGTAATCGCCTGTATCCACGTGCGGTGTATAAATGGTTTTATGCTTACCACGTAGGCGGTGAGCAATCTCGCTAGCCAAACGGCCTAGCACTAAATCCGTAGCATCAACTACGAACCAGTCGCGCTTTACTTCGTGCGCTTTAGCTGAAAAGGTTTTCATTGGTAAGCCAATAATCACAAAAAAAATCAAGAGGCGGATTTTATGTCACCAAAGAACCCTTTGTCAAACGGTATCTGTGATTCTTTTATCTTTTTTGTGTAAAAAAACATGCGTAAGCGGGGGCATGATCAATCTCGATTACACATAATAATTGATGAGAATACCAAAAAAGAGAATGGCACCTAGCCAATTGTTATGCAAGAAGGCTTTAAAACACTTGGCGTCCTCACGATTTTTAATCAATTGATAGTGATAAAAGACCACACCCAAGGCGATCATTAAGCCAAAATAATATGGCCAAGCCAGATTCAATACATGGCCAACATACCCCGTCAACGCCAGCATGAGCATATAAAAGCCCATGATCCACGCCACATCGAATCGACCAAAGGTAATCGCGGTCGATCGGATGCCTATCCTTAAGTCATCTTTTCTATCTACCATCGCATATTCGGTGTCATAAGCTAGCGACCAACAGACATTAGCCAATAACATCAGCCAAGCCTCCGAGGGCACCGCACTTTGCACCGCAGCAAAAGCCATCGGGATCCCAAAACCAAAGGCAATACCAAGATATGCCTGCGGGAATGCAAAAAAACGTTTTGTGTATGGGTAGGTGATGGCAAGCAATAACGCCGGCAATGAAAGTAAGATGGTCAGCCCATTGAGGGTGAGCACTAAACCAAATGCGAGAAGACTTAGCCCTGCTGCAAGCGTAAGCGCTTCTTTAACGCTCACCTCTCCTGAAACCAATGGCCGAAGGTGGGTTCTTTCAACATGCCCATCAAAATTTCGATCGGCAATATCATTGATCACGCAGCCTGCGGAGCGCATTAAAAACGTACCCAAGGTAAAGATCGCCACGACAGTCCAATCTGGATGACCTGCTGAAGCCAGCCATAGCGCCCAAAGGGTTGGCCATAGCAACAGAAAAGTCCCGATGGGCTTATCCATCCTCATCAGGCGCTTGTAAGCCTCCAGTTTTTTGATGCGGTTTTGTTGATCCATTTACTTCAACCCTAACACTGCTGGCAAGAACACTTCGGTCACCATGATGGCATGCTGCCGATCACCCGCGCGCAATTGGAAGATCGATCGCCTGGCCCAAATGGCTGGGGGCATGGCACCAAGATGTTTTGCCACTTGGCGGAATAACACATGATGTTTGGCAATTTTTTTGTATTGCAACGGCGTTCTGACCACACGATGGTCCGCAAACAAAGCAGCGCCTAGCGGACGATTCCCCATTTTACTTAAGCCTTGCCAAGGGCCCCGCAAGCTTTTATGTGGCAAAACGCTATGCGCAAAGACCAAAGGAATTTGATCGTCCATCAACATCACTTCCCGCAATAAAGCCTGTTGATGGGGGGGCAGTCCTAGCAAACGCGCCTCATCCAAATAGGGTGAATGGTGATGAACATGGAGCGCGCGCACATGAAAATATTGCGTCTTTGACTGCAAGCGCTTGGTCAAAGAACCCCGCTCGACGAGCCAAGGACGATAAGCGCCACTCTTCATTGGGGTGACTAGCCATCGAGAACGCGAATACGCAAATTGCGGACGAATTTTCACTACACCTTCACCCATTCCTCACCACGACTTAGCCATCGATCGAGATGTTGTTGAGATTCGATGGGATGATTTTTAAGTAAGTGATCTGCAATCGCCTGCGCCTTTTCTAGCAAGGCAGCATCTCGTTCTAAATCTGCAATTTTTAGCATCGGCGCCCCGCTTTGCCGTATCCCTAAAAACTCCCCTGGCCCGCGCAAATGCAAATCCGCCTGGGCAATTTCAAACCCATCGTTACTCTCAAAGATGATCTTCAGTCTAGCCCGCGCCATTTCAGAAAGTGGCGCTTGATAGATGAGAATACAAGCGCTCTTTGCGGCCCCACGACCCACGCGCCCCCTTAATTGATGGAGTTGACTCAAACCCATGCGTTCGGCATGCTCAATGACCATTAAACTCGCGTTGGGCACATCAACGCCAACCTCAATGACCGTGGTCGCCACTAACAACTGGATCTCTCCCGCAGTAAACGCCGCCATGACACTTTGTTTTTCAGCCGTTTTCATCCGGCCATGGACTAAGCCCACCCGCAAATCGGGGAAGGTGTGTTGCAAATGCTCAAAAGTATCCAAGGCCGTTTGAAGCTGCAAAGCCTCCGATTCTTCAATCAAGGGGCAGACCCAATACGCTTGAGCGCCTTGCTCGCAGGCCGCCCTCACCCGGGCGACAATTTCTTCCCGCCTTGCATCTGAGACTAACTTGGTCGCAATGGGAGTGCGTCCTGGGGGGAGCTCATCAATCACTGAGACATCTAAATCTGCAAAATAACTCATCGAAAGCGTGCGTGGGATCGGCGTGGCAGACATCATGAGTTGATGCGGGGCACTCACCCCATCACTCTGGCCTTTTTGCCTCAAACAAAGGCGTTGCTCCACCCCAAAACGGTGTTGCTCATCGACCACTACCAAGCCTAAATGATGAAATTGGACTTGGGTTTGAATTAAGGCATGCGTGCCGACCACCAATCTTGCCGCCCCCGAACTAATGGCTTCTAAAGAAGCGGCGCGGTCTTTTTTATTTTGACTACCAGAAAGCCAAGCGATTTGAATGTCTAACGGGGCCAGCCAGTGCAACATTTTTTGATAATGCTGCTCAGCCAATATTTCAGTAGGGGCCATGATGGCGACCTGATAGCCGTTTTCAATGGCTTGCAATGCCGCCAACATCGCCACAATGGTTTTACCGCTCCCGACATCGCCTTGCAGTAAACGCTGCATGGGATAAGGGCGCGCTAAATCTTGGCCAATTTCTTTGACCACTCGTTGCTGCGCATTCGTCAAACCAAAGGGTAAGGTACTTAATAATTGTGGAATTAAATTGACTGATGGCTTTAAAAAAGGCGCGCCAAGCTCACGTCTTTTGGCGTAATGCTGACGCATCGAAAGCTGCTGAGAAATGAGTTCATCAAACGCTAAACGTTGCCATTCAAGATTGGTGCGATTATCTAATGCCTGTAGGTTTGCCTCTGGGGGTGGGTTGTGCAGATACTGCAAGCTTGCTTGAAAACTTGGGGTGTCCTTTGCGTAAGTCGCTTGCGGCAAGATCTCACTTAAGTCCCCATGCATTAAGGCCCAGCTCACCCATTTTCGAATGCTGGGCTGACTTAAGCCCGCGGTCGTTGGATAGACGGGCGTTAAGGTTTGCTTCACTGCCGTGGTTTCTCGCACTGCCCGCGTTTGGGGGTGCACCATCTCATAACCAAAATAGCCATGCCTGACTTCGCCCAACGCACGAATGCGCGTGCCCTCTTTGAGTGCGGCAATTTGGCTAGGATAGAAATTCAGAAACCTTAAAAAGAGATCCCCGGTCCCATCAGACAATCGGGCAATGAGGGACTTGCGCGGCTTATAACTCACTTCCAGGTGGATGATTTCCCCTTCAACCTGGGCTTGCTCGCCTAATCGAAGTTCGCGCACTTCGCTAATGTGGGTTTCGTCCACATAGCGAAGGGGCAGATGAAGGAGCAAACCATGCACATCGCGAATACCCAACTTATTCAAGCCCGTCAGTACCGGCTTGGTGATGCCTTTAATGTCAGATAGCTTGGTCAATCGCTTGCGTTAATTAAGCGTTAAGCTCAATCACGCCGTCCGCCTCAACCAAGGCGCCGCGTGGAAGTGAGGCCACCCCGACTGCTGCACGTGCTGGATAGGGCTGGGTGAAATACTCAGCCATGATGGTATTGACCAAAGCAAAGTTTGACAGGTCAGTTAAGAAAATATTTAGCTTCACCACATCCGCCAATGAACCGCCTGAAGCTTCCGCCACGGCTTTTAAATTGGTAAACACACGGTGCACCTGCGCCTCAATGCCGTCGACCATTTGCATCGACACTGGCTCTAAGCCAATTTGACCAGACAAATACACCGTATTGCCGACTTTCACAGCTTGCGAGTAAGTGCCAATGGCTTGCGGTGCGCCATCTGTATGAATAATTTGCTTGCTCATTACTTTTTCCTAAGGGGTGGTGATTAAATGGTTAAGGTTAATTTCGGTTGATGGCCGCGAGCACGTCTTGTTCATTGCTTGCCAAATGCGCATCTTTAGGCGGCAGTACATCCGCCACAATTTCCAATTTTTTCCAATCTGCATCTGGGGTGGTGCATTGCGCTTTAGGCACAAAAGCAGATTCTTCAACCAGTGCCATTTTATGAATGTAGCGTGGGCAATTCGGAAAGGTCTCACGGACTTTGACCCGCACCACTAACACCGCCTCAGGCCAATTGCCAAGCAAAGGATCGTTTTGGATAATGCTCGCAACCCCATTCACCCGCACACGCGCTTGCTTGTTGAAATCAACAAACAGCAATCCCACCTGACCATTCACGAGCACATTGCCTGCTGACATGAACATGCCATTCCCGTCATAAATGGGGAAGGCTAAGGTGGTGGAATCAATCACTTTCACCAATCCTTGTTGGCCACCTTTATAAGAACAGTTGGCTTGACCTTTGTCGTCCACGGTCGCCAAAAAAAACATATTTTGGGCTTCAATAAATTCAGCATCTAAGGGATTAATTTCTGGGGCGATGATGCCCGCTTGCAATCGATCCGCCAAAGGAACCGTTTCAAATTCTTCTTGCAGTTGACGCTGACCCGGATTGAAATATTCACTCATGACATCCCCTTTCAATACTGATTAATAAGACCCATCTACCCAAAATTACTATTGTGCTCTTTGTTCAGTCCCGGTGCCTTTAGCGCGGCTCATGCGGACCACATCTGGAATTTTACGCAGACGACGCATCAAGTCTGCCAAATGGACGCGGTCATGCACCTGCACCGTAAATAAAATATCGGTATAGGTGCTGTTATCTGATTCTTCCATACTAATGTTATCGATATTGGAATTGGCTTCTGCAATCGCCGAAGCAATCGTCGCCAACATACCTGGTTTATTGGCAGCGGCAATTTTAAGATTGACCTTAAACAACCGTTCACTCTCTGGATCCCATTCCACATCCAGCCACTTTTCTGGATCAATGCGGAATTTCCGCACCGATGGACAATCATGCGTATGAATCACGAGGCCCTTGTCTTTGTTAATAAATCCGAGAATAGGATCGCCTGGAATTGGACGGCAACATTGCGCAAACTGAACTGCCATACCTTCAGAGCCACGGATGGTAATGGTGCCCAGCGGCTTATTGGGATGCTTGGCATGGCGCTCACCATGCTCCTCACCCATGGCCATGAGTTGATGCGCTACCATGACATTTAAGCGCTTACCCAAACCAATATCGGTGAGAATCTCTTCCTTATTTTTGGCCCCATAATCCCGCAACAGTTTTTGCCATTGTGAATCATCAATCTTGCTGGCTTCACTGTGCAGTGCCCGAAGTGCCTGATTGAGCATGCGTTCGCCTAAGTGCGCCGATTCTGTTGACTGCATCGTTTTTAAGAAATGACGGATGTGCGCTCTTGCCTTACCTGACACCACATAATTGAGCCATGCTGGATTGGGGTGCGCATGGACTGCCGTGATAATTTCTACATGGTCGCCATTTCTCAGTTCTGATCTTAAAGGCGCAAGTTCTTGATTGATCTTGACCGCCACACAGCGATTGCCAATATCCGTATGCACAGCATAAGCAAAGTCGACGGCGGTCGCACCTTTTGATAATGCAAGGATCTTGCCTTTAGGCGTGAAGACATACACCTCGTCCGGGAATAAATCTACTTTGAGGTGCTCTAAAAACTCTAATGAGTCGGCACTCTCTGATTGAATATCGAGCAAACGTTGCAACCACTGATGCGTTTGCTGCTGCATGGCAGTGAAATGCGCATCGGTAGTTTTATAGAGCCAATGGGCGGCTACCCCAGCATCCGCAATGTTATGCATCTCTTGGCTACGAATTTGGATTTCAATCGGCGTGCCGAAAGGGCCAAATAAAGTCGTGTGTAATGACTGATAACCATTGGCTTTTGGAATGGCAATATAGTCTTTGAATTTGCCAGGGATGGGCTTATATAAGCCATGCAGTACGCCCAATGCAGAGTAGCAAGCAGGCAAGTCATTCACGATGAGACGAAAGCCGTAAATGTCGAAAATTTGTGAAAAACCGATGGTCTTACCGGTCATCTTCTTGTAAATACTATAAAGATGTTTCTCGCGACCAGAAACATCCGCCTCAATTTTCATGTCCGCCAGACGCTCTTTAACCGCATCTAAAATCTTACCCACGACTTCTTTACGATTGCCCCGCGCCGCGAGAACTGCTTTAGAGAGCACCGCATATCGCATCGGATAATGATTTTTGAAACTTAGATCTTGAAGCTCTTGGTAAATGTCATTTAAGCCAAGACGATTCGCAATCGGTGCATAAATTTCTAAGGTTTCACGAGCAATGCGACGACGCTTATCGGGCTTCATGACATCGAGGGTTTGCATGTTGTGCAAACGGTCAGCGAGTTTCACTAAAATTACCCGGACATCTTGTGACATCGCGAGCAGCATTTTTCGGAAGTTTTCTGCCTGTGCTTCAGTCGCACTTTGGAATTCAATTTTATCGAGCTTAGATAATCCATCGACCAGTTCAGCGACCTGGGGACCAAATTTTTCGCCCACATCTTCTTTGGTGATGCCGGTATCCTCAACGACATCATGCAAGAGGGCAGCAATGATGGTTGGGGTATCAAGATGCAGACTTGCCAAGATTAAGGCAACGGACACCGGATGGGTGATGTAAGGCTCACCACTTCTGCGCATTTGACCTTGATGGGCTTGATCACTAAAGCGATAGGCTTCCCAGACTAATTGAATGTCTGGCGTTTTGAGATATTTTTTGAGCGCTAAGGTGAGTTGCGAATCCTCGCTATCGACGGGTAGCAAAGGCGCAGCAGGTGCTAAAAACTCTGCTGCGCGTTTTCCTGCATGATGACTTTTATCATTAGACATGTCAGGTTATCTACACTCAATGAAGACAACCGTGAATTTAGGCGTGACCGCGGTTTAAAACTTCCAAGCCAACTTTACCTGCTGCGATTTCACGCAAGGCCAATACGGTTGGTTTGTCTTTTAGACCGAAGGTCGATACTAATGGCTCTGATCCATTGGCTAATTGACGAGCGCGATACGCAGCCACTAAAGTCAATTGAAAGCGATTTGGGATTTTTTCTAGACAATCATCTACTGTCATTCTAGCCATGGTAATACTCCTGAATTTAGTAAGAAAACTTAAATGAGATCTTTAATCAACGCAGCATGACGCGTTAATTGAGTTGCACATTTGAGTCGCACCGCACGAACAATCGCCACTAAATCTTGCAACGATTCCTCAAACTTGTCGTTAATTGTAACATAGTCGAACTCCCCCACGTGGCTCATCTCATCGCGCGCTGCGGCCAATCGTTTAAGAATCACTTCTTCACTATCTTGCGCTCGCCCCCGCAGACGAGATTCCAGCGCCGTCATTGATGGGGGTAAGATGAAAATACTGACCGCATTCGGGTATAACTGACGCACCTGTGCGGCGCCTTGCCAGTCAATCTCTAAGATCAAATCTTGACCTGAAGCCAAGGCTTCATCCACACGTGTTTTTGAGGTGCCATAACGTGCCCCATGGACGTGGGCACTTTCTAAAAAGTCACCCGCCGCCAGCATGCTTAGAAATTGCACCTCTTCCACGAAGTGATAATGCGATCCATCGACTTCACCTGGACGCGGCTGACGGGTGGTATAAGAAACAGAAAGTTTGATGTTCGAATCAGACGCCAACAAAGCATGGACTAAGCTGGTTTTACCTGCTCCTGAGGCTGCAGTGATAATAAATAAGTGACCTGACATGATTCTGCCTTTAGTTATTCAATATTCTGAATCTGTTCGCGCATCTGTTCAATGAGCACTTTTAAGCCCATCGAGACTTGAGAGACTTCTGTTGAAACCGATTTAGAGCCAAGGGTGTTGGCCTCACGATTGAGTTCTTGCATCAGAAAATCTAAACGCTTACCCGCCGCTTGGTCTGCATCCAAGATCCGTTTCACTTCACTCACATGCGCGGTTAGTCTGGTGAGCTCTTCATCCACATCAATCTTCTGCGCAAACAACACCAACTCTTGACGCACCCGATCTTCATCTACACTTTTTAACGCTTCTTGAAGTTTAGCCGTAAGCTTTTCTTGATAGGCTTTCACTTGCATCGGTAATAAAGGTTTGACCGTTGCCACTAGTTGCTCGGCCTCAGCCAAGCGCTCAAGAATTAAGGCTTTCATTTTTGCGCCTTCACGTGATCGAGAGGCGCTCATGTCTTCTAAGATTTGGGTGAGGCTATTTTTAATCTCTTCTGCCAATTGATCATCATCAGCATGTTGATTTTGCACAACCCCTGGCCAATGCAAGATCTCGGCGACCGAAAGGGCTTGGCTACTGGGGAAGCGCTGTTGGATCTTTTCTGCAACCAGTGATAAATTATTGAGGATCTCTTCGTCTAGTGCCAGATCCTTATCTGCTGCGCCACGCTTCACTAAACTCATGCGGCACTCCACCTTACCGCGACCCAATTTTGCAGCGATCATTTCACGCACCAAGGGTTCAAAGCTACGTAAATGCTCATCGAGCTTCATGTGTAACTCTAAATAGCGGTGGTTCACCGAACGCAGTTCGACCACTAAAACGCCATTTGCCATTTGCCTCTCAAGCGAAGCAAAACCTGTCATGCTATAAATCATGGATATGTGTTTCCTCTGAAGAGTTTAGATGGTATCAAATCTGGTCCCCTTCATGCCATGAATAACAAGATATTTCTGGCTTATAATGCATGCTTTAAGCAAAAAACAATCTAAGGAAACATGATGTCCGCCAATACCCTTCGCCCAAGCGGCCGCGCCACCAATCAATTGCGCGAAGTTGAAATTATCCGCAATTACACCAAGCACGCTGAAGGCAGTGTCCTAGTTAAATTCGGCGATACTCACGTGCTGTGCACCGCAAGCGTTGAGGAAAAAGTCCCTGGCTTTCTAAAAGGAAAGGGCCAAGGTTGGGTAACAGCGGAATACGGCATGTTGCCACGCTCAACTGGTAGCCGGATGGATAGAGAGGCCGCGAAAGGCAAGCAATCAGGACGTACCCAAGAAATTCAGCGTTTAATTGGCCGCAGCCTACGCGCCATTATTGATTTAGAAAAATTAGGCGAGCGCAGCATCCAAATTGACTGCGATGTGATTCAAGCCGATGGGGGCACACGGACCGCCAGCATCACGGGCGCTTATGTGGCACTTCAAGATGCCATTTCCTATCTCATGGGCAAGGAACTGATTAAAGAGTCTCCACTTAAGGATTCTGTCGCGGCCATTTCAGTGGGCGTCTATCAAGGCACCCCTGTGCTGGACCTTGATTACCTGGAAGACTCAAGCTGTGATACCGACATGAATGTGGTGATGACTGGCAAAGGCGGCTTCGTAGAAATTCAAGGCACAGCGGAGGGCGAGGCCTTCACGCATGAAGAGATGAACGCAATGTTAGCGCTAGCAGATCTTGGGATCAAAGCGCTGAGCCTTAAACAAAAACAAGTATTAGGGCTTTAATGCACCTGCCTTTTGAAAAACTGGTCATCGCCTCTGGCAACAAAGGCAAGCTCAAAGAGTTGACCCATCTACTTGCGCCACTGGGCTTGGAAATCATTCCACAGGGTGAGTTGAATGTGCCTGAAGCTGAAGAGCCACACGCGACGTTTATTGAAAACGCCCTAGCAAAAGCGCGTCATGCCAGCCAGATCACCGGATTGCCGGCATTGGCGGATGATTCTGGTTTGTGTGTGGATGCCTTATTGGGCGCACCAGGGGTCATCTCTGCGCGCTATGCTTGTGAGAATGCAGACACACCAAAATCTGATGCACGCAATAATGAGAAATTATTAACGGTGATGATGAATGAAAAAAATCGTCGCGCCCATTTTTATTGTGTGATTGTGTTGGTGCGTCATCCCAATGACCCAGAACCGTTGATTGCGGAAGGCGTTTGGGCGGGGGAGATTTTAACGGCACTTAAAGGCGAGGATGGCTTTGGTTATGATCCATTGTTTTTAGATGACAAGACCGGAAAAACCGTCGCTGAATTGCCCTTAGAGATTAAAAGTCGTATCAGCCATCGCGGCCATGCCATGACCAAATTAATGCAAAAACTAGAAAGACTCGCAGCATGAGTAAGGGCAACAAACCAGGATGGCCTAAATGGGTCCGTGACGACGGAAGCGTTGTCTCTTGCACAGAAAAAGTAAAAGTGATGACTGAAAACTTTGACGAGCTTAAGCAGGTGGCACAAGATGCGCTTGAAGATGGCTTGCTGATGGAAGTCTCCGAAACACAAATGCGCGAAGCCTTGCATGCGCTGGTGGAAAGCCTCATCAATCCCTACCCGAATCCCGACTCAAAATAGTCTCAAGCAATCAATGATTCCTATCATTCCGATTGAAAAAGTCGCGCCGCCAAATACGCTAGCACCGCTCGCGGGTGGCCATACCCTCTCTGGATTAAAGAATCCACCACCGCTTTCTCTTTACATTCATATTCCGTGGTGTGTACGTAAATGTCCTTATTGTGACTTTAACTCCCACGAAAATAAGCATGAGATCCAAGAAGATGTTTATGTGGATGCACTGATTGCCGACTTAGAACAAGCAACGCCTTTGGTGTGGGGCAGAAAGATTCATAGCATCTTTTTTGGTGGGGGGACGCCGAGTTTATTTTCAGCGGCCGCCATTGATAGAATCCTAAGCCATGTGCGCATGCTGACCCCCTTAGAATACGGTGCGGAAATTACTCTAGAGGCCAATCCAGGAACGGTCGATGCTGCCAATTTTGCAGGCTACAAAGCCGCTGGGGTGAATCGACTGTCGATGGGCATTCAGAGTTTTGATAATCGTTACCTGACGGCGCTTGGCAGAATTCATAACGAAGCCGAAGCGATGGAAGCCGCCGCGTTAGCCCTTGCGACCTTCGATCGTGTGAATTTAGATGTGATGTACGCACTTCCCAATCAGACTTTAGAAGATGCAATCAACGATGCCAAACGTGCTTGCGCACTCAATCCCAGTCATCTTTCTTTTTATCATTTAACTTTAGAGCCCAATACGCCGTTTCATCGCACGCCGCCTAGCTTGCCCGATGATGACACCAGCGCGGTGATGCAAGAAGAAATTGAACAGGTATTAAAAGCGGCTGGATATGAACACTACGAAACGTCCGCATTCGCAAAACCAGGGCAGCAATGTCGACATAATCTTAACTATTGGGCCTTCGGCGACTACCTGGGCATCGGCGCGGGCGCGCACAGCAAACTCAGTTTCCATGACAAGATCATTCGTCAAACGCGCCACAAGCATCCTAACCGCTATTTGGAACATGCCATCAAAGGCGAAGCGGTAGACCAGGAATGGGTGATCCCAAAAGCGGAATTAGGCTTTGAATTCATGATGAATGCCCTGCGTTTAACTGGCGGGATAAACCTAAATTTACTCGCGCAGCGCACCGGCTTGAATAATAGTGCGGTGAGTGAAGAGCTCAGAGTCGCGGGAAAAAAAGGCTTACTGACCCAATCCCGCAACGCTGAAAATGAGATTATCATTGCCCCCACCTTAATGGGGCAACGGTTTCTCAATGAGTTATTACAGCTCTTTCTTAGGTAAAAAAGGAAACATCATGCAGTGGATCATCTTTAAGTACGCGATTACCGCCGGGATGGTGGTGCTCATTTCTGAAATTGCGAAACGCAGTGACAAGTTAGGTGGATTAGTGGCGGCGCTGCCACTTGTCACCTTATTGACCTTGACCTGGCTTTTTATCGAGCACCAACCTGCAGAAAAAATTGCGAATCACGCCTGGTATACCTTTTGGTATGTGATCCCAACCTTGCCCATGTTCTTAGCATTCCCTTGGCTACTCAAGCGCATTGGATTTTGGCCAACCATGGGGTGCTCTATCGTCTTAACCATCGCGATATTTTACGTCTTCGCAAAAATGGTTAAAGTGTTTGGGGTTGAACTCTTGTAAAGCGTCGATCAAAAAAGGGCACGCCATGAGGATGGCCCTTTTTTGAGCGTTTATTCATATATTACTTACAACAACCACTTTTCTCTGTGCCGCCACTTTCTTGTCCTTTATTGCAGCAAGCACAACCACACTTGCATCCGCACTTAGAACCACATCGACCTTTGATGAGATATTTAATTAAAGCCGCGATCGACAGCACCATGAAAACATTCATCAAGATACACATCGCCATCGCGTGAACGGGCACCGGACCACTGAAAAATTCATGCATCATTTTAATCTCCTCACTGTTATTGAAGCTTACAGTTACAATATGAGGGTAATTGATCCAAATTCAAGCGCTAACCCTAAGGAAATACCATGATGCCATTTTTAGCCCAATGGGCAGCCACCACTATCGCCCTATGGGCCAGCTCTTATATCTTTAGCGGGGTTAAATTTGAATCCGCCGGCGCACTCCTGGTCTCAGCATTGCTGCTTGGATTTGCTAATACGCTCATTAAACCCTTATTGATTGCCCTGACCCTTCCGATCACCTTTTTTACCTTCGGCATTTTCTTGCTGGTGATTAATGGCGCCGTGTTAATGCTGGTGAGTGGGCTCGTGAAGGGATTTGTGGTGTCGAGTTTGGGTACTGCCATCATCGCGAGTATTGTGATCAGTATTATTAGCTTCTTGATCAAAATAGCGCTGATTGGCGACTTCGTTGTTTCAAGCACCTCAAGCAAAGGGCCTTGGATTTAATTCACGAAAGCTTGAGCGACCACAAGCGGATGCATGTGAATTCTTTCGCGCGGTTAGAATAATTCCAAAAATATATTTTTAAATATTACATTTACGTGTATTCTCTTTTCCCATTAAAACGTTAGTACTCATACTTGCCCACGCAAATTGAATTTAAGGATAGTGAATGTCAAACTTTAAGGATGTCTATACAAGATTTATTAATCTTGCCGTCGCGAATGAAAAACTATTAGCCATTCCTACCATCGAGCCTATTGAGAGAAAAATACTGCATTTATTGGTGACGTATTGGGAAAATAAACAACCGATCACGGTCGTTGAAACCATGAGCATCACTGATGAAATTTCTACCTCTACAGTGTTTCGGTATTTGAAGAAATTACGTCAAAAAGGCTACGTTGAATTAGTGCAAGATGAAGTTGATAACCGTATTAAGTATGTCACCGCGACAAAACAGACTGATCAGTACTTTGCGCAATTGGGCAAGCTGATGGTGGAAGCGACAAAATAAAAGATTTACTTCCCATGTTTAATTAAAGACAATACTACTTTAATTAAACATTGTTTTAATAATGAAAAACGTTGTTTATGTTGTTGTGACAGCACTACTTTGGGTGCTGTTGTTTCAGCTCAATATGTTTGTGTTCTCCCACTTCAAACATAATCTATACACGACATGGGTGTTTCTTCCAGCAGGCCTTCGATTAGTCTCAGTTTTACTCGTCGACGGCTCAGCAATACTGGGGCTATTCATTGGCGCATTAATTTCTTATGAATTAATCGGCGTCTCTTTAAGCGCCTCTTTGGTATTAAGTCTTATTTCTGCCATCAATCCATACATCGCGATTAAGTTATCTAAACACCTGCTCAAGGTCGATGACATGTTAAGCAACTTAAGATCAGAAAATCTGATCTTCATGAGTTTAATTTCTTCTTTGTTTAATGGTATTACTCAAAATCTTTATTTGATTTCTATCGGCAGCGATCCACATCCAACCATGGGCATCATAGTGATGTTTATTGGGGATTTTTTAGGTTGCTTGATTATGCTGTTGCTATTAGCCTGGACAAGCAAATCCATTCGAAAATACATTTCTAGCTCAAATGAATGATTAATCAAGCTTGGAGGAAATTAGAAAGGTTGCCTAGCATTCTCAACTAAAAATCCACATGCAATCTTACTGCGCCAAAGTCAACCGGGCCGCGTTCTGCGTTGTAGCCTGGGTTCCACATTCTTTGATAGTCCGCGGTAACATAAAAGTCCTTCCAGACATTCATGCTGTAATAGGTCTCAAAGATTTGTTCTGGTCGATAGTTAAGATAACCATCCCCCAAGAAGAATGAGATGCCGCCAGCGGCAAGATAGTCCCGACGTTCTTTCGATATGGTGTTGTAAAGATAGCCAATACCTAGGGTATCTTTTGATCTTTCCCAGCGACTGCCTTTAATTGAAAAACCCGTACCAATTGAGCCGTCGGTTTCGGTAAAAGCAAGGGTTTCTGTTTTACCATCTGCCTTCATCGCACGTAAGAAGAAGCCAACACTTTCATTAATGTCTTGTTCAATATTAATGCCCACGCCGTATTTAATTTTATCGCTTCCACGCACATTAAGAATGGCTTGTGGATCGAAGTTTGGACTTAATTTATTGGCTTCATAATAAGCTAACGCATCAGTGAAACTTGCCATTCTGGCTTTATTTCTCCATGCCAACACTCTTGCCTTACCCGGTTGACCCATGAATGAGTAGCTGTGCTCAATTTCTACTTGATCGCCATAGTGTTTAAAAATTCTGTAATCCGTCGGCAGCATGTTGGGTTCCATTGGCCCTGTCATTCTGCCGATACGGTAAACCCAATCATCTTGGAACCACTCTAAAGCATAACCCCAACCAAAACCCCGAGCATCTGCAGCGTAGTCATAGGCAAGTGGTGCCATAAAGCCCGCATTCATAAATTGGCTGCGAGGATCTTTGGCATACTTGTTGTCGTCAAATACATCTAATGACGAGAAATTACCCAGTGTTAAAACTAATCTATTTTTATCCACCGTCCCGGCCATCTGGTTAACATCTGAATCAATATGTTCGTCGCCGCCACCTAGACCGTAAGTTTGTCTAAGAAACAATCGTTGACGATAGAGCTTTGGATAAGTACCTGCGGTTCTCGTTAACTCACCATTGGTAAATCCACCCGTGCCAGCCAACTCAGAGAATGGCACACCTTGTGTAATTTCGGGGTTGAAATAAAACTCACCGTGATTCCATGGTCGAAAACCCAGATAGGCAGTTTCTGTAGAGGTGTAACTTCTTGCGATTGCTGCACCCAAGCTATTCGGTCCATCTGGGCGAGGTTGATCAAACGCCGCTTTTCTTTGAAAAATATAGGTCGCTTGAAATCTTGCGGTGGTGTCTTCGTACTCGACTTCTTCGGCAAATCCTATCAATGAATAAAACAAGAGTGCCAATGGAAGTGCAAGTTTACTGATATTGAATTTCATAGGAGTGAGTACTAACATTTGATAATTAAAAATAAACCATTCCTATTACAGGAATATGAAAATTAGACCTTATTGCGGATTATAAGTTAATAATCTCACCGTTCCTTTATTTGACGGTCAAATTCTTTTTGTTTTAATGGCGTTAAGGTCTAAAATCGAATCATGGCCACTCAAGACGATATTGAATACCACTATGATGTAGATAATCATTTCTACGAACTATTCTTAGATAAAGATTATCTCGCTTATAGCTGTGCGGTTTGGAAAGATGCCCAAACCCTTGAGTCGGCACAGAAAGCTAAACTGGATCGCTTATCTCGTTATGCAGAAATAAAGCCGCATCAACGGGTGATTGATGTGGGTTGTGGCTGGGGTGGACTCCTCAAACATATCTCTCAACATTATGCAGATACGCATCTTCATGGTTTAACTTTAAGCACCAATCAATCTAGCTATGTCAACGCGCTCAATCTACCCCAAACCGCTATCCAATTGATGTCTTGGCAAGACTTTAAAGCACCAGGGCAAAAGTTTGATGCGATTGTTTCTATCGGAGCCTTTGAACATTTTGCTTCATTTGAAGATCAATCAAAAAATAAACAACGAGAAATTTATCAACATTTTTTTGAATGGTGTCGTTCTATTTCGACAAACGATGCCTCGATTGGCCTGCAAACCATTGTGATTAATCGGGCGCCTAAAAACTTATCTGAGGTGAGAGATTCACGCTTTATTTTGACAAAGGTATTTCCAGGCTCTGCGCTGCCTTGCATTAACGATATTCAAGCAAGCATTGTCGATCAATATGAAATTGCACAGGCCAAAAAAATCGGCCTAGATTATGCAAGAACATTAAATGAATGGAATGTAAGACTTAAAAATAATAAAGAGAAGATCATTAGCAAGTATAGCGAAGCATTATTTGCTCACTACCAAGAATACTTTGAAGCTTGCGAACGATGTTTTGAATCGGGCTACGTTGACCTCTTCCAAGTGTCATTAAAAAGAGTTCAGCCCACAAGAATTCTTGCAAAAAAATAAGCTTAAGTGAGTCTTTCTCTCAATATTTGCGCGATTTTATGTTCATTGCCTTGAAATGCTTCTTTCATTGCATCAAATAATTCTTCTTGCTCAAGGTCAGAGTAATCTAAGTCATACCCAGCTTCCCTACAAAGCTGAGTAATAAAAGCTCGCTGAGCACGACCATTACCCTCTCTAAATGGATGAAGCACATTAATTTCAGAAAGATAGTGCGCAGCTCTTAGGGAAAAGTCATCAATACTTAATCCTTTAAGCCTATTTTCATTTTTTAGACTTACAAACAGTGTCTGAGCTGAAGATTCGATATATTGAGCATGCGCAAATCGACTCTCACCTCGGCTAATATCCACCGTACGAATTTCACCAGCCCAGTCATATACATCCTGGAAAATATGGAAATGGAATTGCTTAAGGTGATCTAGATCGAAGTTACCTTTGATTGGACTTTCTTGTAACTGAACTAAACGAAGCGCTGTTATCTCAGCTTCATATTGATCTAGTTGATCTTGATCTGTTAAACCTAACTTATTACGAAGAACGGCACTGCCAGGATAGCAATAGGTATCCTCTACGCTATACCGAGACATATCTTTGTTTAGTACTCTGAATGATCTCAGAAATGGTTTTTTTGCCCTGGCTATAAGCATCAAGCTCTTTTTCAAGCGCAGTGCTTACACGCATGCCTTCAATTCGCACTGAGGCAACTGCATTGCCTGCAAAAACTTTCTTCGAATTAATTTTGATTGATTTTTTCATAACAGTCTGTATTTTAACACTTATTGTGTATATTTAATAACAAGTCAGTCGAATTATCATACACCAGCCTAGAAACTGAGCACCAAAAAAATTTTTACGCTTTTATAAGGCTGCTGGCTTCTTTTGTTCATTAATTATGCGCTTTTGACCAAACCTTAAATAGAGCATCGGCAACAAAATCAAAGTGAGTAGCGTTGAGCTCACCAATCCTCCAATGACCACGATCGCTAAAGGACGTTGAATTTCAGAGCCCGGGCCACTTGCAAATAAAAGCGGAACTAAGCCAAATGCCGCGATGCTGGCGGTCATCAGCACAGGGCGCAAACGACGTTTTGCGCCTTCGATGACGACCTGCCCAATGGCAATGCCTTCATTGGCAAGTTGATTAAAGTAACTCACCATCACCACACCGTTGAGCACAGCAATGCCCAGCAATGCAATAAAGCCGACCGAGGCGGGCACCGATAAATACTCCCCAGAAATCCAAAGTGCAAACACACCCCCTATCATTGCAAATGGAATGTTGGAGAGAATAAGCACCGCTTGGCGAATAGAGTCAAACGTGGTGAACAGTAGTAAGAAAATTAAGCCTAAGGCAATGGGCACCACGATCGCTAATCTCTGTGCTGCTCGTTGTTGATTTTCAAACTGACCGCCCCACAAAAGGTGGTAGCCTTCGCCTAATTTAACTTCGGCATTCACACGCCTTTTGGTTTCCTCTACAAAGCTGACCAAGTCGCGATTACGGACATTGACCGTCACCACCACCATGCGCGTACCCCCTTCGTGGTCAATTTTGACTGGGCCATCGGTGCGCACCAGTTTCGCAATGGTTGAGAGCGGCACGCTGACCCCTGATGGTAGGGTGAGGCGAATATTCGCGAACTCATTGGGTGAGAAACGTATCGACGCTTCCCCTCTTAATAACAAGGGGGTGCGACGCTGGCCTTCTTGCACAATGCCCAATACTTTGCCTTCAACCTGCGCACGTAAAATATCTTCGATTTGCGTGATGTCAAACCCCAAGCGGCCTGCCGCCATGCGGTCTATTTCAACGCGTAGATATTGAACCCCACTATTTTGAGGGGTGTAGGCATCTTGGCTGCCTGGGATAGATTCAACGATTTTTTTAATGTGCTGCGCATGCTGTTCCAGTACGTTTAAATCCGTGCCAAAAATCTTAATCGCCAAATCCCCACGCACGCCTAAAATCATCTCACTGACGCGCATATCAATCGGTTGCGTGAAGCTATAAGCCATGCCGGGTAGATCTTGCATCACTTCACGCAAGTGATCGATCAACACATTTTTATCTGGCGAACGCCATGTGTCCCGAGGATTCAAAATTAAAAATTGGTCGGTTTGATTTAAGCCCATCGGATCTAAACCAAGCTCATCTGAACCCACTCTGGAAACCACCTGTTTCACTTCTGGCACCCGACTCAAGATGGCTTGCTGAAGTTTGCCATCGATGATCAAACTTTGATTGAGGTTGATCGAAGGCAGCTTTTCGGTGCCAATAATGATGTCACCCTCATCCATGGTGGGCATAAATATCTTGCCAATTTGGGTGTAAACGATACCCGTGGCCAAAAGTCCAATCATCGCGCTTAAAAATACTATGCGACTGTTTTTAAGGGCCCAAGCCAGTGCTGGCTCGTAAACTTCAAGTGCCTTGCGAACAAGCCAAGGCTCCTCATGATGCATCTTGCCCAGCAATAAAGAAGCCAATACCGGAATGGCCGTGAGCGACAAGACGAGCGAGCCTGCTAGCGCAAATATAATGGTCAGCGCCACCGGGCTAAATAGCTTCCCCTCTAAGCCTTGCAATGTCAGCAATGGCAAGAATACTGTGATGATAATGAGGATGCCCGCCGTGACAGGCACACCGACTTCTTGCACGGCAAACGTAATCAACTCAAGCCGCGTTTGCTTTTCAACCATCGGAATTTCTTTATCTCGGATTAAGGTTGACTCTTCAGCTTGATGGTCGTGCTCTGCCAAATGGGCCGCGATGTTTTCAACCACCACCACAGCGGCGTCCACCAACATACCAATGGCGATCGACAGCCCCCCTAAGCTCATTAAATTCGCGGATAAATCGAAGCTACGCATCAGGATAAACGTCACCAAAGCGGCGAGCGGAAGGGCTAATGCCACGGTCAATGCAGCACGCAAATTCCCTAAGAATAGAATGAGGAGCACCACCACAAGCACAATGGCTTCAAGCAACGCTTTTGAAACGCCATGAATGGCTCGATCCACCAAACTCCCGCGGTCGTAAAACACTTGTGTAGTGACCCCCTTAGGCAGCGTTGGCTGAATCTCAGCTAAACGCTCACGCACTCCTTCAACCACTTGCCTTGCATTCGCGCCCCGCAGCCCGAGAACGAGTCCTTCAACCGCTTCACCCTTACCGTTGTGGCTCACCGCGCCGTATCGCGTGAGCGCGCCGATATTCACACTCGCGATATCGCTGATGCGAATAGGGTTGCCAGCAAAAGCTTTGATGACGGTATTGCGAACATCATCAAGCGAATTAAAACGGCCTTCCGCGCGAACGATGAGCGACTCTTCACCTTCATTCAATCGGCCAGCACCATCGTTACGATTATTGCGATCTAAGGCTTGTTGTAAGTCATCTAAAGTAATGCCACGTGCTGACATACGAGCAAGATCTGGAGTGATTTCAAAGCTACGCACCAACCCGCCGAGTGCGTTCACATCTGCGACGCCGGGCACGCTTCTGAGTTGCGGACGAATCACCCAATCGAGCAAACTGCGGCGTTCTTCTAACGATAAATTGCCACCTTCGATGGTGAACATAAACATCTCGCCAAGTGGGGTGGTCATCGGCGCAATACCGCCAGTAATATCTTTGGGCAGATTGCCCCACACATTGTTCAGGCGTTCCGAGACTTGCTGACGTGCCCAATAAATATCCGTGCCGTCAAGAAAGTCGATGGTGATATCTGTGAGCCCGTATTTGGCAACTGCACGTAACATGGTTTGCTTAGGCAAGCCCAGCATTTCAACTTCCACGGGCGCAGTAATCCGCGCTTCCATTTCCTCTGGGGTCAGCCCTGGAGATTTGATGATGATCTTGACCTGCGTGCTAGACACGTCAGGGAAGGCATCAATGGGTAGATTCTGAACTGCATACAGTCCGCCGCCGATTAAGCCTGCAACAGCGAGCAGAATGAGTAATCGGCCTCGCATGGCGGCCTGAATAATGGCGTTTAACATTATTCGTTCGCCCCGATTCCCTGCATTTTAGCTTTGAGCGCTGCCGTGCCGGAGGTAACCACGCGCTCAGTCCCTACAAAATCCCCGCTAATAAATGTTTGTAGGCCGGTGTTATTCAGCACGTTGATTGGGCGTGGTTCGAAACCGTCTTTCGTTTGGATAAAAATTAAGGTTTGATTGGCATTTTTGCCGTCATTGATTTGCACAATCGCACTTTTGGCAACGCTGAAACTGGTAGATTTATTGTTGAGCGGTTGCGCGATTTGGGCTTCCACTAATTGCCCTGGCGCTAATGAAGCCGTGCCATTATTAATGGCCACCCGTACCAGCGCGGTTTGGTCTAATTTATTGACGTTAGGTACAATCGCAATGACTTTGCCATAGGCTTCCGAATTAAGAATACTGACCTTCATGCCCAATTGAATCGTGCTGAGCGCTTGGGTTGGCGCATGAATCTCTAGCCAAAGCGGTGAAAGTTTTGCAATGCGATAAATGGGCATCGCACTATCCACACGCTGACCTGCGGTGACGAGTTGTTCCAGCACCATGCCATCAATCGGCGCACTTAGCGTGATGCCATTCGTATAGCTTCCGCTCGTTTCTAAATTTTTAATCGCTTGCGGACTCATGCCTGAAAGTTTGAGTGCCTGACGACGTTCTGCAAGCAAAGCATTCACTTCCGCATGATTGCTCTGTGATGTGAGGTATCTGCGCTCGGCGATGATGCCATCTTTATAAAGCTCAGCATCGCGGTTAAGCGAGTTTTGAGAAAGGCGCTGTTGGGACAAGGCTTGTAGATGATCACGTTGCAGTGCAACCAGATCAGGACTGCTTAAGTGGGCAAGTGCTTGGCCTTGTTTAACGCGTTGACCTGTGGCGACAAGCATTTGGTCAATCAAGCCAGATTGTGGCGCGCTGATAATGCGCGCTTGGTCGAGAGGGACGACAATTTCGCCTGGCAAGTGTTGACTGTTGGCATTGGCGCTGGCTTGAATCGGTGCGGTTTCAATGCCTAATGTTTTGATTTGCGCAGGAGTGATGCGAACCAGTTCAGCGGCGTGAACAATACTGAAACTTGCACACACAAAGCTGAGTAAAAAGTAAAAATAGTTTGATGGGTTTAGCATATGCATTCCTGAATGTTGAGATTGGCTCATGGCATTTCTCCCGCCGCTTGGTTGTAATGAGCGGTATCCCATTGCAATTGAATTTGACGTTGTGTCATCGCGCGCTCTGCCTCATAGGCTGATGCCTGAACCCGAAGAAGATTCACCAAGTCTGTCTCGCCTAAGGCAAAAGCCTTTTTGGCCAGGCGTAAACTTTCTTGCGCGTTAGCATGCTGTTTGGTGGTAATGGCAAGTTCTGCCGTGGTCACTTCTAAATTGTGCTCTGCCTCATGAAAAGCGGCCTCCAAGGCATAGCGTAAGTGCTGCGCCTCCACTTGGTTTTTGGCATAATTCATTTCTGCGTTGGCAAGCAAGGGCGCGCTGTGCGTTTCGGTATCAAATGGAATGCGCACTTTCAACCCCAAAGTCTCATTGGCCTGGTTATCAAACGGCCCACGTTGGCTTCGCGCGTTCAGCGAAACCGTTGGATTTTCACGACGCTCGACTTTGACTAAATTTCGTTCGTCATCTGCCACCAATAGTTTTTTAGAGGCATCACGTAGCGCGGGGTGATTATCGTCTAGCGTAGTTTTGACCTGTTGCTCTGAATATGCTTCGGGGATGCTGTGTAGCCCTGTCAACAATATATATCTAAATTGGGCATGCTTTACTTCCGCTTCCGCGCGAAGCAAAAATGTCTCTGCTTGATAGGCCTCATTTTGTGCAAGCATGATGTCTGTTTTTGGTAGGTCTCCCGCTTTAACGCGCTTTTCAACGTCGTTAAGCAAGGCCAATGAGGTTTGATGGCGGCTTTTAGCGAGTGTCGCTTGGTGCGTCATCATGGCAATATCCCACAACGCATCACGCACCATCCCCGCTACTTGTAGATTAAGTGCCGCGTGCGCATCCACTAAGCCCAAGGCTGCATCACGGGCAATGGCTACACGTGCAGCTCTTTGGCCAGGCAGCCAAACGGGTAATTCAAGCTCCGCTTCCCATTCGCGCTCACCACGATTACTGGTAATCACATCGTTACGGTTGAGTAAGCCAATCGCTGGTGCCGCGGGCAAAACGCCATTGGCGCGTTTATTTTTTGCGTCAATTTCGATCTGTTTAGCGGCTAATAATGTGCTATCTGGATAACGGGCAATGGTTTTTTCTACCAAGTCGTGCAGGCTGAGTTGAGCGCTGACTTGCAAATCGTGCTCGTGTTCACCTTGCTCAGCCAGGGCTGCCGCATTGAAGAGCAAGCCAAAGACCATCCATAACAAAAAACATGAATGCATCAATTTAAACTTCGGAAACATCAAAATCACTCCAATTAATACAAGCGCTAAAGCCATTCATTTTAAAGCATAGCAAATGAATATCTTAGGAATAGTTAAAGCTGACTTAATAGTTCCCAATAAAATCAGAGTCTTGATGGCTCCAAAGATTTGCATATAAGCCGCCTGCATTAAGCAACTCACTATGGGAGCCTTCTTGGATAATTTCACCGTTATCCAAAACAACTAATCTGTCCATGGCAGCAATGGTGGATAAGCGATGTGCGATTGCAATCACTGTTTTACCTTTCATTAACTGATACAAGCTGGCCTGAATAACACTTTCCACTTCAGAATCGAGCGCACTTGTCGCCTCATCTAGCAATAGAACTGGTGCATCCTTTAACATGACGCGGGCAATCGCAATACGCTGGCGTTGCCCACCTGAAAGTTTTATTCCCCTCTCTCCAACATGGGCATTATAGCCTGTTCTGCCCTTTGCATCCCTTAATTTCATAATAAAATCATGTGCCTCAGCAAGCTTAGCCGCTGCAATCATTTCTTCTTCTGTTGCATTTGGTCGACCGTATAAAATATTCTCTCGCACACTGCGGTGCAGTAAGGAAGTATCTTGGGTGACCATTCCAATCTGTTCACGCAAAGAGTTTTGTGTGACGCTGTTGATGTTTTGCTGATCGATTAAAATGGCCCCTTTTTCAACCTCATAAAAGCGCAAAAGCAAATTAACGATTGTGGACTTGCCCGCACCTGAACGTCCAACCAAACCAACTTTCTCACCCGGCTTAATGGTTAAATTAAGACCCTTTAATAAAATTGTTTTGCTAGCCGTTTGCTGTTCTTGGTTATAGCCAAAATCAACATCCTCAAATTTTACTTCGCCCTTTTTAACATTGAGTGGTTTTGCATCAGGTTTATCAACAATCTGGTTCTGCGTCGTTAGTGTGTTGATGCCATCTTGGACCGTTCCAACTTGCTCATAAAGTGAGGTCATTTCCCACATCACCCAGTGCGATACACCATTTAAACGTAACGCCATTGCAATGGCTGCCGCTAAACCGCCGACACTTAGATCCTCATGACTCCACATCCATAAGGCCATCAATCCGGTAGCAATAATTAACAGCATGTTTAAAACATGATTGACGATTTCGACCTGACTGACCAAACGCATTTGGCCGTGAACAGTTCCTAAAAATTCATGCATCGCAGAACGCGCATAGGAAGCCTCTCGTCCTGCGTGAGAAAATAATTTCACAGTACTAATATTAGTATAAGCATCTGTGATACGACCTGTCATTAAACTCCTCGCGTCCGCTTGGTTTTTAGAAAGCTGACTTAAACGCGGAACGAAATAACTCAGAGAAATGATATAGCTCATCAGCCATACCAAGAAAGGCAGCATGATGTATGGATTAAAAAACCCAACAATTGCGACCATGCTGCCAAAATATACAATGACGTAAACCATGATGTCGCCGGCAATAAACCATAGATCACGAACCGCTAACGCAGTTTGCATGACCTTAGCCGCAACTCGGCCTGCAAACTCATCTTGATAGAAACTCATGCTTTGATTGAGCATGAGTCGATGAAAATTCCAGCGCAGTCGCATTGGAAAATTGCCCGCAAGTGTCTGATGTTTAAATAGTGTTTGCAAAGCCACCAATACGCCACTTAGCAATAAGCCTAGCGACAACCAAAGTAAATGTTCTCCTTCGCGAGACCAAATTTCGGTGTGTGGAATATCACTCAGCCAATCGACGACCTTACCCATCATTGCGAATAGCATCGCTTCAAAAGCAGCGATGAGGGCGGTGAATAATGTCATCCCCGCCAAGTAAGGACGAAACCCTTTAGTGCAACCCCAGGCGAATTTCCAAAAATGATGATGCGGTATTGAGTCTACGGCTTCTGAAAACGGCTGAGTAAGTTGTTCAAACTTTTTAAACATAAAATTTTTGATCATTCTTTTTTAAATGATTGATGAAATTATTGATATTTCACTCTCCATACGCGATTGCCTACATCATCAGCAATCAGTAGATTTCCATGAATATCTAATGCCAATCCCACAGGTCTTCCATAGGCCTCATCATGGACCACAAAGTCCGTCACGATATCGATAGGCATGCCATACGGTTCGTTATTCTTGAACGGAACAAAAATGACTTTGTATCCGCTTCTTTTACTTCTATTCCATGAGCCGTGCTCACTGATGAATGCCCCCTCGTTATAGGGGCCTTGTGACTTTGTTGGCGCAAAAACTAAGCCTAATGCTGCAACATGGGCACCCAGTGCATAGTCAGGTGAGCGTGGAAGTGAGTTTTTTGGCATCGGTTCCTTGACTCTTAAATCTTGATGATTGCCGTAATAAACGTAAGGCCAACCAAAAAAATCACCCTCATGAACAGAGCTTAAATAATCTGGGACTAAATCGTCACCTAATTCATCGCGCTCATTAACCACTGTCCAGAGGGTATGCGTATTCGCTTGCCATGCAAGACCGTTGGGATTCCTCAGTCCTGATGCATAAATTTTCTTCTTATTTGTTTTAAGATCAACCTCCCAAATCGCGGCCCGATCTATTTCTTGATCTAATCCATTTTCTCCAATATTACTATTCGATCCAACTGTCACATAAAGTTTTGACCCATCATGAGAGGCGATAATATTTTTAGTCCAATGATGGTTAATGTCGCCTTCAGGCAAATCGATGATTTTTTCGGGAGGATATTTTTTAGTGTCAATCTTGGTCTCTCCTGATTGGTAATGAAATCTTATGATTGCGTTTGTGTTAGCCACGTATAAGTCACTACCAATTAATGCCATACCAAAAGGAGAGTGAAGGTCGCTCAGAAAGTCTGTTGCCAATTCCGCAACTCCATCACCATTATGATCTCGCAGCAAAGTAATTCTATCTGGACTCTCTTCACCAGCCCCTGCTCGCTTCATAAAGTGTTTAGCGATGACTTCCTTTAACCCTTTACTTTTAGATGATTGTTTATTGCTTTGCGCCACCAGTACATCGCCATTGGGTAATACATACAGCCATCGAGGATGAACGAGTTCTTTTGAATAAACATTAATTATAAAATTGTTGTTAACGTTCGGCATCACGCCATCAGGCCATTTAGAAGCCTTCGCTATATTGATGGTTGGGATCATCGAAGCGCTTGGCGCGGGCAATATTGGATTTGTGCCTAAGCTCAATATTTGATCAGCAGTGCTGGATGTGGTTTGACAAGCAACCAATGCACTAGATAAGAGGAGGAGGATAATTTTTTGCATCATAGGTTTTTCTTAAATCTTATGTAGACGATTCTCAATCTGCGAGCTTTAGAATCTCAATATGATTTCCACTAGGGTCTTCAACATACACGGAACTTGTTCCATCACGATGCGGCACTGGAGTTCCAAAAGGTTTGATGTCCTCACGTGTCACAGCAAAGTGAGATGGATGCTGATCAGGATGCACCAATGCTAGTGATAGATTCTCAAATTTAAGCAACGCCCAGCTATTGTCTTGGTAGGCTATCTGACAGGCAAAGTTTTTTGTGTACCATAATATCGTCTCCTCTAGATCTTTTACCTGGAGAGCAATATGGTGAATATGATCGAGCGCGTTTGACATAGGCCTACTCATTATTTGAAATATCGTTGATTTGGATTTATTAAACTCATGAAGTTAGCATAGCCTCTATTTCAAAGAAATATGAAGTATTTTTCTGAGCGCAGGCGAATTCACTAGTAGTTATTTTCTAGACTTTAGATTATCTCTTTTAGTTTCAATTCATACATACTCCAGCGAAATAATATATCTTGAATTAAACTAAGAAATATCCTGACTCCATCCTATGTATACAAAAACTTCACTCATCTGTTTAGGCCTAATATGCTCACTTTCTGCTAAAGCGAGTGACCTTCCATCATCGATTAAAACAGGGATGCCCTATAGCGAGGCAAAGTCCTCATTAATTGCAGTTGGATGGAAGCCTGTTGTAAATTCCAAAATCACAAACAGCAGCCTTTACGCGCAAGAAATATTCGAAAAAGGTTCAACCGAGGTGGTTGATTGCATCTCAATGGAGATCGATGCCTGCTCGTTTCGTTATATCAAAAACAAAAGAATCCTCGAAATTAGAACCATCACCCGAGACCTCAAAGTCGACAAAATTAATCTGATTAATAAAAAATGACTTTAAAAGTAGATCTCGCCGATAGTGTCACTAGTTTAGATAGGCAAAGCTGGGATGCCTTAGTTGGGGGGATGCCATTATTAAGCCATGCTTTTTTAAGTGCGCTTGAGGAATCAAAATCCATTGGCAACGGCACAGGATGGCAGTCCTGCCCAATGCTAGTGTTTGACGATGAGGCATTAGTTGGCGGGCTCCCTTTGTATGTTAAGAGCCACTCCTACGGTGAGTATGTTTTTGACTGGGCATGGGCTGAGGCCTACGAAAAAAACGGCTTAAATTACTACCCAAAGCTTATTGCAGCCATCCCCTTTAGTCCTGTCACCAGTCAACGGCTCCTGGTAGCATCGGTTCCTAATGCCTCCGAAATCCAATCGCTCATGGTTGAAACATTAGAAGAAATAACACACAGCAACCAATTTTCAGGGGCGCATGTACTGTTCCCGAATGAAGATTCAGCCAAAGTACTTTCTGAAGCAAATTGGCTTCAACGTCATGGGGTGCAGTTTCAGTGGAAGAACGAAAGCTTTGAGAATTTTGAGGGATTCTTAAGTCAATTAACGCAAGAGAAGCGAAAGAAGATTCGGCAAGAGCGGAAAAAGGTCGTGAATTCAGGCGTGGTTTGTCATCGCGTTAAAGGACCAGATATTAGTGAAGCACAATGGGAATTTTTTTATCAATGTTATTGCAACACCTATCGAGAGCATCGTTCAACACCCTACTTAACCCGAGAGTTTTTTAAGATCATTGCAAAGACGATGACACAGCATATTTTGTTGGTGATGGCATACAAAGACGGCGCCCCCATTGCAAGCGCGCTTAATTTTTATGATCAAAATACCCTGTATGGTCGCTATTGGGGCTGCTTAGAATATGTCCCAAACCTTCACTTTGAGCTATGTTATTACCAAGCGCAGGAATTTTGTATCGCTGAAAATATTCAATATTTTGAAGGGGGGGCGCAAGGCGAACATAAATTAGCGAGGGGGTTTAAGCCAAAAGCCACCTGCTCTTTTCATCAAATCGCACATCCGCAGTTTGCTAATGCCATCGAGGATTTTGTCATGAGAGAAGCTCATGGGATCGCCAAATATACGAATGAACTTGAAGATCGAGCACCCTTTAAATTAAGCACGTCCGAATAGCAGCTTAAAAAAAGCCCACATTTCTGTAGGCTTAATTTATTAGTGGTCATGGGGGCGAAATCGAACTTACCACACGCGGATTTTCAAGCTAACGATTGACGTGCCCGAACAATGGCTTGCTTCACCTGAGCTGGCGCAGTCCCACCGATATGATTCCGGCTAGCTAGCGAACCCTCAAGCGTTAATACCTGATATACATCCTCTGAAATTTGAGCGCTGAATTTTTGCAATTCAGCCAGTGGCAAATCAGATAAATCACACCCTTTATCGACCGCATGACGAACAGCTAATGCGACGACTTCATGGGCATCACGGAATGGTGTACCTTTTTTAACCAGGTAATCGGCTAAATCCGTTGCAGTTGCAAAACCTTCGGTGGCTGCATTACGCATCGCTTCTTTATTCACCTTAATCCCACGCAACATGTCCGCATAGATCTCTAAAGTGACTAATAAAGTATCCGCGGTATCAAACAAGGGCTCTTTATCTTCTTGGTTATCTTTGTTGTAGGCCAGTGGCTGACTTTTCATCAAGGTCAGCAAAGCCATCAAGTGGCCTGTCACCCGACCGGTTTTACCACGCACTAATTCTGGCACGTCTGGGTTTTTCTTCTGCGGCATGATCGATGAGCCTGTACAGAAACGATCTGCAATATCTACAAACGCAAAGCGTGGACTAGACCACAAAATGAGCTCTTCTGAAAAACGCGATAAATGCGTCATCACCAAGGCGGCGGCAGCCGTAAATTCAATCGCAAAATCACGATCTGAAACCGCATCTAGTGAGTTCTCACACACCCCATCAAAACCTAATTCCTTGGCGACCATCTCACGATCTATTGGGTAGCTCGTTCCAGCTAAAGCAGCAGCGCCTAATGGCAAACGGTTAATCCGTTTACGGGCATCCGCAAACCTTGCCGCGTCGCGCTGCAACATTTCGAAATACGCTAAAAGGTGGTGACCGAACGTCACTGGCTGAGCGACTTGAAGATGGGTAAACCCTGGCATCGCGGTATCAAAATGCGTTTCTGCCAAATCCACAATCGAAGTTTGTAGCTTACGAATACCAACAATCACATCATCCGCTACCGCGCGGAGCCAGAGGCGAACGTCTGTAGAAACCTGATCATTACGACTTCTTCCCGTATGTAAGCGCTTACCTGCGTCACCAATTTTGTCCGTTAAACGCTTTTCAATATTCAGGTGCACATCTTCCAAATCTAAGCGCCATTCAAATTGCCCGGCTTGAATTTCTTGCAAGATTTCATTGAGTCCTGTTGCGATCGCAGCCACATCTGCTTGGCTAATGATGCCTTGAGCCCCCAGCATTTTTGAATGTGCGAGCGAGCCTTGAATATCAAATGCGGCCAGACGCTTGTCGAAGTCAACAGAGGCTGTGTAACGTTTCACCAATTCTGACACCGGCTCGTTAAACCGACCTGACCAAACTTTATCTTGTTGTGATTTATCTTGCATGATCAAAGGCGCTTATCAATAATGAATTTATCCAGCAAGTATAAAGCAAAACAACGATTTTTCTATCCAATCCAAGCGACAGCGGTATGTTAAAATTAACAAAACGACTATTAATAGACTTCAATGTATGCACACAACCCCTAAAAAAATCGTCATCGCCTCTCGCGAAAGCGCACTGGCTATGTGGCAAGCCAAACACATTCAAAGCCGATTACAGGCCCTTTATCCCGCAAGCACGGTTGAGATTTTAGGCATGACCACCATGGGAGACCAAATTCTAGATTCCCCATTAGCGCGGATTGGTGGCAAAGGCTTATTTGTAAAAGAGCTTGAGCAGGCCTTGGCAGATGGCCGTGCAGACTTAGCCGTGCATTCAATGAAAGATGTCCCAATGAACCTGCCTGAGGGGTTTACCATGGCAGCCATTGGTGAGCGTGAAGATGCACGCGACGCATTTGTTTCGAATGATTTCGAAAGCCTGGCCGCATTACCTCAAGGCAGCATCGTCGGCACTTCTAGTTTGCGTCGCCAAAGCCAATTACAGGCCCGCTTCCCACATTTGACCATCGAATCATTGCGTGGAAACTTACAAACGCGCTTACGTAAATTAGATGAAGGCCAGTATGCGGCCATTATTCTAGCAGCGGCTGGCTTAATTCGTCTGGGCTTGGAATCCCGTATTCGCCAATTCATCTCCCCTGAAGACAGCATCCCAGCCGTTGGGCAAGGGGCGCTTGGCATCGAAATTAATGCAAGCCGCACGGACATGCTATCTGTCCTCGCCCCGCTTAACCACCCTGAGACTGCCGCCTGTGTAGAGGCCGAACGTGGCATGAGCCGCGCCCTAGCCGGCAGCTGCACCGTTCCACTTGGCGCTTATGCACAAGTTAAAAACAACCACATCACCATCACCGGTTTTGTTGCAAGCGTCGATGGCAAGGAAATGGTCAAAGAAGAAGTCAGCGGCAGCATGGAGCACCCAGAACAGTTAGGTCAGCAACTGGCTGAAAAATTAATCGCTCTCGGTGCGAACCGCATTCTTGCCGCATTGGATACGCTTTAACATTAAGATGAACGCCAACTCGCTTCATGGTCGCCATATCGTCATCACGAGGCCAGTCGGTCAAGCGGGAAAGCTATCTCAACTCATTCAAGATTCTAGCGGCGAAGTGATTGCTTTTCCGCTCATTGAAATCACGCCACTTTCTGATTACCAAGCATTTGAACAAACGATCAGCGAGCTTAATCATTATGATTGGGCCATCTTCATCAGTAGCAATGCCGTCCAAAACGGCATGCCCTTGGTGAGTAAACTGGCGCTTCCCCCCACATTGAGATTTGCAGCAATTGGGCCCAGCACAGCAGATGAATTAACCAGGTTCGGCATTCAAAACACCCTCATTCCAGAGCATCGTTTTGATAGTGAATCCCTGCTCGCCTTGCCTGAAATGCAGGCCGTTAACAATCAACACATCATGATTTTTCGTGGAATTGGTGGTCGTGAGGTCTTAGCAGACACCCTTAAAGCGCGTGGTGCAAACGTCACGTTTGCCGAGTGCTATCAGCGCATCAACCCTCAAAAAAATCTCTCGCTCTTAAATGACCATGACAAAAACCATGCCTTAGATGCCATTGTGGTCACGAGCTCGGAAGCCATGCGGCATCTCTTAAGCATGGCAAATCATCAAGATTGGCTTAAAAATGTTAAGCTATGCGTAAATCACGCGAGGATTGCCGAAGAGCCCAGCAAGCTAGGCTTCAATGTGCATATCGCAACCGCCCCTGGTGATGAGGCCATGTTGGCATGTTTAATTCATGCACTTAATGATTAAAATAGACGACTAAATGATGAGTCCAGCGCAATGACCGAAGACATTCAAAACAAGCTAGCATCCGAAATCAATCCTGAATCCATCAGCGATGCAAAGTCCTCACGCACTTTAAAAGTGGCCTTGGGGATTTCTCTGGTTTCACTGTTCGCCGTTGGTATATTGTGGGTAGACAATGCGAAAAACAACCAAACGATCGAACATGAATTAGCGACAAAACTCGATACCTTTAATGAAAAAAATCAGCAAAGTTTAGCGCTCGCTAAAAATGCCGATACGCGCAGTACTGAAATTGCCGCCCGCGCCGAAATTCTCGAAGAAAAATATAACGAGTCTTTTGATCAACAAGCCGCCCTGAAAGCCCTATATCAAGAGCTAGCCAATAACCGTGAAGAACGGATGTTGTCAGATGTTGAGCAATTGTTAGTCATCGCCAATCAGCAATTGCAGTTAGCAGGCAACATCAAACCCGCCCTATTGGCCCTACAGTCAGCTGACACAAGACTTCAAGGCTTCGATACCCAAAAGGCTGTTCAATTAAGAAAATCGATCGACCAAGACATTCAACGTTTACAAAACCTGCCATTGGCTGACATCACGAGCATCAGCCTCAAATTGGCAAGCCTGTCTCAACGCATCGACCAATTAGCCTTATTAAGTGATCACCGACCAAGCGAAACGCAAAATAGCACAGCGCCTGATCTTTCAAGTAACCCTTGGCGCAGACTGATCCAAGAAGTATGGCAAGACATCAAGGGCATGATCCGTATCGAACGCATTGATCACCCTGAGCCGCCCCTGCTTGCGCCCGAACAAAATTTTTTCTTGCGTGAGAATATTAAATTACACCTGCTGACTGCGCGCATTGCTTTACTCAGGCATGATGAAATCACTTATAAAGCCGACCTTGTGGCAGCACAAAGCGCCATCAATCTCAATTTTGATGTCCGTGAGTCGCTTACCAATAACACCTTAGACGAAATTAAGAGCCTCACCAACAATCATATTGCAACCGAGTTGCCGGATATTGAACCCAGTTTGCGCTTACTTAATCAGTACAAGTTGAGTTTTGTCCCAGCGGCCAATCACGAAGCAAAAGTAAGAAAGCAACCATAATGCGTTGGCTATTTTGGATACTCTTCATCCTGGGCTTGGCCATCGGCGTTTCTTTGCTCGCTGGTGCAAACAGTGGCTATGTACTCATTAAAACGCCTACTTATCGTTTAGAAACCTCACTCAACTTCCTAATTGTAGCCATCAGTTTAAGTTTTGTTTGCCTCCACCTCGCGTTACGCTTGTTCCAATACACTCGTAAATTACCCGCCACGGTCCGCGCTTACAAAGAAGGCTTGCGTAAAAAAGCGGGGCATCAAGCCTTAATTCAAAGCTTGCATGCCTTCGTTGAAGGTCGTTATGAGTTGGCCCAAAACACCGCATCGAAAGCCCTGGAACTGGGGGAAGATGCCGGGCTCACTGCCCTCATTGCCGCTAAAGCCGCACATAAACTTAAAAACAAAATTAGGCGAGATTACTTTTTATCTGAAGCTGAGCGTTTGGCCCCTGAAGCCAGCATTGCAAGGTTATTAACGCAATCAGAAATGCTCATTGACGACCAACAATATCAACTTGCATTGACGGTATTGCAAAGAGTCACGCAAATTGAACCGCATTATCAGCCCGCCCTTTCACTAGAGCTAAAGATCCAAACGCGCCTTAAAAATTGGGAGCGAGTGTTAACGATTCTAAATCTACTTGAAAAAACCGATGTCCTCGAAATGCTTAAAATCAAAGAATTTCGACTTCAGGCCCATCAAGCATTAATCAAACGCTACGCCCACGATGCCTCAGGCTTGAATGCCTATTGGAAAAAACTTACCGATGAAGATCGCTTTAACGAGCGCCTCGTCATGACCGCCGTTCCGCTCTTCATTGAAGCAGGCGCACAAACGGAGGCCGCGAGAATCCTAGAAATGAACCTCACCAAGAATTGGTCGAGCGCTTTATTACGCCTCCTTGGAAACTGCATCACTTCAGACCCAAGCAAGCAACTTCAACAAGCAGAGTTCTGGCTCATGAATCATCAGCACGATGCAGACTTGTTAGAAACTCTGGGTAAGTTCTGCGTCCATCTTAAATTATGGGGAAAAGCAGAAAGCTACTATGAGGCAAGCCTCAGCATAGAAGCGTCAGCAGCAAGACATTTGGCCCTGGCAAAACTACTTGAGAAAAAAGGTCAAATGACCGCTGCCAACCAACATTATCGTGCCAGCACTAATTTTCATACGGAATTGCATTAAAATAACGCATTCGCTGTTAAGAACGACAAAGATGACCCCTCTTCAAAAATTTGCCACGGATGATGTCCGCATTAAAGAAATCAAAGCGCTTAGACCGCCTTCTGATTTTTTAGATGCCCTTCAAGCGAGTCCAAAAACCGTCGACAACATTGTGGCCACACGCGCTGCCATTCATCAGGTATTACATAGTGTAGATGACAGGCTACTCATCATCATCGGCCCGTGCTCCATCCATGATGAAGAGGCTGGGGTTGCCTATGCAAAACGCTTGGTAGAACAGCGTGCCTTATATGAAAAAGAACTCATCATCGTGATGCGAGTTTATTTTGAAAAACCACGCACCACCGTTGGCTGGAAGGGTTTAATCAACGACCCATTCCTAGATGGTAGCTTCCGAATTAACGAAGGGCTAGAAATCGCTAGGCGCTTCTTACTTGAAGTCAACGAACTAGGCATGCCTGCCGGCACAGAATTCCTAGACACCATCACCCCACAATATACGGCTGACTTAGTGAGCTGGGGTGCCATTGGCGCTCGCACAACCGAGTCTCAAGTCCACCGCGAATTAGCCTCCGGTCTTTCATGCCCCGTCGGTTTTAAAAATGGAACAGACGGCAATATTCGGATTGCAGTGGACGCGATTAAAGCAGCCGCTAGCCCACATCATTTCTTATCTGTCACTAAAGAGGGGCAGTCTGCGATTGTCTCAACGGCTGGCAATGAAGATTGTCACGTCATTTTGCGTGGAGGCAAAACCCCTAACTATGATGCAGCCAGTGTCGATGCCGCAGCCACAGAACTGGCCGCTTCCGGGCTGAATCCTAAGGTCATGGTAGATTGCTCTCATGGCAACAGCCTTAAGCAATACCGATTACAACTCGATGTAGCTAAGAATGTTGCTGATCAACTCAAAGCTGGGGATGAGCGCATCATGGGGCTGATGGTCGAATCTCACCTCCATGAAGGCCGCCAAGAACACACGCCTGGCTGCCAACTTGAATATGGTAAATCCATCACCGATGCGTGTTTAGGTTGGGAAGATACCCTCACCATTTTAGAAACACTTGCCGAAGGCGTTCGCGCTAGACGCCGGGTGCATCAAAACGATTTAGACGAATAACTTTCGTTATGCTTTTTAGCCTTTTGGAAGTGGATTCGCGTAAGTAAAGGCATCTGAAAAGAACTCATCCGCGGGTAAGCCGTGTTCCTTAAATGCAGCATTTGCCACCTCCACCATCACCGGTGCGCCGCAACAATAAACCTGGTGTCCACTTAGATCTGCGATATCCTGCAACACCGCCTCATGCACCATGCCAGTTCGGCCTTCCCAGGCATCGCTCGCCAATGGCTCTGACAACACAGGGATGAATTTGAAATGGGGATGCATGCCTGACCAAGCCTGAGGCAACGCTGGCATATAAAGATCTTCTAAGCTTTTAGCGCCCCAATAAAGCACCATTTCCCGCTCAGTATTCTGATGCAAAATATGTTCAATAATCCCCTTGATCGGTGCAAAACCTGTTCCACCTGCAACAAAGATAATCGGTCTGTTGCTGTCTTCACGCAGGTAAAAGCTGCCAAAAGGTCCTTCTAGACGCAAAATCGCCTTTTCTTGCATTTCTTTAAATACATATTCGGTAAACGTACCGCCAGGCACAAGACGTAAGTGCAACTCTAAAAACTCATCGTTGTGGGGGGCATTGGCTAATGAAAAAGCGCGGCGTTTGCCGTCTTTCAAAATAAATTCAATATACTGGCCCGCCATAAACTGCAGCCGCTCATTGCTCGGCAATTTCAGGAAAAGCGCCATCACGTCATGCGATAGTTTTTCCATCATCTGTACGCGAGCCGGCATGATGCGCGGGCGAATGACATTGTTGGCCGATACTTCTCGGCACTCAATCACGGCCTCTGAAAGTGGTTTTGCGCAGCAGAATAAAACATAACCAGCCGCTTTTTCTGCCTCCGTGAGCGCCGTTCCCTGATACTCGCCATAGTCCACTTCGCCAGAAATGACCTTTCCCTTGCAAGCCCCACAGGCGCCGTTGCGACAACCATAAGGCAAAGTGAGGCCCGCATCAATGGCTGCCCCCAAAAAGGTTTCTGCGTCCGGCACTGAGTAAACATTGCCGCTTGGTTGAATGGTAACTTGATGAGACATTTTTTAAAAAATCCTATTTTTGATATCGAACAACATTAATCATCTCGCGTAAACTCACCTTCAATCACATCATCATTTGCCGCCCCTTGTTTAAATGCTGCAGCGGATGGGGAAGGTGGGCTAGGAATTAACAACAAAATCACCGCAATCATATCCGTCATGACCCCGGGGATCACTAACAAAATACCTGCAATAAGATTTTTAACGCTGCCAAATAAAGCGCTGCCCGGCGTAGCGCTTTGGGCGAGCGTTTGCATTAAGCGGCCAGCAAATAGCTGCTTTTCCTCTCGGATTAAACGCAAACCTAATACGGTCATTAAAATGAGGTAGAACGCCAACCACCAGCCATATTTTGCGGCTAAATCTATGAGCAACCATATCTCGAATGCTGGAAATGCGAGTAAAATTAACAGCATGAATAAACGCATGAACTATTCCCTTAAATTCCGCTTTGAGCGAATCAATTAATATGTCGAGTGTATCGGGCGATAACGCTATTTTAGTGCTAACCAACCTACCAGACACATCTAGCGCTGAAAAATTAGCAGAATTATTAATCTCTGAGCATTTGGCCGCCTGCATTAACATACAGGCGCCGTGCACTTCGATGTACAAGTGGCAAGGGAAGTTCGAAAAAGTCCATGAAATTCCCATGATCATTAAAACAACACAAAGTCATTACCCTTCATTACAAGCTACAATCTTAAAACATCATCCAAACGAACTCCCTGAAATCATTTGTGTCACTATTGCTGATGGGTTGCCAGCATACTTGGCTTGGATTTCAGAAATTGATCAGAAAAATTAACTAGGATTGTGCAATTGAAACTACCCGCATTTTTAATTAGCCTAGTGCTCCTGTCCTTAAGTGCTTCATCACCAGCCTTTGCTGCTGAGGAAAGCGCCTCTTCAAGCCGGTTAAGTTTATTTAATCGCGAAGAGGAAGTCTTGCTGCCAGACCAAGCCTTTAAGCTTGAGGTCATCGCCCAAGATAAGCATACCCTGCAGGCCAACTTTACTGTGGCACCTGGCCATTATCTCTATCGCGATCGCATTAAATTCAAAAGCAACAATGCGCAAATCGGCGAGATCACTTTTCCCAAAGGCGACATTAAAAAAGACGCTAACTTTGGTGAGACAGAAGTTTTCCATCAAAGCTTTACTGCCAACATCGCCCTTAACGACACGCCAAAAAATCTAGACAAAATAACAGTGGAAGCCAACTACCAAGGCTGTAGCGAAAAAGGCTTATGCTACGCCCCGATTCACAAAACCATCGAAGTCACCCTCTCCAATCATGCCACCAAGAGCAGCGCACCGAAAGACGCTTCTGATGATCAAGTCACGACCTTACTTAAAGGCGGAAAAATCTGGCTCATCATTCTTGGCTTTTTTGGTTTTGGTCTGTTACTCGCTTTAACACCCTGCGTTTTACCAATGATTCCTATCCTCTCTGGGATTATTGTCGGTGATAAAAAAGTCCATCACCACGCCACTTCCCGCCTGCACGCTTTCAATTTATCACTGGCTTATGTGCTGGGCATGTCAATCAGCTACACCCTAGCTGGCGTTGCGGCAGGACTGTCTGGTCAATTGTTAAGTAGCGCCCTTCAAAGCGCTTGGGTGCTCGGGGCGACAGCGATTGTTTTTGTATTTTTGTCATTCTCCATGTTTGGCTTTTATGAGCTTCGTTTGCCAAGCGCCATTGAAAACCGCATGGTCAATCTAGCCAACGGCATCAAAGGCGGTCAATTCATTGGCGTGTTAACCATGGGCGCGCTTTCCGCCTTAATTGTCAGTCCTTGCGTGGCCGCGCCCCTGGCTGGCGCCCTGATTTACATTAGCCAAACACACGATGTGTTATTAGGGGGTATCGCCCTATTTTCACTTTCTATTGGCATGGGAGTACCGCTATTGCTGATTGGCGCCTCTGCTGGTCACGTATTACCAAAAGCCGGTGCGTGGATGACTACCGTGCGTAATTTCTTCGGCGTGATGATGTTGGGCATGGCGATTTACATTGCATCGCCAGTCATCCCGCAAGGCATCCAAATGTTACTTTGGGCTGGACTACTCATTATTCCTGCCATGTATCTGCATGCAATCGATCCATTACCGGTTGATTCAAGCCCCTCTTCAAGGCTCCTTAAGGGCGTTGGCATTATCCTATTGGCCTTGGGCATCACCCTGATTATTGGCGCCGCATCTGGCGCAAAATCCCCTTGGCAGCCTTTAGCGGGTTTGACTGCACCAAAAACTAACAAAACCAATACTGGCTTAAGCTTTGTAAAGATCCACAGCATTAACGAGCTTGAAGCCCAACTCCAAAATGCCAAAGGCAAACGCGTCATGCTCGATTTTTATGCAGATTGGTGTGTGGCCTGCAAAGAGCTCGAAGAGTTTACTTTTACCGATTCCGCCGTCAAGCGCGCATTAGCGAACGTTGTGTTAATTCAAGCCGACGTCACCAATAACAGCCCTGAAGAAATTGCACTCCTAAATCGATTCAAATTATTTGGGCCCCCAGGCATCATCTTTTTCAATAAAGCCGGTAACGAAATTGCGCCCCTAAAAGTGATTGGTTATCAACCGCCAGAAGACTTTATCAAAGTCTTAAATAAACTCAATTCCCTTGGAGATGATGAATGCAATCCTATAGTCGCCTGCTAATTATTGCCTTGTTATCGATTTTATCTGGATGGTTTTTATTTCATCACACCCAAGAAGCGAGCAAACAAGAAAAACCCGCAATCGCCAACAGCGTCATTACAAATCCATTATTTAATGCAAGCTTCCCAGATATTACCGGCAAGCAGCAGGCATTAAAGCAATGGCAAGGCAAAGTAATTGTGCTAAATTTTTGGGCCACTTGGTGTCCGCCATGTCGGGAAGAGATGCCAGAGCTTTCTGCGTTGCAACAAAAACATAAAGATATTGTGATTATTGGGCTCTCAACAGACGATCTTGATAAAACAAAAGAATTCATCCATTCAGCCCCAGTCAGTTATCCAATTTTAGCGGGCGACATGGATGCCATGACGCTCGCTGAAACCCTAGGTGATAATCAAAGTATATTGCCTTACACCGTCATCATTGATAGCAAGGGCGCGATTGTTAAAACCTTTTTCGGACGCATTAATCAACAAATTCTCGAAGAAACCCTCACACCACTTCTGGGCGTTTTACCCACTAAATAAAACTGATAAAACAGTTAATTTCGGCAAATTTCAGCAAATTGCTGTAGAATATCTTCTAACTTACATGAAACTAGAAATTTTCAGAAACGCACTTTATTTCTGAAAATCATCAAAAATATGGCTGAATCCAATAAGAAATCCGTATTAGTTTTACATGGTCCCAACCTAAACCTACTGGGTTTACGTGAACCTGATCATTACGGAAAAAATACACTGGCTGAGATTGATGCACAATTAGCGAAGCGTGCGACCGAAGCTAATATTTCATTGTCATCATTTCAAAGCAATTCCGAAGTGGAATTAATTCAAGTCTTGCATACATTAGCAGACAAAAAAGTCGATTTTATTATTATCAATCCCGCAGCGTTTACCCATACATCGGTTGCATTGCGGGATGCACTTTCAGCTATTAAAGTGCCCTTTGTTGAAGTTCACCTATCTAATATTTACGCGCGAGAAACCTTCCGCCACCATTCATACTTCTCTGATATTGCTGTCGGAGTCATTAGTGGCTTGGGTGCACAAGGATATTTACTGGCTTTAGATTACGCAGTTCAAACAATTTCTGACTAAGTATCAGAATTAAATAAATGTACGCAATATAAGCGTACTTAACTATGAAGCAAGAGGGGAAGAGATGGATTTACGTAAACTTAAAAAACTGATCGATTTAGTCGAAGAGTCTGGCATATCAGAACTCGAACTTACCGAAGGTGAAGAAAAAGTTCGCATCAGTCGGAACCTGCAACAACCACAAAACACAGTGCACTATGCACAACCCTACATTCAACACGCCCAACCAGCTCCAGCCGCGCCTGCCGTAGAAGCTGCCCCAGTAGCCCCTGTTGTTGAAGGCCATGTAGTTAAATCTCCAATGGTGGGTACTTTCTATCGCTCACCCTCCCCTGAATCAAAAGCTTTTGTAGACGTTGGTGCTTCCGTTGCTGTTGGCGACACGATCTGCATCATTGAAGCGATGAAGTTATTGAACGAGATCGAATCTGACCATGCGGGCGTGATTAAAGCCATCTTGGTTGAGAATGGTCAGCCCGTCGAATACGGCGAACCTTTATTTATTATCGGCTAAAGAGGTTTTAAATGTTTGATAAAATCCTCATCGCTAATCGCGGCGAAATCGCCCTACGCATCCAACGTGCATGTCGGGAATTGGGCATCAAAACGGTAGCGGTTCATTCTGAGGCCGACAAAGAAGCTAAGTACGTTAAATTAGCAGACGAGTCTGTGTGTATTGGTCCTGCCCCATCTAGCCAAAGTTATTTAAATATCCCTGCCGTCATTAGCGCAGCCGAAGTCACAGATGCAGAGGCGATTCACCCAGGATATGGCTTTCTTTCAGAAAACGCTGATTTTGCTGAGCGCGTTGAACAAAGTGGCTTTGTGTTTATTGGCCCGCGCGCTGAAACGATTCGCTTAATGGGCGACAAAGTTAGCGCAAAAGACACCATGAAAAAAGCAGGTGTGCCATGCGTGCCAGGCTCCGAGGGTGCCTTACCTGATGACCCAGATGAAATTATTCGCATCGCAAAAGGCATCGGCTATCCTGTAATTATTAAAGCCGCGGGTGGTGGTGGCGGTCGAGGAATGCGCGTAGTTCATACGGAAGCCGCCCTAATTGGGTCTGTCAATATGACGAAAGCTGAAGCCCAAGCTGCGTTCGGCAACCCGGTTGTTTATATGGAAAAATTTCTTGAACAACCGCGTCATATTGAAATCCAAGTATTGGCTGATCAACACGGCAATGCGATCTACTTAGGGGAGCGCGATTGCTCTATGCAACGTCGGCACCAAAAAGTGCTTGAAGAAGCACCCGCGCCAGGAATATCAACCCGCCTTCGTGACAAAATTGGTCAACGATGTGCAGATGCCTGTAAACGCATTAAATATCGCGGTGCAGGGACATTCGAATTCCTCTATGAAAACGACGAATTTTATTTCATTGAAATGAATACGCGTGTTCAAGTAGAACACCCTGTGACAGAAATGATTACCGGCGTTGATATTGTCCAAGAACAAATTCGCGTGGCATTTGGTGAAAAATTAAGCCTGCGCCAAAAAGATATTCAATTCCGTGGCCATGCGATTGAATGCCGAATCAATGCTGAAGATCCTTACACTTTTGTGCCTTCACCTGGCCGCATTAGTACCTTCCACATGCCAGGTGGTCCTGGCATCCGTGTTGACACCCATGCCTACCAAAACTACATGGTGCCACCCCACTATGATTCAATGATTGGTAAATTGATCGCTTACGGAGATACTCGCGATCAAGCCATTGCAAGGATGGACATTGCATTGTCAGAAATGGTGGTTGAAGGAATCAAAACCAACATCGCATTACATCGAGATTTAATGAACGATGCCGCTTTCCAGTTAGGTGAAACCAGTATTCATTATCTTGAAAACAAACTTGGCATTCACACCAAGTAGGATTGTTTGAAATGGCTTGGGTTTCATTACATATCGAAGCGCAGAGCCAAAACGCTGACTTGCTGAGTGATACGCTGATGGACATTGGCGCCCTCTCAGCAAGCATCGAAGACGCAAATGCAGAAACCGCAGACGAACAACCCATCTTCGGTGAACCTGGGGATCCCCCACCAGGCATTTGGAATAAAAACATTATCAGTGCACTTTTTAATGATGATGTCGACATTCCTAGCATCATTGCCCAAGTCGAAGCAATTACGGGCTTCAAAAACCTTGCTTACACTTGCGAAAACATTGCAGAACAAGACTGGGTACGTGCAACCCAATCTCAATTTGAACCCATTAAAATTACAGAAGATTTATGGATTGTGCCCACTTGGCATGATGCCCCAAATCCCAATGGCATCAACATTGTCTTAGACCCGGGGCTCGCCTTTGGGACCGGTAGCCACCCCACCACTCACCTATGTTTGGCCTGGCTCGTGAAGCAAGTGAAGCCCAATGACAGCGTCCTCGATTATGGATGCGGCTCCGGCATCCTCGCCATCGCCGCTAAAAAGCTCGGCGCAAAGCATGTGCTTGGCGTCGATATTGATGCCCAGGCCATTATTTCAAGCGAATTTAATGCCGCGCAAAACCAGGTCTCGGCAGACTTTTACCTAGCAACCCAGTCCCCTAAAATGCAAGCTGACATCGTGGTGGCCAACATCCTATCAAGTGCATTAAGTGTATTGGCACCGGCTTTAGCTAAATCTTGTAAACAAAATGGATGTATTGCTTTATCGGGTATTTTGCGCGAACAAGCAGAGCAAGTATCCGCGATCTATGCGGAATGGTTTAATATGAATGCTCCTGAGTTCATGGATAGCTGGGTTTTACTGACTGGCACTAAAAAATAATCATCCCATCATGCATTTGGTCACGAAATGTCCATCATGTTTTACTAGCTTCGTCGTTAAGCCGGAGCAGCTTAACCAGCATCATGGGCAGGTTCGATGCGGGCAATGCCAAAAAGTGTTTGTTGCCGCCGAACATGTCAATTCACCAATCGCACCAAAAAACCTATTAGAAACCTTAAGAAATTTAACGCCCCACAATAAAAAAAACTTAGCACTTAATGTCTTTCTGGTCATATTGGCCCTCACACAAATCCTTTTCTTTTTGCGTGGGGACATTGCAAAACGTTGGCCGAATCTTAAGCCCACCATCGTCACCACATGCAAACACTTAGGTTGTAAAATTCCGCTACCTCAGCATGCTGAACTTATCACTCTGGATGACACAGAATTAATTAAAGATGAAACACGTAATGATGTGATTAAGTTTAATGGCATCATTATCAATAACGCGCCTTATGCTCAATCTTTTCCTTCCCTTGAGCTAACCCTTACAGATGATCACGATATACCCGTCATGCGCCGTAAAATCATCCCTGCGGAGTACTTAAAAGGATTGAACGCCAATTTAGATGAAGGCATCTCTGGCAATGATGAAATTCACATCAGCATTAACTTAAAAACGACCGATATTCCCGCTACTGGTTTCCGGGCGTTTATCGTTTACTAATCAATCTGTCTTATAAAAGGCCTTTAGCGAACATGGCTAACTGGCAAATCGCCTTAGCAATCACCTCCACTGCTTGTTCTCGCCCATAGCTCTTACGCCAGGCGAGTGCGATTTTCCGAGTAGGGACCGGTTTTTTAAATGGAATCACTTTGACTAATGGATTGTGATACCGGCTAATGGTCGCGCTGATCGGCAGTACCGTGATGCCTAGATTAGACGCTACCATATTGCGAATAGTGTCCAAGGAGTTTCCCTGCAAGATCTCACCGTTACGACTCAAGCTCGGGCAGGCTTGTAACACTTGATTACTAAAACAATGACCGCTATTTAACAGTAATACCTTTTCATTCGATAACTCACTCGCATCAACCTCTTTAAGATTTGCCCAGTCATGTTCACTTGGCACCACCACTACAAACTCCTCTTCATAGAGCGGCAGGGTTTTAATACCTGGTATTTCAAAGGGAAGCGCAATAATTGCAACATCAATGACCCCATTACGCAATTGCATCTCCAGATTACTCGTCAGATTTTCCTCAACGATTAAAGGCATTTCTGGCGCACTTTTACGCAAAATAGGAATAATTTCTGGCAATAAATAAGGCCCGACGGAATAAATCACGCCAAGCTTTAGAGCCCCAGCTAATTGATTATTGCCTTGCTTAGCGATCTCCTTGACGCGATTAGCTTCATCAATGGCTCGAATCGCTTGCTCAACGACTGATTCTCCCACCGCCGTCATCGTGACATCATTTCGACTTCTCTCGAATAACAAGACCCCTAGCTCATCTTCTAGTTTTTTAACGGCTAAACTGAGTGCCGGTTGGCTCACAAAACACATTTCGGCTGCTTTTCTGAAATTACGGGCCTTAGCCAGCGCGACAATAAATTTAAGTTCATTCAGGGTCATGAGTTAATTTCTTCTTTTAATTCTTCCGGCACTTCAATGGTGTGTATTGAAAGATGGATTTCTCGTAAAAAACAAATTAAGCCAAATATTAAACTGATCATGGCCGATATAAAAAGTGGCGACACAAAATGGGAAGGATCTTTACTCCGCTCATAACCAATGAATAAGACCACGATCACCATGGCGACCAGCAAAGCTGAGACGGTACAAAAAGTTATAGACCAATGCACCCATACTGCCCTTTTCGATAACAGCCGTATTTCATTAATATTTCTCGGGGTATGGCAGTCTCGCTCTATCAGTACGCGATATCGATCCACTACGCGGCCAAGTCTTTGGGCTAAAACAGAGATGATCGCGCCGATGCCAGTGAGTAAAAAAGCCGGGGCCACCGCTAATTGAATCACATGTGAAACAGTGCCTAATTCTTCAATAAAGGTTTGCATTTTGCAATTCTCGATCCATTTTTTCTATGTATTAGTTTGTCATAGAAATAGTGCCGAAAAAAATTTATTAAAAAAATAATGGTTATATGATAATTCTTCAAAATATCAGGTAATATAAGGGTTCCGCAACCCTTTATGAATGATTATCCTATGAACAAACAAGAATTGATTGCAAAAATTGCTGCTGAAGCTGACATTTCTAAAGCTGCTGCTGCTAAAGTTGTTGATGCTTTTACTGGTAGCGTAACTGCTGCGCTAAAAAGTGGCGACACAGTAACATTAATTGGCTTTGGTACATTTGCTGTTAGCAACCGTGCTGCTCGTATCGGCCGTAATCCACAAACTGGTAAAGAACTTAAAATTGCCGCTCGTAAAGCACCAGCTTTCCGTGCAGGTAAAGCTTTGAAAGATGCATTAAACTAAGTTTAAATAGCAATTCAAAAGTAAAAAGGCCAACAAAATGTTGGCCTTTTTTTATTTCCCAAAAGAAACTTTATTTTTTTGACTTGCAAGCCATAGAAAACCCAGAATCCCAGCTGTTAGGGATGCTATAAGAATAGACATCTTTGCCGCATTAATCGTTGCTGGATTCGCCATAAACGCTAAATTTGTTATAAAAATAGACATGGTGAATCCAATTCCACCAAGAATACCTGCGCCGATGATATGACCCCACTTTAAGTCTGATGGTAAGCGACATACCCCAATAGCAACAGCCACAAAACAAAATAATGTAATACCTAATGGTTTACCAAGGATTAAGCCCATAGCGATGCCAAGGCTGTTTAGGCTACTTAAATCATTCACCCAATCGCCACTTAATGTTATACCGGTATTTGCTAAAGCAAAAATTGGCAGAATAATGAACGCAACCGGCTTATGCAATAGGTGTTCAAGTTTGTATGATGGAGATACTTGATCATCATCTTTTGCTGAGAATGGAATGGCAAAAGCCAGCATAATTCCAGCAACCGTGGCATGAATGCCTGATTTAAGCATGAGAACCCACATCACGAGAGCGCCTATTAGGTAAGGCAAAAGTGCCATTACTCTAAAGAGGCGATTGAACAATATTAGTAGTGCCCAAACTGTAAAAGCTCCTATCAGATACCAAACGGATAACTTGGCTGTATAAAAGGCAGCAATAATCAAAATGGCACCTAAATCATCTATGACTGCGAAGGCTACAACAAAAACTTTTAATGATGCAGGAATACGATTACCTAGAATGGCTAAAACTCCTAAGGCAAAGGCAATATCGGTTGCCATGGGAATACCTATTCCGTTTTGAGTTGGCGTTGCCTGATTGAGTGAAAAATGAATGAGTGCTGGAACAAGCATGCCGCCAATAGCCGCACATATAGGCAAAAGAGCATTCTTGATATTCGATAGTTCTCCAATATAAATTTCTCGTTCAAGCTCTAATCCGATAAGCAGGAAAAAAATTGCCATTAAACCATCGTTTATCCAATGCTCAAGACTCATTCCCCACAAGTCTGTATGCCAGAGATTTGAGTAATAATATCCAATTGGCGAATTTGTGATCGAGATTGAAAATACGGTACAAATAATCAGCAGAACGCCGCTTAATTTTTCAGAGTCGAAAAACTTATTGAAGGTCTTAGATAAAAATATAGTTGGTAGTAGGTTCATGATGCAATCATTTTTAAGTCCGTATAAAAAGCCCGCAAATATGCGGGCTTTTTATTAACTGCTCAATTTTTTATTTTTGACCTGACAAGGACAATCTAAAAATGAAGAGTCCCTAAAACTAAATATCTAGGTTATTTACACCCAGCGCATTATTTTCAATAAAGGCACGTCTAGGCTCCACTTGATCGCCCATCAATGTTGTGAAAATCTCATCCGCTGCAATCGCATCGTCAATTTGCACTTTTAATAGACGTCGCACTTGTGGGTCCATGGTAGTTTCCCATAGTTGAGATGGATTCATTTCACCCAGACCTTTATAGCGTTGGACATTCAACCCATGCTTAGCTTCTTCAAGTAACCAGTCAAGCGCCTCTTTGAAGGTTTGTACCGCTTGTGATTTTTCACCACGGGTAATGACAGCGCCTTGGCCAATTAATCCAGCCAACATCGTCGATACACGACTAATTTGACGGTAATCACCACCACCTAGGAAATCAGCGTCCACCACACAACATTGTAAATTGCCGTGAACAAACTTATTAACCTCTAGTCGGTAAGTGCCTACTTCGGGATTGAAAGCCACAATCACTTCGGAACCAATTGCACCAAGAATCGGACGTAATCTTTCAGCCGCTAGATTCGCGCTCTTTTCATCGTTGAGGCTAATCTCCCCTAAATCTTGTAGGGCACGCAATACACTTTCATCATAGAAAGACGCAATTCGGCGGATCACCGCTTCAGTGAGCACCATTTGTTTAGCAATCGCCCCTAATGGTTCATCAGCAATCGTTTCTCCGCCAGTTTTGGTAAGAAGTGATGCACCCTTCAAAGCAGATTGTAGTAAATACTCATCTAGCTCATGTTGATCTTTCAGATAGCGCTCATCTCGACCTTGTTTCACTTTGTAAAGCGGAGGTTGCGCAATATAAATATGGCCGCGTTCAACCAACTCTGTCATTTGACGATAGAAGAACGTTAATAACAGCGTTCTAATGTGCGCACCGTCGACGTCCGCATCGGTCATGATGATGATGCGGTGATAACGCAACTTCTCAACGCTAAAGTCGGCTTTGCCAATACCCGTGCCTAACGCAGTAATCAGAGTTGCAATTTCTTGTGAGCCAAGCAACTTATCAAAACGTGCTTTTTCAACGTTCAGAATCTTACCCTTAAGCGGTAAAATGGCTTGATTCTTGCGATCGCGACCTTGTTTTGCAGAACCGCCAGCTGAGTCACCCTCGACCAGGTAGATTTCACATTTGGTTGGATCACGCTCTTGGCAATCCGCTAACTTTCCTGGCAGACCCATCGTATCCATGGCGCCCTTTCGGCGCGTCATTTCACGCGCTTTTCGGGCAGCATCGCGTGCTCGGGCAGCATCCACAATCTTATTGCAGATGACTTTAGCATCCACTGGGTTTTCAAGTAAAAATTCGGCCAGCTTGCTGGATACCACATCCTGGACGACTGGTTGTACTTCACCAGAAACTAATTTATCTTTGGTTTGTGATGAAAACTTTGGCTCGGGGACTTTGACAGAAAGGACACAGGTAAGTCCTTCACGCATATCGTCACCACCTGTTTCGATTTTTGCTTTTTTCGCTAACTCATTTTGTTCAATATAGTTATTAAGCGTTCTTGTCATTGCCGTCCGCAGACCCGTTAAATGGGTACCGCCATCTCGCTGTGGAATGTTGTTCGTGAAACATTGCACCGTCTCACTATATGAATCATTCCATTGCATGGAAACCTCTATGGTCATTCCGTCTTTTTCAGAAATAGCATAAAACGGTTTTGGATGAAGCACGGTCTTGCTACGATTCATATATTCAACGAAGCCACGAACCCCACCAGAATAAGCAAAGTTCTCACTCTTATTGTGGCGTTGATCAATCAGCTCAATTTTGACACCATTATTTAAAAACGATAATTCACGTAGACGTTTTGCCAAGATATCAAAACTAAATTCAATCAATGCGAAGGTTTCAATAGAAGGGAAGAAATGAACCTCTGTACCAGAACGCTCAGTGCTGCCTGTTTCTGCCAATGGGGCCTGCGGAACACCGCGCGCAAATTCCATTTGATAGACCTTGCCGTTTTTATAAATCTTTAATTTTAGCCAATCGGACAAAGCGTTCACCACTGAAACCCCAACCCCATGCAAGCCCCCAGAAACTTTATAAGAGTTTTGGTCAAACTTTCCACCAGCATGAAGCTCTGTCATTACAATTTCTGCTGCAGATCGCTTGATGTCATTTTTATCATCCTGCTTAATATCAACAGGAATACCACGACCATTATCTGCAACACTAATTGAATTGTCTGAATGGATAATAATTTTAATATCATCACAATGCCCCGCTAAGGCTTCATCAATTGCATTATCCACCACCTCAAAAACCATGTGATGCAAACCACTCCCATCGGAGGTATCACCAATGTACATCCCTGGGCGCTTACGAACGGCATCTAATCCTTCAAGAATGGTAATACTGGACGAATCGTAATCTGAATTTTTTTGAGTCATGTTTTATCTTAATATTTAAATTTCGTTTTAATGTGTTTCACGTGGAACGTTAAATGCGCATTGGCATCACGACATATTTGTAATTTTGATCATTTGGAATCGTGACTAAACAGCTGCTATTTGCATCTGCGAAAGAGAAAATAATTTCCGGGTTATTCACATTATTTAATACATCAATTAAATAGGTCACATTAAATCCAATATCTAACGCATCCCCCAAATAATTAATTTCCAACTCTTCTTCAGCTTCCTCTTGCTCGCTGTTGGTACTAATTAGACGTAGGCTGTTAGTCCCTAATACCAAACGAATCCCACGATATTTTTCATTCGATAGAATCGAAGCACGTTGCATGGCAAGTAAAACAACCATTCGATCGACAGTAAAATTATTTTGATGGCCAACAGGAATTACACGAGAGTAATCTGGAAACTTACCATCAATCACTTTCGTAATTAATTTAATCCCGTTGAAATTAAAATTGACTTGAGTTGCAGATAATTCAATTCCGACTTCCTGATCAGAATCATCCAATAATTTAATTAATTCAATAATTGTTTTTCTTGGAATGATGATGTTTTGTTTTGCATATGATTTTGATAGTTCTGTTGATGTAAAACTTAAACGGTGTCCATCTGTACCAACAATATTAAGTCGATTACCATCAATTTCAAAAAGTAAGCCATTAAGATAATAACGAATATCTTGTTGGGCCATTGCAAACTCAACTTGTTTGAATAACTCTTTTAAAACGTTTTGAGCAATATTAATCACAACCGTATCTGTTCCAATCGCTTTGGTCATGACTGGGTAATCAACAGCCGGTAATGTTTGCAGATTAAATTTACTCTTACCCGCTTTCACAGCAACACGACTATCAGAAGTCGTCATATTAATATCGGTATTTTCTGGAAGCGCCCTACAAATATCTAACAGTTTTTTCGCTGAAATGGTCGTGGACAATTCACCACCAATTTGTGTGTTGATGGATAAAGAAATTTGCATTTCTAAATCTGTTGCTGTTAACACCAACTTATCTCTTGTCGCTTCTAAAAGCAGATTAGAAAGAATTGGTAATGTATGCCTTCTTTCTACAATACTTGTCACTGAAGAAAGTGGTTTTAATAGTGTTTCACGGTTTATTTTAATGTTCATGTTTTAAAAACCTAATATATAAATATATTTAATAATAATAATAATAACGAAAAAATCTGTTGATATCTTTTTTTTCTTAATCAACTCATAAACTTAAGTACAAATTAATACATAGTAAAACCGTATGAAAACTTGTGGATAATTTGTTAACATTTTATACGTTTTATAAAAATAACGTTAGAATCAAATTTCATCCACAGCTTATCTACAGGATAACTGACTATTAAAATCCCTATTTCTTAATCACGAATTACTTGGATTAAAAAAGCAATATCTCTGGCAATCGATGGATCATTTTGACGCAGCTGTTCCATTTCATCACACGCATGCATGACGGTTGTATGATGCCGACTACCAAAAGCCTCACCAATCTCAGGGAAACTGTGATTAGTTAATTCTCGTGTTAATGCCATAGCTATTTGTCTGGGCCTAGCAAAGTTGCGTGTTCTTTTCTTACTATACATTTCAGCAACTTTAATTTTGTAATAATCAGCCACCGTTTTTTGTATATTTTCGATAGTAATTTGACGACCACGAACTGCAATTAAATCTTTTAAAGCCTCTTTTGCTAAATGAACATCAATTTCATGGCCAGTAAATTTGGACATCGCAACAATACGATTAAGCGCGCCTTCTAATTCACGAACGCTAGAGCGAATTTGTTTTGCAATAAAGAAAGCGACTTCTTCAGTTAAATTTATTTTAGCCTCTTCGGCTTTTTTAAGAAGAATCGCGACTCGCATCTCAAGTTCTGGCGGCTCTACCGCTACCGTTAATCCCCAACTAAAGCGCGTGCGTAAACGTTCTTCCATGTCTGCAATTTCTTGTGGATAAGTATCACAAGTAATAATGATTTGTTTTTTAGATTCAATTAGGGTGTTGAATGCGTAAAAAAACTCTTCTTGTGTTCGTGTTTTTTTTGCAAAAAACTGAATATCATCAATCAACAGCATATCAAGTGAGTGATACAAACGCTTGAATTCATCAAATGTTTTGTGTTCATACGCTTTTACAACATCAGAAACATAACGTTCTGCATGTAAATATTTAATTTTTGCTTCAGGACGTAATTCTTTTAAGTGATTACCTATCGCTTGGAGTAAATGTGTTTTTCCAAGACCAACGCCACCATAGATAAACAAAGGGTTATAACTTGTCCCTGGGTTCTCTGCAATTTGGAGTGCAGCTGCACGGGCCAATTGATTAGCCCGCCCCGTCACTAAATTACCAAAATTAAATGCGGGGTTTAAGCCAGAATTTTCAGAAACTTTTTGTTTTTTAGTTGGCGCTTGTTCGGCGGCACTTTTTTCTGTAATTTTATTAGCAACTGGTTTTTTAATTTTAAGACTGGACTCGGGCGACCTATCAGCCATGAAAGTTTCAATGCTTAGAATGTTGTCGTCATGTTTACTTTCTTGCAAAACAACATCAATGGAAATCGGATAGTTTAAGTTTTCTTTTGAAAGCTCAATAACGCGAGACAAAAATTTGTCTTTGACCCACTGCTGAACAAAACGATTGGGCGCAAACAACGTTAAGGTTTGTTCATCCACCTTAAAGTGTAATGGTTTGATCCATGTATTAAATTGCTGCGGGGACAGTTCTTTTTCAAAACGTCCAAGGCAGGCAGCCCAAAAATTGTTCATTACTTACAAAAACCTTAGAATTCCAATGGATTTTTATTAACTTGTTGATTTATCAAATTAATGGAAATGTTGGAGACAGTTAAATTATTCTATTTCTTGCTCTTATTTTAACGCGTTTATGTAAACTTATCCACAGACAAAATTTTTAATTCACAACTGTTTTATAAGCATTTATTTAACAAATATAGATTGACAGGATGCTTGTTATTGCGGTTTAATTACGCCCTTTGCATCATTTGCACATAGAAGTAATCGGAGAAACATAATGAAACGCACCTATCAACCATCAAAAGTTCGTCGTGCACGTACACATGGTTTTTTAGTTCGCATGAAAACTCGTGGCGGTCGTGCAGTGATTGCTGCTCGTCGTGCTAAGGGCCGTGCTCGCTTAGCTGTATAATTTTCTTACCTGTTCACACGGTACTAACTGTGTTTGAAAAATAGGTAAGTATGAATTTTAAATTCCCAAGTGAATTAAGATTATTAAAAACGGATGATTTTTCATCCGTTTTTAATTTCCGCAAGCGCATTGCGGGCCCTACCCTAGTAATACATTATCGAAAAAATGCACACCAAGCTGCTCGTCTTGGCTTAGTAGTGAGTAAAAAGATTGCAAAGTTATCAGTTGATCGTAACTATATGCGAAGAGTCTTGCGAGAGCTGTTTAGATGCAATCAATTAAATTTTAATCATTTTGATGTGGTGATCAGACCACAAAAGCCGTTCGGTGCAAAAAATTACAATGAAATTGTGCAAGAGTTTGATATGCTAACCAGCAAGCTTAAAAGCAGATAAGATGCTTTTAATTTTTGAAATATTGAGAAAATGTTAGCTAAATTTTTATTGTTTTTGATTCGGGGCTATCAGTTATTACTTAGTCCTTTTTTTGGTCAACAATGCCGATTCAGTCCAACTTGTTCTCATTATGCTTATTTGGCAATTGAAAAGCATGGTGCATTTCGCGGCTTTTTCTATAGCGTTCGACGATTGTTAAAATGTCATCCTTGGCATGCCGGCGGCCACGACCCAATACCTTAATTTAATACTTTAATGCAAAGACCAAAATAATATGGACGTTAAAAGACTGATTTTGTTTGTAGTTTTATCATTTTCAATTTTGTTTTTCTGGAATACATGGCAAGAAAAACGCATGCCTGTTGAACAGGTTGCAAGCAGCCAAACAAATAATCCAGTTAAAACAAATGCTGCTGGAATTGATCAAGAAACACAGTTCCGTCTTCAAACCGATAAACGTGTTTTGGTTCAAACCGACTTATTTAAGGCTGAAATTGATACGATGGGTGGCGATCTTCGTAAGTTAGAACTCACGCAGCATCGTGCAGCAGATTCAGAAACGAATAATTTTGTGCTTTTAAATGATCAAGCGGCTCCATCCATTTATGTTGTGCAGTCCGGAATCGCAATAGGAAGCTTGGCAACGCATAAAGAATTGTTTACGAGCACTGCAACGAGCTATCAAATGGCAGCAGATCAAAATGAATTAAAAGTAGCATTAGAATGGTCTGGCGCTGACGGTGTGAAGTTAACGAAAACTTACACCTTTGTACGTGGTAGCTACCAAGTCAAAGTGGACCAAGTCATCACAAATGGTTCTGCCGCTGCCATTGATCCCCTTGCCTACTATCAAATAGTTCATGATAGTGAATCAAATCAAGGCACTAAGATGATGCCAACTTTTACCGGTGGCGCCTATTTTACGGACGCGGATAAGTATAAAAAGGTTAAATTTACCGAGATGGCCAAAGAGCCACTCTCTAAAACAGCGAAAGATGGCTGGGTCGGTTTAGTTCAACATTACTTTGTGGGCGCATGGATTCCTCAGGGTAGTAATGATCAGACGTTTTATACCAAAGACCTCGGTAATAAAATCTTCGCGATTGGAACTAAGTCTAATTTAGCTTCTGTAGCACCAGGTGCAACGGAAAACATTAGTGCCAAGCTTTATCTTGGCCCTCAAAAGCACGACGAGCTCATTAAGGCAGCACCAGGCCTAGAGTTCACAGTTGACTATGGTTGGCTCACTTTTATTGCCTCACCACTCTTTATGGTGTTATCTGCCATTCAAAGCGTTGTAGGTAATTGGGGCTTCTCAATTATTTTACTTACCGTATTAATTAAGCTTCTGTTCTATCCATTGTCTGCTTCAGGCTATCGTAATATGGCGCAAATGCGAGAGTTAGCGCCGCGCTTGCAACTTCTAAAGGATAAGTTTGGTGATGATCGTCAAAAAATGCAGCAGGCCATGATGGAGATGTATAAGAAAGAAAAAATTAATCCTATGGGCGGTTGTTTGCCAATTTTGGTCCAAATCCCTGTATTCATTTCACTTTATTGGATGTTGTTGGCCAGCGTTGAAATGCGTCATGCTCCTTTTGTTTTGTGGATCCATGACCTCTCAGCTCCAGATGCGCTCTTTGGACATATTTCATTTCTCGGCGATATGCCACTCGGTCTATTACCCATCTTAATGGGCCTTTCAATGATCGTACAAACCAAATTGAATCCAAAGCCAACGGATCCAGTGCAAGCGAAAGTAATGATGATTATGCCACTAGCATTTAGTGTCTTCTTCTTCTTCTTCCCTGCGGGGTTAGTGCTTTATTGGTTAGTGAATAACATCCTTTCAATTGCACAACAAGCACGTATTAATCATTTGATTCATGCGGCTGCCCTTGCTAAGAAAAAAGGAAATGCAGTCCGTTAAACTAAACTCCGACACTATCGCCGCGATTGCAACCGCATCCGGCGCTGGTGGTATTGGGGTAGTTCGTATTTCAGGGCCTCAGGCCGTCAACATCGCATTGGCTGTTCTTGGCCATTGCCCAAAACCTCGTCATGCCGCTTATTTGCGTTTTATAGATCACGATGGTCAAACCATTGATCAGGGCATTGCCATTTATTATGCCGCTCCGAATTCATACACTGGTGAGGATGTCCTTGAATTACAAGCTCACGGCGGACCAGCGCTTCTACAAATTTTATTAACACGCTGTTTATCGCTTGGCGCACGCCAAGCAGCGCCTGGTGAATTTACAAGACGTGCGTATCTCAATGAAAAAATGGATTTGGCACAGGCAGAAGCGGTAGCGGATGTGATTAATGCCGCCACTTCGGAAGCTGCACGAAGCGCCATGCGCTCATTATCTGGTGAGTTTTCAAATTGTATTCATGTTCTTCTTCAGCGTTTGATTGAATTAAGAATGTTTGTTGAAGCCTGTTTAGACTTTCCTGAAGAAGAGATTGATTTCATTTCGCAAGGAAACGTGAAGAACAAAATTCAAGATATTTTGCTCGATCTTCAAAAAATTTATGGCGAGGCTAAACAAGGTAATTTATTACGTGAGGGGTTAACGGTTGTGCTCGTCGGCCAACCGAATGTCGGTAAATCCAGCCTCATTAATCAATTAGCCGCTGAAGAGGTTGCCATTGTGACCGCTATTGCCGGCACAACCCGAGACACGATCAAAAGTTCAATTCAAATCAATGGGATACCTTTGCACATTGTTGATACAGCGGGCTTGCGTGACACGGAAGATGAGATTGAACAGTTCGGAATTGAGCGGACATGGCGAGCGCTAGAAAGCGCCAATATCGCATTATTATTGGTAGATGCAGCTCATGGTATTACGCAGGTGGAAAAATCGATTTTAGAGCGATTGGCGAGCGATTTACCTAAAATCTGGATCCATAACAAAATTGATCTAGCTAAAAAGACGCCCTTGGTTGAAGAGATTCATGGTGAGATGCATATTCACCTCTCAGCTAAACATGGTGACGGCATGAATCTCTTGCGCGAAACCTTGTTAAAAACGGTTGGTTGGCAATCAACCAATGAGGGCGTTTTTATGGCAAGGACGCGTCACTTAGAAGCCATCAAGCAGGTGGAGCAATTTTTACAAACGGCTTTAAGTGCCATCAATCAATCGGAACTGGTAGCAGAAAATCTAAGAATGGCCCAAGACACGCTAAGTAAGATTACGGGGGAATTTACGCCCGATGATTTATTGGGCGAGATTTTTAGTAAATTTTGTATTGGCAAGTAAGACTATTTTTTAGTAAATAGTCTTAGTATCCAACGAAATGGGAAACCAAATATCGCAAATACGCGATGTGTTTCACGTGAAACCATTTCATCGTTATGCGGCTCTTGAGATTCGTTGACGTCATACTTGACGCCAGTAATCATCGCTGCAATCAAATTATCTTTATGCATGATACTTTCGGTAATTACACCTAAGACATGGATACACACCAAGCCCACCCATGACCAAGCGCTATAATAATGAATATCGTGTAATAAGTCCGGTGCATTAAAAAGCCAGCCGTCGTTGAACACAAAAAATCCGCTGAACACGGTAAGTAAACCAGCGATCAGCAGTAGGTAAATGACAAGGGATCCGGCAGGGTTATGACCAACAAAGGGTTTGGCACGGCCTTGCAATGCCATCCAGGCGTAGCGTACGGCGCCTTCCGGATTGGGTGGAAAGCTTTTAAATTTGGCGTACCCTGTACAAAGGAAGCCCCAAAAGATTCGACTAATTAGAAGTCCGCCGGCGACGTAGCCAGCATTGGTGTGGATGATGCGATCCCACTCTGAATCGTGCGTATAAAATGCGACACTAAAGGCAATCACCAGAGACCAGTGAACGAGCCTAACAAAAGGGTCCCAAACGTATCGCATTTTACGCGGTGTTAAAAATTACTTAACAGTTAACAAGTAAGCAATGAAATTGCCTTTTTCCTGTGCAGTGCAATCACGAGTGATGATGTCGTTGCAATGTTTAGTAAAGTTCTTTTCAACGGTATCGATAGAAGTGAAGCGTTTTTCATTCACGGCTGGTGCAAGTGGACGAATTGGCTTGCCTGTTACCATGTGTTTACCATTGTCTGCTGGATTTGCAGTGTGGCATGAAGCACAAGCAACTTGCTTGCCTTTGATCGTCAATTCGCGATTAAAGAAGTTTTTACCATCTTCTTCAGATAGGCCTTTTGAAGCCGGGTCGATGTTCTTTGCAATTAATGCATATTTGTCAGCAAGTTTCTTCGCAGTGTCTACATCAGCATGTACGCTGAATGCTGTAATGCTGAGTAATGTTGCTAAGATAAAAGATAGTTTTTTCATTTTTTGTCTCCTGTATCGATTTAATAATAGTACGAGTTGCACGCGTTGAAAGTATTAGCAATAAGCATACCAAACTACCAACATAACATTATATTGATAATAAGGGATTTATGTTAACGAAATATGTCGCTTTGAATTAATTTGTAATTTTATAAAGTGTTCCACGTGAAACATCCTAGTTAAGCATGACGGACACCTTAGATTAAAGTAAGATACAAACCCTTTCGTTATTAAGCATTATTGACATGCAGTTCACTGAAAAATTTGATGTGATTGTGATTGGTGGCGGTCATGCAGGCACAGAAGCTGCATTGGCAGCTGCGCGCATGGGTCAAAAAACACTGCTTTTGACACACAATATTGAGACGCTCGGACAAATGTCTTGCAATCCTTCTATTGGGGGGATTGGCAAGGGCCATCTAGTGAAAGAGATTGATGCGCTTGGTGGCGCGATGGCCGCTGCCACCGATGAGGGCGGTATCCAGTTTCGTATATTAAATTCAAGTAAAGGCCCTGCTGTTCGCGCGACGAGAGCGCAAGCAGACCGTATTCTTTATAAGGCGGCCATTCGTCATCGCCTGGAAAATCAAGAGAATCTTTGGTTGTTCCAACAGGCGGTTGAGGACATTATTCTTGATGGCGATCGAGTGACAGGTGT
>Ga0209499_1000091_pt1 | contig 62719 bp, 90 predicted proteins | sample C_130208_EF_Meta_FD_187306 | JGI IMG/M metagenome (GOLD analysis project Ga0209499, IMG submission 187306) | Freshwater microbial communities from Lake Croche, Canada to study carbon cycling - C_130208_EF_MetaG (SPAdes) (version 2) | ecosystem: Environmental > Aquatic > Freshwater > Lake...
AACAAAGGTGTCGAGGAATGGGAAGGTTTCCGTTACTACATGACGCTGGAGAACGCTGTAAAAGATATTATCCATGTTGGCATATCAAAAGAGAATTTTGACTCGTTGGCCAGCTATGCCCAAGCTCAGAACAAGGTGCTTAAACACATAGCAAAGCAACTTTCTCCTGAATATAAACTTGAAAAGGTTGTGTGATGAAACCACATAAATGGGCAAAAGAAATAAAAGCATGGGCTGATGGGGCAGAGATTGAATGTAAATTCGCTGATCCAGAAGAAGAGGATGAGTGGAAATTAAACGATGACCCAATTTGGCTAGATGAAAGTTTTGAGTTCCGCATTAAACCACAGCCTAAAAAGCCACAGTATTTGTATGTGCATAGGGTGACAACCAACGAAGGATTGAAAATACAGTTTTGGAATAAAAAAACAGATGCGTCAACATACATAGGCAAAATTAGACTAGAGGTAGACGATGAAGCTTACTAACAAATATGATCTGCCACAAATCATTGTAAATGTAGTGGAGCGCCCAACATACAGCAAAGGAAATGCAAACATCTCAGCTACTCAATTATTGAATAGCCCAAAGATTGTGGCACTTACCAAGAAGTATGAAGAAGAGCTAGAGCAAGATGTATCTCAAATGCTTTGGTCAATCATGGGATCTGCTATGCATGGTTTATTGGAGCATGGCAAAGAAGAGAACAGCGTAGTTGAGCAAAGACTTCATGCAGAAGTTGAAGGCTGGCTATTGTCAGGAGCCGTGGATCTACAAGAAGTACATGATGATGGCATTGATATCTTTGATTATAAGATGACATCTGTATGGTCAGCGATGAATGACAAGCCCGAATGGGAACAGCAACTTAATATCTATGCTTGGTTGATTGAGCGTAATAAAAAGGTGCCAATTAAGTCGATTAATATTGTAGCTTTCCTAAGGGATTGGTCAGAGCGTGAGTCAAAGGTTAAAGAGAATTACCCACCAGCTGCAATGGTAAAAATCCCAATTAACTTATGGACTTATGCAGAACGTGAAGAGTATGTGAAAGGCCGTATTTTCAAGCATGCTGAAGCTGAGTATGCCATTGAGACAGGTGGTTTATTGGCAGACTGCACTCCTAAAGAGATGTGGGAAAAGAAAACAACTTATGCAGTTAAAAAGATTGGTGGTGTGAGAGCCAAGTATGTATTTGAAGATTTAGATGCGGCTCAATCATCATTGGAAGAACTAGGTAAAGGCTATGAAATTGAAGTGCGGCCAGGTGAGCGGACAAGATGCAATAGTTTTTGCCAAGTAAGTAAGTGGTGTCAACAGTATCAAGATTATTTAAAGGAGCAATAAAATGGGGGCAAATGATGTACAAGTTGGTGGTGCGCATTATCAAACTTCTATTCAACCTTGGGATTACATTACAGCTAATAACATTGGTTACTTAGAGGGCAACATCATTAAGTATGTATCTAGATGGAAGAAGAAGGGCGGTGTTGAGGATCTGTATAAAGCTCAGCATTATTTACAGAAGTTAATACAAATGGAGATGGGTGATGAGTAATGTATATGAAAGATTACAAAAAGCAAGGATTGAGTTACAGAAGACGGAACTTAAGAAGTCAGGCAACAACAAGTTCGCAGGATACAGCTATTTCGAATTGGGAGATTTTTTACCAACAGTTCAAACTATTTTTACTAATCATGGTTTGTTCGGCCATATTTCCTTTAATGCTGATCTTGCTGTTCTTACTATCCGTGCTTGGGATAAGCCTGATGAAACTGTTCAATTTTTGTCACCAATGCGTGATGCAGCTCTTAAAGGTTGCCATGCAATTCAAAACTTGGGTGCAGTCCAAACTTATTTGAGAAGATACTTATGGGTCAATGCCATGGAGATCGTAGAGCATGATTCACTTGATGCAACAACAGGAAAGGATGAAGCACCAAAAAAAGTAACACGTGAGCTATCAGCATTTACACCAGAAGAGCTTGCGGAAGAAAAAAAAGTAGCTGAGGTCATTACTGGCCTTCGTGGTGATTGGCAAATTAAGGTCACTATCGAACCTGATGCAGATAAGAAAGCATGGTTAGAGTTAGTTCAAACAGCTACTCATGATCTACTTCAATTCTGCACCGAAGAGAAGAATGTCATGGATATTTTTATTAAGAACAAAATATTGTTTGATAATGTTAAAGCAACCGATCCTGAGTTCTTTAAAAATATGATGACAAAATTTACTGAAGTTAAAACTAAACTAATGGAGAAAAAAAATGGCTGATCAAAACCAACCAATTAACTTAACACTAACACTAGAAGAAGTTACCTTTATTGGTAACGTACTTGGTGAGTTGCCAACCAAAACTGGCGCTTACATGTTAGTAACAAAAATGAACATGCAAGTTCAAACACAATTACCTAAAGAAGAAGCTACAGAAGAAACCACAGAAAAGGAAGTTGAATAATGGCTACGTTTGAAGCAAAACCAAATACAGGGTCATTATGGCCTTTAGCAGAACGTCCTTCAGATAAGTATCCTAACCTACGGGGTGATATCAATCTTGATCGTGACTTTATCATTGGGTTGTTAAAGAAGAACCCAAGTGGCAATATCAAAGTAGCGATTGGTGCATGGAATACAACTTCTAAAGGTGGTAAGGATTACGTTTCATTGATGGCATCTGAGCCGTATGAAAAGCCAGCTGAGGCCTCAACTAAGAATCCATGGGATAACTAAACATGGAAACAATCCAGTTTGAGGGAGTTAAAGTCGCACTCAAACAAGACAAGACGGGGTTTGTATTAACCCTGTCTATGCACCCTGATGATGTTCCAGAAGACTTGCTCCGAGATTTTATCGGGGCAAGGTATCAGGTGGTGATGGTGCGATTAGATGGAAACGAACAACCAATGGATCGTAAAGAAGAATATGCAGCTGATAGGTCAATTCGTATTGCTGGCATGTTGTCTAGAGATCCAAAGTTTTGGAAGTATCTATATGATGACAATCAGATCTTTTTAATGGATGAAGAAAGCGCTACGGATTGGTTAAGGAGCTACTTAAACATTATCTCCCGTTCTGAACTTAAAACAAACGTAGAAGCTAAAGAATTATTAGATCAATTACATAGGAAATATACAGCATGGCAACAAAAAATTTAATACCATACTCTGTGTATCTGCCTGAGCATTTATTTTTAAAGTTAAAAGGACTAGCCAAAGATCGTAAGGCATCTGTACTTATTCGAGATGCCATAGCGATGATCATTGATGGTAATGATGCGTATACTAGCGGCTACAATAAAGCTGTTAAAGATGCTGGAACAGTTGTTTACGACTGCGCTGAAGCCCAAATGATTGCTATCAAGGGCAAAGACCTTGGTTCAATATTAACTGAGCGGATAGATGCCCTAGAGATTAAGGGATAATTATGCAAGAACTTGAAGAAAGAGATTTATTTGCAATGTTTGCTTTGGCTGGGTTGTTAATAAGAAACCCTGATGCTTTTATTGAAGACTCTGCAGTACATTCATATGTGATTGCAGATCAAATGATAAAAGCTCGTGAGCCAGTATCCGCTGGGCTACCAACAATTATGAGGAAAGGAAAAAAATGAGAGAACATAATCCAAAGTATCCACACATGTCTTTCATGGAGCCACGCAAAGGAAAAGAGTGGCATTACTATCCACAAGAAGACATTACCCCGTATGAGCTGGCTAAACTGTTAGAATTGTTTGCTTTCTCAGCACATGTTTCAACTGGGGTAAAATGGCTGGAATATATTGAAATTAACAATCTTGGAAGACATTTTATAGAAACTATTATTGGCGATGAACTACCGAAACAAGAAACTGCTTGAAGTAGTTAGGGAAGCTCCGTGTCAGAACTGCGGTACGCAAGACGGTACCGTAGTAGCTGCACATTCCAATCAACAACGAGATGGCAAAGGCACTTCAATTAAGGCCGATGACTTTCGTATCGCCTCACTTTGTTATCGGTGTCACCACGAGCTGGATGCAGGGAATAAGTTATCTAAACAAGAGCGTCAAGAATTATGGGAAGATGCTCACCGCAAAACAATTGGATGGTTGTTTATCAATGACCACATTAAAATTATTTAAGGACATATGATGGTTGATCAGGGATGGTATCAGTTTTGTACAGTAAGGCAGGGAGAGTTATTAAAGGCATTAGAAGAACATGGATCATATAGAGATACTGCTAAGGCACTTGGTATCGCTATGGGGACTCTATCTAATACAATAGCTAGAGTTAAGTTTAAGGCAATTGCTCATGGATATAGCCCAGAACATGATATGACTAGGGTTGCTCCAGAACCTTTTGTAGTTCGTGGCACATCCACTTATTACGATGAAGATGGCAAAGTAAAAGGGCAATGGGTTAAAACTAAAATGGATGACAATAAATTCCAGCAGATGATGATGGAAGCTATTGAAGCCATGAAAGAAGAAATCCCCCGTGTTAGTCTAGTCAACCCTCCTCCCCTTGGAAATGATAACCTCCTCAACTGTTACGTTATTACTGATTACCATCTTGGCATGTTAAGCTGGGATGAGGAGACAGGAGATAACTGGGATATCAAGATAGGTGAAGACTTAATTATTAAATGGTTTGCTCAAGCCATCCAACAATCTCCTGATGCGGATACAGCCGTATTTGCACAGTTATCAGACTTTCTCCACTTCGATGGCATGGATGCCGTTACCCCAGCTTCTAAGCACCTGCTGGACGTAGATACACGCTTTGCCAAGCTAGTAAGATCTGCCATACGTGTGTTACGTACAATTATAGATATGTTGTTACAAAAACATCAACTTGTTCATGTCATCATGGCCGATGCCAATCATGATCCAGTATCCCAAATATGGCTAAGAGAATGGTTTTCTGTTCTGTATGAGAATGAGCCACGTATTACTGTTGATAAATCACCTAACCCATATAATGCGTATGAATTTGGTAAGACGGCCTTATTCTTCCATCATGGCCATAAGAAAAAGTTAGCCAATGTTTCTGATGTGTTTGTAAGCATGTTCCGTGAGATGTTTGGTAGAACTAAGAATGCCTATGCACACATGGGGCATTTGCACCACGTAGACATCAAAGAGAATAACTTGATGATAGTAGAACAGCACAGAACCTTAGCGCCAGCTGATGCTTATGCTGCCCGTGGTGGCTGGTTGTCTGGCCGTGATGCAAAAGTTATTTGTTACCATAAAGAATTTGGTGAAGTTTCTAGATTAACTATTAACTCTGATATGTTAAAATGAAATGGATGTATACGATCAAGTTGAATTAGATTATTTATCACAGGACTATAAGGATATGGCTAAATCCCATAAAAACAAAATCGACTACGAAGACGAAAATGATTTAGAAGGCAATGTAGAGCGGATAAAAAAGATGAAAATCAAAGAGATCTTGCTGGATGATGAGGATTGGGATGAAACACGCATGGATATTATTGGCCAGAACGGCCCCATAGGATACGGGTTGGAGGAAGAATGAATACTTTTCAAGATAGCATTGTCACTTTAATTATCATTGCAATCATGCTATGGGGAGCAGGTAGTTTTATTAAATTTTTTATATACGCATACCAATGGGTTACATGTAACCCTCACATGGGTTAGTTTATGGGGGAAAGCGCACGATATATTGTGCCCACTTTTATTATCATGATTACGTTAGTACCCCACCAATTAAAAAGCCCCGATTAAGGGGCTTATTCAATTACTTATTCATTACGTACATTGTAACTTCAAAGCCAAAACGCATTTCAGTAGCAGCTGGTTTAGTCCACATGATTTAGTCCTTAATAAATACAAAGCAAAATTGCTTGTGTTTAATAATCCGCCAAATATTACAAACAAACCATAAAGAAAATCATGAATTTCTAAACTAATAGTTTATACCTATGCATTTTTTTAAACTATTTTAAGTAATACATATGCCATATAAGTTACTTTAGAATATCTTGACAAAACATAGTCTTGTTTGATACATTTACGATACTTGCTCATCCAAGTTGATTGTCATCATTTCTTTCCTAGTGTTGTTAACCCCTTCACGCCCCTTCAATGACAATCATGATGCCCTCCGCATCGCCCCTTTGTCCCCTAGACCTTAAAAAAGTTTAGGGGATTTTTTTTCGCTTGCGTTTAATTTTTACTTGGTTTATAGTTTAGCCATAGGAAAGAAATGGATTCGGGGGTGTTCATTTCCAATGCAGTATCAATGGATTTTTATCCACATCATTTCTTATCCTATCGTCCGTCACACGTAGTTGTATGAACCTAAATGGGTTGCATGACAGGAAACATAGGCACAATTCACACCCGATTGTTTTGCCTCGCAGCGTTAAATGGCGACTGCACAAGTTACAGGATACTGGGGTGGCGAGCCTGCCTGTAACGAGTGACCATTATCTCCGTGAAGGATTGGTATTGATTGGCAGTAGTGAGTAGCAGTTATTAGTTCAGTATGGATCAAGGTGGGTCGTACCACCCTAGGCGGAGCTATATCTTAAACGAACGTAAGGGGTAAAAAAAATTATGGAAAATTTAAACAGAGAAGTCAAAGCGCAAGTAAGGGCTACAAAGATCTTTAAAGCAATTATGAAGACACCTATGACAATAGAACAGATTGCAACAAAGGTTAAGATTCATAAGCCGACCATTGATACTATTCTAAAGAATTTAATTAAATTACAATTTGTGAGAAAAGAACTTGTAAAGAATGAAAAAGGCAACAAGGATGCCAATTATTATCATCCACTTAACCAAGATAAGTTTGATTTTAGATATGAAAAGATGAATGAAAAAGATTGTGATTCTATTCCAGTTCATATTTTGGAAGGGATAAGAGATGGTAAAATAAAGCCATCTATTATCAAAGTTCACAGATCCACAGATGTTAAATATCATGCACCTGTTACATTGAAAAAAGTTGAGCCTCACATGAAATCATCAATGGACTTTATATGAGTAGATTATTATTAAAAAAAGATGTAATACCTAGAACAGAACCTTTGGGATTTGAAATATATACTAATCTTCCTTATCATGCGCCTTATTTATTGAAAAATGATTATTGTGTTGTTGAGTTTCGTAGAATATCTGACATTATAGAATTTTTAGATTGGGCAGAAGGTAAAAGGATACCTAGATGTGAAAGAAATTGGCCTAAAAAGGCTGATCGACATCTTGGTTGCCCTGCATGGCCAAATTGTAGTGAAGACCCTAATGGATGTGCAGTAGGTAATAAAAATTACGAACATTACGGATATAGGGAATAAAAATGAAAACAATCATTCACGTTAATCAGCATGTTGTTAAATCAAACATCAAGACTGGCGAAAGAGAACCAGTCCTGACTGTTAAAACTTACAAGACCAATACTTATGCAAACGAAGTTGAAATTAAAGGCGACAGCAAGGTTGTATACAGCCATGACAAGCCTTTAAGTTGTGGTGCAAGGGTATGGATTGAAACAGAAGCTGAAGTAATCATTAAAAAATAAAGGGATAAGTAATGACTAAAGACGAAGCATTAAAGATGGCAATTCAAGAAATTGAATATTTATATAATCAAACAGCAATAGATAGAATTGGAAATGTATTAAATGCTTGCAAAGAAGCGCTAGAACAGCCAGCGCAAGAATGTAAATGGTGCAAATCAAGAGAAATAAACTTTGACGAGTTTGAACCAAATCAAGCATATGAATGGAAGCATGGAGCAGGAAAATTTTCAAAGGATGATTTATGAGCTGGAATTATAGAGTGATGGAGTTTGAAGATGAAGTCGAAGGTAAGTATTATGAGATCAAAGAAGTTTATTATAATCGTGATGGCACACTTATGGGTTACTGTGACGCTACTGTTAGTGGTGGGTCTTTTAGTGAAATTATTAGCACCTTAGACATGATGCGCACAGATGCACATAAATCCGTGCTTAAACCTAGCGATTTTGAAGGAGAGCGTGGTGAAGCCAGTTGCTAATATTCCCTTTAACTATCTATCTTACTGGGCGAGGATAATCCCTCCCCCTGTTTGGGTAGAACGTTTAGATAGTTTTTATAAAGGCACAGAGAACTTAGATTACTTTTGTTTAAAGATAGAAGGTGACGAGGCTAGTTTTGTTCCGCCATTTGACTATGCAAAATACACTTTAGAGCAGTTTAAGTTTGAAGAAGAATTTAATAACTATTATGACAAAAAATGAATAGCGAATATATAAGAAAGCCGTTTGATCAAGTTATGCATGATGCCTGTGATCCGCCAGCTAGGGATGCGGTAATCAAAGTAATAGAGCGAGAGTGGGGGTTTAGTGCCAAGCCATATGATAAATACAAGGTAGACCTTGTAATTGATGGCATTGGATATGCTGAAGTAGAGATGAGAAATTGGGATGATTGTCCTTTTGATACTATTCACATTCCCGAAAGAAAGACAAAGTTATTTAAAAATGACATGAAAACCATTTACTTTGTTGTTTCTAAAAGCTTATCTAAATGTTGGTATTGCGATACAGATATCATACTAAAATCACCACTAAAAGAAATCAAAAATAAAGATGTAAGTCAAGGGGAATATTTTTACGATGTGCCAAAATACTTATTTGAAACTGTAAAAATTTAGACTAAAATTAAAACTCAATAGGGGGATTTAAAAATGCAATTAGCACGGCAAGGGGAGAGCTTTCCCCTAAAGATTGAAGAAAAAGATCATCAAATCATGGAGTTAACAGACACCATCGTAGCACTAGATGAAGAGTTAACCCGTCTTAAAGATATTGTTTTAGCTAGGCGATGGGATGTTACAGAGTTTGAGCAAGATCATATCTTATACACAGTAAAGGAGCTGCGTAATCACATTAAAATACTAGAGCTGGACAATCAATCACTTAGAGATAGTCGTGATATGTTTCAGAACCGAAACGCTGAAATTATCCGATCATATAACAGTTTAAAAAGACAACTCAAAAAGTAGTCGTCCCAATTCAGAGGGTATCTGAGCGTAGAAAGAATAATATGAGCTTGCAATTAAGAGAGCATCAAGAACAAGTAATTGATAAATTAAGACAGGGGTTTTTAGATGGGCATAGATCACAATTGCTTTATGCCCCAACAGGATTTGGTAAGACAGAGATTGCAATTGCTTTAATGCAAGCAACATCAGACAAGAGCAACAGATCAGCCATGATACTTGATCGTATCGTGTTAGTGGATCAAACCAGCGGACGGCTAGATAAATACAACATACGGCATGGGGTGTATCAAGCTAACCATTGGAAGTTTAATCGCTATGAAAAGATACAGGTCTGCTCCGCTCAAACATTAGAACGTAGACAAGACTTTCCAGAAATTGACCTCCTGATTGTGGATGAATGCCACATCACTCGTAAACAGATCAATGACCTCATTAAGAATAACCCTAAACTCAAAGTTATAGGGCTTACAGCCACTCCATTTACCAAAGGGTTAGGTGAGCTATACACCAACGTAGTTTGTGGCTCTACCACCGAAAGCCTAGTCAATAACAAGTGGTTAGCTCCTCTTCGTGTTTACATAGCCAAAGAAATTGATATGACAGGCGCAAAGAAGTTAGCTGGAGAGTGGTCGCCTGACGTAGTAACAGAACGTGGCATGAAAATTACAGGCGATATCGTAGCCGAATGGATTAAAAAGACCCATGAAGTATATGGCATGCCAAAGAAGACGATTGTCTTTTGTGCTGGTGTTGCACACGGCCAAGACTTGGTTAAGCAGTTTGCTGAGAAAGGATATAACTTTATCTCAGTATCCTACAAAGATGAAAGCGAATACAAACGCAAAGTCATTGAAGACTTTAGCAAGCCTGACACAGAAATACACGGGTTGATTGCAACTGATATTCTAACAAGGGGATTTGATGTCCCAGATGTCATGATTGGCATATCAGCCCGTCCTTTTAGCAAGTCACTCAGCTCGCATATTCAGCAGATGGGTAGAGTTATGCGCCCACATCCCGATAAAGAGTTTGCCCTATGGCTAGATCACAGCGGTAACTTCCTTCGCTTTAAAGGTGATTGGGATGATGTCTATGTGGATGGGGTAAAAGATCTACATAACAAAGCAGAGAAGACAAAGAAAGAGCCTACTGAGAGAGAGAAGAAAGAAGCTAAATGCCCTTCATGCTCAGCCTTATGGATTAAAGGTGCAGATGTCTGCCCTCATTGTAACTACGTTAAGAAACGTGCGCAGTTTGAAGCCGTAGCTGGTGAGCTTCATGAGATCTCCACCCACACTAGAGCGCAACGTGAAGAGAAGCAGTCATTCTATTCAGAGCTACTCGCTATCGCAAAAGAGAAACACTATAACCCTAATTGGGCTGATCACAAGTATCGTGAGAAGTTTGGCTTATGGCCTAGAGGCTTAGAGTATGTTGTTAAGAAGCCTACACCTGCCACAATCAATTGGATTAAATATAAACAGATTGCTTATAGCAAATCACAACAAAAAGCGAATAGGAAAATTGCATGAGATTTGAAGAGTTTGCTCGTATAAATGGCCTCCTTATCAATAGCCTTATTCGCAATAGATGGGTAGCAACACCAACTGAAGACCATCCCCGTAAAAACAATGGACGATATAAGTATCTAGGTAGCGTAGGCTGGGTTCAAAATTGGGCTACGATGGATCGCCCTTCTGTTTGGTTTGATGATAAAGAAAGCAGTCCAGCAGAGATTAAACGTGCTATCAAAGAAGACAATGATCAGAAAAAGATCATGGCTGAAAAGGCTAGTAAAAAAGCTGGATGGATATTACATCAATGTAACCAAGATTTTCATCCATACTTGGCTAGTAAGGGTTTTGAATATGAAGTGGGTAACGTATGGGATACAGACGGCAAGAAGCTTTTAGTTATACCTATGCGTATCGGTAACAAACTCATCGGTTGCCAGCTCATCGACAACGAGGGGAGTAAGAAGTTCCTCTACGGACAGACGTCCAAGAGTGCAACTTTTACCATGAATGCAAAAGGCTTCCCTATTTTTTGCGAGGGTTTTGCGACTGGGTTGTCCATCAGAGAAGTGCTGAAAGCAAGTAATATCCCGTATAACATCCAAGTCTGCTTTAGCGCATCCAACATGAAGTCGGTAGCAAGCACCTTCGGGCAAGGGATCATCGTGGCTGATAATGATGCCAGCCAAACTGGTGAAGTTATCGCTCGGAAAACAGGCAAGCCTTATTGGATCAGCCCCACAGTCGGGGAGGATTTCAACGATTTTTACAAACGGGTCGGTGTCTTCGAAGCTAGTCAAGATTTAAAGAAAGTTCTTATAAAGGCGATGAAGTCATAGAGTAACATGAAAAAAGGCTATTCTCCATAAGAAAATAGCCTTATTCCCATCTATATTAGTTTTTCACAATTCCATGATCTCTTTGTATGCCTCCCATGCTTTAATTTGTAAGTTTGCACCCGTGCTTTCGCTGAAGTCTACACCCATGCATGCCATGTGATTTTGCACAGACAAGGCCGTCCGCATGGGTATGTTCAGCCATTCGCTGATCCATTTAGTGTAGATATTCATGATATTTTTACGATCCTAAAGTCTTCTTTGTCGGGGCAGTCCTCCATGTTCCCCTCTTCCACCGCCTCTAGCATCTCTTGTAAAAACCAATCAAGCTCTGCCTCCGCCTCTTCTTTTGTATCAAAGAAGCTTGGCACAGTTTCCCCGTCCTCTTCTTCATAAGACCATGTATTAGTCCAGCCACCGCACAAACAAAACTCTTGCACCTCGTATCTACTCATTTTCAGCCTCCAGTTCTTTTTCAATGATATCCAACACTTCAATATTAAGATCATATGGTGTTATCTCTAATATCTCTTGTGCCTCTTTTAATGCCTCATCGGCATCCTCTGCAATAACATTAACAGTCATCACTCCGTGAAGCGCAAAACAAACCTCAAACGTTTTAAACTTGCTCATCATCTATCTCCATCAAGTCGTAAATAACCCAATCTCCCAATACAGTTTCTTTAAAATCCGCCCCATCAGCATCCCTTGCAATTTCTTGAGCTTCTTCCAAACTATTGGCCTCAAATTCCATTTCTAATTCAACAGTATATTGTGCTAGAGCTTTATATTTAGCCATTACTCACCTCCAAAGTTTTCTAAGGCATCAATAGCCTCGTATATGCAAGTATCTGCACATCCCATAGCACTCTCAGCCGATCCATTGTTCATGCGCTGGGCATAATCATAAACATTAGCCAATATTTCTTGTGCATGGCATAAATACTCCAGCATTAACTTCTTTTCTTCATTCATAACATTCCCCTTATCTATCAAAATGCGCATCAATGCGCTGAACTAACTCTAAATAATACTCGCAATTATCTGATCTTAAACCACTATTATATTCTTCAACATCCCCCATCTCTTCGCCAACACGAATAAACTCAGTAGCTAAACCAAACTCATCAGCTAAATGATAAAACTCATCCCATCTTTTAACTTCCTCATACTCGTCATACCATTTCATGTAAGATAAATTGAGATAAAGTATTTCATACTTATCATTCTTTTGATCTGTAAGATCATTCCCAAAGTCTTCACGAACTTGATTGTATAGATCAAACAAACTCTCTTTAAATGCTTTCATTTCCTCTGCCGTGCCGTAGATCAAGCTCTTCACTTCGCTCCTGTAACCCATTTTAAACCCCTTTAAATTGTCGGCCAATATCAGCCCCATAGCACACCGTAATGCGCTATGAAAAGATACTAGGCAATTTTGCCATTCGCATAAAACTCATATTGATTGATCGTGATCATTTCATCCAAGCCCTCGTCACTTGTTTGATATTTAAGATCAGCCCTCCAGCCTCTAAACCCAGCATCCAAAGCCCTATCAAAAGCTTTTAATGCACATCCGCTCTGCTTAAACTCATCATGAAACGTATACCACATATCGCCATCTAAACAGTATCCTGTTGGATATTTCTCTGCTGGCACATCACGAAACTTCAAGCCTCTAAAATGTCGGTTTGCCACATCAGTCCGATAAAAGTATGTCCATGCATCAATCTCATAATCAAGTAAATTGACCCCGAACTCTTTGCAAAAGGCCTTAATACTTCCTATGCTTTCATCGCACCAGCTATAGGGAAAATCCCTTGCCCATGATCGTGCATTCTCTTTTGCCTCATCATTCAACTCATCAAACTTGAACAACTCATAAGTAGCTAATCTCATTTTTTGGCCTCATTTTTAGTTAAATGTAATCTAGTGTATGCCCGTTCTGCATTTAGGTGCATGGCATGGCGCATGATTTGGAAAATAGCGTAATGCATGATTATTCCACCTCTCTAGCCAAATCAATTTGCCAGCCCTCGTTTGTATTAGTAGTCCACTCATTAAAGTCCAGATCTATTGCTTTTTCTAGTGCTTCAATTTCACTTTCTGCCTCTACATGCACTTCGTAATGCACGATCTCACTTGCCATAACTTTGAATTGTTTCATTTTAAACCCCTTAATTGTTTGCGATAGACTGCCTCACGGCAGTTTCGGCCACTAAGGCCTCATCAGTATCGCTAAAATATGGATCCAATCACTTCGCCCTCGCCCTTGAGAGCGCATAGCCTGTTCAGCTCTTCACCGTCTACATAATTCCCCTCGTAATTTGTCATATCAATTCCGTAGAAGTCTAAAGACTCTTTCTCTCCCAGCATGAAAGAACACCGCTCAGAGCTAAAAGAAAAATCGTCATCGATCTTGAAGAGCTTGGCATCCGTATAGCCACCACGCACATCGCACCCTTGATGAACTTGCAAAAGAACGTATGGTTCGCCATCGAACTCGCCCCATGTCCCCTGTATAACTTGCGAGAGCGCACTATCGTAATTATAGGAATTGAAGCTATTGATCTCGCAGAAGCCGTGATCAGTCAACCATGCATCGCCCTCAGAACTCACCCCGTAATAAGACCCATTCCAATCATCACAAGGCAGATCGTTAAACTCACGGCAAAGCTCATCCTGTGAGAGCGTTTTCACCAAATGATGAAATAAGCTTATGCGAGGGTATGCCTCAAAGCCGTCCTGATATTTAGAGATATTAAGCACGGCCTCAGCCTCGTTGCGAAAGTCCTCAAGGGTTTTTGTCCCGTTGCGCTCCCAATGTCTCCCACCTTGACCACCGCTATCGCACATATGCGCACCCGTGTTGGTAGTCATCATCGTGTAAATCAGATCCTCAGTTTTCATCATTAACCCCTTATTCAAACATCATCCATAACAAACAAACGATTATCGCAATAATCACCATAATCAGCCCCAAAGCTTTTAACTCATCTAAACTCATGGCCATCCCCTTAAGCGTATTGCTTTTCAAGCTTATCGGCCAGCGCATGCGCACCCGTGAGAATATTCTCGATCTCGCCCGTTGCAACATAGTCGCTAATAACATCCCAGCCACAATTGCCATAAACCAAAAAAACCCAGCCAACATCTTTGTCATTTTTAACAAAAATTAGCGTATCTTGATCAGTAGAGAAGCCAGCATCCATTATTTCTTTGTAGTTGGTAGAGTTATAAAGAGCTAATTCGTCCTCATCGCCATAATCAACCGATACACCGTAGCCACTCGCCAGCGCATCTTTAACGATCCGAGAATAGATTTTGCGCTCAATGTCTTGCCTTGTTTCTAGTTTCATCTTTAACCCCTTAAAAATTATGCTTAATAATGCCTCACGGCATTTTCGATCAATGAGATCTCGTCAGTTAAGCTTGGAATTGCTTGTAGTTGCGAATAGGCGCATCTCGATCAGTATGGATCTCGTTGAACTTGAACTCAATGCCACGCATTTTAAGCTCACGGATTAACGTGCCAGCATCCAAGTCCTCTTCAAGGTATGCCTTTTCCCCTTTCATGTAAGAGTATTCAGAGATCTCGTGTTTTATCCCGTATTTGCGCAATAAGTCCAAGTCTACTTCAAGCCAGCCATGACTAGGATCTGTATAGAAGTTTAAGATCATTTTGTCATCTCCATTTCAACCTTGCGAATATGCGCACCGATCTCTTTTGTTTTATCGTTTGTAATTGCGTTGTTTTGCTCAACAATGTATTTAACATCGGCATGACCTTTTAATTGAATGATCATGATCTTCAAGCTTGCTGGATCCATCTCGATTTTGTGTTGTTTCATGATTAAAACTCCTCGCTTAGTTTGGTAGCACGTCTAATAAAATCAGCCCTTGCACGTTGGAATGCATCACGCTCATCGGCACGATCCCCCTCTTTGTGCATGAAGTAGTTTCCATGCGCAGTAGAGCGTTGATTGTTTGTTGGAAAGACCCAAGTAACGAACTCACTCGCCCAAGTAGCCAGCACAACACCCTCAGCCTCGTCCATGTAAACCGCAAGCACTTGCGCACCATTGGCTAGAAAGTTTCCCACTTTTATTTCAAAAACATCATCCATCTTAAAACCCCTTTTTGTTGTTTGCTTAAGACCCTTTCACAAGGGTTTCGGCCACTAAGGCCTCATCAGTTAAGCTTAGTCTTCGTATTCATCTTCAGGGTGAGGCTGGTCTTCGCCACAGTAATGAGGATTGCGCTCCCATGTATCGTAAGGTGAAGCGATCCATTGACTGTTCAAGTTGCGCTCTTCTTGCCCATAAACCCAAACCCATTGTCTTACCGCATCTTGAATTGAGTAAGTTTCCTCGAAAGAATTTTCCCACATATTAACAACCCCTTATAAAGTATTGATCTAATTGGCCTTTTTTGTATCACTAGGTGAAACCCAGCAGTAGCCACCTGCTAATGAGAATTATAGTCGAACTAAAAAAAGAAATGTGAAGTTTTTGTTTGTTTGTTTGTTGATCAGTCACGTTTGTTTGTCATTATTTTGCCAAACGTTTGGCATTCACTCATCACTCGGCAACCGATCATGAGAGATCATGACCAAGATCAGCCATCGATCATTCTCCCGATCATGAGAGATTTTGACCAAGCCAGCCAAAACAACACCAAAAAGCCCGAAAAGAGAGCGAAGCGATCCAGCCCTATAGCCTTAGAACTTACAGGGTGAACACTAGCAAAGAGATCATATTGGCCTATAGTGAGATATCAACCACGATGAGATCTCTCGTCCTAGATCGATTGTGCAAGCCGATTTTGTTATACGTCCGTATAGTAAGCCATCGAACCCCGTAAAACCCAAAACACGGCCAAAAGAGCGAAGCGATACAGTCCAGCTCATGAAGTAGAGAGAAATACCATAGAGAGAGATAAGAGAGAGAGATACACAATCATCCTACAAGCCACGATCATTTTGTCCTATACCTTACTATTGCCCGTCCTAAAATAATTCGCCCAAAGAGCTTGTATGCAGTCCACTTGTCACGATATGATCAATATTCCTATTAAATACCTACTGAAACACTATGAAACTCACACGCAAACAGATCCAAGAGGGATTGAAGCAAACCCCCATCGAGCAAATCATTCTCGGATCACAGACCGCAAAGACCACTCGCCTCACCGCCAAACAAAAGGCATTTGCAGAGAAAGTCGCCAAAGGTGAAACCCAAGCCGAAGCGTATCGTCAGGCCTACAACTCCACAGGGAAACCCACCACGCAAGCCCAAGAGGGATCACGCTTAGCGCACTCCCCTCACATTAGTGCAACCATCGAAGCGATACAGGCCTCGATCAATGCTCAGGCATATCTTTTACCCGCTCATTTAAGAGCTATGGCCATCAATAAGCTCACGCAACTAGCACTCAATGACACGATCAAGCCTAGCGATCAGCTAAAGGCATTGGAACTGATCGGCAAAATGTCAGAGGTAAGCCTCTTCACCGAGCGCAAAGAGATCATCCGCACGAACAACACAGAGCAGTCCAAAGAGAAGCTCATTAGCGCAGTCATGCTGGCCATACAGAACAGCAAGGCATTGTCAGACGACAAGAAGGATAGCGCACTCTCTCTACTAGACGAGATCAAACAGGCCAAAGCCAAGCAGTCAGAGCCGATCACAGTAGAGAACGAAGACGAACCCGCAGCCGAACTTGACCAGAGCGCAGCCGAAAACGATCCGTCAGCAGCCGTGAACGAGAATATGGAACACCCACCCACCGCCACCCCACAAAATCAGGCCGAATTGTATGCTGCACCTACGCATACTATTTCTGACAAACGATCACAAAAAAATACGGAGGGGGTATCTAAAATTTCAGATGATGCTTCTCTCTCTCTACAGGAAAATGACCCCCTTGTTGATTCTGAATAAAAACAGGGGGGGGGTATATATAATTTTAAGGACGAACGATGTATAAGAACATATATAATGATGGTGATCCTTGGTATCTCTCTATAGGTAAATCTGCCATATGGAAACTATCTGGACTGTTACGCAAGCTTAAACGGGGTCCATACGGGCTTGTGCGGTGGTGGAAGTTAAACCAACGTTGTAAAGCAATTAATAAACAGTTGTTGGAAGAAGCCAGGACAATGCGTTACTCGGCTAAGTATCCTGATCCCACCCCGAAGGATGTTGAGGAGTTTGTTGACTGGGCGCAATCAATAGGGATCATTAAGAAATGACACCAGCGCAGAAAGAAATATTTTTAATTATAGATGAGTGGTGGAAGTTATATGGATACGGCCCAACCATTGATGATGTAATGCGCATTACGGGTGAGACTGGGCGTGGTAATGTATCTCGCAAGATGAGGGCGTTAGTTGACCTTGGCATCTGTAAAGGCGTTAAAGGACGGGCTAGATCTATCCGTCCATCTTATCTACGGGTTAGGGATATTGAATGAGTTTATCACTTGAAGAAATTATTGCCATGCTGCCAGAGGAAGAACAGGCTGGTATCTGGGCATCCATAGAGGACTATCAGGGTGCTGAAGTACGGGAAAAGTCCCAAGAGAAGTTTATGGACTTTGTTCATGCGGTGTGGCCAACGTTTATTGATGGCCGCCACCATAAGTTGATGGCTGAAAAGTTTGAAGAGATTGCACAGGGCAAGACTAAACGGTTAATTATTAACATGCCACCACGGCATACGAAGTCAGAGTTTGCTTCTTACCTGTTGCCAGCGTGGTTTCTTGGTAAATTCCCCAACAAAAAGATCATCCAATGTTCTAATACGGCAGAACTTGCAGTTGGGTTTGGACGAAAGGTGCGTAACTTAGTTGATAGCGAGATTTATTCGAAGATATTTCCGAATGTTGGTCTTAGAGCTGACAGTAAGGCGGCTGGTCGGTGGTCTACTTCTGGTAATGGCGAGTATTTTGCTATTGGTGTTGGCGGTACCGTTACTGGTAAAGGTGCTGATCTCCTCATTATTGACGACCCACACTCAGAACAGGAAGCAAAACTAGCAGCAGCTGACCCATCTGTGTTTGATAACGTGTATGAATGGTACACATCTGGCCCTCGGCAGCGTTTACAGCCTGGCGGATCCATTGTAGTCGTGATGACACGCTGGGCTAAACGGGATTTAACGGGTAAAATCCTGCAAGCAATGGTGGATCGTGACGGGGATGAGTGGGAAATCATTGAATTACCTGCAATTTTACCTAGTGATAAGCCATTATGGCCTGAATTCTGGTCGTATGAGGAGCTGGATAAGCTAAGAACTGAGTTGCCGCTGTCTAAATGGCAGGCTCAGTACCAACAAGACCCAACATCTGAAGAAGGTGCGATTGTAAAACGGGAATGGTGGCAGGTTTGGGAAGGGGATCGCCCACCATCTTGTCATTTCATCATACAATCATGGGATACGGCCTTTACAAAGAACGAAAGGTCTGACTATTCGGCATGCACTACTTGGGGAGTCTTCTATAAAGACGAAAATGAAGCAGATCCCCACATTATTTTGTTAGATGCCCTTAAAGAACGCATGGAATTCCCAGATTTGAAACAAAGGGCCTTGGAAATGTACCAAGATTGGGAACCAGACGCCTGTATTGTTGAAGCCAAAGCATCTGGCGCCCCCCTTGTCTTTGAATTAAGACGTATGGGGATACCAGTTCAGGAGTTTACCCCTGTGCGAGGCAACGATAAGATTACCCGTCTTAATGCTGTGAGTGATTTGTTCGCATCAGGGAAGGTTTGGGCGCCACGTAAAAGATGGGCGGAAGAAGTCGTAGAAGAAGTAGCAGCTTTCCCTAACTCAGATCATGATGACTTGGTTGACTCGACAACACAAGCCTTATTACGTTTTAGACGGGGTGGGTTTATTTCTGTTTACTCAGATGAGAAAGACGATCCTATTGAATTTAAACGTAAACGAGCATATTACTAGGAAAAAAAATGCATATATTGTATTATCCACCATTAGTCAATACCTATTCTAAGGACTAACATGCCACAATTAACCAAAGCCCAGTTAGCTAAAAGAGCTGCAGAATACCGTGCATACATGGTGAACTATGCAAAGACACATCCAGAAGATATCCTTTCTGGGTATAGACACGACCCTAAAAGCCCTACTGGCGTAGAATCTATGCCTACTTATTTTAAGAAAAGTGATGTAATCAACACGGCTAATGCCATGAAAGATTTGCAAACTATTGGGGGAAGAACATTATCTCCTGAAGACTATACTAATTTGTTACTTCATGAAGGCCGTTCTGATGCTGGCTTTAATGGAATAGATAAGAATAATAAAGAAGCTAATGCTTTTGCAAGTCAGCTATATGATATTGGGCATGAAGATTTACATGCAGATACCGCAGCAACCATCCATCAAAAACTTAAAGATGCAGAACGTTTAAACATTCCTTTTGGCAGAGCATGGAATGGCACAGGCGAAAACAAAGTAGAATCGGGTAAAGAGTATGCTAGAAGATTAGATTTAGCTAAACCAGCTGTCCTTCATCCAAGAAATCAAAACTTATACGATACAGTTCAAAGTGTTTTAAGTCCAAGTGATTGGAACAACATAAACCCAACCCATTCGACTGATCAAGAGTTTAAATACAATAATGGCGGAATTGCAATGCCATCTGAATACACAACAGGCTCATGGAAGTTAATTTAAGGAAATAATATGTCAATAGAAAAGTCACTTTACGCAGCACCGCAAGGACTACCAAGCCTTGATAATCAACATCAAATTGAAATTGAAATCCAAAACCCAGATGCAGTAAACATGAATGTAGATGGGATGGAAGTTGATTTATCTCCACATCCTGATACTGGTGGCGAAAGTTTTGATGCTAACTTGGCTGAGTTTATTCCAGAAAGCCAACTGTCAAGCATTGCTGCAGATCTAATTGAAGATTTTGAAAATGACATTTCTTCTCGCAAAGACTGGATCCAAACATATGTTGACGGCCTTGAACTTCTTGGCCTTAAGATTGAAGAACGTTCTGAGCCATGGGAAGGTGCGTGTGGTGTATACCACCCTGTATTAGCCGAGGCTGTTGTTAAGTTCCAAGCCGAAACAATGCAATCTACATTCCCAGCATCTGGCCCGTGTAAGGGTGAGATTGTTGGTAAAGAAACACAAGAGAACAAAGAAGCCATGGAACGTGTTGTTGATGACATGAACTATGAGCTAACAGACAACATGATTGAATACCGACCAGAGCATGAACGCATGTTATGGGGTACGGGGTTGTCAGGTAACGGCTTTAAAAAGATTTACATTGACCCACGCCTTGACCGTCAAACAGCCATGTATGTAACAGCAGATGACTTAGTAGTCCCATATGGCGCTTCAAGCCTTGAGGCTTCAGAACGTATTACCCATGTAATGCGTAAGACTGAAAATGAAATGATCTCACTACAGATGGCTGGGTTTTACCGAGATGTTGATCTTGGCACACCATCTACATCTTTAGATGAAGTAGAAAAGAAGATTGCTGAAAAGCTTGGCTTCCGTGCAACAACAGATGACCGCTTTAAAGTATTGGAAATGCATGTTGATCTTGACCTTCCAGGTTATGAGCATTTAGATAAAGATGGCGATCCTACTGGGCTTGCTCTTCCTTATGTAGTGACCATTGAAAAAGGCACAACCACAGTTCTTGCTATTCGTAGAAACTGGGAGCCAGATGATAAGAAATACCAAAAACGCCAACACTTTGTTAAGTATGGCTACATTCCAGGCTTTGGGTTCTATGACTTTGGTTTGATTCATATCCTTGGCTCATATGCAAAATCAGGCACTTCTATCCTACGTCAATTAGTAGATGCTGGTTCACTAGCTAACTTACCTGGCGGATTTAAAACACGTGGCCTTCGTGTTAAAGGTGACGATACTCCTATTGCTCCAGGCGAGTTTAGGGACGTAGACGTGCCTTCTGGTGCTATGCGTGACAACATCATGCCTTTGCCATATAAAGAGCCTAGCCAGACCCTAGCACTCTTAATGGATAAGATTATTGATGAAGCTAGACGATTTGCTTCTGCTGGTGATTTGCAAGCTTCTGACATGTCTGCCAACGCTCCTGTAGGCACTACCCTTGCAATCTTGGAACGTCAATTGAAAGTAATCTCTTCAATTCAAGCACGTATCCATTTTTCAATGAAGCAAGAGTTTAAGCTGCTTAAGAAGATTATTGCTGACTATGCCCCTGAAGAATACTCATACGATCCTTCAACTGGCACACGTAAAGCCCGTAAATCAGATTACAAGATGGTTAACATCATTCCAGTATCTGATCCTAATGCTTCTACAATGTCACAAAAAGTTGTTCAGTATCAAGCAGTTCTACAGTTATCACAAACAGCTCCTCAGCTTTACAACCTGCCTTATTTGCACCGTCAAATGTTAGAAGCATTTGGTATTAAAAACGCAGATAAGCTTGTTGCATTGCCAGAAGATGCTAAGCCAGTAGATCCAGTTAGTGAAAATTCTAGTGCATTAAGTGGCAAGCCATTGAAAGCATTTGCATTCCAAGATCATGAATCGCATATTAAAATTCATATGTCCGCTATGAATGATCCTAAAATCAAACAAGTGATTGGTCAAAACCCAGCTGCTCCTTCTATTATGGCTGCAATGCAAGCCCATATTACAGAACACGTGGCTATGGAATACAAGCGCCAGATGGAACAGAAAATGGGCATTACTCTTCCTACTTATGAAGACAACGATCAGTATGATCCGCAAATGGAACAACACCTTGCACAAGTTGCAGTTCCAGCAGCACAACAAATACTTAATCAAAACCAAACAGAAATTGCAGCTAAACAAGCTCAACAAGCGGCACAAGATCCAATTATTCAAATGCAGATGCAAGAACTTAAACTCAAACAACAAGAAGTTGATCTTAAGATGCGCAAGATGCAAATTGATGCAGCCACTAAAGCTGATCAGTTGGAAATTGAAAAACAACGCATTTCAACGCAAAAAGAAATTGCTGGCATGCAGGTTGGAGCCAAGCTTACTACTGAGAAGAACGTTATGGAATCTAAAGAACGTATTGAAGGTATGCGTTTGGGCAACGATGTAGGCAAGGCTAAAGCACAAATTAACCAACAACATCAGGCAAACAGATTAAAAGCATCATTAGAGGCAAGTAAACATTTAACTGACTTACAAATGAAACGTGATGTAAATGCTCAACAATCCCAACAACCTTCAAAAAAGGAAACTAAATGATAGACCAAAATCTAGAATACCTTCTTAATGAGTTCAGAGACCGTATCCAAATGCTTCACCAAGCGGCTGGTGGCGGACAATGTTCTAGTTATGAGGAGTATAAGTACACATGCGGCCAAGTTCGAGGTCTCGAAGCTGCATGCATGATTATTACAGACCTTGCAAATAGAATGGAGAAATCTGATGACTAACATCATAATGCCAGGATCAAACCCTGGTGAGATGTATGAAGTATCGCCTGCTGAAGCCAGCCCCCAAAAGGATCAAGCTAATGCAACGCAACTTCCAGAACCAACTGGGTATCGTATTTTATGCGCTGTCCCAGAAGTTGAAAAAGAATATGAGTCAGGAATTATTAAACCTGATTCACATATAAGACATGAAGAGCTTTTATCTACAGTATTTTTTGTAGTTAAACTTGGCCCAGATTGCTATAAGGATCCCACACGTTTCCCAAATGGCGCATGGTGCAAAGAAGGCGATTTTATCTTAGCTAGACCAAATACTGGCACACGACTCAAAATACATGGCCGTGAATTCCGCATTATTAACGATGACTCTGTCGAGGGGATTGTTCAAGATCCTCGTGGCATTAGTCGAGCATAGGAGTAAACCATGGCTGAAAATTATAAATTTCCTGACGAAATGGATGAAAATCCAGTTGAGGAACAATTTGAAATTGAAATTGAAGATGATCGTCCAATAGAAGATCAGAAAAACGCTACACCGCTTCCAGCAGAGATTGTTCAAGACATTGAAGAAGATGACTTAGAATCTTATTCTAAAGAAGCAAAGCAACGTTTGTTGCAAATGAAAAAGCTAATCAATGATGAACGTAGAGCGAAAGAACAAGCTTTCCGTGAACAAGAAGAAGCTGTCCGTGTAGCACAATCATTAATGGAACGCACCAAAGAGTTGCAACGCAACTTGTCTCAAGGTGAGAAAGTTCTAGTACATAATGTATATGATAGCGCAACTCGTGAAATTGAAACCGCAAAACGTGCATATAAAGAAGCTTATGACTCTGGCGACTCAGATTTGTTGGTAGAAGCACAAGCAAATTTAACAGCTGCACAATACAAAGCTGCACAAATTTCACAATATCGCCCCCAATATGATGAAAGTTCTTTACAAAATTGGGAAAATAATGTACAAATACAACAACCTCAGCCACAACCTCAACGTTTGGATCCAAAAACCCAAGCATGGCTAGATAAAAATAGCTGGTATGGCACAGACGAGGATATGAGTTTCCTAGCTATGGGTGTTCATAAACGTCTAGAAAAAGAAGGAGTCCCACCAGGCTCTGAACATTACTGGAGCGTTATTGACAACGAAATGCGGAAAAGATTCCCAGATAGATTTTCTGGTGAAACAGAGACCAAAGACTCTCCACAAAAACGATCCAACACGGTAGTAGCGCCTGCTACTCGGTCCACATCCTCCAAAAAGATCAAACTGACGCAGACACAAGTAGCTTTGGCTAAGAAGTTTAAACTAACCCCAGAGCAATACGCTATGGAATTAACTAAGATAGAGGAGTCACAAAATGGCTGATACAAGAATTCCCCGTGAAGTAAGCACCCGTCAACAAGAAGAGCGTCCGAAAACTTGGACTCCTCCAGAATTGTTACCTGAACCAGACAAGCAGGCTGGTTACGCTTATCGTTGGATTAGAACTTCAATGATGAATGCTGCAGATCCTAGAAATGTCTCATCTAAATTGAGAGAAGGCTGGGAACCAGTAACCATTGAAGAGCAACCAAAATTTAGACTGTTAGCTGATCCAGATAGCCGCTTTAAAGGCAGCATCGAAATCGGTGGGTTGTTATTATGTAAGGCTCCAGAAGAGATGATTGAGCAACGTGCCAAATACGAAGCCGATCAAACCGCTGCGCAAGCCGATGCAGTAGATAACAGCTTTATGCGTCAAAATGATGCACGTATGCCTCTTTTCTCAGAGAAGAAGTCTACTGTGACATTTGGCAATAAATAAATTAACTTAACTTAGGAGTTTAATATGGCTTATCCAACCATTTCAGCACCATATGGTTTTCAAGCCCGTAACCTAATTGGCGGTCAAGTATTTTCTGGATCAACACGCAATTACACAATCCAAAATAACTATGGCACATCAATTTTTTACGGTGACTTTGTAACCGTTACAAACGGTTTAGTTACCCGTGCATCTATTACAAGTAGCACATCAGGTAAACAAACTATTGGTGTATTTTTAGGCTGTTCTTACACCAGCCCTGCAACAAAACAAAAACTATTTAGCCAATACTACCCAGCTAGCACAGCTGCTGGTGATATCCAAGCTATTGTTTGCGATGATCCTGATACAGTTTTCAAAGCTGTGATGGTTAACTCTAGCGGTTCTACTACTATTGCTTCAGGTTCACAAGCAATCGTTGGTTTGAACTTAGCTGGTTCTAACTTGGCAGGCTCTACATTTACTGGCGATTCAGCAAACGGTTTAGTGGCTCCAACTGCTACACCATCAACTGCCTTGCCATTCCGTGTATTGTCTTTGGTTACTGACACAGCAACAGCACAATCAGTAACAGGTTACAGTGGTTCTGGTGGTAGCTTTACTGCAGGTACAACAATCACGTTCCAAGGTACATTAGCACAAGCAATTCCTCAAGGTGCTGATATTGCTTACCTTGATGCCAATGGTCAAATTGTTCAAACTGGTGCATTTGTAGCAAACTCAGGTGGTTATGCAGCAGGTGTTACTACTGTTACAGCTGATAAATCTACAAGCATTCCGTATTCATCAACATCACCAACGGTCATTGTTTTTACATCATACCCAGAAGTTCTTGTAAAGATTAACTTCGGTATTCATAACTACTACGCAGCTTAAGGAGTAATATAATATGGCTATCTCTCGTGCGCAATTATTGAAAGAGCTATTACCAGGCCTTAACGCTTTGTTTGGTCTAGAATATGCTCGTTACGGTGAAGAACACCGTGAAATCTACGAAACTGAAACATCAGAACGTAGCTTCGAAGAAGAAACAAAGCTATCTGGCTTCTCAGCAGCGCCAGTCAAAAACGAAGGCCAAGGCATCGCTTATGACAACGCTCAAGAAGCTTGGACAGCTCGATACAACCATGAAACAATCGCTCTCGGTTTCAGCTTAACTGAAGAAGCAATTGAAGATAACTTGTATGACTCATTGTCAGCTCGTTATACAAAAGGTTTGGCTCGTGCTATGGCTTACACTAAACAAGTTAAAGCAGCAGCTATTTTAAATAATGGCTTTAATCCAGCTTACACTTATGGTGACGGTCAAGCTTTGTTCTCTACACTTCATCCATTGGTAAGCGGTGGTGTTAATGCTAACACTCCATCAACTCCAGCAGACTTGAACGAAACATCATTGGAAAATGCTGTTATTCAAATCGCAGGTTGGACTGATGAACGTGGTCTTTTGATCGCTGCTCGTCCTAAGAAATTGATTGTTCCACCAGCTCTTCAATTCGTAGCAACTCGTTTGCTTGAAACTGAATTGCGTGTTGGTACAAACAACAACGATATCAATGCTATTAAGAACAACGGTTCTGTGCCAGAAGGTTATACAATTAACCACTTCTTGACAGCAACTAATGCATGGTTCTTAACAACTGATGTACCTAACGGCTTGAAACACTTCGTTCGTACACCATTGCAAAATAGCATGGACGGTGACTTTGATACAGGTAACGTGCGTTATAAATCACGTGAACGTTACAGCTTCGGCGTATCAGATCCACTAGGTATCTACGGTTCTTACTAAGTTGTAAAAGAAGAAGCCCAGCTCAAAAGGTTGGGCTTTTTTTTATTAAAAGTATTTGTTTTATATTGTATTTGTAGTAAACTCAAACTATCTGGGAATCTGCTTTTACCGCCACTGTCCCAGCAGACGATGCAACGATTGGTAAAGGCTCTTTTGCATAAGGACTTATATAATGGCTCGCTCCACTTTTGACGGCCCGATTTTATCGGGTGATAACCGTTTTGGCAATTTTCGTAATGTTGGCTATACAACGCTAACACAAAATGTCTACCTAGACTTACTTAACACAACAGCAAACACAGCTGGATATTCTGGCGGCTCAGGTGTTCCAGTTGATGGCAATCAAATTCCTAATGCTCCAGGCGTTATTTACACACCATCATCTACAGTACCTTACACATCATCTGCTACTATTACACCGACTGCAGACTCAGCCACTAACATTTATCGTACATTTGTTATGTATGTTCCAACAGGCTGTGACATTGATCAAGCATTGATTGATATTGCTGTACTTCCAACTGTTGCTTCAGGCACTATTTCAACTATCAAAGTATATGTATCAAATACATTCTCAGCTGAAAGTGGCGTGACACCTACATATTGTGCAACAGGCAATATTACTGGCACTGGCCGTCAAGGTGTTACATTTAGTGGTACACAAGTAACAAACTGTAACAATACTTCTACTGATCTTGTTGGTGTTAATAACACAACAAACTTATCACAAATTGTATTTACAGTATCTATTGTTGGCACATCAATGACTACTTTAAGTGCAGGTCAAATTTACATGGCTTTACGTTATGTTCAAACTGATCCTAACATTGGTAACTCTACAACTTACCCATATGGTAACTTTGACTAATTAATCTGAACGGGGCTACGGCCCCTTCTTAAAACTAAGGAGATTAATTATGCGTCAACAAATTGCAACAAGAACAGGCACGGGTTCTAGTAACGTAATTGCCACAGATACATACATTAGCCCATTTAACGTGGGTTTTGGCGTTGTTGTAACAGGCACCGTAAACTACACAGTACAACATACGTTTGATGATATAACAATAACAGCAAGTCCAACATGGTTTAACCATCCAACAGTTGCAGCGCTAACAGCAAGCCAAGATGGTAACTATGCGTTCCCAGTATCAGCAATTAAAGTGTTGGTAAACTCAGGATCAGGCACAGCAAAAATGACAGTCATCCAAGCAGGTATCGCCTAACCATGACATACTCAGTCGGTAACTCAACTCCAGCAAACTACGCTAATACCTCATCAGGTAAGGTGACTAATGTTGTTGCCGATAACGGAGTAGGCGGTTCGGGTGAGGTTGTCAATGTGGTTGATAGAGTCCCATTATCTGTTGTTATTGATACAAACGTGCAGTACCCAACTATTAACGTCTCAGCTATTACAGGATACATTGCAGGTAAGTCAGATTTAGTAATTACAGTAAACTCTGGCGTGTATGTGTATGGGTATACTTTTACCCCATATCAGGGGTTTGACCCAAATCCAAACCCTTTCAGCGCCACAATGAACATCCTTGGTGGAACTACAGGCGACACCATTAAATTAGTTAACAATGGCTATATCCTTGGTGCTGGAGGAGATGGGGCTGGCGCAACAGGTTATCAAATACTTTGTTGTTGTTGCACTGCATCACTAACTTGGACTACATCAAACGCAACACCAGGAGGGGCTGCATTACTAATCACTTACCCACTAACACTAGAAAACAATGGGTTCATTGCAGGTGGTGGCGGTGGAGGCGAGCTGGCACTTGCTGATAATAATTTAAACTGGAGTATTGTGGGTGGTGGCGGCGGAGCTGGTGGAGGAATATCAGTAGATACAGTAAGTACCGTTACAGCCCGTATTATCCCTCCAAACATTGGAAATAATGGAAACTTAGATACTATATATTATTCTGGCGGCACTTATTCATCCTTCTATTCAGGTGGTGGCGGCGGATTTAAATTAACTTCTCCTGACAATGTAGGCGGTATCCCCAATGGAGGCGTAGCAACATATTCTACAGTAGGAGCTGGAGGAGGCACGGGCGGCAGCGGAGCGGCATATAGCCCTTTTAGTGGACCATACACATATACTAACAACGGCGGAAATGCTAATAGTCCCGCCCCTGAAGGATATTTTAGAGGCTATTTAATAATAACAGGCGGCGGCGGAGGTGGTTGGGGAGCCAGTGGTGCAAGAGGTTCTTTAAATGGTTATTCATATGGTGTAGGCGCTGTAGGTGGAAATAGTATTATTACGAATGGTAACGCAATTACGACAATTACTGCAGGTACCCAATATGGAACTATTAACTCTACTAATAGAACTTACGTAAGAACACTAAGCTCATCTGCAAGTACCACATATGTAACAATTCCAGCGGGGTATTCAAATGCTATTCTTATTGTCCCAACAGGCGTTACTTTAAGAGCTAATAGCATTAGCAATCCTGCATTAAATATATCAGGGACAATTGCTAACGTTAAAATTATTGTAAACGGTGCGATTCTTGGCAAGGGAGGAGATGGCGGAAGTGAAGCAGGCATTCCTACAGGAGGAGGCGATGCAATAAGAGTTGATAATTTTGCGGTAGAACAATTGACAGTTGACTGCACATATGGATACGTAGCTGGCGGTGGCGGCGGCGGTGGAAATGCAGATTGGTCTAGTCGTAATGTTAACGCATACGGCGGTGGCGGAGCTGGTGGTGGTAATAGTGGAAACGGCTCAAGTGCAAATATTGCATTAGGAGCTACAACAGCAGGAACATCAGGAAGTAATGGCAGTGCTCTAGATGCATGTGGAACTACATATATTACAGGCGGTGGCGGCGGACTAATTGTACCAGGAACTTCAGTTTCATTAGGAGTAAAAAACACTGCAATTACGCCGTTCCCAGGAATTGGTGGTTCAGGTGGGGGTTCAGGAGCTGCGTATAAAAGTAGCTCAGCAACAACTACTTTTATCAATAATGGTGGTGGGTTTAATCAAATTGGTGGAACTCAAACTGGTAACATTTCTATTCAAGCAGCCTCTGGCGGCGGTGGTGGTGGTTGGGGTGCTATAGGGGGTAATGGTAGAAGAATAACTGCTGTAACGCAAAGTGGTGCCACTGCTGGATATGCAGTTTCCACTGGCGTTGGGTCACCTGTGTACATAATTAACCCCGCTAACGTTGCAGGTTATATATATTAAGGAAAAATTATGGCAAAACAATATCAAATTCAAAATTATTTAATCGGCAAACCTGAGTTATTTGACTCAGAAAAAGAAGCTAACATCCGCATCAAAGAAATTGAAGCCGAGCTAATGAAAATGCATGAGCGTAGCTTTAGCGTGATTTTAACTGTGCCGACAGCACAAGGTGTGATGTGGATTGCCCCATCAGAAAACTCACAAGAAGACGCTACCTACATGGTGTTTGTCCCTAAATTTGGACAATACGAAAATGTAAAAGGCCGCACAGCTGCATATGCTAGAAGGCAAGAGTTAATTGACGAGTTTTTGGCTGAATACGCACAAACACCACAACTATACGTAGCGCCAGTGCAACCAACTACAAAAGGCACACAAGAGCTATGATAAAGAACATCCCACCAGCCCACTCGTTTACCTATGACGGTGCGAGGATTAACGTATTCCACGTTAACAAGGGTGAGGGACTGCCTAAGCACGAACACATATACGCTCACGCATCGTTTTGTACAGCAGGTTCTGTTATAATTCGCAAAGAAAACAAAGAGCTTGTGATGGACAAAACCACACAGCCAGTGAACCTAAAAGAAACAGAATGGCACGAGATAGAAGCGCTAGAAGACAACACCGTATTCATTAACGTATTTGCAGATAAACACAACTAACTAGGGTATTAAAATGAGCATTCCAGATCATTTAGAAACGGCAAGAGAACTAGCAACTCACGCCAATGAAATTAAACATTTACAGTCAGATATGGATAAACTAGTTAAAGATATGCAGGAAATTAAAGATACGCTTGCTAAAATTAATGATACACTATCTACAGCTCATGGTGGCTGGAGAATGCTTATTGCAGTTGGTAGTGCTGCCAGTATTGTTGGCGGTATAGTTGCTTGGTTAATAGAACACGCAGGAAAATAATATGCCTAGTAAATCAAAAGCTCAACATAATTTAATGGAAGCTGTGGCCCATAATAAATCTTTTGCTAAAAAGGTTGGCATACCACAGAAAGTTGGTAAAGACTTTGCTGCCGCTGATAAAGGTAAAACTTTTAAATCAGGCGGACTTTATGCAAACATACATGCCAAACAAGAACGTATTGCTAAAGGTAGCGGTGAGACTATGCGCAAGCCTGGTAGTAAAGGTGCGCCAACTGCTAAAGACTTTAAAGAATCAGCTAAAACTGCCAAAATGAAAAAAGGTGGCCCTGTTTTATCTGTAGGCCGTGGTGAGAAGTTATCTACTGACAAGGGCGCTGGTTTAACAGCAAAAGGCCGTGCAAAGTATAATGCAGCTACAGGATCTCACTTAAAGGCTCCGCAGCCAGAAGGTGGTCCACGTAAGAAATCATTTTGCGCTCGTATGTCTGGCATGCCAGGCCCTATGAAAGATGAAAATGGTAAGCCAACCCGTAAAGCAGCGTCATTAAAAAGGTGGAAATGCTAATGAAAAAATCAGACTCAAAAGAAGATATGAAGATGGATATGTCACAAGACAAGAAGCTAATCAAAAAAGCTTTTGGTATGCATGACAAACAATTACATGAAGATAAAAAAACAAATTTATCTAAACTTAAAAAAGGTGGAAATATTATGGCTAAAGAATCAATGGGTCCTCGCAATATGTCTAAAGACGTAGAAGCAGGTTCAAATGCAAAAATGAAATTCGGTCAATCTAAAGTTCAAAAACGTGGTTTAACACGTGGTATGAATTTAGGTGACACAGGCCCAACAGAAGGAATTATGGGCGGTGCTATGATGAAAAAAGGTGGCAAGACAAAATGTATGGCTTCTGGTGGTTCAGCATCTAGCCGTGCAGATGGTATTGCATCAAAAGGTAAAACTAAAGGCAAATTCTGCTAGGAGCATATTATGTCAATGAAAGACTTTTTAGATTACATTACCACAAGCCCAAAAGACTACAATGAGCGTTTTAGACGTTCTGCTGAGCAACAACGTAAAATTAGCAAGTCAGATAAAATTGGCCCTAACTTTGGTAAAGCTGCAGATGTAGATACTACTTACCGCATGGAAAAGAAAGTTACTAAACCTTCTGGTAGTAAAGCAGCCAAACGTGTTGTTAAACAAGAAATGTCTACTGGCGATATTGGTTCTGTTCAGCCAGGCATGGATAACATTGGTCCTAACTTTGGTGCAATGTCATCACCAGATATGATGGATACATCTCCAGCATCTGGCGGTCTTTCAGCAGCTAATGCAGGCCCAGCACCAGCAGATGTTGCTCCAAACAAGCCTGGATTTTCTGATTTAGATCCAATGGATCAAGCACGTAAATCAATGGGATTTAAGCGTGGTGGTAGCGTTAAAAAATCTGACGGACATACAAGTGCCAAAGAAGCAGTTAAAAAGCATAGCGGTGGCTTTAAACATCATTCAGACCACGTTAAGTCACATGCTGCTGGGTTTAAATCATTTAATGATCACGTGCAGTCAATGTGTGGTGGCGGCAGAACAAAAAAATAATGTATATTGATTATTCATTATATTATGTAGATGGAATTGAGCCAGATTGGATTCCTGAATTTAAAAGATGTCAACAATGGATAGAGGATGCTCTAGAATTCGCTGACAGCACTTTTAATATTATTGACGTAGCAGATGGTATTGCTAGTGGTAATATGCAATTTTGGCCAGAAGAAGATTCAGCATCAGTTAGCCAAATCATTGACTACCCTAGAAAAAGAGTAATACATGTATTTTTGTTAGGTGGTAATATGGATGGCGCTAAAACGCTTGAAAAGAAAATGGTTGCTTGGGGTAAATCACAACGATGCCAAGCTATTACTTTAACGGGTAGACCAGGCTGGTCTAAGAGTTTTTTAAAAGATATTGGATATCACAGCGCCAGTATAAGTATGTCAAAGGAAATTTAAAATGGGTATGGGATCATCAGCAGGACAACAAAATAAACAAGCTCCAGGTGGTAAAGGTGCTGGTCAACCAATGCAATCACCAGGAATGAAAGGTGGCGCAGGTCAGCCAACGCAATCCCCCCCAGGAGGCAAAGGTGCAGGTCAACCCCAGCAAGCTCCAGGTAGCAAAGGAATGCCTTCAGGACAGCCTACTCCTGGAATGAAAGGTGGCCCTGCCAATGGATTACAACCAATGCCAGGACAGCAAGGACAAACGCCAGGTGGTAAAGGCGGCATGAGTCCAATTATGGCCCAAGGTGGAAGTGATATGTACCACAGCAATGGCGGATCATCAATGCAACCTCAACAACCAATGCCAGGCGGTAAAGGTGGTATGGGTGGAAATTTAGGATTAGGTACACCAGGAGTACCGCCAGAAATGCAAGCTTATATGAAGTCATTACAGGGGCAGCAACAAAGCAATATAATGGGGCAGGGGCCAGGTGGAATGCCACCAAAATCGCCAAATATGCCAGGCGGTAAAGGTAAAGGAGCGCCTCAATCATTATCACAAGCTCAGGCTATGCAAGGCCAAGCTCCAGGCGGTAAGGGCGGTCAAATGGATCCACGCATGATGCATGCATTGCAAGAACAACAAGGTATGCAGCCTTTCCATAGTGCAACAACTAACAACTATAATGCACCTCCTGCTGCACGTGCTAACTCACCATATGGCCCTGCAGGCACCAATGGTAATCCTGCAGCATTTGGCATGCAGCCAGGTCAAACAGGTTTTGGTTTTGGCAATGGTGGCGCTAGGGTTCCAGACACTCAACCTATGATAGCTGGACAGCAAAAGCCAATGCAAGGTCTAGGCCAATTAGCAATGCAGGGAATGTCAGGACAGCAACAAGCACAACAAATGATGCCTCAACAAACCCCTCAACAAGCAGCAAATCTAGCAGCAACTCAACAACGCTTGATGATGACGGGGGCATAATGAGAGCCTCTCGTGGTATGGGTGATATCAATCCTAGCAAAATGCCAGGCAAGAAGATTATTACCCGTAAAGATAAGCCACAAGATGTTGAAGTGTATAAAAAAGGTGGCAAAGTAAACTTCCCTAGTCGTAAACAAAAAAGGGCAAAATGATGGAAATCTATTGCAGTATTGAACTTATTACTGGATTTGTATTAGGAATTGAATTTGCTGAACATGAGTCTATAAATTACATATTTTTAGATCTTGGTATTATTAGAGTTAATTTGAATTGGGATAACTAATGGCTGTCACTACAGGCACCACCTCTTTTAATTTAAACATGAATGACCTCATTGAGGAGGCATTTGAACGTGCTGGGCTAGAGGTTCGTACTGGTTATGACTTTAGAACGGCAAGACGTAGCATTAATCTATTAACAATTGAATGGGCTAATCGTGGTATTAACCTATGGACAATTGAAGAAGGTCAGATTCCTATGAATACTGGCCAAGTAAAGTATCCACTACCAGTAGATACTATTGATTTATTAAGCCAAGTAATTCGTACTGGCACACTACAGAATCAAGTTGATATTAATATTAATCGTATTTCTGAAGACACGTATTCAACTATTCCAAATAAACTTGCGGTAGGCCGTCCTATTCAAGTATGGATTGATCGTCAATCAGGAAATACTAACCCAACAACAGCAACTTTATATGACAGTATTTCATCTACAGATACAACAATTACGTTAAGTAGCGTAGCAGATATTGCAGCTTCTGGTTACATTACTATTGATAGTGAAACAATTTACTACCCAAATGTAAGCCAAACAGGCAACCAATTGCTTAATTGTTACCGTGGGCAGAACGGGACAACAGCGGCATCGCATAATTCTAGTGCGGCAATATCAGTGCCTCAGTTGCCAAATATAAACGTGTGGCCGTCTCCAAATTCACCAGGCAACCAATATACTTTTGTGTATTGGAGGCTTCGTAGAATACAAGATGCAGGATCTGGTGTATTTATCAATGATATTCCATTTAGATTTATTCCTTGTATGGTAGCTGGATTAGCTTATTATATTTCTGTTAAAGCCCAAGGAATTGATCCTAATCGTGTTGCTATGCTCAAAGCAGATTATGATCAGCAATTTGATTTAGCAGCGCAAGAAGATCGTGAAAAAGCGCCAATTCGTTTTGTACCTAGAAACATGTTTTATTCAAGGTAGTCATGGCTAAGAAAAAACTCAAGAAGTTTGATAATGGCGGGTACACAGGGCAGCCTGACGAACCACTAGAGTCTGTCTATCCACTAGAAGAAGCGTTACTAGGAGGGCCAATTGGTAAAGCTTTGGGTAGGGGTGTAGGTGCAATAGCTAGTAAAGTAGACATGTTGCGTAGACCTAAAGTAATTAACGAAATGGTTACAAGTCGTGGATTAAGCACTAAATCTAATCCTATACGCATGCCTAATGACCCATCAGAAATTACCCATGGGTACCGAAATATGTCACAGGCCGAAGCTGAAGCAGCTAGAAAATCAGGTTATTTAGAAGCTAACCCCAATGCTAAATATGCTGAAGGTAAAAAATGGTGGAGCAGCGGTGACGAACAAGGTTCGTTTGGTAGGCAATGGAAAGGTGGGGATGATGCAGTTACAGTTAGAACCACTAAAAATAATGTGCCAGCAAATAGAGCAGTAAAAGCAAAAGACTTAGAACGATTAAATCCCGAAACTGGTAAATTTGAGCCATTTAAAAAGGGGGGTAAGGTAAAAGTTAAGAATAAATCCACAGCCTCATCACGTGCTGATGGGTGCGCTCAAAGAGGCAAAACACGTGGTAAGTATTTATAATGGCTACTAAATATTCATCAGGTAAAAACGCTATTGCGGAGTGTGATCGTTGTGGTCAACGATACAAGCTCACAGAACTTAAAAAGCTAACGATTAAGACAAAGCAGGTCAGCATTAAAGTATGCCCTGAGTGTTGGGATCCAGATCATCCGCAATTGCAATTGGGTATGTATCCAGTTAATGATCCACAAGCTGTTCGTGAGCCACGCCCAGATGTAACTTATGAAGTATCTGGCAATACAGGATTAAATACAAACCCGTATGATGCTAATGTTAACAATTTAGATAGTGCTGGTTATCCACAGGATGGTAGTAGACAAATAGAATGGGGATGGTATCCTGTTGGTGGAGCAAGACAATTTGACACAGTATTGACACCAAACCACTTGATTGCAATTGGTCAATTAGGTACAGTAACGATTACAACAACTTAGGAGAAATAACATGGGATTTAAAGCAGGTGCCCAAGGCATCAATAAAACAGGTAAAACTAAGGGTAAAAACCTTGGTGATTCAGGCCCAAACGTAGCCATTGAAAGTGGCGCAAAAGGTAAAAAAGGCGCATCAACTGTAACAGGTGAAGAAATGCGTAAACTAGGCCGTAACTTAGCTCGTGCTAAAAATCAAAAGGGTTAATACAATGAAACCTACTACAAAGAATAGTCCAGCTATTAAAACTGGCAATGCTAGAGATAACAAGCCAGCTGAAGCTTATGATCAAAATGGTACTAATGTATCTAATAGTCTTGAGATTAGTGCGCCTACATTTACCAATAAAAAAGCAGCTTATGATATTTCACCACGTGATCCAGCAGCAACAGTAAGTATGGGATATAACGGTGACAACATCAATGGCTCATGGGATTACCGTGGTGCTGGTGCTGCAACTAAAGGTTTGAAGAACTACGGTCCTAAAGCATAATGAATTATATTCAGCTATCACAAGCTATTCAGGATTATATGGAGACTACGGAGTCACTCTTCGTAGCTAATATACCCCGTTTTGTTCAAGAAGCTGAGGATAGAATTTATAATTCTGTTCATATTCCATCATTGCGTAAAAATGTAATCGGTACTTTTACACCTAGTAATGCATATCTTTCATTACCTGTGGATTGGTTGGCAACGTATTCAATTGCAGTTATTGACTCTACTGGAAATTATAATTACTTGTTAAACAAGGACGTTAACTATATTAGAGAAGCGTTTCCAAATCCTTCATATACTGGATTGCCTACGCATTATGCTTTATTTGGATCTTCTTACAGCAATATCAATGACTTAACATTGCTTGTTGCGCCAATGCCTGATCAAGCATATAACACAGAATTACATTATTTTTACTATCCGCCCACTATTGTGCAGGGTGAGATATCTGCAGTAACGCCTATTGTTGGTGGTTCAACTTATGTTGCTGGTACTTATTATGAAGTTCCATTAACTGGTGGATCTGGGAGTGGCGCTACAGCTAATATTACTGTTAATTCATCTGGAGCAGTAACTGCAGTAGCTATCCAAAATGGCGGACAACTTTATACGGTAGGCAATGTATTAAGCGCAAGCAATGCTTATTTGGGAAATTCAGGTACGGGATTTTCATGTACTGTATCCCAAGTAACTAATTCCACAGGCACTAGCTGGCTTGGTATTAACTTTGATCCAGTATTATTTTATGGTTCACTACGTGAAGCTGCGTTATTTCAAAAACAAGAAACCGACATGGTAACTGACATTGAAAACAAATTTCAAGAAGCCGTTGGGCAATTAAAACGCCTATGCGATGGATTAGAACGTGGCGATGCTTACAGAGATGGTCAAACAAAATTAAAGGTTAAAACCTAATGGCAATTGTTCAAACACAATGCGATATATTTAAATTAAATCTACTCAAGGGGTTAGAAGACTTTGATGTAGCTGCTGCCACTGTGTATAAAATTGCGCTGTATAATGCTAACGCCAACTTAGGCGCAAATACAACAAACTATACTACTGAAAATGAAATATCAGGGACAGGATATACAGCTGGTGGTAAAACATTAGTAAAAATTGCACCTGCTTATACTGGCTCTACGGCTTATGTTTCTTTTGGTAATGCAGTTTGGACTCCTGCAAGTTTTACTGCTAGGGGCGCTTTGATATATAATGCCACAACAGGATTTGCTGTAGCGGTGTTAAATTTTGGCTCAGATAAATCAGCATCAGGGACATTTACAGTTACCTTTCCAACGGCGGACGCAAATAACGCCATTTTACGAATCTCATAGGAGTTTATTATGCATAATGAAGTAGCAGGATTTGGCGATATTTCTAGCGCCGCATTAATTAAGTCAGCTGACTTTAACGAAACAGTTGGTATGGAAGGCCATTTCGTAGCTAAATGCTATGACAAAGATGGTAACTTAAAATGGGAAGATGAAATTAATAACTTAGTGATGGCGGCAGGTAAGCAACTAATGTTAGATACTATTCTTGCAGGTAGCGCATTTACAGCAACTGTGGTGATGGGTTTAGTTTCAGGCGCTTCAACACCTACTTATGCGGCAGCGGATACACAAGCATCACACGCAGGTTGGTTAGAATCAGGTGCTACTAATGCTCCTACATATTCTGGCACACGTAAGACTCCAGCATTTAGTGCGGCTACATCATCAGGTACTACACCGTCAAACGTAACAACTAAGACAACAAGTGCTGCAGTAGGATTTACATTTACTGGTGCGGGTACAGTAGCAGGTTGCTTTATTAACATTAATGGTACTTCAGCTATTGATAACACAACAGGTACATTGTACTCAGCTGGTTCATTCACTGGCGGTAACAAGACTGTTGCATCAACTGACCAATTAAACGTAACTTATAGCACTACAGCAACATCTTAATCTACTTTTAAAGGGGTAGGTTATGTCAGGATGTGCAGTTATTCAGGACGGGCTTGTCGTCAACACCATAGTTGCCGAACCTACAGACACGCCCCCAGAAGGCTGCACCCTTGTTTTAATTCCAGATAATGTCTTTGTTACTATTGGGTTTACTCACGATGGTACAAACTTCATTGACTTCAATGGTAATCCATCAGTCCCCCAAGAAATTGTAGTAGAAGAAGTACCCATAGAGGTCATTGAGTAATGGCTATTAAATATTGGGTAGGGGGTTCTGGCACATGGGATGCTTCAACCGCAACTAACTGGTCCGCCACTGCTGGGATAGCTTTGCCTAGTGCAACATGTATTGCAACGGCTTTAACGACCACAACATCTCCAGCATTGGTTGCAGGGATGACTGTTTTCGCTGCTGATGGTACTTCTTTAGGCACTATTGTAAGTGGAAGTGCTAACTCCTGGGTTGTTACTATAGGAGGCTCATATACATCGCAAACAATGAATGCGGGTACTGTTACCGCAGCAGCCCCTACATCTGCAGACATTGTGACTTTAAATGCAGCCAGCGGCACAAATACTGTAACGATAGGAACTGGAGCAGTTTGTAGTGTATTAGCCTTATCTGCTTTTACAGGTACATTAGCATTTGGTATTAATAAAATAACCATATCTGGCAATGCGGCAACTGTGCTTCAAATGTCTGCAACACCTGCTTTTTCTGTAACAGGGACTGCATTACTTGAGTTTAATTATTCTGGTTCAACTGGAACTAGAGGTATGAGTTTAAATACAGTTAGCATTGCTAACGCTTTTAACATTAGCGTTACTGCTGGTTCAGATATTATTTCTTTCCCAGCAGCTACCTCATACTTAAATAATCTTAATTTTACTGGGTTTACTGGGTCCTGTAGTCCAGGAACAAATTCGTTTACTGTTTCAGGCAATGTCACAATGTCATCTGGTATGACCTTTACTACTACTGGGGGTACATGGACATTTAGGGGAACTGGAACACAAATCCTTACCTCTGCAGGGAAAACACTTAGTTCTATTAATGTAAACGGTACTAGCAATACAGTTCAACTTAATGATGATTTAACATCACTTGCTGCATCTACATTAACACTTACTAACGGTACTTTTGATGCAAACGGTAAAAACGTAACTATAGGTAAAGTTGCTCTCGCTGCAGGTACAAAAACCTTTACGATGGGAACAGGCACTTGGACACTAAGTAGTACAGCTACTGTTTGGGACATGACAACAAACAACACTGGGCTTACTTTTAGTGGTGCATCGGCCCCTATTGTTATAAGTGATAACTCAGTAACAACAAAAGTATTTTCTGGCGGAACCGCATTATCGTACAACAAAATAACTATTGGCGGAACTACATCTACATCTACTATTCAATTTAATGTCACTACAAGCACATTTTTAGAGTTAGCATCTACTAGAACAGCAGCTTATTTAATAACATTTCAAACAAGTGTACCAACTATCACAACTTGGTCTGTTACAGGTTCGTCAGGTAACGTAGTTTCAGTACAATCATCCGCAGGTGGTAGCCAAAGAAGTTTAACAATTACTAATAAAACAAAAAATATTGATTACCTTGCTGTTAAAGATATTAATAGCGTAAATATAAATCCAGTTACTTTTTTTGCTGGCGCTAATTCAACTAATACTAGTAATAATAAAGGTATTGCTTTTGCAGATGGGGGAACAACCGCTGCTTATGTTTTAACGTCAGGCACTTCGTTTACAACACCAGCTAATTGGAATAATACCTCTAATAACATTTACTTAATTGGTGGCGGTGGGGGTAGTTCAGGTTCAGCAGCATCAGGAAATAACAGGGCAGGGGGCGCTGGTGGGGGTGGTGGTGGTTTTAGACTTCTTACTAACCAAACATTAGGGGCTAGTACCTCATATTCTATCGGTACAGCAGGTGCGGCGGGTAGTGCAGGGTCTAATGGCGGTACAGGTGGAACTACTATATGGAATACTACCAACACTGCAACAGGCGGTGGCGGGGGAACAGTAACAACAACTCCTACATCTGTTGGCGGGACAGGCGGTACAGGAACGTTTACAGGTGGTACAGGCGGTTCAGGTGCTACAAGCACAGCAGCTAGCACAGGAAATGGTGGCGGTGGCGGTGGCGGTTCTGCGGGCCCAAATGGTAATGGCGGTAATGGCGGTGCAGGGTCTAGTTCTACTACAACTGCAAATATTGGTAATGGCGGCGGTGGTGGTAATGGTGGTGGCTCTGCTGGGGGTAGTGCAGGGGTAGCCATATCAGGTGCTGGCGGTAATAATTCATTAGGTTCAGGTGGCGGTGCTGCAGTATCAACTGGCAATGGTAATGCTGGTACAAATGGTGGTGGCGGTTCTGGATCTATATATACAGGTACTGGTGGTGTTGGAAGTTTTGGTGCAGACATACTTGGCGGGCTTGGTTCAGGCGGGGGTAGTGGGGGTGGAAACCTAGTAACACCATCTGCTTATGGCGGGGGTGGTAGTGCAAGTTATGTAACAACCGCAGGGGCACAAACTGCTGGTAACTTAGGTGCACCAGGTGCAATTATTATTGTTTATACGCCTTTAGGGGACACATACACTGATTCAATTACAGAAGCCGCTACATTTAACGATATACTTAGCGCACTTTGCATTTTTGCAAGTAGTGCAACAGAAGATTCAACTCTAGCAGATTCAGAATCAGTACAAGCTATTTTTGCAAGCGACACAACAGAACCAACAACTCTGGCAGATTCTGAAACAACTCAAACTAACTTTAATAGCGCAGCAACAGAAGCTGCAACTTTAGCTGATACGGAATCAGTATCGTGGGTCACTTCATCAAATACAACAGAAGCTTCAACCCTAGCCGATGCCGAGTCTGTGTCTTGGGTAACTACGTCAAGTGCTACAGAAAATTCAACCTTAGCAGATTTAATTAATGCAAACTTTGTATTTGCGGTATCAGTTACAGAGCCTAGCATTATTGCTAATATTCAAGATTATATTAACGTTATTACAAGTGCAATTACAGAAGCGGTAACATCAGCAGACAGTTCGGATGCACAAGCAACTTATTTAGTCTCACTAACAGAAGCGCAGACCGCAAATGATTCACAAACGGTTGTTGCTATATTTAATGTAATTGATGCAGAAAACTTAACTTTAGCTGATACTCAAACAACTCAAACTAACTTTAATGTTGTTGATGTTGAAGGCATTACAATATTAGATGCCGAAAGCGTACAAGCTGTATTTGCAAGTTCTGTTACGGAATCAAACACATTAGCCGATGCTAGTGTGGTATTTAAGTTAGTTTCATCATCTATTACAGAAGATGCAGCCCTTGCAGATAGTTCAACCCGTACAGCAATATTTCAAAGTATTATAAGCGAAAACGTAAAAACAGCTGATATAGTAGCAGCACAAAACGTATTTGCTGGTTTTATTGGTGAAAATATGGTAATGTTAGAACAATCAATAGGCTATGGCTGGTTTAGAGTTGTAGATAGTCAAACAATTACCTGGAATAATATAAACAATTCACAATCAACTACTTGGACAAATATTGGTGACGATCAAAATCCTAATTGGGTGACAATCAATAATGGACAACCGTAAGAAAATAAGGATATAAAATGGCATCTACCTATAGCACCAGTTTAAGAATACAACTTATCGGAACAGGCGAACAGTCTGGTGTCTGGGGTAGTACCACAAACTCAAACTTAGGCACTATTATTGAACAGGCAATTACTGGCGTTCAATCAATTGCGTTGTCTGGAACTACTTACACATTAACATCATTAAATGGTGTTGCCGATCAGGCCCGTAATGCCGTATTAGTATTTACTGGATCTCTTGGTGCAATCTGTACTGTTTCTGCGCCTGCCGTTAATAAGATGTATGTTATTTATAATAATACAACTGGCGGCTTTGGTGTAACGATAACTACGGGATCAGGGTCAACAATTACTATTCCAAACGGGGCAACCTATCTTGTTTATTCAGATGGCACTAATTTCTACAATGGTTCAAGCTATGTTGCAACATCAGTAGCAATTACTGGCGGTACAATCAATGGCACAACAATTGGTGCAACTACACCTTCTACAGGTGCATTTACAACATTAAATGCTAATACATCATTAGCTTTATCAACTGCTTCAGGAACCGCTTCTCAATTAACTTTAATTCAAACCGCTTATAGACAATATAAACTGGGGATGAAAGCAAGTGATGGTACTTTTTACATTACCGATGTTGATGGCGCTGCAGATAGATTAAGCATTAATACTAGCGGAGTAGTAAATATTCCTGGCAGTTTAACTTTGGGAACTGCGTTAGCAGTAGCACAGGGCGGCACAGGAGTTACAACATCAACTGGCTCTGGAAGTAATGTATTAAATACCTCTCCAACACTAGTTACTCCATTATTAGGAACCCCAACATCTGGCACGTTGACTAACTGTACTGGCTTACCAGTTTCTTCAGGCATATCAGGTTTAGGTGCTAACGTAGCTACATTCCTTGCTACGCCATCTAGTGCAAACCTAGCTGCAGCCGTAACAGATGAAACAGGCACAGGCTCATTAGTTTTTGGTACTGGGCCAACAATTACACTTGCCAATGGCACAGGATTGCCAGTTTCTACAGGTATATCAGGTTTAGGTACAGGAGTTGCCACATTTCTTGGTACACCAACTTCTGCTAACTTAGCATCTACTGTAACGGATGAGACAGGTTCTGGGTCTTTAGTATTTGCAACAAGCCCCACTCTTGTTACTCCAGTATTGGGCACCCCAGCTTCAGGAACATTAACTAACTGTACAGGCCTTCCTGTATCTACTGGCATTTCTGGTTTTGGTTCTAACGTGGCTACATTTCTTGCCACTCCAACTTCTGCAAATTTGGCTGCAGCACTAACAGACGAAACTGGTACGGGTGCTAATGTATTTGCTACATCACCAACATTGGTCACGCCATTATTAGGTACGCCAGCATCTGGCACTTTAACCAATTGTACTGGGCTTCCCGTATCTTCAGGGATATCAGGTTTTGGAACTGGCATAGCAACATTCTTGGCAACACCATCCAGCGCAAACTTAGCATCTGCAGTTTCAGATGAAACAGGGACTGGCTCTTTAGTATTTTCTACTAGCCCAACGTTAGTAACCCCAATATTGGGTACGCCTACATCAGCTACATTAACTAATGCAACAGGCCTTCCAATATCTACAGGTGTTAGCGGATTAGGTACTGGCATTGCTACATTTCTTGGTACACCAAGTTCTGCTAACTTAGCCGCAGCGGTAACAGATGAAACGGGATCTGGGTCATTGGTATTTGGTACAAGCCCATTACTTCAAAATCCAGCTTTTACATCTGAAACTTATTCTGCTACCGTTACTTTAACAGCAGGTACCAATGCACAAGGACAAGGGGCATTTACATCTGACTTTATTGTAGTAACAACTACTGCTGCTAACCCGTCTGGTGTTACATTGCCAACCGCAACAACTGGCCGTAGAATTATTGTGGTTAATAAAGGCACAAACCCAATTAACGTATACCCTGCTACTGGAGCTTCAATTGATGCTATTGCAACTAATTCTCCGATTAGTCTTCCTGTTAATGGATGGATGGAATTTAATGCTTCTAGCACTACGCAATGGTATTCAACAGCTAATATTACTATATCTTCTACGAGTGCAGTTTCTTCATTTAGTGCTGGATCTACTGGCTTTACCCCTTCCTCTGCAACTACTGGTGCCGTAACTTTAGCAGGAACATTAGGCACTGCTAACGGTGGTACAAACTTAACATCATTTACATCTGGTGGTGCATTGTATGCAACATCAACAAGTGCATTAACAACAGGAACTTTACCAGTTCTTTCTGGAGGTACTGGCGTTACAACCAGCACAGGATCTGGCGATAATGTATTAAGCACATCACCAACATTGGTAACTCCAGCATTGGGAACTCCATCTGCTATTGTTTTAACAAATGCCACAGGAACTTCTAATAACTTAAATGCTGGCATAGGTGTTAACCAAACATGGACAGATGTAAAAACATCACCAGGAAGAGTATCTGGAACTACCTATACAAATTCTACTGGTAAAGCCATACAAGTATTTGTAAGTGTAACCTCAACAACAAATGGCAATGGTAACAACAATACATCCGTTGCCACTGTGGGATCAGTGACAATTGCAACAATAAATACTGCAGAGTCTAGTGGGTTTTATAGTTTGCCTTCTATTCATTCATTTATTGTTCCAGATGGTCAAACATATAAAATAACAAATACCGCTGGAACTGGTAATACAATGACAATTACATCTTGGACAGAATTAAGATAAGGGTAAATAATGAAATATTTTAAAGATACTTTGGGTGAAATTTACGGATATGATGAAACCCAACAAGATTTAGTTGATGCAGCCATTGCATTAGGTTGGGAAGATATTACAGATTCATGGCCTCCTGAACAGGAGCCAATATCTGAACCAACTCCTCCAACAAAAGAACAATTATTGGCTGAATTAAAAATATTAACAGCTAAAATTGAAGCATTAGGTAATGATTAACTCACGAAAACTAGAAGATTTACATCCTAAAGTGAAAACGCTATGCGAGCAGTTCATTGCATCTTGCGCCAAACACAATATTGACGTATTAATTACGTCAACTTACAGAGATGCAGAATCACAAAATGCGTTATACGCACAAGGCCGTACAGCTCCAGGCAGTAAAGTAACTAATGCTAAAGCTGGGCAATCTTTTCACAACTGGCGTGTAGCGTTTGATTTTGTACCTATTGTTGATGGTAAAGCTAGATGGAATGACACTGCGTTATTTACACAATGCGGCGAGATTGCAGAAGGCGTAGGACTTGAATGGGCTGGACGCTGGGTAAAGTTTAAAGAACTAGCACATTGCCAATACACAGGTGGATTAACCTTGCATGATTTCCAAGAAGGAAAGACTATATAATGGACCCGATTACAATCTTAGCGGCTTTAGGCCCAGTAGCAGTAGACTTAGGTAAGTCACTTATCAATCGCTTTATTGCACCAGACCAATTTAAGCCTGCAACCATTGAACAGTATGCAAAAATGAAAGAGATTGACTTAGAGTTCTTTAAGACCATGAATGAAGCTGGCGGTGGTAATGCTAGTTATCCTTGGGTTGAGGCAATCATTCGCCTAATGCGCCCTTTGATTGGTATAATTGTATTGTCTACATGGGCATACCTTGCAATCATTGGTAGCGGTGAGGTCAATGAACAAGTATCTAACTTTGCTTCTGTCATTGGATTTTATTTATTTGGTGAACGCAGTTTATTTTATGTTAAAAAACAAAAATAAAGATTAATTATGGCCTTACAAAAACTTGTATATCGTGCTGGTCTAAACCGTGAAGGTACTAACTACTCTAATGAGGGTGGTTTTTATGACGGGGATAAGGTGCGTTTCCGCTCTGGACAGCCAGAAAAAATTGGTGGCTGGATACAAGTTGCAACCTCACAGTTTTTAGGCCATGCCCGTTCATTGTGGACATGGATTGATGCTGACGGAGTAACAGCTTATATTGGCTTGGGTACTAATGTTAAATATTATATTTACTATGCTGGCACATATAATGACATTACTCCAATTTATCGTAAAGATGGCACAGCGTTATCAGCGCCAAACACATTGGCAGCAAGCCCAATTTCTACGGCTTATTCTACTTTGAATGGTGGGATAAATGCTTCACAAACAACACTTACTTTAACATCAGGCACATCATTCCCATCAGCTGGTGTTATATTAATTGATTCAGAAAAGATTAGTTATACTGGTAAATCAGGAAATGTATTGAACGGGTTAACCCGTGGTTATGCTGGCACAACAGCCGCATCACACTCAACTGGTGCTGCTGTAGGATGTTATACCGTTACGTTAACAGATGCTAATTACTCACCTAACGTTGGTGATTATATTATTGTTACCTCATCAGCAACTGTAGGTGGGTTAACAATTAGTGGTGAGTACATTATTACTTCTGTACCAACTACTACAACATTTACTATTTCATCTGCTAATGCATCTTCAACTGCTGCAGGATCCCCAGGAGGCGGTACTGTTACATTTGAATTTGAGTATCCTACAGGCCTTGATGTAGCAACTACAGGTTTAGGTTGGGGGGCTGGCCCATGGTCATATACAGTCCCTGTTATTCTTGGTAACAACCCATTAGCAACATCTACTGGCACTCCAACAGTTATTACTGTAACTCAAACTGCACATGGATTAACTACAGGAAACTGGGTGTTTATTTCAGGAGCTACGTCTATTGGTGGCATTCCTGCTTCTAGTATCAATACTAATTTTATTGTTACAGTTTTAACTGCTAACACTTATACAATTACTACACAAAGTTCTGCAACTTCTACTGTAGCTGCAGGCGGTGGTTCTAATGTTACTGTTTATCCACAGAATGGTTCACGTGGATGGGGTTCTGCAAGTTCTGTAGGATTAACTCAACAATTACGTTTATGGACAAATGATAACTACGGAGCAGACTTAGCTATTGCTCCACGTGGCGGCCCTATTTATTATTGGAAAGATTCAGGAACTGTTAGTACCAGAGCTGTATCTTTATCATCACTAGCTACGCTTAATGGCAATGATCCTGTATTTGTTCCAACACAAACCTTCCAAGTATTAAGTTCTTCTATTCAACAATTTTTAATTGCAATGGGATCTAATTCTTATAATGGTGGAACGCTGTCAACTGTATTTAACCCAATGTTAGTACGTTGGTCAGATCAAGCTAATCCTACACAATGGGTACCAGCAGTAACCAATCAGTCAGGTGAGTTTGCATTGACTAACGGGTCATACATCATGACTTCACAAACAACCCGTCAAGAAACTTTAATATGGACAGATTCTTGTTTATATTCAATGCAATACATTGGTTATCCATATGTATTTAGCTTCCAAGTATTGATGGATAATATTTCAATCCTTTCTCCAAACTCAGCAGTTACTGTAGCTAACGTAACCTACTGGATTGGTAAAGGCAAGTTCTACATGTATGCAGGTACTGTACAAACATTACCTTGCTCATTACGCCAATACATTTTTACTGACATTAATTTAGAACAAGCATTCCAAGTATTTGCTGGGGCTAATGAAGCGTTTAATGAGGTTTGGTGGTTCTATTGTTCAATTGAAGGTGCAGATGGTACTGGAACTGTTACTAACCCTAATACCATTATTGATAAATATGTTATATATAATTATCAAGACAAAGTATGGTCATATGGTACGATGGCTAGAACAGCATGGCTACAGTATGGGATTAACCCAAGCCCAGTTGCTGCCGATTATAATAGCCGTTTACTTTACCACGAGGTAGGAACTGATGACGTATCTACATCTTCACCGCAACCTATTGTTTCCTATGTACAATCTTCAGATTTTGGTATTGAAGCTGGGGATCACTTGGGATTTGTATGGCGTATTCTTCCTGACGTTAATTTTAATGGATCTACAGTAAACCAGCCGTCTGTTACAATGACACTATATGGCCGTCAAAACTCTGGCGCTGCTTATGTACCATCAGATATTGATACAGTAACAAGTGCTAATAACTATCAAACATTGACTGAATATACAATTCAACAATACACGGGCCAAGTTTATACCAGACTACGTGGAAGACAAATGGCATTTCAAATTAAATCAACAGGATTAGGTGTTTCATGGCAACTAGGTACACCACGTATTGATCTTAAACCAGCAGGTAGACGATGAGCATTAATTACACCGTACTTAATACTATTGCACCAAGCTTGCCAATGGCACAGCAAGAATATTCTGCAGAGTATGAAACAATGCTTTTAAATGCATTGAGATTATATTTTAATCAGATAGATAACTTTACACAAAACGTAACAAAACCAGCGCATGGCACAACAGCAAATCGTCCTACAGTAAATTTACAAATTGGGACAAATTATTTTGATACAACACTAGGCATTCCTATTTGGTACAAAGGTACTGTATGGGTAAATTCTAGTGGCGCAACGGTTTAAAAACCTTTAATATGTCATACATTGACAGGATAATTAAATTATGAGCCTACAACTAGCAGCACAACACTTACAAGCCCACGGCAGAGGAAACGATTCTCACCTAGTTCATATGACTTCAGGTGAGCTTGAGGCATTGCAAAAGATGGCTCAACAACATGGTGGCTCATTAACTGTTAACCCACATACTGGCCTTCCAGAAGCTGGCTTCTTAAGTTCCATTCTTCCAACCGTTGCAGGTATTGGTCTTGGTATTGCTACAGGCGATCCGTTCCTAGCTGCCGCTATTGTTGGTGGTGCTGACTATGCAATTACTGGTAGTCTTGGTCAAGGTTTGATGGCTGGTCTTGGGGCATGGAGTGGCGCTGGTTTAGCTGGAGATATTAGTAAGGCCGCTACAACAACTGCAGTTTCAGATGCTAGTCAAGTAGGTAATGCAGTATCTGCTGCAACCAACGCTACTATTCCAACCAACATTGGTATGGCTGGTGCTGGCAATATGGCAGATACTACACTTGGCGGAATTGTCGGATCAGGCCAAGCACTAGGTCAACAAGCTGCTCAAGCAGGCATGACTTCAGGGGAATTTTTAGCTGCCAATCCAGGCCTTGCTCAAACCGCTACTGCCGCTGGTACAGCAGCTGCCCCTGCCACAACAATTTTAGGTGGACAAGCTAACCCAACTGGGTGGGATGCATTTAAAAGCGGATTTGGTAATGTAACTCAAGATTTGCAACACGCAAAAGATTTTGCTATGGCAAACAAAATGGATGTACTTGGTACAGCAATGCCTATCATTGGCGGTATTGCTAAAGAAATGCAACCAGGTGTTCCAGATAATTCACAACAATATAACAATCCAGCTGGGTTTAAACGATTGTCTTCTGACTTTAAAGGAACATTTCCAACACCTCCAGCACACCCATATCAAGCGCAATATAGAGACTATGCTGCAAATCCATATCATCCATCTAATTTTACTGTTGCTGCTGACGGTGGATTGATGGAAGTAAATCACATGAAATCAGGTGGTTATAGCGGAACAGACATTTATGATGCATTCAATGCACAAAACGTTGCAAATGCTAAACAAAGCAAAGCTATGTATGATGCTATTGCTGAAAATGCTAAAGCAGAAAATGCACGGCCATTTGATCCAGGCTATGAAAAAGATTATGAAGGGATGAATCCATATCAACGTGCAAATGCAATGGTAGCTAACATGCATAAACATGCATTTATGCCAGGTAAAACTCATACTCAAGAAATGAGTGGGTTAGGTTCTATTGCAACCGATCCTTCTATGGTAGCTCAAGCACAAATTGCACAACAAGCCCAACAACCTACAGATGCTAAAGAGGGCGGTTTAATGAATTATGCCCCAGGAGGATTTATCTCAAGCATTCTTAAGCCAACTTCTCCAGGTAGCAATGGTTATTTAGTTAATAATTCAGGAAATTACAAAGTAGCACCTCCAGCGCCAACACCACAAGTTAATAATTTTGGAATACCTCAGGCAAGAAATCTTTCTGAACTTGGAAACATGCTTGGGGCATTGCCACGTGATAGCTCCCCTACTGGAAATATGAGCTATCCAAATGGAGGATCTGGATGGGGGTATAATTTAGCTATGCAACAACTCCCTAAAAATTTACCAGCACCAGCGCCAGTATATAATGCTCAAAATCTATCACCAAATTTTGCAGCATTTAATCCTGTGCAACCAAATACAACATCACCAAACATGAATGGCCATATATATATTCCTCATTATAATCATGGTGGTGGAGTTGAATACAATATGGGGGGCTTGGGTTCACTTGGCTCTTATTCTGACGGTGGCCGCCTTCTCCGTGGCCCAGGGGACGGTGTAAGCGACTCTATTCCAGCATCTATTGGACATAAACAACCAGCTAGATTAGCTGAAGGTGAATTTGTAATCCCAGCACGTATTGTATCGGAGTTAGGCAATGGCTCGACTGATGCAGGTGCTAAACGTTTATACGCAATGATGGATCGCATTAAAGCTAAACGTGCAAAAACAAAAAATATTGCAGCTGATACTAAAGCATACAAATATCTACCAGCATGATTATTTATGAAGATGTAAATGGTATAGATTTTATTGATGAGTTTATGCAAGTTCTTCCATTGCATTATGATGAGTTATGCGTAACAAAAGAATTTCCATTTGATCCAGACTGGGATCTTTACAAAGCATTAGCTGCTGCTGGAATATTAAGAACTGTAACAGTTAGAAATGATGGCGAACTTATTGGCTATATGGCATTTTTTGTAAGACCACATGCACATTATAAGTCATGTAAAACAGCTTACGAAGATGTTTATTACGTAAAGCCAGAGTATAGAAAAGGCCGTGTTGGAATTAAAATGTTTCAGTATGCTGAAGCGGCATTAAAAAGAATTGGTGTAAATCGTATTATTATCCACACCAAAATACATTTAGATAATTCAAAGTTGCTTGAATACTTGGGTTATCACCAAACAGACAAGTTGTTTACAAAGGTACTATAATATGAGATATAACCATTTTAGCATGTTGCCTGAAAAGGCTTTTAAGCCAGTCGGGAAACGCATGACACTTGAAGGTGGTGATGGCGGCACACCTACATCAAGCGTTACTAATACATCAAACATATCTCCATTTATGGAGCCATATGTAACCAACATGTTAAATGCTGCGCAAGCGCAGATCTATAATAGTGCTGGTACTGGTTTTCAAAATTACACGCCATATAGTCAAAATCCTCAAGACTATGTAGCTAATTTTTCTCCATTACAACAACAAGCACAATCTGCTGCAGCTAATTTGCAAATGCCTGGTCAGTATGCTAATGCTACCAATGCAACTACAAGTGCAATGAATAGGATGGCTAATTCATCATACAACCCACAGACTGGTGGGTTTATGTCAACATCAGCACCTGACCTAGCTAACTACACAATGAACGGCCCAGGCAATGTAACTGGAGCTACTGCTAATGCTGCACAAACGGGTGCTGCCCCTATGGCTCAAGCAGCTGGCCTTGCTGCGGCTCCAATGTTTGGTGGTACAAGTTTTAATGGCCCACAAAATGTATCATCATCTAATGTCAATGCCCCTAATTTAAACATGTATCAAATGGGTAACGTTGGCAATGTGTCAGCGCCAGGTATGCAAACTGCTAACATGCAAGCAGCACAAACTGGATACAATCCACAACTTAGCATGTATCAAATGGGTCCAGCTTCACAAGTTAGAACTCAAGACTTTACTCAGCCTGGTACTGCTCAACAGTACATGAACCCATATTTGAAAGCATCTTTAGATCCTCAACTTGCTGAAATTAAACGTCAATATGATATTACTGGCCAACAAGAACAGGCTGGTGCTACGCAAGCTGGTGCATTTGGCGGGTCACGTGAAGCATTAATGGCTGCTGAAAATGCCCGCAATAAAAACACGGCAATGAATGCAGCAATTGGCCAAGGGTATAACCAAGCATTCCAAAATGCTCAAAGTCAATTTAATGCTCAACAACAAGCAAACTTACAAGCACAACAAGCAAATCAACAAGCAGGATTAACTGTTGGTGGTCAAAACTTAGCATCTCAATTAGGTGTACAACAACTTGGTACACAAACTGGCATGCAAACAGCACTTGCCAATTTGAACAATCAACAACAAGCCGCAGTTCAAAACCAAGCTGCACAATTACAAGCTTCTGGCATGAATGCTACCCAAGCATTACAAGCAGCATTAGCTAACCAAACAATGGGTTACAATGTAGGAAATACTAACTTACAAGCTGCATTAGGTACTCAACAACTTGGAGCTGGCCAAAACTTACAAGCCCAACAACTTAACCAAGCATCTGGTTTACAAGCTGCATTGGCTAATCAAGGCATGGGATTCAATACTGCATTGCAAAATGCACAACTTGGTCAACAAGCTGGCCTTGCTAATCAAGCACTTGCTGGTCAATATGGGTTACAACAAGGTCAGTTTAACCAAGCTGCCAATCTTGCTAACCAACAAATGGCTGGTCAATATGGCTTACAAAACACGGCTAACCAACAAGCTGCAAACTTGGCTAATCAGCAAGCTGCTCAACAAGCTAATTTGGCTAATCAGCAAATGGGTTATAACGTTGGCAATACAAACTTGCAATCATTGCTTGGTGTTCAAGCTTTGGGTTCTGGCCAAAACATGCAGTCTCAATTGGCTAACCAAGGGGCATTTGGTCAAGCTCAACAATTGGCTGCTAACCAACAACAATTTGGTGCAAACAATCAACTAGCTAACCTACAAGCATACTTAGGTGGTGCTAATCAATTGGCTGGCTTAGGTGGTGCGCAACTGGCTGCACAACAAGGTATCTTAGGTACGCAAGCTAACCAAGGTGCATTGCAACAACAAAACCAACAAAACATTATTAACCAAGCCGTACAAAACTACGCTACTGCACAGCAATATCCATTCATGCAGTTAGGCTTGTTAAACTCTATGATCCGTGGGTTGCCAATGCAATCATCATCTACACAAATGTATCAAGCTGCTCCTAACTTAGCTTCGCAAGTTGGTGGCTTGGCTGCAGCTGGTATTTTGGGCGGCAAGGCTGGTGGCGGTTTAATGGAAACTAAAAAATATGCAATGGGTGGAGCAATCCCCGTTAGCATGATGAATCAACAACAACTTCAAGCCATGCAAAAAAGTCCAGCTGTAGATCCATTTGGCAAGATGGCTGCTGCAGGTCAACAAGGTTTAAATCAATACATTACATCTAATCCACAAGCAATTAATGTATTAGCTTCACAGCCTACACAATTGCCACCAGAGGCACCTCCTCCACAACAAGGCCAACAACCTCAACAAGGTCAACAACAAGGCTTGCCACCTCAAGGACAGGTTCCTACAGCTGCACACGGTGGCCGTATTGGTTTAGATTCTATTGCTACGGGTGACATGACTAAAATGGCTGGTGGTGGTATCTTAGCTTTTGCAGAAGGTGAAGAAGTTCCAGCTGCAAAATATGAAGACTTGCCTATGGATGCAAAAGGCAATGTTGATATGGCAAAACTTGCTCCAATGGTTTGGAATATGCATAATGTACAAAATGCATCTGGTGCTGGCATTAAAGAATTAAGAGACGAAATGGCTAAACAAAAAGCTGATGAAGATGCTACTTATTATCGTAGGCTTGGATTAGGCATGGCTGAAGCTCCATCACGTACAGGCCATGGCTTCTCAGATCTGTTATCTAACGTTGCACATGGCTGGGGTGCTGCAGAAGCAGGCCAGGCTAAAGATGATGCAGAAGCATTAGCTAATCTTAAATCTATTGCTAACTTTAACATTGAAGGCGCTAAAGCCGATGAAACACGTAGAGGTCAATTGCTTGGCAACATTATGAGCAATGAAACTTCACGTGGTAATAAAGAAGCTACACTCGCTCAAATTGCAGCTAATAAAGAAATTATGTCTGCAGACAAAACAGCCGAACGTGAACGCTTAAATCAAACAAATGCAATTAGACTTTATCAAGATACCCTTGTTGATACGTATAATAAATTAATTACAGCTCACCCAGAAATGGAAGAAAGCGAAGCTAAACGTTTAGCAAGAGAAGAAGCATATGTTACAATGAAAGCATCCCCACTATTCAAATATTTAACCTTAGAAAAACCAGTTGTAGCTCAAGCGCCTGCAGCTGCTCCTAAAAAGCCATGGTATCAACAATTTGGTGAGACGCTTACTGGCCCTAATGCAACAGTTCCACAACCAGCTGCTAAACCAGCCGCCCCAGTTGCTGCTGCACCTATACCAGCCAACCCAAATAGTTTATACTCTCAGCTGAAACAACAACAAGGGACATAAAATGGCTTTAACTCCTGACATCTTAAGCGACAGTCAAAAAGAAATAGCTAGATTAGTCGGGGATGAAGCGGTAAAGCAAGGTGTAGATCCAGATTTTGCGATTGCCCAAGCATACCAAGAAAGCCGTTTATCCCACAACAAAGGCGACAAGGTACTTACCTCCAATCAAAATGCATTGGGGGTAATGCAAGTCACGCCTGACACAGGCAAGCTTCATGGCTTTTCAGAAGATGATTTAAAAACTCCAGAGGGAAACATTCGTGCTGGGGTTACTTTAATGAAATCTTATCTAGACAAATACAAAGATCCAGCGGTAGCTTTAATGGCTTACCACCAAGGTCCTGGCACGGCTGATAAGTATGCACAGACTGGTAACATTGATGTATTTGGTCCAAAAGGTAAAGATTATGTAATGAAGATTGGTGATAACTATGATCTTCAAAACAACACAGGATTATTCACAGAGTCTGCTCCACAAGCACCAGCTGAAATTCAACAAAAAGCAGCTCAACCAGAACAACCACAAGACCTAAACTGGGCTGGTACAGGCCCTGCCGTTTCTCCTGGAGAATATTTAGGATCTGGTGATATTGGCACATTGTTTAGAGCAATGACAGACACAGAGCTTAAAAATAAAGCTCGTGCTAATGTTGATGCTGAACATGGTAAAGATTTTAGCAAAACAAATTTTGTTAAATATAATCAAGCATTTAACACAGAATACTCTAAACTACTTGAAGAGCGTAGATCAAAAGCTGCGGCAGCTGGTGAACCTACAACATTAAAAGGAATGGCTGAAGAAATTGGTTCTGGGTTAGCACAGTTTGGTAAAAATGCTGTGACTCATCCATATGATACGGCTCGTGCTATGGCATATGAGCTTGGTAAGGATCCAGAGTTATTGTTAATGCCACCAGGTGCTATTGCTAAAGCCGCTGATGCCGCATACAAAACTGGCAAGATTGGTAAGATGGCTAAGGTTGCTGCCAAGTCTACAGAGATGGGTGCTACAGGTGCCGCTGCTAATCTTGTTAAACAAGCATCTGAAGTTCAATTGGGTGAACGTAAAGAAATTAACCCAAGTGAAGCTGTTAATGACTTTGTAAACTGGGCATTGTTTGATACGGTTACTCATGGTGTTAAAGCGCCATTTGAACCTAAGTCACCTAAAGCATTAAAGGCTGCTGGTGAAGAGCCGCCAGTTACACCTCCAGCAGGTGAAGTTCCGCCAGCTCCTCCAGCGGGCGAAGTTCCTACGGGCGAAGTTCCTCCAGGGGGAATGCCACCACCAGGCAGTCAAAATATTCCTGGCATGATTAAAGAGTTTGAAACTGGTGCAGATGTACCTCATACTCCTGGGGTATACAGCCCAGAAGTTCCTCCTGTAGCTGAAGTCCCTGTGACCCCTGAAACTCCTGTAAAACCAGAAGCTCCTGTGAAGCCAGAAGCTCCTGTAGAACCGCCTAAACCTTACGTACCTGAAGCAGGCCATGAAGTTGAAATTACTTGGCACAATCCTGGTGAAGGAATTCCAAAAACACAAACGGGTAAAATTGTTACGCAACCAGACGGCACACCATTGGTGCAAATTAAGTATGGAGAATTACCAGATGGAACTCCAACTTATGTCCACTTACCTTTTGATAGTCCAGCATTTGAAGTTAAACCAATAAAACCTGTTGAGCCACCAAAAGCTCCAGAGGGTACGCCTCCAGTTAAACCTGAAGTGCCAGAAATTCCACATAATCCGCCTGCAAATCCTCCAAAGATTACTAAGACGGATAAGATTGAAGCGCCTGCAGCATTGCCTATTATTGATACTGGCACGTTGGAACGTCCTGTTGTTCCGCCTAAGCCTGCAGATATAGTAAGTTACTCTTCTCCCAACATAGGAGAAGAAGTAATTAAAATTGCTGCAGATAAGGGATTAAGTTCTCATGATATTGGAGATGTATGGAATGCTAATAAGCCTACAAATATTGAATCTGTAGCGCATGATTATTACAGCTTGCCACGTTTTGCTCAGAAACAAATTGTAACCGTTGCTAAAAAATTAAATGATGGCACCATTAGTATTCCAGAAAAAGATATCAAAACAATTAGCAATCAAGTTCGCCAATATAGAAATGGTAGCGTTGAAAAAGAATGGAATAAACTTAATCCAAAACCATTTAATGATTTGCCAGGTGAAGCGCAAACGACATTAACACGTATTAGAACTGATAATGGAAAATTAGATTTTAAAAACATCATGCCTGTCATGCCTTATATATTAAAAGAGCATTATGACAAGATGGCTGCCCGTGAAAAAGCTTTCCCAGATTTTGAAAAGCATATTAATCGCCCCCGTGATCCGTATGAACTGCATCCTGGCTACATGAAAGCTACTCAAAGCACACCATATGGCAGAACAACTGATTATATTCAGCATCAAACGCATTTGGGTGGTGCATTAAAAGTTGTCCGTGACAAGTTGGCTGAAGACGGAGGAAAGTATTTTAGATACACCCCAGAAAAAGCAGAATATGCCATTAATTTAATTGATCAATTAATGCGCTCAGATGCTGTTAACAAAACACATCTATATGTTCCAAAATTTGAGGTTAGAAAAAAGGGAGAAGTAAGTAGCAGAATTTATGGGTATTACTATGGCCCTAAAAATGTATTACACATGCATCCACATGAGATGTATGGCAATGAATTAGATACATTACTTCATGAAGCAACTCATGCTGCCACTGTGCATTCATTACGTGATCATATGGAGTTCACTACTAAGAATAAAAATGGTAAAGCAATTACACCGCTTGGTGAAGACTTCCTTAAAATATTTGCAGCATCTAAAAAAGGTGCGGGTGATATAGAACATTACGGTCATGGCAACGTAAAAGAAATGGTTGCCGAAGCATTCTCTAATCCACAATTCATTAAACATTTAATGAGCTTACCAAGCATACTTACTAAAAATGCTGGTGCTAGATTATGGGATGACTTTAAAGCTCTTGTTAAGAAAGCCGTTGGTATTAAAGATGGCACAGCATTAGAACGCTCATTGTATGATGATCTTATGGAGTCATCACATAGCATCTTTACTGGCAAAACAGTACAAGGTCACATGCGTGAAAAGGGCGGATATTATTATGGAGGCTCTGCATATAAAGATGGAGTGCCTGATGCCGCTTATGGTACAGGACAAAAGAATATACAAGGCCAGGACGTCAGCCCAGAGTGGGAGCATCCATTAAAAGATGCTACTGGGGTCAAGTCTAAGGTAGAAGAATATATTTTCAAATACCAAGATAGTTTACGTGATCTTAAATTAATCCAACAAGAGATTGTCAGGACTGGCAAGACTATTGATGAAACATTTAATCCTTATGAGAAAGAGCAAACTTTCCATGGGCGGGTAGCCACTAAAATTAGAAACTTCTTACTCAAGGATGTGCAGCCTGCCGTTAAGCTAATGGAGAAAGAAAACATCACTCCAGCTGAAATTAATACATACTTACACATGCGCCATGCAGAAGAACGAAATGCGCAAATGAACTCAATTAATCCTGATTACAAGGATCCTGTTACCAAGCAAATGGTGCAAAATCCATTGAAGGATCGTGGATCTGGTATTCATACAGATGAGGCACGTGCTTATCTTGCATCTTTAGATCCAGCAAAACGAGTGAAGTTTGAGAAAGTGGCCAAAGAGTTTGATCGCATGGTTAAAGAGACCCAAGATGTTTTGGTTAAGTCTGGCGATGTATCTCAAGAAATGGTTGACAAATGGAATGAAACTTATAAGAGCTACGTTCCATTAAGACGTGAACATGAAGCAGAACAAGGACTTGCTGGCACAGGCAAGGGAATGGCTGCACGTGGTCCTTATGGGAAACGTGCGTTAGGTTCTATGCGTAACGTAGATGATGTGATCGGTAATATTATCGGCAACTATGAACGTGCTGTTATCCGTGCTGAAAAGATGGAAGTTCAAAAAGCTGTATATGGCCTTGCTCTACACAATCCAAATCCAGGCTTCTGGTTGCCAGTTAATCCTGATGCATTCAAAAACCCAGAGAAGCTAATGCAAGAGCTTCGTGATATGGGTATTGATCAGCCAGAAGATATTGTTAAGAACTTAATGGCGGAACCTAAAGAACGTTACTTAAGAAAGCTACAGCCTAAAGAACAAGCATTTGATGATGAAGGCTTGCCTATTAGCAATGCAAGTAAAGAAGTTGTATCTAACCGTATTAATGCAATGAATCGTTATAAAGATAACGTATTTTCAGTTCGCATTAACGGCAAAGAACGTTATGTGTTTTTTAATCCACATGATGAAGCAGCAATGCGTATTGCCAAATCATTACAGAACATGAATGGCGATGAGCTAAGTGGCTTCTTAAAGGCATCTAATAGTTACGTTCAATGGTTTAAAAACGTCAACACACAATACAACCCAATCTTTGGTATCAAGAACTTAATTCGTGATACTAAAGGTGCCATGTATAACCTTTCTACTACTCAACTTGCGGGCAAACAAAAAGAAGTTGCAGCTGGAATTATGCCAGCCATGAACGGCATTATTAAAACATTGCGTAATGAACGTAAAGGTGTTTTAAACACTCAAGGTGAATGGGCTGATCTATATCGTGACTTCCGTGAACAAGGCGGCCAAGCTGGCCATCGTGATTCATTGATTCGCAGACAAGATGACATCAAGTTAGCTGAAGAGCTATTGAATAAGACTAAAGAAGGAAATGCTAGAAAAGCATTTGGCCATGTATTAAATGCCTTAACAGATTTCAACGACATGATGGAAAACTCTGTAAGGTTGTCTGCTTATAAAGCGGCACTAGACAAAGGCTTGACCAAGCATGAGGCGGCAATCATTGCAAAGAACTTAACTGTTAACTTTGATAAACGTGGTGCAATGTCACGCCAAATGAATGCACTATATGCATTCTTCAATGCATCTGTTCAAGGTTCAGCACGTATCATTCAAACGCTTAAAGGCCCAGCTGGCAAGAAGATTATGCTTGGCGGATTGGCATTGGGTGGCATGCAATCTATCTTGTTGGCAGCAGCTGGTATTGATGAAGATGATATTCCAGAACCAATTAAAGCTAAAAACTTTGTTATCCCAGCTGGCGGTGAAGGTAAATATTTAACTATTCCGTATCCATTGGGATTTAACATATTCCCTAACATCTCTCGCAATGCATCTGAGTTTGCATTAAGCGGCTTTAGAAACCCAGGCAAACATATATCCAATGGGTTGTCTTCTATTTCTGATGCATTTAATCCATTGGGTTCTTCTGGATTTATGTCTATCCTTCCAACTGCTACGCATATTCCAGTATCTGTTTTTTTAAGTAACAAAGATGAGTTTGGTCGCCCTATCCATCGTGAAGACAGAGGAACATCTCCGACTCCAGGTTGGGAGCGATCCCGTGACAATGCCAACGTTATTGCACAAGCATTAGCTTATGGTATTAACGCTATCACATCTGGTTTTGAACCACATTCTAAAGGATTGTTAAGTCCAACGGCTGAGGATATTCAATATACTGCTGGCCAATTAACTGGTGGTGTAGGCCGTGAAATAATGAAGACTGGTGAAGTGGCTAAAACAGCAGCGTTGAGTGAGGACGTTCCAGCTCACCGCATTCCACTAGTGGGCAACTTTTACGGGGAAGCGCATTCACCATCTGCAGTTGCATCTAGATTCTATGAGAATGTTACCAAACTTGCTGATCATGAAAACGTAATTAAAGGCAAACAACAAGACAAAGAAAACCCAACTCAGTATTATAAAGATCATCCAGAAGCTAAGCTATGGAAGACAGCTAATAATATTGAGAATCAAATCAATGCTTTAAACAAACGTAAACATTTATTGATTCAAAACAATGCTAAAAAAGAAGCATTGCAAGCCATTGAAAATCAAAAGACTGTGATTATGGATCGTTTTAATACTAAACTTAAGGCAATTCAAGAACAGTAACAATACACATTCCACCCTTGACGACTTCCTTTCTGATGATATGTAGCTCATCAATTTGGGAGTCGTTTTCATAACAGCCTGCATGTTCACACGCATCTAACAAACTCTTCATACAGTTATCTACATCTCTCTTCCGTCTATCTGGTGGATATAAATTAACATGCACAGCAAGCCGTCCAAATAATGTTCTAATCTTTTCCTGCTGCACTACGGCTAATACCTGCGCCCTAAAATCTTGTCCCCGCTTCCCAATAAACCTACGCTTTCCTGATTGTCCCCAATAATGGTTAACACTTGGTGGATACGGCAATTCTAATATCATCTTTTCTCTTTTATATAGTAGGTGAATAAATATAGGTACAACCTATTGACATCATAAAAACAATGTGCGAAACTCATTTCTCACTAACAGAAGGGGTTAATATGAAACACATTATTTATATCACTATTTCAGCATTGGCGCTATCTAATTGTGCTATGGCGCATGCTGATACTTGGACTATGCCAAATAATGCTGGTGGTCAAATTGTTTTATCTGATCGTGTTTGTTCAGATAAGTATCCAAAGCTTCTTCAAATGTACACACGGGGTAGTGATGGTGTAACACTTGATGGATGCTGGGCTTACTATGATGGTTATATTCATGTTGTTTATGATGACAAATCACAGAGAACATATGATCCAAAAGACTTTATCAAGATGCAAAATTACTAGGAGGGAATATGAAAAAGTTTCTTTATATTGCCGAGGTAAGATTAGACGAAAAACGTTGTGATGAGATTGAGAACTGGGGAATTTTAGTTGAAGATTTTGTTGACTCAGTATTATCAGATCATGGCAGAGGCCGTGGATTGTTAATGAAGACCCGTGCAATTGAAACAGATCACAGTAAATATGAATTAGCTATTAACACAGTATTTGACAGTATTCGTGAAGACGCAACTGAAGAATTAGAGAATGAAATTTTAACCAACCGTATGTGCTTAGGAGGCAATTGTGAAGCTTGAAACAAATAAAAAAGAAGTAGAAGAAACAGTTGAAGTTGTTAAAGAAGTAAAGGTTGCTAAACCAGTTAGAGATAATCCAACACGCAATCAATTTGCAGCTGCGGTTGCACCATATGTTTTAAACAGCATGGATATTACTTTCCTTGAAGGCCATCCATCTGTGCCACGTTTTGCTGAAAAGGTTTATATCTTGGCTGATGCATTATTGAAGGAGGCAAACAAATGAAAGCATTTCCACATGTAATAGGCGCATCAGAAGATGTAGTTATGATAGAGGAAGGAATGGATCTACGTGATTACTTTGCAGGACAGGCAATGAACGAAATGTTTGATTCAGGATGGATTGATGGCGGAATTATTGAAGAAGTGGATCTAAATCATTTAGCAAAATGGTCTTACAAGATGGCTGATGCAATGATGAAAGCGAGAGGATCAAATGATTAAAGAAGAAGAGATTGTTGAGTTAGATGATAACGTCAAATCTTTTATTCCAGTAACAAAAGATATGCGCTTATCTATGTCACCACGTAATTGGCAGTTACAACGTAAACGTATGAACAAAGGTGTAGAAGAATGGGAAGGTTTCCGTTACTACATGACGCTGGAAAACGCTGTAAAAGATATTATCCATGTTGGCATATCAAAAGAGAATTTTGACTCGTTAGCCAGCTATGCCCAAGCTCAGAACAAGGTGCTTAGACACATAGCAAAGCAACTTTCTCCTGAATATAAACTTGAAAAGGTTGTGTAATGAAGCTAACTAACAAATATGATCTACCACAAATCATTGTCAATGTAGTAGAGCGCCCAACATACAGCAAAGGCAATGCAAACATCTCAGCTACTCAATTATTGAATAGCCCAAAGATTGTGGCACTTACCAAGAAGTATGAAGAAGAGCTAGAGCAAGATGTATCTCAAATGCTTTGGTCAATCATGGGATCTGCTATGCATGGTTTATTGGAGCATGGCAAAGAAGAGAACAGCGTAGTTGAGCAAAGACTTCATGCAGAAGTTGAAGGCTGGTTGTTGTCAGGTGCCGTGGATCTACAAGAAGTACATGATGATGGCATTGATATCTTTGATTATAAGATGACATCTGTATGGTCAGCAATGAATGACAAGCCCGAATGGGAACAGCAACTTAATATCTATGCTTGGTTGATTGAGCGTAATAAAAAGGTGCCAATTAAGTCGATCAATATTGTAGCTTTCCTACGGGATTGGTCAGAGCGTGAGTCAAAGGTTAAAGAGAATTACCCACCAGCTGCAATGGTAAAAATTCCAATTAACTTATGGACTTATGCAGAACGTGAAGAGTATGTGAAAGGCCGTATTTTCAAGCATGCTGAAGCTGAGTATGCCATTGAGACAGGTGGTTCATTGGCCGACTGCACTCCTAAAGAGATGTGGGAAAAGAAAACAACTTATGCAGTTAAAAAGATTGGTGGTGTGAGAGCCAAGTATGTATTTGAAGATTTAGATGCG